>Ga0210400_10002886_pt1 | contig 15491 bp, 17 predicted proteins | sample IncBWH26MmetaG_FD_155456 | JGI IMG/M metagenome (GOLD analysis project Ga0210400, IMG submission 155456) | Forest soil microbial communities from Barre Woods Harvard Forest LTER site, Petersham, Massachusetts, United States - Inc-BW-H-26-M | ecosystem: Environmental > Terrestrial > Soil >... | reverse complement strand
GAAGCTACCCCCTTTGGTAGTATCTTTATTCGCAAGGCGAAATAAGGGCCTTACCGAGGAATCAAAAAACCCGAAATGATGAGCGATATCAAATCTTTGTTTGAGGCCTATAAGGCTGCGGTTTTTCAAAAGGATATAGACGCCTTTCTCGCGCTCTTCGACGAGAGCGTCCGCGTCTTCGATATGTGGGCCTGGGCCTACGACGGCCATGCCGCGTGGCGGGAGATGGTCACAGGCTGGTTTTCCTCGCTCGGGGCCGAACGCGACGTGGTCAGCTTCGACGATATCCGGATCCAGGAATCCGGCGACATCGGCGTCGCCAGCGCATTTATGCGTTTTGCGGCGGTCTCGGAAAAAGGCGAGGAGCTGCGGTTCCTGCAGAACCGCCTGACCTGGGTGTTACAAAAGAAGGCTGGGGTCTGGAAGATCATCCACGAGCATACATCGGGACCGGTCGACGGGGAGACGATGAAGGTTCGGCTGCAACGGTAAGCGCCCGGCTATCGCCTGGCCGGAATGATCGTGAGGAGATCGGCCAGGGGCTGGATGTTCTCATGAACAGGCCGGTTCTCCAGGATCATATAGTAATCTCCTTTTAACTCCTGTGGATTTGTCGTCCTCACATCCAGGACCCCGGCGGAATGGATCGAGAGAATCCGCTCGCCGCTGTTTTCCCGGACGTCGAGAAGAATATACCCGTCGGCAAAATCCGGAAAGTCTTCGGCTCTCGAGAATAGCAGACCCTCATATTTGCGGTCGGCGACAAAAATATCGGCAAAGATGCCGCTACCGGGCAGGCCCTTGCCTTCGGTGAACAACCTGAACAGGCTCTCGCCGACATAGAAATTCCAGCCTTTGCGGCAGTCCTCATAGCACTCTACCCCCGGGACAAGACCGATATGGGTCATCGTCACTTGCGTGAGGATGCCATCGCGGGAGATGTCCCAGGAGATACGGTTACCCTTCCATATATAGGGGTCTTTAAAGATAGGAAGATAGCAATCCACTACCGCCCATACGATTCGCTGGTTCGGTTCGACCTCGACGATCTCCATCAGCGACCAGGTGGTGCGTGCAAAGTGGACCGTAAACTGGTCGTGAAGCGCTTTTGCGTGGCCTCTAAAATTTACGGCCCACCAGTCCCCCACCCGGCCGATCTTTTCAAAAGCTTCCTGCGGAGTTATCGGGGCGGTTATCGTGCAATGATAGTTTTGCGGATTCATTTTATAAAATTTATAATGCAAATCTATCCGCCGGACAAAGATATCGGTTTATTGAAAATGGAGAATTTGTCCCAAAGCAAAAGCGACTACAACTATTCGTCGTAATCGCTTGATCTTCTTCGTGGTGTGGGGCGCAGGGCGCCCCGTTTATTTGAATTTTCTTCCTTTACTTTGCCTTTATAAATAGCCGTTATCATGAATTGTTTCCGGTTTTTGACGGGTAAGGCGAGATAAGGGAAATTCGTTATGACAAAGATTTTCGGCCCCCCAAAATGTCCCCGCAAGTTAACGACTTTTCAATAACTTAGCAATACCGCTACTCGCTGTCCCCACCGCCATTTTATTAAGGTGATCCTACACGGATCAGCAAAAAATGCCTTCAATGTTGAACATTAGTTTTTACCTGCGGGAACCGCAGGCGGAAAAAGCGACTCCCATCGTTATGAGATTGGTGCTTCGGGGTGAAAAAATGAAGTACTCCACGGGGGAAAGGATCCGGCCCGTTCACTGGGATTCGGAAAAGCAGCGGGCCAAAACATCCAAACTTAATGTACATAGCCTGGAGCTGAACGTGTACCTGGAAAATCTTTATAACCTGGCTGTTACCGCTTACAGGGAACATCAACATGCCCTGGGAGGCAAACTGCCCTCGTTACAGGACATCAAAGCCAGTATGGATCGCAAGCTGAACCGGGTAACCGAAATAAAGATCGATTTCTTCGGTTTTTTCGACAAGCTGGTAGCCCAGTCTAAAAGCGGCGTCCGGCTGAACCCTCAGACCGGTAAGCCGATCACGGACAATACCATCAGGACGTACGTAACAACGTTGCGGCATTTGCGGGAGTTCGGTGCAGCCAGGCGGAAGAAGATTGATTTCAACGATATCAATCTTAGTTTTTATGGTGATTATACGGAATACCTGATGAAAACGGCCAAATTATCGACCAACACCATCGGCAAACATATCCAGATCATCAAGCTGGTCATGAATGAGGCTCTCGAAATGGGGTTTAATAATAATATTGCCCATAAGAGTAGGAGATTCGTGGTGATAAGAGAGAAGTCAGATAGTATTTATCTCAGCAAAGAGGAACTGAATGAGCTGGAGCTGGTCGATCTTTCGGCTTATCCCAAGCTGGAAAGAGTAAGAGATCTATTCCTTGTTGGGTGTTATACTGGCCTTCGATATTCCGACTATTCGATCCTGAAGCCGGAAAATATTCGTGACGGTCTGATACAGATCACGCAGGTCAAAACAAAAGATTTGGTGGTTATTCCTGTGCATGATGCCGTAAACAGGATCATTGCCAAATACGGCGGCCGGTTACCCAAATCCATCAGCAATCAGAAAACCAATAACTATTTGAAAGATGTGGGTGAAATGACGCCATGCCTTGCAAAGGACGTGGTCAGAAGCTTTACCAAAGAAGGCAAACAGCAACAAACAAGGCATGCAAAATGGGAGCTGCTGACTACCCATACCGCCAGAAGGAGCTTTGCCACTAATGAATACCTGGCGGGGACGCCAACGCTGACCATTATGGCGATTACGGGACATAGAACGGAAAAGGCATTCCTGAGATACATCAAGCTGGTGCCCTCGGATCATGCCAAATTGTTGAAGGACCACTGGGAGAGAAGGAAAATGACGGAGCGGACAATTATAGAAGTATAAAGAAAGTAAGATGCAAACAACGGATATGACCGAGCAGGCCCTGAAAGCCATCATTCAAGCTGGGGAGGGCAATCAGGTAGAGTTCAAGCGAAACGTAAATTCGGATATCTCCAAGGAAGTGGTGGCCTTTGCCAATTCTTCCGGAGGGCGGATCTTTGTCGGAATCGATGATGACGGTACGATCCCAGGTATTTCCCTTACCAATGAGTTGAAAGCCAGGGTGCAAACTATGGCACGGGATTGTGACCCACCGGTTGATGTGGAACTGGAAGGTTTCAACAATCTCCTTATTATCCATGTTCCGGAAGGAGCGAATAAGCCGTATCGGTGCACGAATGGCTTTTACATTCGAACCGGAGCTGCCTGCGCTAAACTTTCGACACAGGAGATCATCGAGTTCATAAAATCGGAGGGGAAGGTACGATTTGAGGAATTAACAGTCCCGGCGGCAGCCTATCCGGAAGTCCTCGATGAATCGGCGGCCAGCCGATATTTTCGTTTAGCGGGGATATCCGGCGTTATTGGTACCGAGGAGCTGCTGGTCAACCTGGGGGTATTGGTGAAAAATGGATCAGTGCTCGCGTTTAACAACGCGGGTTTGCTCTTCTTTGCCAGGAACCTCGGCGAGATTCTGCCACATTGCGTAGTGACCTGCCTATTGTATAAAGGAAATTCAAAAGTTCATATCTTGGATAGAAAGTCGTTTAGTTTTGACTTGCTGCGAAATATCGACGAAACCCTTCTTTTTATCGAAAGGCATTTGAACCTGGCTTATGAGATTAAGGAATCGCGTCGGAAGGAGATCCTGGAAATCCCGGAATTCGTATTAAGGGAGGCAATCGTTAATGCAGTTGCTCATCGGGACTATTTCGAAAAGGGGGCCAATGTGCAGGTAGATATTTTCGACAATCGGATTGAGATATCCAACCCAGGAGGCTTGCCGAAGGGTTTAAAGCCGGAAAACTTTGGTAAGCACAGCGTAGCCAGGAATTCATTGGTTGCCGCCCTATTACATAGATGCAACTACATTGAAAAAGCGGGAACGGGAATCCAGCGGATGCGGGAGGGAATGAAGGAGGCCGGACTTTTGGAACCGACGTTTGAGTTTTCAGGTTTTTTTACCGTGACACTTCGCCGGTTTAATCTGAGCAAGGATATAATGTTGGAATTTAGTCTCAATAATAAAAGGGCTGACAGGGTGGTCGCCATATTACGGCAGTTAATCGTACATCAGACCCTGGATGTTGAAGGGATAGCTGGCGACCTATCCACGTCATCCCGGACCATTCGTAACGATATCGATCTACTGGTTGCAAAGGGTTGGGTTGAATCGTCAGGGGCAACTAAAGGAAGAAACTATAGCTTAACCGCTGCCGGTCACAAGTGGATGTCCAATAGGGTTTAGAATTTCCGAATTGTGCGATTTTCTTCCGAATTATAGAAAGGCTGCATTTCAAAAGGCTGATTTTCTATGTATTATATGAGGATGGCAAAATGTCCGGCTATTTTCATTTTTTCCGAATCCTGGGAAATATTTCCGAATGTCCATTGAAAAATGGGTGGGATCCGCCGTAAGCATGCGGTCGCTTTGATTGCAAGTCACGTCGCCACAGCTGCCCAACGGCGTAAATTACCAGATGGCGCCGGACCTGGAACCGCATATGCTTATCAGCCAATCGATGCGATAGAGTGCGATATTCCGGAGAATTTTCGACCGGGTTTCCTTGAATATGGCGCAAGCGAGATCCAGCACGCCGCCTTTGAGCCTGCCGTGACTCAGCCGGAATTTATTCGTTTGCTTATCGACATAGAGCCGGCCTGCTTCGTCGAAAGGCGAGTTAAAGATGGCCAGTCCCTGACGTTCGACAATGCCGCCGGGGTACCCTAAAATATCCATATAGGTCTTGACGCAAAGGTTGTTGACCATCGCTGCCTGTTCTTTCATCGTCGGTTTCTTTTTCATGATCTTTTGATTTGAGGTGATTGAAAAATTGAACCGATGAGCCCGGCGGGATGGCTGGCCGAATGCCAAGGAGGATCGGAATAAATGCTGCGGGTTATATGGATGCCTGTCTCACGCTGCTGACGCGGACCCCAATGACCAGGATTTGCATTGCACCGTTTTATGCCGAAGTTCCTTGGCGAGGCCGGGCAGGAGCCGAACTTTGCGAGGTATTTTTCAATCCTTTCAACCGATGGGAACGGGCGGAAACGGGTCTTACTGTAATACATCCTGGCTCCGGCAGCCGGAAAGATATTGAGGCCGGCGCCGCAGATCGGCAGCGCGTATGGTGCAGCGGTCGAGATGTGTTTGCAAGAGCGCAGCGAAGCAAAAAGTGCGAATTCTGTCTTGAGGACTGCACGTTGGCGGTAGTGTCTTTGGGATAAAGGGCGCAGGAGGGCTGTCGTTTAGCCCCGCACCAGCGGACCGACCGGGGCCGAAGCGGCACGAGCTGGCGAAGGCCGCGAAGGCGGGAGGGAAGCGAGAGTGCGAAAGGGCGAACGGTGCGCTCCTGCGCCGCCCATTCGGGAACTAAAACCTTCCCCCTGCGGGGACAAGATGCCGCAAACTTACCTTGCATCTTGTCCCCGCGGGGGAGCCAACGGCGAACTATAGTCCGGTGATCTTCTGCCGCCGATCGCCGGCGGCAGCTTTCTTTTAGGATCTGAATCTCTGGTCTAAGTAACTGGGCGAGCCCGGGACGGGAGCGAGGAGGAACGACGAAGCGGACGGGACGGGACCGCCACCGCCGCCACGTGGGCCCCCGTGCCGCATCGGGAGGCCGACGAAGGAGGCCGGGATGCGGCTACCCGCCGGTCGACCTTGGCGTTTGGCCGTAGCCTGGCGGAGGCCAAATCGAATATGGAGGCGGGGGGCCACCGGCAGGTGGCGGACGAAATGAGGCAGCGGGTGGACGCAGCAGATGAGGCGGCAGAGCGCACTGCGTTCGCGTGAGCGAGGAGGGCTGAGGAGCGAAGCGTACTACAGACCCCGCAGCTTATGCGATCGCAGCGCCTGATCGGCGCGGCCATGGCAGCTGCCCGACCGGAGGCCCCTGAAGCGAAAGAACCGTGCCAGAGAAGCGTACCTGCATGTGGACCGCAGTGCAGCGACGGAGGAGCGGAGCGAGGATCCGCATGCAGGCGGACACGCTGTTGCGGAGCCTGCGGAGCAAACAGGGTGTCCGAGCCTGGCACGTGTTCTTGCCGAAGGGGGCGGAGGGAGACCGATTTTCACCCATCCGCAAAAAATTTCTCCAATAATAAGTTTGTCGTATCTTTATATCCATCGAACCAAAGTTTAATTAGAAAAACGTTGTCCAATATCGAGTGCTTTTGTTTTTAGGTTTCAGTTTAAGAGTTAGATTTTTTTAGATTATACGTTTTAAAGACACTTACTGAAAGCCATCCCGAACAGATGGCTTTCTTGTTAAAAAGATGGATTTCATAGGAAAAATTATAATGATAGTAAAATGGAAATATTTTCTTTTGCCCTTTTTACAAGGTTTGAAGACAATTTAAGGTTTTTAGCTTCACTTTCTAATGACAATGACGAGGAGTGGGAATACTCAGACCCACAAAAAGAACTTCAGGAAGGAAACAACTCTGCCCGATATTCCTTCCCAATCCTCCGCAATTATTTCGAGTACACTTATCAAAAGTTACATAGTGAGAACAGGATTGTTTTCGCGGAAGGCGAAAGATTTGCCTGCTTCAATACCGGCTTAGTAACTAGGCATTATGAAGAGATCTTTGCCTTTTTTGAGGAAAATAAGTCCTACAACAAACAATCTCCGTATTTTTTTAAAGCATTTCTAAAAGAAAGCGATCGGGAATTTTTATCCTACTATTCTACTAACATACCTCAACGGGCGAACTATTTTGATAAGCCAGAGAGACTTCTATTCAATCCCCAGAGCGTCATCATTAAAAATATCGACCACATCCTTCAGGATAATAAGTTACGGTTTCCGGCTCCGTTAAGGAATGCCACCGACCGGGAGATCCGGAATCAACTGAACGGCGCAATCGAAGAGGTTACCAAGATGGCTAAAATAAACTATAAGTTGGGAATCCCTCAGTGGTATAAAGGCGAAATTCAGCTCTTGCTTCCGCTGTACTTAACTCATCAAAACAAAGCTGATTTAGCTCTCAGCCTTGAATATATCAACGAAAAAACTTACAGGGCCGGGGCAGTCTTGACAAAAGGGATGGCCTACAACAATGCAAGACTTATAGTTGCGCCTCAAAGTAACTGGCTACAACCTTAACTAAAATGCAATATAATCATTTGAATATACCCCTGACAAAGCAGTAACCGCCTTACGGCGGTTACCATTCTTCTTTGCTAACTAAATACTGGAGGTTCGTCTTATTAACGGTAAGGCGACCGAATTAGCTTCGGTAATACGGATTTTTGAAACCCGTAGCCTCCACTATTTTGTGTAAAATAAAGGCGTTTTTTTGAATAAATAAACAAAAATTTTAAATTGAAATTAGTATGTCAAAATACACAACGAGAGTCGAACTCCATAAAGCGACAAGTGAAAATTACGAAACTCTTCATGTAGAAATGGAAAAGGAGGGATTTACCCGGACTATTTTCTACGAAGATGATCCCAATGTATATCAATTGCCGACGGCTGAATATAATTTCGGCGGTGAAATTGATATCGAACAGGTTCGGGAGAATGCTAAGACAGCCGCGTCGCGTACTGGTAAGGCATACAGTATAATTGTGACCAAAGCTGATGGTCCAAGGTACATTTACAACCTTCCTGTGGTGAGGCAGCGGGTGCTTTAGCATCAAATGCTTCTTTTATCACTGCCCGCCACGTTGCGGGCAGTTCTTTTTTGCGTCACTTCTGGATCAAACAGGCAGGCTATAATACTCCCTGAAGTTCGGGCCACTGGGACCTATCTCAAGCCAGAGTTAATAGTATGATAAGGGAAACAATAATACCCGACATAGTCACTTCCTCGATATCTCCCTCCTTCCGTTTTCGTCATTCCATTGCAGTTGTATTGTATTACCGATGTCATAATCTATCCATCCATTTGATTTCGCCGTTATCAGCTACTGTTCCTTCCGCTGTAATACCCTTTGTAAGCGTTCCCATCTCAAAATCAAAATTGTATGATATTACCGCGAAACATTTGATCGGTTCCAACTTGCAAAGGCTTTGCGGAAAAATTGCGACATTATCTTTGCGATACTTGTAGGCAACGCTCGGATAGAGTATGCCATCAAATTTAACTGGGGCGACCTTATTCATTGCCCTTAACGTGTCGGCATAGAAAGCAGATATTTTATAGTCATGGGCGCTCTTAATGTTGGATTTGGCAAATTGGTCGGCGAAGAACTTTCGAATAATTCGTGACCCTTCTTTGACCTTGGTACTTGTTAGTTTTTCCATGTGAAGTTGCTCCGAAAAATCACTCACCTTCCGGATGTCAGCGCGAACATCCTTTACGTCATTATTGTCGATCAAAGGTGCTAGCCGTAAGGTCGCATTTTCTCGTACCTTCCATATCCCCATGGTGAAGTTCTGAGGAGTAAACCTGTCATATTCGGGTAAGTTTTGACAGCTTTCGAACAAGGCCAAATCCCCTTGATGTGAGCCGTAGAAAATAGGATCATGTTCATTGTTCGCCCGTCCGCCCGGGGTTTTATTCGCCGGTGCAAGCCCAATATTACTGATGTTCTTGAAAGGTTCGAAACCGTTATTGTCATTTCTTCGAACCCTAAAGACATGATACCTGCTGTCCCACGTGGTTTCGCCATAAGTTAAGATGGGAAAGCAGGAATTAATTTTTTCCTTTAGTTCCTCCACCGAAATTTTGGTCAAATCCATCGCCTCCAGTTCAATGACAGACTTTTTTAAGGACTCAATATCCGGTAGTCTATTGTGCAGATACGCTTCAGCTTCATTCATGCAGTTTAAGTATATAGCAAATATACCGAAAGAGCAAGACCTTCACATTAGGTGGTTAAAGGCCGACTTGCGTAGGCCAACACAAAAGCCAGCATTTTATCCAGGATGATAAAAGAAATCGACGGGGGGTGTTTGCCCAGTTTCAACGTTTAATGATGTCGCAAGAAAGTAACATAAGTTTAAAAGGTAAAGATCTGATTTTGAGTGCTTCAATGTTTGTAAGAAATGGAAAGGTGTGGTCAGGTATTCGATTGGAATCCCCCACCTCCGGTTGGGGAAGCGACGAGTTGGTTATGCAATTCTGGTATATCGCGCGACTTTAATTGGATTTCCTTCTGGGCTGTGGGTTCCATTTTTCTTGAAGATCTTTTATTTGCTGCTGTTTTTCTTTCATTCGATTGAAGTCTTCGAAACTATCCAGTTGGATTTTCTCCTGCCTTAGCACCGTTTTTCGAAATTCATTCGGATTTGATGCGTAATGGCTGTCCAGTTGATGAAGGCATTTTTGGCCTTCGGGCGGCTGAAAGACCTGTAGATACCGATATTTCAGGTCGTTTTCTTTGCGCAGGTCGGCCTGAAACCACTTGTAGTAAAGCATAAAAAGGAGCCCGATGATGACCAGGGACATGACAAAGCATGCCCAAACGGGTTTACTCAGATGATGCTCGTGGCGCACCTCCTGTTTCATGGGCAAGCTGAGGAGCCAGGAATGCGTTTGGAGAGCCTTGGTTAGCGCTATTATTTCAGGAAGCGGCATGAAAATTTTCTCCGGCAGAGCCTTTATTTCGGCTTCGGCAGCTCCCAGGCGCCCATCGATATTTTGCAAAGATTCGCTGTGATCGGGCAGGCCATTAACCTGATCTTGCAGGCCGTTTGTCTTTTTGTCAAGGTTTTCGACGGCCTTGACGACCGTATCCCAAAGTACTTCGCTCATAGAAAAGATCGATAATTTTTAGCGGGATTTGCCGCGTGAACGGGAATACCCAAGGCCATATTGCTGCTCTTGTTCGAGGGCCAGCCGCTTGCTTTCAAAGTGACGTTCGAGGCCGGACAGCGAGAATTCCCGGTCTATTTGGCTGCCCTTGTAACATTGTTTGCCAAGCCGAAAACTGATGCCCTCCGGTTCCTGGGTCTGCTGGCTATACTTAAATTGGGTATCAATTCCGTGCTTCAAAAGCCGAACCTCCAGGTCGGTCAGGTCCTTACTTTTTTCCAGATTTTGCACTATTGCCTCGTAAATCTGATACCGCTTGGCCTCCGCAGGCTGCAAGGATTCCTTATGCGTCAAGGCTAGATCTTTCGTTAAAACGGCCTTTAAGTTGTGCTCTCGGGTAAGATCCTGTGCCACCTTTTTGGCTCGCAGACCGATCCAACCTTCAGCAATGGAGTGGCCCTCGTTGTCGACCCGGTTGGCGATGACATGCATGTGCAAATGGTCCCTATCGGTGTGTTTGGCGATAACATATTGGGTGTTAACCATACCGGTTCGCGTTAGGTATTGCTCCGCTATTTCGACCATTTTCTTGTCCGAAACCTTTTCTCCGGGATAAAAACTAAGGACGCTGTGGAAGACGGCCTGGCGCTTATCCGGGCGGAGGATTCGCTGACTTTCGAAGTCGTCGGCCATCTTTTTATGGTCATGGCCCCGTACCCCATTGGCCTTTAATACCTCGGCCCGGTTCCGGTCCTGACACACATATTGGCAGCAGGACCGGAAGGATCGGGCAGCGGGAAGGACCTTACTTATCATGGTTAAATTGGTCGATAAGGTTGTCAATTCTATGGCGCAGACCCTCGAATTGAAAAATAGCCGTCACCATTCCTTCTTTGTCGGCTAACACGACGAGCTCGTGAATTTCGTTGTTCATTTTGATGAGTTGCCGTATATTTTCACGGTCTTCCTCATTTAGCCGGTCGATAATCTTTCCATGAATGGCCATGTGGCGGAGATAGGCGGTTAGCGACATACCTGCGCGCTCGGCCTTCTGAGTGATGATGAAACGTTCGGCTACTGTAAGTCGGACTCCCATTGGCTTTTCCCTTTTGATGGGCTTGGTGGGTCTTCCGGTGTTCTTCTTTGATTGGCTTGTCATGACTTGATGATTTAAAATTTGATAGTTATTGAAATACGACGGCGGCCTTTTCGCGCTACGAAATCACCGCTCGCTATAAGCGAGACTGCCTAAATCCCGGTTTTCCGCGGGCGATGGCTTTTAACATATTGCAGCACCTCGGACCGCTGAAAAAATACACGGCCTCTGACCTTATGAAAGGGCAGGCCCCGTTTCATCCATTCGGTGAGTGTCACGAGAGAAATACCCAGGTAGTGGGCTATTTCTTTGCGGCTTATGAGAGGATCTTCCTTTTCAGCAGCAGTCTGGCTCTTCGGAGGAGTATTTTCCAGGCATTCTTTCACGGCATCCCTGATCCATTTTCGGAAATCATTCTCAGTCGGAATAAATAAAGCGTCCATAATAATTCAGTTAATGGACCCAAATATGATTCAGAATGAGGAGGTTAACAATGATGGATAACTCAATGATCTTGCGGAATTGAGTAAGAGAAGGTTCGGCGGGGGTAAGCGAAGCATGAAAAGGAGACGAGGCGTGTTCGCAAATAAATAAAGCGATAGATTTGGAGCAAGGAATGATGAGAAGAAGGGCAAACGATGCGTCCTAACGAAAGTGAGCGTGCAGAAGACATATCAAAACTCCGATATATGAGCGACAGCAGTATTTCAATTGTTTGCAAAAAAAGCCGGTATCCAAATAACAAGGAAAAAGCGCAGGAGATTCTTGAGTGGTTGGTTACCAATGATATCGTCGACCCTATCGAGTCGGATTGTACACTTGGCAGGGAAAATGGGCATGCCGTTGCCAAAGGAGCGGAATCTGTTGTAGAAGAGCTGCGGTTTTTGCGCTTCGGACCTAGCCAGATAAACGGCCTTTCCATTATCACCGATCGGACAATTTTTCATACAGGAGGAAACGGGATGGAAGAACTGATTTGCCCAAACTGTAAAAGCGACATTTCTCAGGAAGACTGGGATTTTTTTGACCCTTGGGCTGGTGGTGAAACCGATGATTTGACCTGTCCATCATGCGGGAAGTCGAATGAAATTCACGATTATAGCTTTAAACCAGAATGGGGTTTCAGCAACCTGGGATTTACATTTTGGAATTGGCCTCCTTTTACAGACCAGTTTATTAAAGATTTCAAGCAAAGGCTAGGCTGCGATGTAAACATTGTCTTCTCACACATCTAATCATGACCTGGCATCCTATAGTATGAAGAAGGGCATCAAAATTTACGTGGGAATTTCGGACGCGATAGCTGGCGAACTTTGCATTCATGCCGGCATTTTCTATCTGCTCAATAGTATTAATTTCAAAATAGGCGGCGACGACTTTTTTGGACCTACCATGGCAATAGCCTTTGGGTTTATGTTTTTCAATGGGATCTTAATGACTATTGCCGGAATCTACCTGGTGCTAAAAGGAGCGCGACCATTGGGGTGGACAACTATAGTTATTGTTCTGATATTTTATTTGACCGTCTTGTTGATTCATCTCTATGACAGACCGGTCTTTAGGTAGTATAATTTGCGAGGTTCAATAAAAAAATTCTGTTAGCGCCTTAGTTAACTTTTGAACCTTAGGGTCATTGATCTTGAGGTCTTCGCTGGTCTGACTGATCTTGGCCTGAACGGTATTGATCTGTTTGCCCTTGAAGGCCCGGTAGTGGAGATGAAGGATACTGGCAAGATCCATGTTTGTGTTGCGTTTGAATAACTTTTCCGCTGAGGACCCGCGAACGATCTCTATTGACTGGATCAGAAGATAAAGGTGGATCAGTCTGGTCAGATTGTGTTGGTTGTTGAGCTCAATATTGCCTGTTATGAGAGATTCGGTCAGGACACCCATCTTCTCCTCTGTCGTCGATAGTACCTGATCCAAGCGGGTAGCTAATTTTTCAGATAACGAAGCCACAATTTTGTCAATATCAAAACTGGACCCACCTTGGCCATCCAAGGCGGAACGGACGTCATGATCGATCTGCGCCTTCAATATTCTCTCCTGGGCGGCTTGGTTCGCGCCCTGCTTTTCTGCAATCCAATCGGAAGTAAGTTGTAATTTCAGTTTGTGGGTTTTCGGAACCGGTTGCTTTTGCCGCTCGGAGATCTCATATCGGAGGAATCGGCGAAAGTCAGCCTTGTTTTCATAAGCCGCATAGTGGGTTTCGAGGTAGCGGATCAGGTCATAGCCCTCATATTCGTACATTTTGTTGAATATTTCATTCTTGTAAACCTGTAAGTAGGGCTGCTTTGTAAAATATAAATAATAGTCAGACTGATATGCCCCGATCTTATACTGGAAATAGGCAACGAAAGTTTTGGTCTTGGCAGCATATGGGGTACGGTTACCAAAGGCAGTCAACAAGCTTCGAAAAAAAATGTGGCTGAATAGCCTTTCTCTAAATCCCATATAAAAGATCAATGGTTAGAAATAGCTTTGCTATAAAGCTAAGTCAGATGAGACCATAAGCAAGGTGATAAAAATCAATTAATGAGAGTTGCGATGGGGACCTGAAGATATTCCCCCGAAATGTCCCCCTAAAAATAAAATCGCCCATAAGTTTTTGACTTACAGGCGATTGTTTGTTGGCTTCGTGGTGTGGGGCGGGATCGAACCGCCGACACAAGGATTTTCAGTCCTTTGCTCTACCGACTGAGCTACCGCACCATCCGTATTTTGGGGAGGCAAAAATAGGGCTTCCCGCCGGAATTTCGAAAAAAATTTTACATCCCATATTCACTCAGGAATTTGATCCTCATCAGTTTCAGCTGTTCCCAGGTGAAATTGCCCTCGGACAACTCCTGCTGGGCTACCTGAAGGCTGCTGGTCTCGCAGCTCTTGAAGTAGTCGATGATCTCGCCTTGCTCATAGTTATCCAGCATTTCGTCGACGGCATAGTCGAGATTGAGCTTGGTACCGCTGGCGGCGATGGTCTCCATGTCCTCCAGCAGGGCATCCAGCCGGAGGTCTTTATTCTTGGCGATGGTCTCCAGCGGGATCTTTTTGTCCACTTGCTGAATGATATAAACCTTGTTCACGCTTTTGTTGACGACGCTTTTCATGATGAAATCGTCGGGCTTCTGAATATCGTTCTCCTCGACATACCGGGCGATGATCTCGATAAAGGGCTTTCCATAGCGCAGCGCCTTGCCCTTGCTCACGCCCTGGCATTTTTCCAGATCCTGGGTCGTGGTCGGGTACAACGTAGCCATATCCTGCAAGGAGGTTTCCAGGAAGATGACAAAGGGCGGAAGACTCTTCTTCCTGGCTTCTTTCTGCCGGAGGTCTTTCAATAGTTCGAACAGCTTCTCATCCACGGAGGTCGTACCCGAAGACTCGGTGTTCTCTTCTTCGTCATCGGCATTGGCCTCTTCGAAAAGATTGTTGAGCACGATCTTGAAGGAACGGGGCTTCTTCAGGAAATCCTCGCCTTTTTTCGTGAGCTTCAGCACCCCGTATTCCTCGATATCCTTCTTCAGCAGGTCTTCCAGTAACAGCTGGCGCATGAGCGAATTCCAGAGATGTTCGGGCTCTTCCCTGCCGATGCCGAATTCGGCGATCCCTTCATGGCGGAACATCTGTATCTGGGGAGTCAGCTTCCCGGTGAGGATATTTATTACATATCCGGTGGCAAACCGCTCGTCGAGGGCCTTTATCGTCTTCAGCACCTTGACGCAATGGTCGCGGGCTTCCATCTGTTCCTTGGGGTGTAGACAGTTATCACAGCAGCCACAGTTTTCCGTCGTATACTCTTCACCAAAATAGCTCATGAGCACCTTCCGGCGGCAGACCCCGCTTTCGGCAAAACCGACCATCTCGTTTATGAGCTGGGCGCCCACCTCCCGTTCGCTGAGCGGTTTGTCCTTCATCAGGTGTTCCAGCTTGGCGACGTCCTTATGCGAATAATAGAGAATACAGTTACCCTCAAGGCCATCGCGGCCGGCACGGCCGGTCTCCTGGTAATAGTTCTCGATGGATTTGGGAATATTATAATGGATTACGAACCGGATATCGGGTTTGTCGATGCCCATCCCAAAGGCGATAGTGGCGACGATGACCTGTACATCTTCGTTCAGGAAGAGGTCCTGCCGTTCCGCGCGAAGTTTGCTGTCGAGCCCCGCGTGGTAGGCGACGGCCTTTATCCCGTTGGCCACCAGCATATCGGCCAGTTCTTCGGTGGTCTTGCGATTGAGCGTATAGATAATTCCGCTCTTACCCTTGTGCTGGATGATATAGCGGACGATGCTTTTGATCGTCTGGTCCTTCTTTATCTTGGGCTGGATCTCGTAATAGAGGTTGCTCCGGTTAAAGGACGAAATAAAAATATTCGGTTCGCGCAGCCCGAGGTTCTTGATGATATCGCTCTTTACTTTTGGGGTTGCGGTGGCGGTCAGGGCGATTACCGGGATGTCCGGATTGATCTGATCCATCATCTCCCGGAGCCGGCGATATTCCGGCCGGAAATCATGCCCCCATTCGGAAATGCAGTGGGCCTCGTCCACGGCAAAAAAGGAGATCTTCAGATCGCTGAAGAATTCCATGTTCTCCTGTTTTGTGAGCGTCTCGGGGGCTACATAGAGCA
>Ga0210400_10002885_pt1 | contig 15492 bp, 26 predicted proteins | sample IncBWH26MmetaG_FD_155456 | JGI IMG/M metagenome (GOLD analysis project Ga0210400, IMG submission 155456) | Forest soil microbial communities from Barre Woods Harvard Forest LTER site, Petersham, Massachusetts, United States - Inc-BW-H-26-M | ecosystem: Environmental > Terrestrial > Soil >... | reverse complement strand
ACTCACGGACTTTATGATGAGCCGGCGTTTGGCCTTGGGATCAATCGGCCTCATGGCCCCCGCAAGAGCCGCGGCAATCAAGGCCTCGACCTTCTCCATGGCAATGTCGCCGGCTTCACGCAGAACGATATGTCGCACTCTCGCGCCACTCCCCTTCAACAGTTTAGCCGGATCCTTCAATCGAGATCCTTGAAGGAAGAAAAGGCTGACCCATCGAGGATATACCGCAATCGAGAAAATGGCCTCCGACGTCTTGTCGCCCGGACCGAAACCGACAGCCAGTGCATTGTAGTTGTCATACACAATCCCAGTGGCCCCGGGGAGCCGCCTACGAAGGCGTGCAAGCGCGGCCCGGGCGATGGAGGCCACCGCGGGGTCGTACGTCGCGAGAAATCCGGCGAGTTCCTGCGTCGGGGTCCTCTTGGGTACATTTACCAAGTCAATCGTTCCATCCAACTCCACCGTTGGGCGGCGTCCTGCCGCATGACCGCGTCCGGCCAAAACGGATGTTAGGTCGCATTGGCGTAGTCCTGACATTGGAGTTCCAACACCTCGTCACCGTGGGTGTCCATTGTTCCTGTGGGTCGCCAGCCGAGATGCCGATAAAAGCCATACGATCGATGCGTCGGATTTCTAGAGCATCCAAGAAACAGTCGCTTGAATCCCATCGACCAAAGTTCCTTCGTGACGCATGACAAGAGCGCCCTCCCGATACCGCAGCGCTCATAGTCCGGCAGTAATGCCAACACGAGTATCTCGCCAGTGCGGCTGTCGCCATAGCAATAGCCCACGATGCGCCTGCCATCTGTACAGACATGGCCTACGACATGTGCCGCCGCAACATCTGCGGCCCAGGATTCCACTGTGATTCCAAGTGAGGCCAGACGCGCGGCGGAAATGGCATTTTCTCGCGTCATGGCCCGCAGCCGTACGCATTCTGCTATGTCGGAAGCAACCGCGGGTCGGTAATGGGGCGTTGCCACTTGTGGTATCCGCGAGCCTAACGCCGGGATTGAGCGACGCGCTGCAACATTGCGGCACGCAGTTGTGTCACGGCACGTTCGCTCGAACAGTGATTAGGCGTCACGGCCTTTCGACCTTACCTGCAAAAAAAGGTCGCGGGGAGCTTCGTCAAAATATCTATACAAGGCGGGGCACAGCCAGCCCTCAAGATTGAGCGTTGGTTCGTAGTACCAGTTTCCGCCCATATCACTCCGGCGCCATTCAAGGTGAATTTGGTAACCCGGAAAGGCGGCCGCAGAAAACAGCATAATAAATCCATTTTCGGCACCAGGAATCATCGCGACCGCGTGCTCAATTAGTGTATCCGTGCCGCTAACGAAGGGCTCCTGTACCAAGCCGAAACGAGGGTCATCGAACACCCACATATCCAGATACTTGTATGGAGCTATGACATTGATTGCATTCATGATGTCCAACGCCAAAGTCGGGCGGAACGTCGCAACAGCGCTAGAGGGACATTATTCATGGCGCGTCCGCTCATGCGAAGTCCGGAGCACCTGAGCAGTTGTTAATGGCCATGGGTCATGGTCTCTTGCCTGAGCGCCTGCACGTCCGCTGTAGAAAGGGACTGAAGCTCACGGAGCGTCGCGTCTGTCACGGTCTTTGACCCGGTGCCCTCGCCTCGGATCCGATAGGCGCCCTTTTCCAGCGAAAGAATGAAGTAAAACGGCGCAGCGGGACTACCGGGAGCACTCACGAACACGACCGTTGATGGATCATTGCAACTGTAAACCAGCCACGGCGCGGCGGCGAACGTCTTCGTGACCGGCCCGACGTTGCAGTTAAGCGGAGCGCCTGACGCGACTACCGGCAGCAAAGCCAAAATGCACACGGTGTGTCTCATGGGCGCCAGACGCCAAAGTTGCGCGGCCATGCACCGCATCACAACGGTCACTTCACTCATGGGCGATCCGCTCCAACGGCAGCCAGGCGTCATACTTCACGTTCCAAAGTGCGCTCGCCCACAGGATAGTACCAGCGCACAAGCATCCATGCCCGGCACCGCTGCCAACGGCTGAGCCACTTTCAATGTGTTAGTGGTTCGGGCTCTGCGGTAAACCGTCCACAATTTCGTAGTAGTCACCCTTCTCTGCTACAAAGATATGCTTCGCGAGATGCGTCGCTGTGGGAGTCTCGAATGCCCCCATCGCAACGGCGATCCAGTCCCTTGCGGGTGGATCCCAGAACAAAAACGAACCGCAGGTCGAGCAGAACCCTCGCCGGATGTTTGGGGACGATTGATACCAGGAGACATTTTCCGCGCCGCTGACAACGAGTGCCGTTCGCGACACATTCGTAGAAGCAAAGTAGTGACCGGATTGCTTCCGGCACTGGACACAGTGACAGGCGTCGGGAGCAGCTAAATCCCCCGCGATGGTGAAACTCACCCGGCGACAGATACATGCTCCTCTCATCAGCTCCGACATTGCAATTTCCTCGGATATAGCCCGCACTCTATCCATGTCCGGTCCGCCCGAACGCCAGTTAGGCTGTACTGACGTAAGCGCACCAATCTCAGGGGGTCGATACGACAAGCACCAGCGACCCTTCCAGATACTCCAGCTTCCGCAGGTGACCATGCCTCGCATCCCAGGTACCGTTATCAAGATCCCGGGCCAGGCGGGTCTCGAATCGGGCGATCGCTGCGGCTCCAACGAAGCTCCACGAGGAGCATGCCAAACGTGCGGTCGAGTCGAGCAGCATTTCGGGGCGCCCGTAGTAGGCGTCATTGAATCCATCTGTGCAGTCGAGGGGTATCGGCACCCGAATCACCTTCGTCACGCCTCCCAGTCCCGCGGCGAGGGCCGATATCTGAGGAAATCGGGATGCCTCCGTTTCGATTGCCTCAGGCGAGTACTCATAGAGCCAGTATGTACGCAGAAGTTCCGGATCGCAGGTCAGCAGCACCACAGGACCACGCGTGACTCGCCGCATCTCCGCGAGCCCGCCCTTCAGATTCGTCCACTGATGCACAGTGGAAGCGCCCATAGCCGCATCGAAACAAACATCAGGGAACGGCAGGTGCTCAGCACACGCATCGACTGCCGGCGGAAGGTGCGACGGGCGTCTTTCGCGCATTGTAGCCGAAGGCTCAACGGCTGTAACGAGCCGATCGGTCGGTTCGTAGGAACCGGTACCCGCGCCGACATTGAGCACCGTCCGTGCATCTCCGAGAGCGGCATGCACAAACGCGGCTATCCGCGGGTCAGCGACTCGGTAGTTCCGGTAAACGGTTCCAATGAAAGCATAGTCGACGTCGCCTGCACTCCCGTCTGTTTTCCGTGCCGGATCACTCATATCATCGATTCTCTTTCATGGAGACTTCGTCCCATAACCGAATCAAGTAACCGTCAGGATCCTTGAGCTCCGCACCGTAGCCCCAGAATAGCTTCTGAGGAGCCGCGTCGAATGCAATCCCTCTGGATTGAAGCTCAGCGCTGCGCTTGTCGATGTCGTCGATTCGGAACGTCAACACGCACCTGGGGTGGCCGCAGTTATCGGTCCGCTGCTCCAGAAACAGCGTGAATCCGCCCGGATCCCGCGGGGCGACGGCTGATTGAGCGGGAACCTCGAACTCAATCCGCAATCCCAACACAGATGTGTACCAAGCCCTGGAGCGACTCAAGTCACTCACGGCAATGGTCAGATGGTCCAAATAGGCCGGGAAGTCCGCGTGACTCACAGCACCTCCTATTGTTTAACGCCGATGTTCGGCGGCGAGGCGGCAGACCCTATTTGTGCCGATCAGGCAGGAACACCAGGATAATGAGACCGATGATACTCAGGAGGCCCAGAGCTCCAAACCACGCAGAGTGACCCTTGGCGATTGCGTACTGCGCGCACCCCCAGATAAATGCAACGGCCCCGGCGAGAACCACCAGAAATCCGAGCAAGATCTGGCCGGACCCGCTGCCAGTCATCAACAGCCGGCCAATGATCTGCAGTGCAAGGCCGGCGCCCACACCGATATTCGTCCTGCGTTTGTATTCAGCGAGCACTACGTACTCCTCTGCCTAACTCCAAAGTAGAACGGCTCGGCACCGCTCATTCACGGCGCCTCTGCTCCAACGCGTGTCAAGCGCTCACTGAACAAGCTGCCAATCAATCGAGAAGCTTCCAGGAAGTCGCGCCATCAAGATGGCGAATGCGCACTCCAACCAGGTCAGGAGGTTCAAAATTGGTCGCGTTCACGCCAACGGTTGTATTGCGCTGTTTGCCTCGATATGTGTAGTGCGTGATACAGCCGCAACGCTTGCACCGATGGTAATCCCGCACCCTGCGGTTCCACGAGTACTTCGTTAGGCCGCCCCTTGGAGCTTCAATCGTGACCGAACTCGGCTTGTAATAAGCCCAAATCGCACCGTATCGGCGGCAGATCGAGCAATTACAGCTCGTAACGGTGCGCGGCAACTGCCGGACAAGAATCCGGATCGTGCCGCAGTGGCAGGTAGCGACCGGCTTCGGCGACTGCTGCTGCATTGCGTCTAACGCCAACCTTACGCAGCGGGTGGGCAACTCATAGAGGGTGGTTGAATTGAAGGATATTTTCGCCTGGGTCTCATAAATGAAACTCCCGTGTTCCCCGGGGCGTCTCCTTGAGCTGGGCCCACGGGCTATCTTATGCATTCTGGCCCCAGCCTACACACCTGGCAATTCACCGCCATTCGGGCCCCAGAATATCGCCCAGGTGGCTAGGTCATCCGTGAATTCCACGAAACGATGGTCTGCGTTCGCTGGTACGAACAACGCATCGCCGGCCACAAAGGGATGCCGGCTGCCATCGACAACGAGCACCCCGTTACGCTTTAGTACAATGTAAAGCTCGTCCTGTTCGTGCGACGACTGGTAGTCGGTACCTCGCGGTGTAAACAGAATGGCGGACATTGAACCGTGTGCGAACGCAAGAGAATCCCACACACCCTCCGGCCACTTTGCCGTTGCTGGCAGTGGGAGGCGCGACTGGGTCTCGATCAATGGTATCCGCATGAGGACCTCGCACTCGGAATTTCCGGCCTAACGCCACATTTGCACGGCGCCTCCGCTCGAACGCATGTTAGACGTCCTATGGCCGAATCTCGATCGGTGTGCCGTCGGGTACCGCGGCGTAGATCTGATCCATTTCCGGATCGGTGACAGCGATGCAACCAACTGTCCAATCTACAAGCCGATGGGTGCGGCCTAACCAGCCCGCACCATTGCGAATTCCATGAATCATGATGTCTCCGCCTGGTGCGTATCCTGCCGTTCGGGCTCTTACGGCATCGGCTGCTGATGGGTAAGATACGTGCAGGGCCAGGTGATAAGCGCTTCCGGGATTATGGTGATCTATGAAATAGTGACCTTCCGGGGTCTTACGATCACCTTCGCGAGTCTTGGCGCCTACAGGGTCACGGCCAAGTGAGACTCGGAACGAACCAATCAGGACTCCATGGCTGTAAACATCGAGGCTGCGTGCCGCCTTACTCACCACCAATAGATCAGCCCTCGCACCGGGCGGTAGCACTTCGGCCGGACGGTTGGCCCAGATGAGGCCGCCTCCCACGAGTGCCGCGATCACGCCGAACATCAGGACTGCCTTCTTCACATCTAGCGCCAAATTTGAGCGGCCCGCCGCCGCATCACGACCGGCACTTTATTCACGGCAAGTTCGCTCGAACGAATGTTAGGTAAACCACTGACGAACCGTTACCAAGGGGCCGTAATGACAACCGTCGGAATCGAATTGGTGAAGCGAGGGACTTTGGGCTTGCTGGTAAGATCGAAGATGACCCCCAAGCGATAGCGCTTGGCGGAGCCGCCAGTTGCAACCCAATCCGCGGGGACATTGAAGCGGACGGCGCCCAGCAACTGCCTTGCCGCCCCGTCGAGTAGCGTGCCCCCGGATTCGAGAACCTCAAAGTTTGCCGCGTGCCCATGGTTGTCAACGGAATAAGCAAGGCAAACGCGGCCAGTTATACCCTGACGTATCGCCGCTGGTGGATAATAGGACCGCTTCTGATTAGGCCGACCTGGAAGGGGGGTCTCCTCATATGCTGGTGTCGCGCTATTCTGAGCCCACACCGGGTTTTCGTGTCCGAGTACGCAAGCGACGCCAACAGCCAGGAGCAGAGCCGCGGATGTTCGGTGGCGCACAGCGTCTCCTAACGCCAAAGTCGAGCGGCGCGGCACCGCAACACGACTGGCCCTTTATTCACGACACGTCCGCTCAAACGCCCCGGAATCTTAGCCGTGCTCATGCGAAAGCGAGCTGAGCGGTTCGATATAGAATGCGCCGTCCACGCGAATGGCGGCCGCAACGGCCTCCTTGTCCGCCGAGAGTGGGAAAGCGAACAGAACCTCGACTCCGTAGGGTTGTCGTATGTTCTTGGAGCCCGGTTCCGCGCGCTGCGTCGGCGCGATGAGACTACCGTCCCCCTTCAGCAGCCACACCTGCACGCTTGGACGCTGCTGCTTGAGCTTGGGATCGTCTCGCATCGCCTGGGCAATGCGACCGGCATTGGGAAAGACAATCTGCAAAGTGCAACGCTCGTCGCGGACAGTCCAGATGACAGCAGCGACCTTGCCCGGCGTTCGCGCGGCATTGAGGTCCTTGGCAAGCACTTGAGTCTCGGCGTCGACTGTCGCGAACAGGCTGCTTGCCGCGATACCGAACAAGGTAATGCAGCAGGCCGAGACGACTCCTATGGTTGCTCTCATAAGGTGCATACCTTTCGTTGTCGTGGGCAGTTTAAGGTGAGTTCAACCGCCCCGACGAGACGCTGTGTTCGGCGCGAGCGGCTCACTGCGGCCCAACGCCAATGTTGAGCGGTGCGGCACCGCATCATTGCGCAACTTGCTCGCGGAGACTGACTTGAAGCTTTATTCACGGCGCGTCCGGTCAATGGCGTGTTAGACAGACTCTACGTTCCATTGATGGCCATCATAACCGCCTTCGTCCGGCGGATCTCGGCAGGTGTGGCCTCCCCGGTAATCACTACAAAAACGATATTCGGCTTGTTGCCGAAAAAGGTGGCGATTCGGTCCTCTCCCGTGGACTTCCCCGGCGCTCCAATGAAAAGCTTAAAGCCTGCGGTCAACACCTTGGCATCATTTGGCGAAGGCACGAGAAACGATCGAGCACAGGCCATAAAGTGCTTTGACGGGTCGGCCCCGGGCGGGAGGTGAAGCTGGTCTGTTTCTGCGAGTTCCAACACTTTTACGTTGGGCACATCACCGTCTGGGGTCGTCGGGCTTTCTGGACCCGAGACCCCGCAACGATACTCTATGACTCTGTCTTCGGTGGTCGCCGTAGCCACTACGAATGCGGCGGTCACCAAGATGGTCCAGGTAACAGTGCGAGTTGGTCGGCTCATGTGCGTCTAACGCCAAAGCTGAGCGGCGCGCCGCAACATTACGACTGGTAGTTTCTTCGCGGCGCGTCCGCTCGAACGAATGTCAAATGACGGATTCAAACTAGTGTCCTGAGTTAGAAGGTCGCATGCAGAATCGCTTGACGCTTTCAAGGATCTGATCAGCTGTCTTGACCCATACGAATGGCTTCGGATCGCGGTGATTGATTGCGAGGTAATCTCGGATGGCGCTTTCTAGCTCGACGGTGCTGCGGTGAGTGCCGCGGCGGATCTGTCGCTCGGTGAGCGTTGCGAACCATCGCTCGACCTGATTGAGCCAAGACGCCGAAGTCGGCGTGAAGTGCACCTGGAAGCGAGGATTGCGAGCAAGCCAGCGCTTGACCGTGGGAGTCTTGTGAGTACCGTAGTTGTCCATCACCAGATGCACCTCGAGTTTCTTCGGCACCGTCTCGTCAATCGTACGCAGGAACTGCAAGAACTCCCGCGAGCGATGGCGCCGATGCAACTCACCAATGACCTTGCCGGTAGCGATATTGAGGGCTGCAAACAGCGTAGTAGTACCGTGGCGGCTGTAGTCATGCGTGCGCCGCTCGGGTACGCCGGGCATCATTGGCAGAATCGATTGCGTGCGATCCAGGGCCTGAATTTGGCTCTTCTCATCTACGCACAATACCAGCGCGCGATCCGGCGGATTCAGGTACAGCCCCACGATGTCGCGCACCTTCTCGATGAACAGCGGATCGGTCGAGAGCTTGAAAGTCTCAGCGCGATGCGGTTGCAGGCCGAAGGCACGCCAGATGCGCACCACCGCGCTTTGCGACAAGCCACTGCTCTTCGCCATCGCTCGGCTGCTCCAATGGGTGGCCGCGCTCGGCTTCTCATGCAGAGTTTTGGCGATCACCTGCTCAACCTTCGCATCGCTAATAGAGCGTGGCTCGCCGGGACGTGGTTCATCCAGCAGTCCGTCCAACCGCGCGCTGTGAAAGCGCCCGCGCCACTTGCTTACCGTGCCCCGTGTGATGCGCAACTCCCGTGCAACCTCCCCATTGGAGCGATCCTGCTGGCAGGCCAACACGATCCGCGCACGCAACGCGAGCGCCTGGGAGGTCTTATGCCGTCGCGTCCACTCGAGCAGTCGGCTGCTCTCTTCGCTCGTCAAAATGATCGGTTCAACTTGTGGTCCAGGTCGCATCGCAACTCCCTCGAACGTCCAGTTTACCTTTGGACATCGAGGGAGAATAAATGTTCACGAATTAATGACTCAGGACACTAGTGGCCCGCTGCCAGAAGTGGCCAAGCAAAGAATCCCAATACGGCGCAGAGAAAGCAGAATCCACTGAGCCGCGCCGCTGCCAGGGGAAGCCTCACGTCCATTCCCCGGGACAGCAGTTCTCCGGGTATTCGCCGGGATGGGAAGAAGTACCGGAACCGAAGGAGGCGTACCCAGTCGGGAGTGCCCAGCGGCCGATTCGGTACCCCGAATAGGGCATCGGCGAGTTCACGATCGGATGATAAGCGCCGATATGTCATGAAGCACGCAGCAACGTGAACTGCCAAGGATGCGCCTGCCACGTTGAATAAAATGCCAGGTATGTCTGCACCGCCATCAGGCATCCGCGATCTAACTCCAAAGTTGAGCGGCACGCCGCAACAATATTGAGGGCGGTTTACTCACGGCGCGTCCGCTCAAGCGCGTGTCAGGCGGCATAAGTCGGACCCTCTTCGCCGAGAAAAACATCCGTGTGCGAAATGGCACCGGCTCGCTCAGCGGACAGTGCCTCCCGCTGGGGGTCCCGCCGGAATTCCTCATACTCTTCATTTGAAGGAAAATGCAAGAGGTGCACTTCAAAAGGCGGCGCCGGTCCGTTCAGCAAGGTTCCACCACACCGAACCGCCCTTTCAATGGCACCACCGTGGCAAGCCAGAATTCGAGCAACCTTGCGCTCGTAGGCTTCGAATTCCGCCTCACGACCCTCCCGAATCCACAGTCTCACTACAACATACATAGGCGCCACCGTCGCATGTCTCCCTTTCTGACTGCAGCCCAACGCCAAAGCTGAGCGGCACAGCATCGCATCATTGCGCTTTTGGCGTGGGCTGACGATCCGGGCACTTTATTCACGGCGCGTCCGCTCAAACGCTTGTTAGGCGGTCGGCACCACATCAGGATTGGCCGAAAGGTCTCTTTCAAAACAAACACTAGTTGGATCATTCACATGCCTACCGAAGGGCGGAATGCGATGAAACCCTGATGTTTCATAAAGTGCCATGGCCGGAGCCTGGCGATTACCCGTTTCAAGCTGCAAGCGAGAGTACCCAAGGCGTATTGCTTCCCCTTCCAGGTAAAGCAGAATGCGGCGTGCATAGTGGCGGCGTCGGCACTCCCGGTGGACATACAGCCGCTGAATCTCGCCAATGGACTGATTCAATTCGCGAATGGCACCACATCCTACCGGCACGTCACCGAGCCACGCAGCTACGTAAATATCTCGAGCCCCCAGCGGGAGGTTCTTGGGCAACCGCATAGTATTAGCCGAATCACCGCGGTAAAGCGGACCCACATCGATTACCGCCTCACGCAAGAGCGCAAGTGCGACATCGCCTTGGGGGTCAATGTCAAGAATTCGAAGGATCATCGGGAGCCGCTTAACACAAAAGTTGAGCGGTGCGGCACCGCAACACGACTGGCATTTTATTAATCTTGCGTCGGCTCGAACGCTTGTTAGAGCGCTCCATTACAGTTGGTGAAGCCGCATATTGAAAGTGAGCGGTAGCCCGCTGACCGTGAAGCTTTTCGGAGGCTTGGGAAATGGAGCGTGCTCCATGCCTCGCGAAAAGCATCGCGATACCTCGGTGATTGGCTGGAATTCCACGTCGATGAGTTTCCCATCAGCAGTGAGAGTCGCTACCCAGACAAACGATCTCAGGTCGCCGACCTGTTTGTCTGGCACGCATCGCTCCATGAGACTTGCAATGAAGGGCCTTACCAGCGGCCACATTTCATCTTGATATGCAGCGCCGTCGGGCGTGTCTTCCAGTGCCTTAGCGCGTTGCGCCCGGGCGCCGAAGGTCTCGGCGCTCGCGACCGAGAGGGATGCTACAGCAACAGCGATTGCAGCAATTCGTTTCATAGCTCTAACGCCAAAGTTCAGGAGCGCACCGCAACTCAGGTACTTGCGATTTATTCACCGCGCGCATGTCGCACCTAAAGCCCCGACCCCAAGTGAAGCGCTCACGACGTTTTCATTGCGAACATTTTTCCCCTCCGGTGCATGTTGCGGTAGGAGAAGTCACCTGTCTTCTCAAGTCGTCGAGCGAGCGCTCTTGAGCGTTTTTGTCTGCCTGATTGGTGCACACGGTTCTACCCACCATGGAGCCGGTTATTTCTTCATGATGGCATTGAAGCCCTTGTGCTGACGCGATTGTGCCGTCAGCCATCTGCACCTTTCCCGGTTGCGTGGAGCAACCGAAGAGTACTAGCAATAAACCCAATTGACACGTTCTGACACTAAGCATGGCGCACTCCATCGCAGTAGCCTTCTGTGATCGCAGATTAGCGAATCAGGCTCCGATGCGCAGCTGCGACATCTTATCCGCGATGTGCCACCGAGCACCTCAGTCTCCTCGACCATGACGAACTTCTCTTCGACGGTATACTTCCTGCGTGGGCCCTCGCGCCTCCCTGGCTTATCCGTCGTGACCGCTTCGGCCAAAGTCCCCAGCTACCCTGGCCTACCGTTTCTTCCCACCAACACCGGGCACGGCCGCGATCTGAATCATCCAAGCCGCGATTTGAAGCCCGTCGAGGTCGTCCACGGATTTAAGCTCCACGCCCCGAGTAGATTTGCCCATAGCCACCGGCGTAACTGGCGGTACCGGCTTGAGCGCTGCACCGTTCACGAACATCAGCTTGACGTGGTCGGTGAACCCGCCGCAACAAAAACACCATCCATCGCCGACGCCATAATACGACATGCCCCATTTCAAAGAGCGTTGCAAACCGGGAAGGCTCCTCGCCGCAAGAGCATCGACGCGTTCCGCAATACCGCGCTGCGGCTGCGGCAGACTGGCGATGTACGCGAAGACCGGCCTGTCTCCGACCGCAGCCTTTGCGGGGCTCGCCTTACCGGTCACCATGGATTCCGGCAGACTCGTGGCAGCCTTGCCTTTTGCCGCCGGGCCCTTGCCGGGCTTCCCGCCTGCGAGTTTTGCAGTCTTGTCAGTCTTACGGGCGGGCATGTCGGTCACCTGAACCGTGGAAGTGTGTCGGCCTAGCGCCAAAGTTGAGCGGCGTTGCGCGAGCAGACGCACGCGATGAGGTCAAGGACAGCTACTGGCAATTTATTCATGGGCGGTCCGCTCAAACGCATGTTGGGCAGCATTCCACAGGGATATCTACACGACTCGAAGATGCAGGAACCGCTGCCGCAACCAGCGCGAACTCGCGGCCATTAAGGTCGGAATGGCAGGCATTGTCACAAGATTCATCCACCAGTATCGCGTCTTTAGCGAAAAGGCGATTGCCGCGACGGCAACTGACAAGACCGCAAGCGCGGCCTGGAGTTCGCGTCGCCGCGCGTACTCGTATGAGTCTCCTGTCGGTCTGAGCCTAGCACTGCATGAAGGGCAGGCAACGCCACCCGAATCGGGCGCCAGCAACCGAGTCAGTGGAACTTTGGCACCACACTGAGGACACATCATTTCGGCACCTCCCTCAATCAGCCGCCTAACGCCAGAGTTGAGCGGCGCGCTGCGACGCACCCACAGGCAGTTTATTCGTGGCGCGTCCGCTCAAACGGAAGTTAGGCATCCGTCCGACTCGTTATCGACATATCAGCGCTGCGAGCCAGAAGCCAATTCCCAGACTCCTTTCTGAATACAGCAAGGCTGTGTCCCCGTTTAACCACGAGCGGTGCCCACCTGGAGGAGCGAGTCGTGGTAGAGACATCAGCCCACATGTATGCAATGTTTCCATTGACGCGGAGTTCCTGAATGTTGCCCATGAACTCCACGATCGGGCTCGAGCGTCGTGGCCGCGAGGCCGCAGCCGTAAAGTTGGTTCTATCCAATGGCTCCTGCCCCACTCGCAAGAAGACTGCGTCGTCTGTCATCAGATCCAAGGCGGTCCGGAAATCTCCGGCCTGCATCGCGGCACGCCACTCGTTGAGTAGGCCGCGGATTGCTGCTTCGTCGTCCATATCGACACGCCTCCTATTTTAGCCGTCTAATGCCAAAGTTGAGCAGCGTGGCTCCGCATCATGACAATCGCTGTCCATGATGACAGACCGGGCAGTTTATTCATGGCGCGTCCGCTCATACGCATGTTAGGCAGGACGCGCCACGATTTGCACCATTCCACGGGGACCTGCACTAGCTGTTGGACTTAGACCAACGGCACGCAGCGCCTCCAACACCCACTGCGGAGACACGCGTTGCTTCGCGTAAGAACTCACCTTCATGCCCCAATTGTCCCCTAAACGCTCGTGCACAATGTCGTGAACCACCATATGAGTCGGACCCTCCTCCAGAAAGCAAGTGTGTATCCGGTTTTCATCACTACGAACCGGAATGAATCGCCTTTCCCCGGTGGCCGGAGAGGTGTAGTCACGGAAGGTCAAGGCGAACAAACTTCCGGGAGCGAGTATTCGAGACACTTCGCCAAACAGATGTGCAATCTCTTCCTTGGTCTGGAGGTGGGTCAGCGTATCTCCCATACAAAGTACAATATGAGGGGCGGCATTCACATAGTTACTGGCATTCAACAGATCGCCTTCGACTAGGCGAATTCGGAGATCGCCACCGCGATCCTGAAGTTCATGCAGCAGTTCGGGAGACTCATCAACGGCGGTGACCGCCCAACCTTGCCGCGCCAATGGTATTGAATGCATGCCAAACCCGGCGCCCAGATCCAGAGCGATCATGTTGGCGCCCGCCTGGATGCCAAGCGCTTTCAGGTCGGCCTCCCCGAACCGAATGGCACTATCGAAGCCTCCGGCCATCCATACGTATATGGGTGCAAGATGAGAAGAGTAATGATCCCGGACGGTAGCCATGACAATCCCGGCAGCGCCTAACGCCAAAGTAGAGCGGCGCAGCACCGCGCCACTGAGCGCGTTGCGTCTGCCGACTGATCGGGCACTTTATTCACGGCGCGTCTGCTCAAACACATGTTAGAACCCCTCTCAATTTGGAACGTAACTGATGGCAACGGGACTTCGCGGGGGCCGCTTCATTGGCGTTCCAAGCCTGGCGTCATAGGCGATTATCAGGGAAGTGGCGCTCCTCCACTTTGCGGTGGTTCTTACGTCGTGGTCGCCACCCAAGGCCAAATAGAAGACTACCGAATTGCTCGGACCCCCGTGATCCATCACGTTCTGTGCATGCGGTACTACATGGATCTCTGAGTAGATTGCGCCGGCGCCGAGACCAAGACCGTTGTGCACTTCCTCAATCACAGCGTCGTACGCAAAGTCCGGAGACACGACCCGCTGTGAGGTAAGTACCTCTGGGGTACCGTCCTCGCAGCTGCCCAGGATAAGCGTCACCATAAGCAGGAGGGAAATTCGGACGGCGCGTGCAGGACCATAGGTTCCCATCCCAGTGTTCTAGCGCCAGTGTTGAGCGGCCTCGCGCGCGCCGTTGCGGTCGGTGACCGCGGTGACAGACGCTCGCAGTTTATTCATGGGCGGTCCGCTCAAACGAAAGTTATGCCGCGGGGCCACAACCGGCAGGCTTATACACCCGCCGCGTAGAGGCCGGACTGGTCACAAGCTTAGCTGCGGGCCTTCGTGGCCTAGATACGAGTTCACCACCGCAATTGGGACATGTGCCACCCAACCTCGACTCGGCACAAGGAGTGCAGAATGTGCACTCGAATGAGCAGATGCGAGCATCCATTGACTCAGGCGGAAGGTCGCGGTTACAGCACTCGCAATTCGGGCGCAGTTCAAGCATTTGGCACTCCCTTCCGAGCGGTATAACGCCAAAGTCAAGCGGCGCGGCACCGCATCATTGTGCGCGCTGCGCTCGCGGATAGGCCGGGCACTTTATTCACGGCGCGTCCGCTCCAACGAAGGTTAGGACGCCTCGGCGTTCTTCTGAAGACCAACACGGCTCGCGACCTCTCTTAGAAGCCGAAACGTTGCTATCCACACCAGCGCAAAGACAACCCACCCACAAAGTTCTTCCCAATCTCCCAGATACGAACCTGCGTATTCAGTCACCGCCTTCTGACCTGCCTGCGCAAGCCCCAGGGTTACCATCGCCACAAATGCGTCTCCCGTCGCGTATACCCGTCCACCCACGAGGGCCAACCGCTTGGCAATGGCGAGCGTGCCTTCAACAGCGAGGGCAGCGACAACCATCTCTCCTAATTTCGATAGAACGTCCAATGTGACCTCGCTGTATTACTTAACTTGTGGCCTAACCAAGGTTGAGCGGCGCGCCACCACAACACGACTCGCAGTTTATTCACGGCGCGTCCGCTCAAGCGAAAGTTAGGCACCGGCGCTCTCTAGAACCATCGGGCCCAGCGAATTGTCAATGACTAGCCGCCAGCGACTGTCAATCCCCCTGCGGAATATGCATGTGGCTACAAACTCTCGTGAAAAGGGACTACCGTCCTGCCCTGTTCCGCTGAATTGCCACTTCGAAATAAAGAGAGCGATGTCACCGGACTCAATTGCACGTGTCTTCAACTGCTGGGCTCGCCCGTTTAACATGAACATCCGCGTGAAGAACTGACGCAGCTCCTCCTTTCCCTGGATTATACGATTAGGTTCCGCAACGACAACGGCATCGTCTTCGTAAAAGGCGAGAACGCCGGCAAGGTCTCGCCGGGCAAAGGCCTCGTCGAGTTCGATCACCGCCTGGACAGGTGTCATGGCCATTCCGCTCCCCTGTTGCACGCCTAACGAATGTAAGGGACTTCCCCGTCCCGAGGTGGCACCGAGGTGCCAAGATTGGGTTGCAACATCCATCTCTCTTCGAAATGGGGAAGTCCCATGAGCATAGTTTCTACAGTTGGCATCGACTTGGCAAAGAATGTGTTTTCCGTGCACGCGGTCGATTCTCAGGGCCTGGTCGTGGTGCGCCGCAGCTTATCGCGCTCGAAGCTCAG
>Ga0210400_10002884_pt1 | contig 15493 bp, 10 predicted proteins | sample IncBWH26MmetaG_FD_155456 | JGI IMG/M metagenome (GOLD analysis project Ga0210400, IMG submission 155456) | Forest soil microbial communities from Barre Woods Harvard Forest LTER site, Petersham, Massachusetts, United States - Inc-BW-H-26-M | ecosystem: Environmental > Terrestrial > Soil >... | reverse complement strand
CCTGGTGCCCTCGATTCTCATCTGGCGTTATCGCCACACGGCTCTCAATAGTGATAACGTCAGTACTCCCACGACCATTTCTTCAGTCGCTATTTTGCCAATCGTCGGTGGGGGAACTGGCTCTCACATAGATGCGCTCGCCCAAGGCATTACGTTGAGCCTCACGAATGATCTTGCGCAGGTATCCGGATTGAGGGTCCCCTCTCAAAGCACAGTGAGCGATCTGGGCAAGGCAACTGACATGGAGTCGATCCGCCGGAAGTTAAGTGTCGACGCTGTCGTTAATGGGACAATCGTCAATGTCGGCGATTCCAAACTGCAGATGGAACTGGTGGATGTCAGAACCGGGTTTCAACTATGGAGCCAGAGCTATACGCTCAAGCAGATGGAAGAGCCAGCTCTCACCGAAGATATCGCACGAGAGATCAGTTATCAGATCAGGACACGCAACGACAAGGGTTCGTCGCCCAGTCGATCGCACAAGCAGTCTGGCGTCCCTGCTGCCGAGGCAGCGTTCGTTCAGGGGCAGAGTGCACTTGCCGAACACACCTATGACGGGTTCGAGAGAGCGGTCAAATTCTTCCAGCAGGCAGTCGACGCAGATCCGAACTATGCCGCAGCCATGGCGGAACTCTCACGGAGTTACGCGCTCATGGCCATTAACAATGGCAGACCGGAGCCTCCGATTGAGCTTTTGAACCAGGCTGAGGCCACAGCCCGCCGTGCTCTTCGTCTCGACAGCACCCTGGCTGGGGCATACACGTCGCTGGCACAGGTCGAAATCCTCAGGGACTATAACTGGAGCGGCGCTGAAGAGGACTTTAAGCGAGCGCTTGAAGTCGAACCAGATTACATTCCGGCACACCTGTCCTATGCCCTGCATCTGTTAACCGCGCGGGGGCGTTTCGCGGAGGCGCGAGCTCAATTGACGTATGCGGATAGGGAAGTCCCCAAGACACTTGGCACCACCCTGACGGAAGCTGCCGTGGCTTATTTCTCGAGAAGATTCGAGAGCTCAGCTGGTCAATTCGAACAGATAAGAAATCAATTTCACACTTCCGCTATCGCAGTTGAGCTTGAGGCCCAAGATTACCTTGCTCTCAACTTACCGGCTCAAGCGTTAAAGGTGCTGGTCGATGCACCACCGGACCCGTCAGCACCTCCAGACCTGAGGGACGCACTGCGCGGGATCGCAATGGCACGAATGGGACAGCGACAGAGTGCTTTGGCGGAGTTGAAACGGCTTGAGAAGTCGAATCGGAGCGTTGAGTCAAGTTATTACGTGGCGGCACTCTGTGCGCAGTTGGGATATAAAGACAAGGCATTTGCTTATCTCGAGAAGTCTCAGGAGGACAGAAGAGCAGATATGCTCTTTGTGGGCGTCGATCCCTTGATGGATCCGTTGCGGTCCGATGCAAGATTCAAGTCACTCATGTCCAAATTGAACCTGCTTTGATTTTGTATCTCAATTGGCATTGATTAGTTGTTGGCTGTCAAACCAAACCGGAGGTAACGAAAGCATGACCCGTCAACAGATGCTCGAACACTTTGGAATCACAGACGAGAACTTCCGTGACTACTTGAGGAAGTATTGTTCCTTTCTCAATTCACTCGATCGCAAGCAGCGGGAATTTCACTACGATTACGCGGGGAGAAGCACGGTTGAAGAGGTTGCGGCAGCGCTCGGTCCTGATGCGACGGTGAGAGATGTCGAGCACTTATTTGCGGAGTGTCCTCCCGTTCATGGAATATGCGTCGCCTCATGTTGTCGACACATCTAGTGATTGTCCCTCAATTGAAGTCGAAGTCCAGGCCACTCCCCAAAGTAGTAGGAACTCAGCGCACAATCGCACCCGAAGAAACGTTCAATCGGGTTTTCGCAGAGGCGTGTGCGCTGGGGATGACCCGGCTCGGTGATATCACCGGCATGGACCGTCTTGGTATTCCAACCTATTGTGCGATCGTCCCGAAATCGAGAGATGTCATCTCCGTTTACACGGGAAAAGGGCTTGACCCAATCGACGCCAAGGTTGGAGCGCTCATGGAAGCAATCGAAAGGCAAACGGCATTGCGAGCGCAATTGCCTATCATCATTGGCAGTGTTAAAGATCTCCGCAGAGACCATGAAGTTTTGGATCCGAGCGAGGCGATGCTTGAACTCCTGCCTGACTATTCAGAAGCTCGCGAGTATTCCTGGATACTCGGACACGAACTCCTCTCGCAATCCGACGTTCTGGTGCCGGCGGGGATGACAGGTTATCTCTGGGAGAACCTGTTGCCAGGCCCGTTCATCCCGTTTAGCTCCACCAACGGCCTTGCCTCGGGAAACATCATCGAAGAAGCAATTTTCCAGTCGCTTTGCGAGCTAATCGAGAGGGATGCATGGACGCTCGCTGATATCGGGGCTCACCTGATTCCCTGGACTCGCAGACGGTTAGTGGAACCGGAAACCGCGGATTCAGGAGAAGATGACTTTGAAATGTTCCAGAGCCTGGAACTGGAAAATGATCGGGTGCTGGAGCTTTTCAACGCGGCGGGGCTAGATCCGGTTCTGCACGACATCACTTCCGATATTGGAATTCCTACGGTCTTCGCTGCCGTGCTCGATGATGCATTTCCCGGTTTCCCGATGATTCATGCGGGCCTCGGAACACACCCGGATGCTCGCGTTGCGGTGAGGCGGGCGTTGACTGAGGCCGCGCAATCACGCTGCGTCGATATCCAGGGAGTACGCGAGGATCTGTGTCCGCCCGATGCGGAACAAACCGCCTTCAATACTCATACGAGCCGCATCTCCACGGTGAATCACAAGGTTTGGACGATCAACCACTCTCGCCTCCGCAAGAAAGTTTCGGCTCTCCCATCGGCCGTTTACGACGACGTGCAGGAGGATCTCGATCACATCCTTTCAAGACTGAAACAGCGTGGCATCCGCCAAGTGATTGTGGTGGATCTCAGCCCTGACGGCGCTCCCTATTCTGTTGTCCGAGTGATTGTGCCGGGACTTGAAACCTGGTCAGTCAACCACGCGAGGCTAGGGAAGCGTGCTCTGGAATTCTGGCGCTCCCATGTTTGACACAGTCGTCTACCTGGGACCGACGCTTGCTCGTTCGACAGCACAGTCGTGCCTGGACGCAACCTATCTGCCGCCAATCAAGCGCGGAGATCTAGCGACGCTGCCCGCCGAAACCCAGGTTGTTGGAATCATCGACGGCGTATTTCATCAGAGTCTGGCCGTCTCGCCGAAAGAGATTATTGCACTCCTCGATCGGGGAGTGCGAGTCTATGGCGCGTCCAGTATTGGCGCACTTCGGGCGGCGGAAACGCACATGTATGGCATGATCGGCGTGGGTGAAATCTTTCAAATGTATCGCGATCGAGTGATCGATGCGGATGATGAAGTGGCTGTGGCCTACGATCCAGTCACGGATCGCGCGGTTTCCGAACCCCTGGTGAACATTCGCTCCGCGCTACGCCTTGGCGTTGCCCAAGGGATAATTCCCGCCCATGAGGCCGCAGAGATCATCAGCACGATGAAGGGCATCTACTACCCGTCGAGATCGTATGAACTTATCAGCCGTATGTGTCCCGCTCTGGCGCCCTTCCTGAAGGGTACGCGCTATGACCAGAAACGGGATGATGCCATGCTTCTTCTTCGAACCATGGCCGGATGTAGAACGGAGCCAGTGCCGGCTTCGTGATTCGGAGAAGTTTTATTAGTGGTTCGCCGGTGATGGGGCGCTCTGCGAGAGCTCGTGGTACAACCAGGCCTTTGCGATGCGCCAGTCGCGCTTCACGGTTCGTTCCGAGATCCCCAGTTCCACGCCGATCTCGTCCTCATTGAGTCCTGCGAAGAATCTCATTTCCACTATCTTTGCCTGACGTTGATCGAAGGCTTCCAGCCGCCCAAGCGCTTCATCAAGTTCCAGTATGTTGACCGTGGACTCTGCTGCGGCGGACAATTCGCCCACTTCCATGCTTACCTGGTTCCATTCAAGCCCGCGTTTTTCAGCATGCTTGGTCCGCGCGTGGTCGACAAGGATTCGACGCATCGTATGTGCAGACACAGCAAGGAAGTGAGACCTGCTTTGCCAATCAATGGCATGCATATTGCGGAGCCTGAGGTAGGCTTCATGAACCAATGCCGTCGGCTGGAGCGAATGATCGGCGCGCTCGTTGCGCATGTAGCTCCCAGCAATCCGTCGCAACTCACGATATAAAAGGGAGATGAGACGCGCCTCTGCATCCGCGTTGCCACGCTTCATTTTCGCAAGAAGCTGAGTGATTTCGCCCGATTCGAAATTCAACCTGCACCTCCAGGTTGGCCCACTTTCGCCTAAGTTTACACCGCTTAAGGTGACTTGAATCTAGCCAGGAGCAACTACGAGACGTTTTCCACCTCGGTAAAGCAACTCGAACAACGTCCAGTCATCACTGCGTTCCAGGTTTCCCTGAAACTTCGAAACATGTTCGAAGATGGATTCCACGCTGGAGAGATGAGTGCGGCTCTCGAGCGCAGAGTCTCCAAATTGTTCGCCTCGAGAATTCTCCGCTTCGGTGATGCCGTCGGTGAAGATCAGGATTTTGTCTCCGGTCACAAGTTCGCAAACCTCCGACTTGTATTGCGCCGTCCTGACGAGGCCTACTACGACGTTGCTTCCCTCCAATCGACGCACGGTCGCGCTATTCACCAGAACAGGTGGAACATGCCCGCAATTCACATACTCAGCGGTTCCGTTTGCACGAACCTTTATCAGGACCATGGTGGCAAACTTCCCTGTTGCCCGGGAGCAGAGGAACTCATTAACCATACCCGCAATGGTTGTTAAGGGTTGATCAGCGAGCATCTGGACATGAATGATTCCCTGAAGCATGGCAGCCACAATGGCGGCAGGCACTCCCTTGCCGGAGACATCGGCGACAACAGCACAGAGCGCATCAGTCAAAGCAACTGCATCGAAGAAGTCACCACCAATCGTGCGACATGGGACCGTCTTGCCCTTCAGAGATGCATAGGAAACATCCGGCAGCCTTATTGACATAAGTCTTGAATGAATTAGAGCAGCCACTGCGAGTTCTTCAGCCGCATTTCGCGTTTCCACGTTTGATTCGCTCAGCGCAGCGTTTTGTGGGATCTCCTTGGAGTGATTGGCAGATGAATTGGCTTGCGATTCTTTATCACCAATCGACGTGTGCTTCTCGACGAGAGAAGTCCAACCCGGAACTCTCTTGAGTCTTCTGAGACTGGCCGACATGTGAGCGAGAGTCGTCATAGCGATATCCAGGAATCATGTCTAGATGTGACGTTGAGAAGGCTGATGTCGCGAGCCTTCGGTATATAGAGGATGTTTGCTTAAGGTGTGCGAGGAAGTCAGGGAAAAAACAAAAGTGACCATGCTCCAGAGGTGTGTTTTCCTCGGGCGCATGGCCACTCGAGCAGGACGTCACTTCGCAGCAACCATGGTTTCTTCTCCGTTTGGCAGTTTTGCCTCAAGAGAGCGAGAGCGTGCCTGGTTTTCGGCCTTCCCTTGCGGGACATCGAGGTTCAGCGAAGAGACGGTGGGGCATAGGACGCGGTGGAGGAAGTACTGGTCGCCATATTTGTCAAACACCAGTTGGCTTCCTGAACGAGACTCGTAGAAGCTCTGAGAACTCACGATCGTTGCGGTTTTGGCGAGATCGGCGCTTCGAAATTGGACGATCTGCCGCAGCGGCGATGAGATCGTGTATTCACCGGCCGGCATCCAGGTATCGCCGACTCTGAAATCGAAAGGGATTTTCGCTTTGAGAGCTGGCTGTTGAGCGATGGCACCGGTACAGGTTGCCAACGCGGCGATGCTGAGCAGACCAATTACTGAAATCCGGTTCATGTGAGTGTCTCCTCTCGGGGAAGCGTCGTTGATCGACCGCCTTCACTCTTTAAGGCGAAACCCAGCTAAAATTGGGGACACCGATTCAAACCTTTTTCGATTTTTCCGATTCCTGCGTATGTCTGAGGATCGGGAGAGGAACTAGTCGCTCGATCTACGCGCATTACAAAAGCGGGTTCAGGGAAGAAGCCACAACTTACGCTGAGTCGATTGATCGACCTGAATTGCCAGCAAAGACGCTTATTGGCGTCTCCGAAGCGGACAGATTGGCGTATCTCGTTACTAATTCGTGCTATTACCTGGTTATCTCCGGTACACCAACGTTGTATATACCGGACTTCTCAGGTCCTGCACACTGGACCTCATTGCGTCGAAACAGAAACCTAATGTTTCATTCTCAGGCGCTTTCGAAGTCTGCGACCTGTTCCTAAGCGCAAGGGAGAATGAGTGACCCCAACGTCATTGGACAGCACAGGTGATTCCGGAGCGCTTGAAAGGTAAAGATCAGCCTTCCGCTCCCAGAATGCTAAAGCTTGCGTGCTCACTACGCGGGCAGAGACGCGTGAACACGCTCTCAGGAAGAGGTTCGTTTTATGAAGAGGATCGGCTTGTTTGTCAGCTCGATTCTGATTGGTTGCCTTGGTTTCTCGGGTTGCGGCAGTGGCAGCAGCAAGTCGAACTCGCAGAACTCGGGTGAAACCAAGACGCTTGTCTCCATCGCGGTGACGGGAGCGAATTCTGCAACCACTGTTGCGGCTGGGGCGACGCTGCAACTCACAGCAGAAGGCAACTACAGCGATGGCACTGTTGCGAATATCACTTCCCAGGTGACGTGGGAATCCTCAAATTCCGCACTTGCCAAGGCGAACGCGACAGGCCTGCTCACGACCTATCTGCCCGGATCTGTGACGGTTACCGCGGCGCAGGGTTCGATCACCGGAACGATGGCGATTTCCGTGTCCCAGGCGGCGCTTTCGTCCATTTGGGTTTTGGGCGGCGGACCGCTGGCGGCAGGATCGAGCGAACAGCTTTCTGCGCAGGGAAACTACACGAATAACACTGCGCTGGCGATTACAAGCCAGGTCACATGGCAAAGCTCAGACAACACGGTCGCCAGCGTGAGCAACTCGGGATTGCTCACATCAATCAAGGCTGGAACCGTCGTGGTTACGGCCTCGATGAACTCTGTTTCAGGCAATGCGAGCGTCACTGTGACATCGTCCGTACTCACTGCGATCAATGTGGGTACACCCTCTCCGTCACTGGCTTCGGGTGGCACCGAACAACTCACGGCTACGGGTGTGTATTCCGATAACAGCACTCAATCCCTGACCACTCAGGTAATATGGAGCACTTCAGACCCGACAGTTGCCTCAGTGAACGGCACTGGTTTCCTGACCACACTAAAAGCAGGCACCGTGACGGTGACAGCTGCGCTTAGCTCAGTTTCAGGAACGGGAACTGTAGTCGTGAATGGACCCACGCTGTCCTCTATCACGATTACCCCTGCGGTGTTCTCTATCGCATCGGGCCAGAGCAAGCATCTCTCTGCGTTGGGTATATATAGCGATGGCAGCTCCCAGGACGTAACCAGCCGCGCCACCTGGAATGCCCTCAGCACGGCGTATGCGACGGTAAATTCGTCGGGTCTGGTGACCGGCGTGTCAGCGGGCAGTTCAATCATTACCGCGTCGATTGGATCGACGACTGGCTCGGCCACCGCAACAGTGAACGCAGTGCTTTTGAATTCGATCTTGGTTACACCGGGGACGGCTTCAATCGCTACCGGCCAGACACAATCATTTACTGCGAGCGGTATCTTCTCTGATGGCAGCGCAACAGACATCACAAACAGCGTGACGTGGAACTCGAGCGCCACAAACTTCGCCAACATCAATGCAACGGGTCTGGCAACCGGCGTAAGCGCCGGCTCGGCAATGATCACCGCATCTTCGGGAACCGTGACGTCTTCGCCCGCAGCTCTGACGGTGACGACGGCGGTCCTGACTGAAATCGACATTGCGCCCGATGGTCAGTACATTCCGATCGGCGGTCAGTATCCACTGACATTGACGGGCACCTACAGCGATAACACGACACAGACAATCACGAACGCAAGTTGGACATCGTCCGATCCCTCATTTGCTGCGGTCGATCCTAATACCGGTATCGTGACGGGCGTTGCAAACAGCAGCAACAACCCGATCACGATTACGGCGGTCTATGGTGGGATGACAAACACCACGACTGTCTACATCACGGCAGCCGTGGCGGAGTCGCTGCAACTCACCCCAGCGAGCGCTTCGATTGCGAGCGGAACCACGCAGCAATATGCAGTGAACCAGGTTTACAGCGACGGCAGCATCCAGCCGGTGACGGCCGGACTCTCCTGGTTGTCGTCGTCGGCTTCGGTCGCCGGAATCAATTCGAACGGATTGGCGACAGGGATTACTCCTGGCCAGACGACAATCACCGTTGCTTATGGTTCCATGACGGCCACGGCTTCATTGACCGTGACAGCAGCGACATTAACGAATATCGTCGTCACCCCCTCGACAACGGTGGTTGGCATCAATGGCAACGTTCAATTCACGGCGACGGGCGTCTTCACAGATAACAGCACGCAGGATCTGACCTCGCAGGTGGTGTGGAACTCGTCCAACGCAACCTATGCCTTAATCAGTGCAGGCGGCCTGGCAAGCGGGCTGGGCGCAGGGACGACCACTATTACAGCTTCATCCGGCAGCGTAAGCGGTTCGGCAACATTGACAATATCGACGGCGACGCTAGTCTCAATCGCCATCACACCGTCGAATCCGATTGCGCCCCCGCGATCAAAGATTCAGCTGACGGCAATCGGAACATTCAGTGACGGATCTCAGCTTGTACTCTCCGGCGTGTCATGGCATACCAGTTCCGCGCGGTATGCAATGGTCAACGGAAATGGTGTTCTGCGCACGAAGAAAGCCACAAATCAACCAGTGCCGGTTTACGCCAGTCTCAACGGAATTACCGGGCAAACCGCACTTACGATTACGTCAATGACGATTCAGTCCCTGGCCATAAATCCGTCGACCCCGACGATCGCCCTTGACACAACGCAGCCGTTCTCGCTAATTGGCACATTCAGCGATGGCGTAACCACGGTGGATCTGACCGCTTCTGCACGGTGGCAGACTTCGAACTACCAGGATGCGGTGATCAACCGGCAAGGCGTTGCAACCGGAGTAGAAGCCGGATCGGTGACGATTACCGGCTCGATCAACGGACAGTCGTCGGCAACTGCGACGCTGACCGTCTCGAATGCAACTGTTCAGAGCATCACGGTGACGCCAGCGACGCCTACGATCGCCCTCGGTTCGAAGCAGCAATTTGCGGCGAGCGGCCTGTTCAGCGATGGCTCGACACAAGACATTACGTCGGTCGTGACCTGGACTTCGTCGACTCCAACTGTGGCGGTCGTGAATCAGAACGGAGTTGCAACCAGCGCAACCCACGGCCAGACCAACATCAACGCGACGTTCAAAGGCGTCAGTGGATTGACTCTCATGAGCGTCAACTAGCCTCGAAGTTGCACGTGTTCCCCCGCAACGCGCTGCGGGGGAAAGAACCCAGGTGTCTTTTCTGGTGAGGGAAATACCGAAAAGATGAATCTGAACAGCTCTGCCCAACGGAACCGTTTCGAAAGTGGCGGTACAGCACGGCAAAGTCAAAGCGATCAACAACCGGCACAGGGCAGGGTTGGATCTGGTTGGGCATAGCTGGAATGTTTTCTGGCGGAGAGGGAGGGATTCGAACCCCCGATAGCCTTACGACTATGCCTGATTTCGAGTCAGGTGCATTCAACCGGGCTCTGCCACCTCTCCGCTTTGTTTTCAACCACTTATCCGGAGACGGTCGATCTGCCGGAGTGCCTCTGCTGCTTCGATACTGACTTTATCCGTGTGGAAAAAGTCCAAGCCATCCAGTGCGGCCGGAATGGTTTTGGGCACTCATTGAGAATAACGCATCGTATTTGGATCGTCGAATGCCTGATAGTTCAATCGGCCGTAGAAGTTCACCTCCTTACCCCACAGACCGACTGGATTTGAGGCTCGGATCACAGGCCCCGCGCGATTCCTCCTTGCCCATGGGAAGAAAAGCGTTCAATTGATACCTTGCCGATCCTGCCCCTTGGCCACTGTGTGTTTTGCCAGTTTCAGGACGGGGCCGCTAAGGGTATTCTCCTTCGTTGCATACATAAGAGCGATCGCAGAGACGCAATGATCTTCTCAGCTGGCACAGTTTCCACACTGGGACACCCAGCCGTGAACCGGCGTTTCTGTTGCCCTGGGGATAGCACAGGCCAGAGTAGAAGTACATCTACGTGGCTTGGTCTCAGTGAATCGCTCAACGGAGATTCTCATGGGAATTGTCGAGGGCTCTCTTGGGGCCATCACCGGCATTGGGACTTGGCGTGGCAATTGGGGATGGGGCTTACTGGTGATCTTTGTGACGGTGACTATCCATATCATCGGTCTCGGGCTTATGCACCAGAGAGCCGTTCACGTACTGTTCCGGGTTAGGAGTCACCCCCATGCCTCGGCCAGGTTCGTATTGGTATTGGGCGTCGTGACGATGCTGGCCACTGCTCTCCACGCAATAGAGATCGTCGTCTGGGCTACCTGTTATCTTCTTCTCTCCGCAATCCCTGACTTCCGATCTGCAATGCTCTACTCGCTCAATGCAATGACCAGCTACGGCCACGAGAGTCTGTTTTTGGAGCCCCGCTGGCAGTTGATAGGCGCGGCAGAGGCGTTGAACGGATGCCTCCTGTTCGGACTGACTACAGCTTTCCTTTTCAGCATGTTTCAGAAAGCACTGCAGACAGTCGAGCGCCAAAGCCAATAAGGCTCTGGAACAACCCTTGAGGAATAAGCCTGCTCTCATCAGGTAGAGCTTGATTGAGTCTCACGGCTGAACTCGCCTTAAGAGCGTGCCTGGAACCTTGTAACCGTGAGACCCCTCATTGCTGCAGCGCCTTGGTGCTCCAAGGTGATACTTTACCTCTTGGCTGTTTTTGCTCCATGACGTCCGTTTCAACGCAGGAGAAAAACACGATTTCCGGGTTCTCAAGTGCAAAGAAAAGAATGGTCCCAGGCATGGAAGTTGTACCGTTCATCCGGCGATCGACAGGGAGCCGAGTTTCTGATGATGGAATTCCACATCTCGCGAAAGGCGCGCGAACGTTACCGTTTCGCGGAGTCGCTTTTCTCTTATAACGGCAATGTGGTCTTCGCCAATGTCGCGGCCTGCCGCGCCTTCGCCCACCAGATGAACCAGGTGCGGGAGGCGGACAAGTACCCTGACTTGGCGGTGCACGCCGGCCAGCTGTTTGCGATGGGGCTGATTGACGAGGCGAGCCACGTGCTGATGGCGCGGTATCGCGAGCAGTTTGACCCCGAAGTGATGACGTCGGCATTGGACTGGTTTGCGGGCCGGGTGGGATCGCGGGAACTGGACACCATGCTGCTGACCTTTGTAGAGCACTTTCCCGGCCAGAGCGTGATGCGAGGTGAGGAAACTCCGCGGCAATGGCTAAACGGCAGAACCGGCAACATGCCGCACCGCGCCGCCGCCCTCGAAGAGCTTTTGCTTTTGTGGTCTGCCAATCGCAACGAGGCATTCAAGAAGTTCGAGGAGTTGTTCGAAGACAAGCCCCTGGCCGAGAAGACCGTCTATCGGCAGGTTACGCAGGAGCTTCCCCAATATTTTGCCACCCGTCCCCTGATCCCGGTGGAGGGAGCGAAGGCCGTCAGCCTGTTTGACCTGCTGAGAGCCCCGGTAAGCGGCGCGCCGGCCTCGCTTGCAGAGCAACTCGCCCTGATCCGCAAGCTGTGGCGGCCGCTGCTCGGTGACAGCATGGACCGGCTACTGATGATGGGCGGCGAAGTTTTGCACGAAGAAGAGCAGGCCATCTGGATGCAGTTCAATCCCGATGCAGCTCGTGCGCGAGCTGCCGCCGAAGAAGCCGCACGCCGCCGTCGCGAAAGCGGTACCCAGCAATGGCCGTCGATCGTGAGCGAATCGCAGGTACCGACATTTGGCGATCCTGCGAATGAATACGAGAAGTTCAGCCCAGATACAGCATGGATGCCAAACACGGTCCTTATCGCCAAGAGCACCTATGTATGGCTCGCGCAGTTGAGCAAACAGTATGGTCGGCACATTCATCGCCTCGACCAGATCCCCGAGGAAGAACTGGCGACACTCGCCCATCGCGGACTTAATTCGCTGTGGCTTATCGGCGTGTGGGAGCGCAGCCGCGCTTCGAAGACCATCAAGCAGCTCTGCGGCAATCAGGATGCGGTGGCGTCTGCGTACTCTCTCTTTGATTACAAGATTGCCGAGGATCTGGGCGGAGAGCGGGCTTACATTACGCTGCGCGACCGCTGCTATCACAAAGGCATCCGGCTGGCCAGCGACATGGTGCCGAACCACATGGGCATCGATTCGCCGTGGGTCATCGAGCATCCGGAGTGGTTCATCTCGCGCTGGGATAAGCCGTATCCGGCATACAGCTTCAATGGGCCGGATCTGTCGCACGACAACCGCGTTGAAATCAAAATTGAAGATCACTATTTTGAACAGACCGACGCGGCCGTGGTCTTCCAGCGCCGCGACAAGTGGACCAACGAAACGCGCTACATCTATCACGGCAACGACGGCACCAGCTTCCCATGGAACGACACCGCGCAACTCGATTACCTGAACCCTGCCGTCCGCGAACAGGTGATCCAGACCATCCTTTATGTGGCACGGCTATTTCCCGTCATCCGCTTCGACGCTGCGATGACCCTGGCCAAACGGCATTTTCACCGGCTTTGGTTTCCGGGACCTGGATCGAGCGGCGCCATTCCGTCGCGCGCCGAGTACAGCATGAGCCAGGCAGAATTCAACCAGCACATGCCGCACGAATTCTGGCGCGAAGTAGTGGATCGCGTTGCCAAGGAGGTGCCCGGAACGTTGCTGCTGGCCGAAGCTTTCTGGCTGATGGAAGGCTATTTCGTTCGTACCCTCGGCATGCACCGCGTCTACAACAGCGCGTTCATGAACATGATGCGCGATGAGAAAAACGCCGAGTACCGCTCGGTCATCAAGAACACCCTGGAATTCGATCCGGATATCATGAAGCGCTACGTGAACTTCATGAGCAACCCCGATGAAAGGACGGCAATTGACCAGTTTGGAAAGGGAGATAAATGCTTCGGAGTGACGGCGCTGATGGCCACCCTGCCGGGCCTGCCGATGTTCGGCCACGGGCAAATCGAAGGCTTCACCGAAAAGTACGGCATGGAGTATCAGCGTCCGCGATATGACGAGACGCCGGACCACTGGCTCGTGGAGCGCCACGAGCGCGAGATCGCCCCACTGCTCAAGCGCCGCTGGGTCTTTGCCGAAAGTCACAACTTCCTGCTGTACGACTTCTTCGAAGGCTCGGGCTCAGTAGATGAGAACGTATTTGCCTACTCAAACCGCACCGGCAACGAGCGTGCGCTGGTGGTCTACAACAATCGATATGGCACTGCTAACGGCACGATCCACAACTCCGCCGCCTACGCCGACAAGGCAACTTCGCAACTGCGCCAACGCACCATCGGAGATGGCCTGGGCTTCGGCGGAGACACCGGCGCCATTCTTGCCTATCGCGATGCGCTCACCGGCCTTGAATACCTTCGTCGTGCCAACGAGTTTGCCGGGGGCGGGTTGACGCTTCATTTGAATGCCTACCAGTGTCACGTGTTCATGGACTGGCACGAGAAGTGGGCTTCTGCCGAAAACCCGTGGGATCGTCTCTGTGATCAGCTCAATGGCCGCGGTGTTCCGAGCCTTGAGGATGCGCTGGTCGACATGGAATTGCAACCGGTGTACCGGTCCGTGCATGCACTCCTCGACCAGGACATGATCCGCCTCCTGAGCGATTCGGCTGAGCATCCACGCGCCACTGCCGGCACTGGCACCGTGAGCATGGCGCTCGATCGCAAGCTGAATCGCAAGCGCAGTGAACTGTTCAACCTGGCATGGACACGTTGCGAAGCACTCCTGCGCGTGGCGCAGCCCGCTTATCGCGCGCGAACCGGTGTCGCCAAAGATATGACGATGCCGGGACTGCTGGGCCCGGCCTTCCGCGAACGTCTTGCCGCGGCGATGCGAATTTCAGTAGTTGAAACGTTGTTTCCGCAACCATGGACGGCGGCTGCGCGGCGCGTGCTCCCCAGCCCCAGCCCGCAGATGACCGCGACCGCCATGTGGGCGCCCATCATCGCATGGTGTGCGCTGGAAACGCTGGCCGACTCCATCGACGCCGAAAAGCCAGAGCAAGTCGCGCTGAACCTGTTCGATCGTCTGCGCATGCGTCAGCCTCTGGCCGAGTCGTTCAACCGGCTCGGGTTCGAAGGCGAAGCTGGATGGCGCGCTGCCGCACGCATCAAAGTTGTTCTGCTGGCCGAACGGGAAACAGGCAGGGCTACCCCCGAGACCGGCAGAACGGCGGCGGAGACGAGCAAGCCGCCGTCACCGGAACCCGCGGCGGCCCAGGATGCGCGCGGAACGGCAACCGAAACAAGAGAAGGCTTCAAACCTGTACACGCAGCCGTTGAGACCGGAAAGCCCTCGGAACCAGAGACGAAGACGACGGTTGCCGCCGACGCGCGTCCCGTAGCCGGGCTTCCGCGCGTGCTGTGGACCGATCCTGATGTTCGCTGGCTCACCGGGGTGCACGATGCCGGCGGCCACACATACTTTGTGTGCGAGCCCTACGAAGAATTGCTCTGGTGGCTGCAGATGCCCGCATTATTGCGCATCGCCAGCGAACCTTCTCCGAATAGGGCTGAAATACGTGCCCTGAACGACGAGGTGCACGCGGCATCGGAGTCGGCGAAGAAAGCCGAGTTCCGTCTTGACGAGATGCTCGATTCCGGCATCCACAAAACAATCAATAAAAACCGACCGCACGTCTCTGTGCCGACAGAGAATCCTCAACAGACATCTGGCGAGAAAATCAGTGGAGATGAGGATTTGCCGCGCGATTCCAAGTACGAGGAAAAGCTGCCCGTCAAACCGGGACGGTAGGCTGCTCCCCGCGCTCGTGATTGCGATCGATGCGATTAGCGCAGTCAGCCGGGATCAATTCGCCGGAACAGCTATGAAAATATGTTTCTTCTCTCTGTAGGCCGTCAGAATTGGTGCAACTCTTTGCGCAGAGTTTTCAACGATTTAGGCCGCTCATTTTGGCATTTAAGATGACCGATTTCGTCAAAAGAAGTGTTGAAATCCTCAAGTCGTTCTAATCCATGTGCCATGTGCAACATGCGGCCGCACCTCACGCACAACTGATTTAGCGGTATTCAGTAGATTCACCTGCAGACGAATTGAGCCGAATGCCCCCGCACAGTCTTGTGGAGTCGCCGGCGATTGTGCGCTATTCCCCTAAGGACTTTCAAGAGGCAGCACGCCTGGCCGATAGTGAGGCGGGACAGGAAAAGGTCTTGCTGGACTTCTTTGCGTAGCCTGTTGAGAAGTCGCTGACTACCCTCGATGACAATCGCGGCGACAACGGGGTGGCAAGCGTCCTGGCATCAACT
>Ga0210400_10002883_pt1 | contig 15493 bp, 4 predicted proteins | sample IncBWH26MmetaG_FD_155456 | JGI IMG/M metagenome (GOLD analysis project Ga0210400, IMG submission 155456) | Forest soil microbial communities from Barre Woods Harvard Forest LTER site, Petersham, Massachusetts, United States - Inc-BW-H-26-M | ecosystem: Environmental > Terrestrial > Soil >... | reverse complement strand
GGTCTGATTCACCTCGAGGGTGGCTGTTGGCGCTGAGACCACGACGGTTACCACATGGATCGTGAACGGTGTGGTGTGGGTCACGGGGACGCCGGCGGAATCAACCGCCTGCAGCGTGACCGGATACACTCCCGCGGTCGCGCCTGCGGCGGTAACTGTCAGGATTGAGGTTCCGGGTCCAGTGAACGGTGTTGGACTGAACGAGCAAGTCACGTTGGCCGGGAGACTAACGCAGGTAGGCGTAAGGGTCCCCGAGTAGCCGTTTGCGTTGAATGCGCTCACCGTCAGCGTTGGCGTCGCGGTCCCGGTGCCGGTTGGGGCGACGTCGGCTAGAAGTGGAGACACAGCCAACTTGAAGTCGGTGACCGTGATCGTCGCCGTCTGGAATAGTCCATCGGAAGCAGTAGCTGTAAGCGTGACGGAGCCGAGAGGCGCGGTACTGGGGGCAGTGTAGGTCACCGGCGACCCGGTGGCGGCACTCAGGGTACCGCAGGCTGCGCCTGAGCAGTTTGCCCCGGAGAGAAACCAATTCACCGTCGTGTCTACCAGGCCAGCGACAACACCAGCGAATGACTTTGTGTTGTTGACCTCGACGGTGGCGCTGAGCGGCGTGATGGTGATGGTCACGACGTTCAGAGTAAACGTGGTCGTGTGGCTCACGGGAACACCAGCGGCGTCGACTGCTTTGATGGTAATCGTGTCTGGCCCGGGCGTCGCGGCACCGGTGGTGGATATTGTCAGGGTCGATGTACCCGGTCCAGTAAAGGGTGTGGGATTGAAGGAACAACTCACTCCTGCCGGCGGTGCTACACAGGAAGGTGTGAGGGAGCCAGCATAGCCGTTGGCATTGAACGCGCTTGCAGTCAGCGTAGTTGTCGCACTGGTGCCGGCGATTACGTCTTTGGTGGTGGGATTAACGCTCAAAGAGAAGTCGGTGACGGTGATAGTAGCGGTTCCGGTAAAGCCTCCAGCGGCGGAAGCGGTGAGAGTGACGGTGCCGAGTGGCGCTGTGGCTGGGGCAGTGTAGGTTGTCGAGGCTCCGGTCAGGGGGCTCACGGTACCGCAGGCCGCGCCAGAGCAGCCCGTCCCCGTTAGAGACCAAGTGATGGTTTTGACGGGGGTCACGGTCGCAGTGAAGCTTTGGGTATTGTTGACCTCCACCGTCTTAGTGGCCGGGCTTACGCTGATGGTCACGACATTCAAAGTGAACGTCGCGTTGTGGGTCACCGGCACGGCAGCGGTATCTGTGGCTGTAACCGTCGCGGTATAGGCGCCACCTGGTGTGTTCGCCGCAGTGGTTAGGGTGACGGTGGCAGTTCCGGGGACAGCAACGGAAGCGGCGATTGCGCAGTTCGGACCATTTGTGACCACAGGAGTTACCGCGCAACTTGTGTTCACTGTGGCTGCGTAACCGTTAACCGCACTCGCCGTCAGCGTCGGGGTCGCCCCTCCCCCAGGGGCAACATCGGCTGAAGTAGGAGCAATGCTCAGAGAGAAATCAGAAACCGTGATCGTGGATGTCCCGGTTTGTCCACCAGTGGTCGTAGCCGTGAGCGTTACAGTTCCTGCAGGCGCTGCGGCAGGGGCGGTGTAGGTGACCGGATTCGTGGTCGTGCTGCTAAGGCTCCCACACGTGGCTCCGGCACAGCCCGTACCGGAGAGAGACCAAGTTACGCTTTGGGCGGGTACTACGGTTGCTGTGAAGACTTGCGTGTTGTTGACTTCTATTGTCTTGGACGCCGGGGCGACCGAAACCGTTACTACGTTCAACATGAACGGGGTAGTGTGAGTTACAGGCACGGCGGCACTGTCCACCCCCTTGACAGTAATCGTATGGGCGCCTGCCGGCGTGCCGGCGGTTGTGGTTATGGTTAGAGTGGAAGTTGGCGTACCTGGCAGAGTGAGTGTGGTTGGGGCGAAAGCGCAAGTCACACCCGTAGGCAGAGGGCCCATGCAGGATGGTGTGATCGTGCCCGTGTAGCCATTGACAGCCGTCGCTGTCAAGGTTGTGGTTGTCCCACCGCCGGGGGCAACGTCAGCAGAGGCAGGGGCGACACCGAGGGAAAAATCATCCACTGTTATCGCCGCTGTTCCGGTGGTGGTTCCGTCGGCATTGGCTGTAGCCGTCAAGGTGATTGTGCCCGTCGGGTTGGAGGCTGGCCCAGTGTAGGTGACAGGGTTTGCCGAAGTACTGCTCAGCGTACCGCATGCGTTTCCACTACAAACGCTGCCACTCAGACTCCAAGTCACAGTGGTATTCACGCTGCCTGTGACAGTGGCTGTGAAGATCTGCGTCTGGCTGACCTCAACGGACGCCGACGGGGGAGCCACGGTGACAAGAATGGCCGGAGGTGGAACCGTCATCTTGCTGACAAACGCGTTGTTACAGGCGCCGGCGCAGCTGGACTGGAAGGGGTGGCTGGTAGGGAAGTCGGGGGATGAGGTTTCGCCGGCGATGTAGATGTTGCCCTTGGCGTCCAAGGCGATGCCGTTACCGGCTTCGGCGGAGCTGCCGCCGTGGTAGGTCGAGAATAAAAGTGCACTGCCGGAGGTATTGAACGTGGCCACGAACGCGTCACTGATGCCGTTCAAGTGAGACTGCAACGGTTTGGCTGTGGGGAAGTCCGCGGACTCCGTGCGGCCTACGATGTGGGCGTTGCCCGCTGCATCAAGAGCGATCCCAGAGGCTTCGTCGCGGCCGGAGCCGCCGAGGTAGGTGGAATAAACCAGAGCATTGCCCGTGGGATTGAACTTCGACAGGAAAACGTCAACGCTGCACTTCCCGGACGTGGCGTCAATTCCGCAGGCGCCCTGGAACGCTTTTAGCACGGGGAAGTCGGCAGACTGTGTGCTGCCGGTGACGTAAGCGCTGCCCAGTGAGTCCACGGCAATGCCTGTACCGTGGCTGCCCAAACTTCCGCCGAGATAGGTGGAGTAGGCAAGGGCGGAACCGTCGGCCTTGATCTTGGCTACGAAGGCCGTCGCCAAACACCCGGCCGCCTGGCTGCTGGGATCAACGGCGCAGGTTTTCTGGAACGCGTTGGCTAGCGGGAAATCGACAGACGTAGTCTGGCCGGTTACATATGCGTTGCCGACAGAATCGAGAGCCACATCAGATGCGCTATCCGAGCCGCTGCCGCCAAGGTAAGTGGCGTAAGACAGGCTCTCACCTGTGCCATTGAACTTAGCCAGGAATGCGTTCTGGACGCACGCGCCACCGCACTTGGTTTGCATGGCGCCGGCCGTGGCCGGGAAGTCCGGCGACGAGGTTATGCCAACCACATGGGCGTTGCCCTGAGAGTCGACCGCGAGGCTGGTGGCAGAGTCTGAGCCCGTCCCGCCGAGATAGGTCGAATAGAGAAGAGCGTCTCCGGTAGAGCTGATCTTTGTCAGGAACGTGTTAGAGCACTTACCGGTCGTGGGGTTCGTGGCGCACGTGGATTGAAATGCATTGCGCACCGGGAAGTCCGCGGAGCTCGTGTTGCCAGTCACATAAGCGTTGCCGGAGCGGTCCAAGGCCAATCCGGTGGCCTGTTCGCTGCCGCTTCCGCTCAAGTACGTTGAATAGAGCAGCGTGGAACCGGTGGGATCGATTTTGGCAACAAAAACACCGCGCTGGGCAGTGCCCCCACCGAAAGTTGTTGCCAGGGGAGTCGGCGAGGCCGGGAAATCGCCGGAAGCAGTGTAGCCGGCTACATAGGCATTGCCGGCGGAGTCAATCGCAATCCTGCTCAGAGAATTCTTTTGGCTGCCGCCCAGGAAGCTCGAGTAAACGAGAACTGGGTCAATCACAAGCGGCCGACTTCGATCGTATGCCGCCAACTGGAATCCTGCTGAGTTCCTGCCCTTGAGGTTCCACTGTCCTGCGATCTCTCGCCTTCGCCCATCGACGTCCTGGTAGATTCTCGGTGCGAGCAGGCGGACCTCTCCGCCGGAGGTGCCGAGAACCAGATTACCTTCTGCGTCCACGGTCAGCTCGCCTGCGCCCTGGACTGCCAAGCGAATCCTGCGCGGGTCGGCGCCGGGCGCCACCACAAAGTCGTATTCCAGTTGGCGCTGATTGCCGTAATAAACGAGGTTGATGCCCGGATAAATGTTTTCGTAGGCCACCTTACGATAGGTAGGAACGCCGGTCCGCCACCTGACCGGATCCTGGCCCAGAAAATAGTTGCTGCTGCCGGGCAAAGGATCGGCTCCTCCGATGCGTGCATCGGCGTTCGAGCCCGCCAGTTGCAGGCGCAGCACTGCCGGGTGCGATTGGGCTTGATCCTGAGAGAATGCCAGCACAGCCTCGCCCGGCGTCAGGAAAAACGTATAGCCGGCGCCGCGTGACAGGAAACGAACGCGCTGGTCGCTCTGGCCTCTGTTCTCTTCGAAGCTCAGCGGAAGGTCGCCATAACTCTGCGCGATGCGCGATTGCTCGGGGTCCGGTTTAGCGGCATCAACCGGTGCGTAAACGGTATCCGCGGAGAGATCGACGGACGTCGAAACTTTCGGCTTTTCGGCGGCGTTCAGCGCGGTTGTGGTTCCCAGGACGGAGGCGAAAAAAATACACAACAATACAGTCGTGGTTTTGACGAGGCAGCGCATGATAATTCACCCTACGGGGGAGCAAAGATAACTGGCCCTGGCGCAAAAGCTATTGAGGACTGATGTGATATCACTGGAGGATTCCGATGTCAACTCCAAAATTAGAAGCGACTCGGAAGTGCGCTGGAGCTTCAGATCCAGGCAAGAGCGTTGATGTTGCCCGAGGGGATAGTCGGGTCTGCGGGTTCAAGAATCGAAACCAGCCTCGCGTCCATAGGAAAGAACGAGGAATCGGGATCTCCTTTTCACTTTCGGGTTTCCTTGGATGCAATCTGCCAGACACCGGAGGTTCTCCTCAGGGAGAAAGTTACCTGCGCTGTTGGCATGGTCTTGCGTTGGCCGTCGGCTGTGTACGATATGGTTTCCGCGCAAATCACGGTAACGGCCTCCCCTGAAATGATGGGTTTGGTACAGGCGTCATACCGTTCTTCATACGCTTTCATTCTGGAATCGGAGAATATATGCTTAAGCGCGTCCTCTTGTTGCTTGCTGATGCCTGGCCAAGCTTTCTTAACTTCCCCGACCAACTGACTCCTGTAGGCTTCACCTAGGTTGTGGATAGCTTGATTGATCGCAGTGACGTCTGCTTCTGAAAAGTCGGCATGCGTCGGTGGTGGCTGCGGAGCGGGGATTACTTCGACGCGCACTGTACGCGTGATAGTAGTTTCACCAGCTCCCTTCACAGTCAGAGTGTAAGTGGTAGGAGTGGTGAGAGAAACTTGACGCTGCCCGTTAAGATCGACTGAGCCGATTCCGGGGTCGATGGAAACCGACTTTGCGTTTTGCGTGGTCCAGGTCAGCGTGACGGACTGACCCTGCTGAACCGACGACGGTGCCGTGAGAGTGGCTGATGGAGCTGGTATTGGAGCCGCGGGCGGAGCGGCGATTACGGTAACCGCCCGACTCGACGTAGCAGGCTGCCCCGTGCCCTTTGCCGTGAGAGTGTAGGTCGTGGTTTGACTTGGCTTAACCGTTCGCGATCCGCTGGCTTCCAGACTCAAGCCGACTCCTGGAATACTGACCTCGGCGGCATTCGCAGTTTGCCATGTCAGAGTGACTGAGTCGCCCTGCTGAATCTTCTCTGAACTTGCGCTGAATGAAATGACAGACGGAGCCGGCTTCAAGGTCAACCCGGCGTTTACCGCCAGAGTTTGACCTGGCTTCGCGGTCCTACCCTCCTCCCACGGAAGATAGCCATCCAAAGTTAATCCGATGAGATGCTGGGATGGTTCCACTTGCACTTTGAATTTTCCGTTTGGTTCTACAGTCCCACGAGGAACCTGGTCGACGCTGACTTTTGCACCTGGCGTCGTTGTGATCTCGAAATAGCTGGGTGGCCCTTTAAGTTCGGTGAGCGCGAATGGAAGCGGGGCTACCTGATCTTTGTCTATGTGAATTTTCCTGGCAGGCAGCTGGTTGTAATTCTGTTTCTCAACCCGCACTTCATGGTCGCCCACCGAAAGGTTTATCTCAAGTTTTTTACCCTTGACAACCCGCTTCGGGTCGCTGTCAATATACGCGTCGACGTCTTCGACATTCGTTCGCACGGATAGCGTCCCAAACGAGGTCGGTGCAGGTGGCTGGGGCGGACTCACAACCACGCCTCCCCCCGGTGGTTGCACGACATTGGGAACCCGGGCCTTGTTCTTCTCGCCGTTTGAACCTGAGAGCATCCACATCGCCACTACGCCGATCAATAGAACGCCGCCGGCGATCCCGGCGATTATGATCTTCTGCTGCTTGGTAAGCTGCCACTGCATCCCGCGCGGCTCTTGTGGCGGTGCGGGCTTCGGCGGGAGTTGATCTGTCGGAACGCGCGCCGGGACGCGGGGCGCGACTCGCGGCCCACCTGCGGGGGGCGGAGCGATGCGATCCAGACTTCCGAATACAGTGTCGGAAGGGCGAGGGGCATCCCACTCCGGTTCCGAAGGCGGCGTCTCCGGCTCCGTCACTCTTCGCTGATTTGTGGCAGTTTGCAGAAGCTCTCGGAACTGTTCCGATCTTTGGTAAGCCGCGGGTTGACTCTGCAGGAATTCCAAGGCCTTAGCCGGGGATCCCTCGGCCAGGAACTGTTCCGCTCTTGCGACGGCCGCTGCAGTGTCGCGGTTGAGATCATCGCGCCGCCGCCGGGCCTGCTCGAGGACGACGCGAAGCTCGTCATCGGGGAAGCGCGGCAGAATGGATTCCAGGAGTTCGATGGCGCGGTCATATTCTTGCGCCCTTAGGAAGTCATGGGCGCGCCGAACCGAGCGGTCGATCTCTTGTTGCTTTGCCTCCTTCGACTGCTGTACCCGCGCGGAACGCAAAAGATTGTCGATCTCGGGCGCAGCCGCAAATCGCAGTTGGCCGGCTTCGAGCAACTGGATCGCCTCGGCGTAAGCCCGGCGGCCCAGCGCATTATTCGCCTGCTGGATACAACTCGACTGGGCCTGCTCATCCCGGTCTTGTGCAAGGCGCTCTTGCGCCATCGAGACCAAAGATTCCAGGTGCGGATTCCCGGGTACCCGACGCAGCGCCTCCTCCAACACCTTGAGCGCCCCCGCCGCATTGCCGAAGTTTAAGATTTCCTGGGCGGCCGCAACTCGTTCACGAACGTACGATTTTGTTTGAGCCGCCTCTTTTTGAGTTTCTGCCAGGTCTCGAAGCCTGGTCAGGGATGGATCGTTGGGGAAACGGCGCAGGCCGTCAGCGACCAGGCTCAAAGCCGCTTGGTGATCATCGGTGTTGAGTGCCTGCTCGATCTGGCGGGTGACTTGTTCCAGCTCCCGGCGTCGTTGTTCCTGCTCGCGTGCGGTCGTGAATTTATCCAGGAGTGCCCGCAGTTGGGGGGCTTCCGGATCTAATTTTTCGGCTTCCTTCAGGATGTCGAAAGCGGCGGTATACCTTCTATTTGTAATCTCCTTGCGAGCTGCCTCCAGAAGATTTTCCAGGCGCCTTTGCTTCAGTCGCTCTTCCAGTTCCTTCTGAATCATCCGGTAAAGCGACTTGACCCTCGTGTCGTTGGGTCGGCGGGCGAGAACTTCCTCGATGGCTTGTTTGGCGGTGTCCAGATTTCCCGCCTTATGAGCATTCTCGGCTCGTTGCAGAACCTGTCGCAGGTGCTCCGCTTCCGCCTTGGCCGACTGCACCGACGCCCGGAGCTTCGGCAAATCAACGTCGGTTTGGTCGAGACTGATGGCTTGATCGAGATAGCTGAGGGCCGATTCGAATTCTTCCCGCCGATAGGCTTCCTCAGCCTGCCCTTTGAATTGCCGGGCACGTTCCACACTCTGCTCTTTCTCGATCTGTTTCCGCAGGGAGCGCAGCAGGCCGGCCGCCCGCGTATGCTGTTTGTCAATCTTCAGAACCTCGACCAGTTGCTCATGCGCCTGAAACAATTCGTTCTTTTCCAGCAGGAGTTCGGCCTTTTGCAGGTAGCCGCTGATTGCCTCTTGTTTTAGCCGGTCCTGAAGCTGTGTGAGCTCAATGGCGAACTCGTCAGCGGACGCATAACGCTGGTCGCGGTCCTTGGTCAAAGCCTTCAGCGTGATCGCCTCGAGTTCGGGGGGGAACGATGACAGGTACTTCGAAAATGGCGGCGGCGTCTCGCTCAAAATCTTCATCAGCGTGGCGCCGGTACTCTCCGCTTCAAACGGCAGGGCTCCGGTAAGGAACTGGTAAAGCACCACGCCGGTGGAATACACATCAGTGCGCTGATCGACTTGAAGTTTCTCATTCAACTGCTCGAGAGACATGTAATTCAAACTTCCCATGAACTGACCGGTGCGGGTAAAGTTCGTGTCCCCAATGCGGGCGATGCCGAAATCCACGATTTTGACGCTGCCGTCTTTCAAGACCATGATGTTGCCGGGCTTGATGTCGCGGTGAACTACTTTCAGTTGATGGGCATAAGCGAGACCGTGGCAGGCCTGAATGATAATGTCGAGCTTCTGCAGGAGAGTAAGGTTCTGATGAGAGCGGATGATGGCTTCCAGACTGGCGCCTTCCAGGTACTGCATGGCCAGGTAAGGACTTCCCTCGTGTTCGCCGAGTTCGTAGACCGTTACGATATTGGGGTGCTGGAAGCTGGCGGTGGCCTTTGCCTCCCGGAAAAACCGATCCAATAGATCGGGATATTCCGCAGAATTTATGGTCATGATCTTGATGGCCACCAGACGGTCGAGGAAGGGATCTTTGGCCCGGTAGACGATTCCCATCCCGCCTTTACCGATGACGTCGATGACCTCGTACTTCCCGATTTTCTTGGGTAAGCCAACCGCCATAAAGAGCCAGTCTATTGGAGTGGGCCCGGGCAGGGCGACACTGAAAAGCTTGAACGAAGTTCGGCGCTCACCGAGGCCTAGGTCATGGGGGGACCGGCCGGGCCTCAAAGGAGGGCGTCCGCTATTGTGCTACGAACTTTCTTTCGCCGCAACTACCGGAAGGTAACCACACGCAATTGAAGGAGTTCCGGCATTCGTTTTTCCGATCGTGGTTTTTCCGATCGTTGTTCTTTACGATCTGGCGCAACTGCGGTAGGATTTAGCGCCTCAACAGATTGCCATGAAACTCGCCACCCATGCTGCCGGCAAAACTGACGTGGGCCTGGTGCGCAAGAACAACGAAGACAATTTCGGTTTCGACAATCGCATTGGGATTTTCGTGGTTTGCGACGGGATGGGTGGCCAGGCCGCCGGCGAATTAGCCAGCAAGATCGCCGTGGATACAGTGCTCGGCTACTTCCACCAGGAAGAGCGCCGCAGCGGTTCAGAGGTGCTAGGGCGCGGTTTCGCTGAGGTTTCGGAGCGGGCCAATGCCCTGGCCAATGCCGTGCAACTGGCAAACAAAGCCATCCGCGAAGCCTCGGCACGTGACGCCGGATCTGCTGGTATGGGCTGTACCCTGGTGGCTGTTCGGGTTGAAGGAAACTTGTTTTCCATTGCTCACGTCGGGGACAGCCGCATTTACCTGGTACGCCAGGGCGCGATTCAGCAACTCACCACCGATCATTCTTTGGTGATGGAACAGGTGCGCCGCGGCATGATTACGCTGGAAGAGGCCGAACATTGCGAGATGCAAAACGTGATTGTGCGGGCGCTGGGCTCCGAAGATAGCGTCGAGCCTGACCTGGCCGATCTTAGTCTGGAAGAGAACGATACGTTACTGCTTTGCAGCGACGGTCTGTCGCGCTATGTCAAAGACAGCGCCATGCTTGAGGTGATTGGGCGCGTCGAGAGTCTGGAAGATGCTTGCGACGGGCTGATCGAGGCGGCTAAGAGCGGAGGCAGTGACGACAACATCACCTGCCTGCTGATCCGGGCCGTCGAACAGACTTGGAGCGGAAGGCTCTTCGGCCGCATCGCGGGACACACCGACAATTCGCAACAGAGCTCGACCTAGTTTGTCCAGGACACATTTTTCCTATCGGGTCACCGGATATACGCAGCCCATGTTCGTGCCGGGAAACAAAGTCAGCGGATTGGGGCCGTTGAACTGTAGTTGGTACGTCCACGATTGCTTTTGTCCATTCTGAGTCACAACTTGTCCGTTGGACTGCTTGTGGACGTAACCTAGATCGTAAGTGCCATTTCCCTTCATCATCGGGTGTCCATTGCTAAAGAAATGGAAGACTGCCCATGGGCCTGCGTCCGATTCTACGGGCACTCCCTTGGTGGTCACCTCGACGTCCTCGCTTGTGCCAGCCCAGACGAAGCCCTGCTCCTTACCGTTTCCGGTGAAGGTAAGGCTTCCAATCCTAGTGGCGAGTTGCTCCATGTTTGTGTCCGTCTGCTTCAGCGAGTAAGCCACGTGGGGCGCCGGATTGCCAGCGTACAGCGCATTGCTGATGTCGGCCGCGTGGTTGAAGAATCTCACGAAATCAGGAGAAATCTTGATGGCTCCCGCGTCGTTGGCTACATAACGCGAGCCCGCCTTGAGGACGTACTGAGCCAACCTATTGTTGTAGAAGGTCCAGAGTGCTCCAGTATTGGGCGCAAGAACCGTATTCAATTGCTCGATGGGCAGGTCAGGACCGGTGGGGTTGAAAGGAAAGTAATTCTTAAGCGGATCGAATTGCTGACAGAACGCCCTGCCTGCAGCGTTGAGCGGCCCTTTGCCAGCGCCGCCTATGGCACCTTGTGCTTCTATCGCTGGTTCGCGGAGCAAGCGGGCCAGAGATGACCTGATTTCGTATTTATCAATCTGGCTTCCCGCTGTCTTTTCAGCTGCCGTCTTTGCGGCTTCGGCGGAGGCATTGGCTTGGTCCGACAGATGGGTGTCGTTCGGAACAGGAGTGCTTTTTGCCAGAACATTCAAATTCTCTTTCAATGTTGAGAGAGTGTCTGTGTAAGAAGCATTCGAGGGCAGCTTGTAGGCGGCAGGAAAGCCCTTGTCGGGTCCGGGAGGCACCACGGCTTGAACAGCGGCAAAAGCGCTCGAGATTCCGTCGTCGCCAACTTTTGTGTTGTGCGACACGAACCATATCAGTTCCAGCAAGGGAGACGAGGCATTGGTGAGAGTCTCGAGCTTGCCGGCCGCCTCGGCTGGGCTGCTCTGCGAAACAAGAACATGGGAATGATCCAAGAGACTACGCCACTGCTGGATGTAGTCGCTTTCGTAACGCTCTTTGAGCTTCTGGCGAAGAAGAGACGGATCTAGATCGTTCGCCGCGCTTTTTCCTCCCAACACCCAGTCCTCGTTCTTCTGACTGTCCGGCCGGTTGATAGCGGCGTCTATCAGGGCAAATCCTTCCGGCGTGAACGCCGCCTTGATGGTGTCGTGCGCATCGACGACGCCGGCCGAATTGGGGAACAGGCTTCTGAAGTTGATATCCCGAGCAGCTGGAGCCTGAGCCTGAGCCAGCAAATTGAAGTAGGGCACGTCGATGCCGGTGAATGCCAAGAGAAAATCGCGCGCGCGATTAACCGCCGTGTTGTCCGGTGTGATCCTGTAAGGGTCCTGGATGGCTAATTCCCTGCTGTAAAACTGAAACTGGGCCATGACCAGCCGCAAGGTATCTGCGTCTGGGTTTCGGCCTTCTCCCCAGTGTCTGTAGAGGATGGTGAACAAGAAATCTTCGGTGCTGTATCTGGCATAGCCCGCAGTGATCAGGTACGCCCTCAGGTCGTTGTATCGGAGGAGATAGTTGTCAGTGGGGTCGGGTTTGGCCTTGGTCGGAAGCAGCGCAGTCTGGAGTCTTTTCTCGCCATCATCGAATAAAAGGACCTTGAAGCCGTCGAAATATACCTCGCGGGCCGGAGCATAGACGTCCTCTCCCGTATACAGCCCCCAGCGCAAGTGCCAGTGAGCTCCCCCCTGGTTGTAGCTCGCGATGGTCTCCAGTTCCTGTTTCAAGCGATCGAGCGTTTGCAACTGGTCTACGGTGGGCACCTGGCCGGGAGTTGAGTGGATGCGGCGAACGTCCTCCATAGCTTGCTTGACGTCGCGTTCGAGCGAAAAATTTCCGATGAATGACACCAGGAATCCGATGGCGAACACCAGGGCGATGCTTGCGAGAGCTGCGAAGAGAACGCGGCGAAGCAGGCTTACTCTCGAGCTGAATCCGCTGGCACTCAAAGCGACGCGGTCTTTCAGTAAGACCTCATTGAACAGTTGAGAGAGGAACACCCACTCCGGAATTTTGCGGGAGCTCGACCGGAACGACTCGACCGGCGCTTGAGCGCGCATCCCACCGGAACCGAAAACAACGGTTGCGTTGGGGTTGAAAGTGGCTTCGGGGGCCTGCATTTCCGGAATCATGGAGCCGGCCTCTTCGATCACCACAGGTCGCACTCCGGAGAAATAGAAGCCGCGCAGAAAAGGATTGACGCTCAACTGACTGGGTCGCGCTAAATCCACCAGAAACTGCACCAGCAGGTCCCGGCGCTTGCGCAACTCCCGGGGGAACTCGTAAATGCCGGGTAACTTCTCAGTCTGACCTGCGATGGAGAGAAGGTCGATGCGCTTGTCGGACAGAGAATAGAACAGCTCATCAAAGGCCTTCTCGAGGCGGCGGGTTTCTTCTTCGGCATAGACACCGGTTGCCTGCAGCGACCGAACGGGCAAGGTGGCACCCAAAACCTGGGAAGTTTCGTCCTTGCTGAGGCCGGCTACATAGTCGAGAAACAGCGACCCTCCGTCCTGGCGTGCGCCGATGCGGTCGGCTCGAGTGAAGAGCACGTAAATCGGGAAGCTGATACCCAGGAGCTGGGAAATTTCGTTGAGACGGGTGCCCAGCCTTCGGGCCGCGGATAGAGTGGCCTCGTTTGCTCCCTGCCTGAGAAAATTCTCGTAGTCAAAGCAAACGATAGCGGCACGGGGCGCCTGGTGTTTCTTCCCGGCGCTCGCAACTCGTCCCGGTTGGACAAGTTTGACCAGCCGCTTCCAGATCTCTGGTTGCGAAAACACGGCGCCGCCGCCGTCCACGAAAACGGCTTGCCGGGTATACCAGAAATTTGCGATGCGGGTCGGCACGATCGTATTGTCCTGGTAGACGTGCCCGGCCAGGAGTTCCGGATCCAGGGCGGAATGAATGATCGTCGTTGTTTTGGCGGAGCCGGGATCTCCAACCAGAAAAATCAAAGGGAGATTGCCCAGGCTCGCTCCGCGCCCCATCGCCGATCTTTTCAGCCGGCGCACCGCATCGCGGGCGAGCAGATCGACTTCTCCCATGGCAGCGGTGGGTGTGAACTCCGTGTCAGCGCCATCGGCGGCTTTGGCTTGACGGTGAAACCACCACGCCGCGAAGCCTGCTCCGAACAGGCCGATCAGCCAAAGCCCGATGCGAAGAAACCAAATTCCCGAGCCGGGCGGGTTCGCCCAGGTGCCAATGAACCAGACCAGCACCAGGTACACCAGCAACACTCCGCCGGTTGCCCAGTAAACCATGCAACCTCCCTTACCTACTTTGCGGCCATATTGGAAATTGCCGAGGTGCCGTAAATTAAAAGTAACTTGAACAAGACAAAGAGAACCACCGAACCCGTCACGGCCGCGAGTGAACCGATCAACAGCTTCCGGACCCAGGGATCGGACTGCGCCAGGCGCACAGCATCTGCAGGAATCATGCCCCGGGGCGATAGCAGCGAAGAAGTGCCACGGATGCGCCGGATTTTTTCCTGCACGGCAGAGATCATCGAACGCAAATCGCCGGCGCCGCCCGCAGCGTAGCGTCCTTTGAAACCGAGCAACAGGCAGAGGCAGTACACCTCAAGCAGGTCGCTCAGTTCGTTCGAGTCGGAACGATTTACAGCTTTCTGCATTTCCTGGAAGAAGATCTCGCCGGCGAGTTGGTGTCCAAACATTTCGGCCTGCAGCGGAAGACGAGGCCAATCGGCAAAGGCGGGGTTGCGGCAGCCCAGGACGGATTCATCCAGGAAAGCAACCAATGCAAAGATGACCTGCTTCACATCTTCGGCGCTGTAACCGCGGCTGCGCGCTTTCTGTTCAGCCACCCGCAGGTGTTTTTTCATCTCGGCGCGAAACGACTCGGCGTTGGTCACGGCCTGGCGGTTGTACCGGACGCGCGCAATGATGGTGAAGACTTCTTGAAATTCGAGAGCGAGATTCCAGCCTCGGCGGTCCATGGCGGAACTGGAACCCCGATAGCTGGCGAGTGGCGAAATATGAGTGGAGCCCATAAATTTTGTAAGCCGCGTTCCTTAGCTCTCTAGCTCTCTAAGATGACCACCAGTTCCATCTCCGGGGATGGTAGTTCGCCCGGAACATAGATGCCCACCTTGCGGGTTTGCATGATGTGCTCCCAGCAAGGGCCAGACCGGTTAACGGTGAAGTACTGGCTGTCGACCTTTGCCGCGATTGCCGAGGGAGGTACCGCCACGTGGGTGAGGCCTAGTCCCCCCATGGCCCGCTTCACCAGGTCCGGAATGAACTTGGCGGAGCACACTTTGAGCAATTGCGGCGTTTTCACGATGAGGTCGGCTTCGCCAACCGGCGAATGAATGCCTAGAATCCAGCGAGCCCGGCCGAAACAGCGCTGGTCTTTTATTTCGCCCTCATAGAAATATCGGACCGTGGGCCGCAGGGGAATAATAATTGCTTGAGCCGGCACGACAATTTCCAGGTGACGGCGAATGTGCTCGTCGAGCGCGTCGAAACAACGGTCCAAATGCTGGTGATCGTAGGCCGGCAGCGAACGGGGTTGGGTGTCGAGGCCGAAGGTGCATAGGGCCCCGGCCAAACGCGACATCTCGCGGAAAAGCTCTTCGGGATGGCCATGCTTGGAAAGCAGGATGTGCCGCAGAGGGGTGAGACTCGAATTAATCGCGTGCAAGAACCAGAACTGCGAGATATGGCGGGCGGAGAGTCCGGCCTGAAATTTTCCCTGGGATTGCTCCTGCTCCCGCGAAACCACCACACTTTTTTCTTCCAGGATTTCTACCAGGCGGTTGAGCAGGCTCATCAGCCGGGCACTGGCGCTCACCTTCAGGCAGGGAGGAATGAAGGTGGGATCCGCGGCGAAGTGGCCCGTGCCGTCTCGAATCACGCGAGCCACGGGAAGCGCTAGAAGGCCTGCTGTAGTCTCGGATTCCAGAATGAGACGAACGTTCTTGCGGCCTAAAGAGATTTGTTTTTCATCCCGCCCGGTGTTTTCGTCGTGCAAGGATTCGACCTCGCAGGCGTAGCGGCTGGTCAGGCTGGGGCCGACCTCAAGTTCGCAATTCTTGCCGTCAGGCGCCCAGCGAGGAACCGCTAAACAGATGGTCAGATGGTCGGCCGTTGGAGAAAACAAGTCGCCGAAGCTACGGGGCTGTGGCAGTCGGTCGCATTCCGGCATGTCAAAGACAAGACCGTCCTCGAAGATACCACGGGCGTGGATCAGAGAAAGGATTCCGTTCTGCAACGCGTCGGCGTCCACTTCGCAGGCGGCAAACCCGTAGATTTCGTCCCACAGATTTGACGTCGC
>Ga0210400_10002882_pt1 | contig 15493 bp, 14 predicted proteins | sample IncBWH26MmetaG_FD_155456 | JGI IMG/M metagenome (GOLD analysis project Ga0210400, IMG submission 155456) | Forest soil microbial communities from Barre Woods Harvard Forest LTER site, Petersham, Massachusetts, United States - Inc-BW-H-26-M | ecosystem: Environmental > Terrestrial > Soil >... | reverse complement strand
AAAGGCGCGGCGCCCTATACCGCCAAGGAAATCGACTTTATCGTCGCTTATGTCGTTCCGGAAAATCTCTGGTACGTGATTCCCATTTCCGTCGCCGCGTTTCGCGGCCAGATGTATGTTTCTCCCCACGGTACCCGCCATTTCCGGCACGAAAAGTACCGTGAAGCCTGGTGCCAGATGGCTTGCCCTCGCGACGTAATCTGCCCAACCCGCCTTCTGCTCAAACGCCAGCAAAACTATCCTTTCGCCGCTTGTAAACTCTGCAACCTGAAACGGGCTCCAAAAGAAATCCCCATTAAGCTGACTCGCGACCGTCGTGGCCGATGGCAGAAATCCGCCACCCTGGCCCAGGCAAGAACGGATCAGCTCAATCGTCACCGATCCGAAATGTCTAGGCCGTCCCCCTCGCGGTAGCCGCTTAGTTTGACTGCCCCGTGGGTAGTGGGCTGTTTTGAATTTAAGGGATGTGTTTTTTCTTCAGGTGCTTATCTAGCTTTCGCCACAGGACAGGATGACCGGACGCTTTCGCGCCATCTTTTCTGATAAGAGTGATGGAGGCCGGACGATTAAACGCCAAAACAATCCCAGTGCCGGGAGGCTTGCTGCGCCAACAATGCGCTGCTTCTAGAGGAATTGTTTTGGACTTTTTCTTCATGGCAGCACCTAGTAGGCCATGCATAGACGCTCAAGCAACGGCGATGTAGCACAGAACGCCCTCAGGGTGATAGATCGGGGGGCTGGCCCACCTTTACGTTTTTTGTAAAGGTGGGGGCGGCAAGGTCAGATGTCACAGCTTTTTCCTTGCGCCGCGAGTAAGCTGCCCGTGTGTCGAACCATCCCCAGCGAGGCTTGGTGCAAGAACCGGAGCAGTGGCCATGGAGCAGCTATCGGAGTTATGCTTTCGGGGAAGCGGGCGCGGTGCGAATCAATCAGTGGAGCGAGGCCAAGATGAAAACCCGGACGCCGGCAGCATGAGTCCCCACCTTTACAAAAAACGTAAAGGTGGGCCAGCCACGCTATTGTGTGTTCAGTAGGACTGCAATCTTGGCGGCGTCCTGAAATACGAACGCCAGATCGGGAGCACCATTCCTGTCGAAATCACCCAACGCTAACGACATTCCGCCAGACGGAAGCTTGATGGGAACGGCCGTTTGAAACGTCCCGTCGCCGTTCCCGTAGAACAGGGCCGAGTTTTTTTGGAAAAGTATAGTCGCTATGTCGAGCTTCCCATCGTGGTTGAAGTCGGCAATCACCGAGGCCTGCGGCCCATTGCCTCCGACTCCGCGTGTCGAATAGAACGTCGGATTTCCGAATGTACCATCGCCGTTCCCCAGAAGAACCGAGATCCCCTGGCTGCCGTCGCTCACAACCAAATCGGCATGGCCGCCGCGCACTAAGTTCCCAATTACAACACTGTTGGGCTCGAGCGTGTTGCCCAACGAGTAGGTCGCTGTATGCTCAAATTTCCCCCGGCCGGTGTTCATCAAGATGGCCACCGTGCTGTCGTTCCACCCCGTCGCCACGAGATCGGGATGATGATCTCCGTTCAAGTCGCCCGCCGCAATCCCGTAGGGCGCGGGTAGATTGTAGACCGCTGGCTTTTTGAAAGTTCCATCGCCTTTTCCAAAGAACACCATCACATTACCATCTTTGCTGTCGTAATCCGCGTTGGCTACGGCCACGTCGAGCCGTCCATCTCCGTTGAAGTCAGCAACCGCCACCGAGGTAGCCTGGATGCCGACCTGATGAGTGAAAGAATTCTTGAAAGTTCCGTCTCCCTTGCCAAGGAAAATCGTGAGAGAACTGTATCCGGTTCCTCCCCACTCGATGATTGCCAGATCCGGGATGTGATCGCCGTTGAAGTCGCCGACTGCCATCGCCCCCGGCGCCGGGACGGAAAACTTGCCCGCCTGATGGAACACACCTTTGCCGTCGCCGAGAAGAACGGTGACTTGAGAAACTCCAAGATCGGAGACGGCGAGATCCAGGTTGCCGTCGTGATTGAAGTCAGCCGACACTACTGCCCACGGGATTGCATTCTTGGGTGCCACCCTGTAATAGGTCGGTTTCTTGAACTGCCTAGCCATCACGCAGGGCACAACTACAAGTCCCGCCAATGCGAGAACAAAAAACCGACTAATCCGACTCATCCTCAGATTCTGCCTTTCAGCCCAATAACATTGCCGAGATTCATGCCATACCCAGTTTCGGGCATAAATCACGCTAACTCACCGACTGTCGGCTAAGTATACTCTCGGGGCTGGCCCACCTTTACGTTTTTTGTAAAGGTGGGGGCGGCAAGGTCAGATGTCACAGCTTTTTCCTTGCGCCGCGAGTAAGCTGCCCTTGTGTCGAACCATCGCCAGCGAGGCTTGGTGCAAGAACCAGAGCAGTGGCCATGGAGCAGCTATCCGAGTTATGCTTTCGGGGAAGCGGGCGCGGTGCGAATCAATCAGTGGAGCGAGGCCAAGATGAAAACCCGGACGCCGGCAGCATGAGTCCCCACCTTTACAAAAAACGTAAAGGTGGGCCAGCCACCAGTGCCTTGTAGGCGACAAGGACGAAGAGAAGCGTGACGGTTACCGCGCGTTCAGAAAGACAACAATGTCTTCACCGTTTCCCGGCGGCGACCAGTCAACAACAGCGAGATCAGGCGCGCCGTCTGCATCGAAGTCCGCTGCGACGAGGGAGTCTCCACAGCACCCTTTTTCCTTGATGGGAATGGCTGCTTGGAAGGTGCCATCTCCGTTGCCGTACAGCATCGCTGGTTGTCCTTGAAATAGTTCGACCGCTATGTCGGGCTTTCCGTCGCGATTGAAATCAGCAACAGCCGCCTGGGTTGGACCATTGCCAATACCCTGTGTCGAGTAAAGGGTCGCGTTTCCAAATTTGCCGTTGCCACGACCCGGAAAGACTGCGACCCCGGACGCACAGTTCACGACCAAGTCGAGCTTGCCGTGTTGTTTCAGATCTGAAAGGAGCGGGCCTCGCGGCTCAGAGTCCGGAGTACTGTATGTTAACGTGTGCTTGAACTTTCCGTGGCCAGCATTCATCAGGATCGCGACAGAGCGACCATCGAATTCCGTAACTACAAGGTCGGGTTGATGGTCCCCATTCAAGCCTCCTACCGCGATCCCGAACGGCCCGCCGGGAAGTTTATAAACGTGCGGTGGCTGGAACGTGCCGTCGCCATTGCCGAAGAATACCATCACACTTCCGTCGTTCCCATATCCAGTTCTATTGGTGACGGCAATATCAGCATGCCCGTCTCCGTTAAAATCGGCCACGACAAGCGAAATAGACTCTGCACCGAGTCCGTAATTAGCCGAATTCCGGAAGGTACCATCGCCGTTATTGAGGTAGATGCCCAGTGTACCGCTGCCTGTGCCGCCGGACTCTATGACCGCCAGGCCTGGCGTTTGGTCGCCATTGAAGTCCGCAACTGCCAGGGCAATCGGACTAGGAACAGAAAAGCCCTGCACCGAATGAAAAGTACCGTTGCCTTTGCCTCGTAGAATGCCCACCTGAGAAATTGTTTCTTCCGCGACCGCTAGATCCAGATTGCCGTCACGGTTAAAGTCGGCCGTAACCATTCCATTAAGCCCCGCGTCGTGCCCAAGATCGTAATAGACTGGCTTCTTGAACTGGCCGGCACTCGCGCTCGACAGCAGAAGAAGTCCCGTCAATAATGACAAGAAGACTGGCTTCATTTGAGTCATACTAACGTCCTAGCTTCCGGTCTTCGACGATGCCGATTGGCAACCGGGAGACTCTTAGCATACGCCCGTTGCAGAGAGGTGGCTAGGGCGTTCCGCAGGTCGTTCCCGACGGCACGCCAGGTGTGCAAATAGCTGCAGCTGCCACCGCATAGAGGTCTGTCCCGCCGTTGGAAACAATGAATTTTTGTGTGGTTACACTGCCCAGGGTTGCGGAGACGGTGGTAGCCCCATGCACGTTCGAAGGGTAAACGATGGTACAGGCGGGGCTACCCACCGGTGCTTGAACGAAGACGAACTCCAAGATATCTCCTGGCTGGAGGTTTGCAGTACTGAGCGTCGCCGATCCGCCTCCAAAGAAATATGGGGACAGACGGGACGTTCACCTAGTTTCGCTTGCTTAGAAATCGGTGTCAGTCCCGTCTGTTCTCTGGCTCCCGTGGCCGGTGTGAGCCGACAAGAGGACGGGTGGCCCATTCTAGTCGCGTTCTTTGCGACTAGAGTGGGGCCCTTGACGCCGCGAACTGCCCCACTCAAGCCCAAAGTGCGGCTTGAATGGGCCACCCGACCCTTCAATCGTACTTCTCATACAGAATCGATCTACGCTCCCAGCCCATCGACTTCAACAGTTCGCGATTGGCTTTGACCATCTTGTCCAGGCCGCAGATGTAGGCGTGCATGTCGGTCCGCCCATGAGCGATCGCTGGGACATGTTCCTGCACATAGCCGCGAAGGCCCTGCCATTCCGGACCGCCCCGGCTCAAAGCGGGCAGGTAATGAAAGTTCGCATGCTCGGTCGCGAGACCCAGAAACTCGTCGTGATAGTAAATGTCTCGCTCTGTCCTATTGCCAAAAACCAGCCACATCTGGTTGCCTTGATGACGCGACTCGTCACTCAACAACCACCGCAGCATGGAACGAAAAGGAGCAATCCCGGTTCCGGTCGCGATGAAAATCGTATCGCGCATCGGCGGGCGCAGAATGAAATCCCCGAACGGCCCCTGGCAGCCAATCTCCTCACCCTCCTTCATGTCGCAAAGAAAGTTGGACATGAACCCGTCCTGCACCCGGTTCAGGCATAAGGCGAAGCGGTTGTCGTCCCCCGGCGGAGAGGCGATCGAATAAGCGCGGACGATCTCTTCGCCATCGGACCTGTGCGTTTTGAACGACAGCCATTGCCCGGCCACGAAACCAAATCGCGGCAGGCCCTGCATTTCGAATTCAAGATGCTTGGTTAGTTCAGAGAGCGGAACCGAGCGGACGAGTCTCGCGGTGAAAGTTTGAAACGGCATCGCTTATGTAGATGAGGAAAAGCATGACGAAGACGCGACGAGCAGCATTATCCAACACCTGTCATCCTGAGCGGAGTAGGCGTTCGCGAACCGGGCGACTACGCAGTCGAAGGATCCCGCGACGATTGGAGTAACAGCACCGTTTCAGGGAATTTCTATTACGCTCATCATGAGAAGCCTGGAGCCTGAAGCCCTCCTACTCCACCGTCACCGACTTCGCCAGATTCCTCGGTTGATCCACATCGCATCCACGGCGCACTGCGATGTGATACGCCAGCAACTGCAGCGGAACGATCTCAAGAATGGGAGACAGTTCTTCGGGCGCCGGCGGAATGTACAGCACGTGATCCGCAGCTTCCTTGATTTCTTCATCGCCCTCGGTGGCGAGTGCGATGACAATGCCGGATCGGGCCTTCACTTCTTTCAAGTTTGAAATCGTCTTCTCGTAGCGCACCATCGAAAGCTGATTGTTCGGGTCCCGAGTTGCCACGATTACGACTGGGAGGTTCTCGTCGATGAGGGCGTTGGGACCGTGTTTCATCTCGCCCGCGGGATAGCCTTCGGCGTGGATGTAGGAAACCTCTTTCAGCTTCAGCGCGCCTTCAAGAGCGATTGGATAGTGAATGCCTCGGCCCAGGAACAAGAAATCCTGCGCGCGGACGTATTGTTTTGCCAGATGTTCACATTGCTCGTCACGCGTCAGCAAGTGCTCAAGCTTGCCGGGGATCAAAGTGAGTTCATGAACTGCTTTCGCGGCTTGCTCGTTGTTCATGCTGCCGCGCACTTGTGCCAGATAAAGAGAGAACAGATAAAGAGCGGTGAGTTGGGCCGTGAACGCCTTAGTAGAGGCCACTCCAATTTCCGGTCCTGCGTGTGTGTAAATCGTGCCTGCAGCTTCACGCGTGATCATCGAGCCCACGACGTTGCAGATGGCGAGCGTCTTCGATCCTCTTGCCTTGGCTTCGCGTTGGGCCGCGATCGTGTCGGCGGTTTCTCCCGACTGCGAAATCACCAGCGTAATCGTAGCCGGGCTGACGATCGGATCGCGATAGCGCCACTCACTCGCATAATCCACTTCCACCGGAACACGCGCCAGGCTCTCGATCATGAACTTGCCCGCCTGCCCCGCGTGCCAACTGGTCCCGCAAGCCTCGATGTTGATCTTCTTGGCAGCTTTAAACTCCGCCTCAGAGATTTCCATTTCATCAAGAAAAATATGCCCGGTCTCTTGCGAGATCCGCCCCAGAGTCGTATCCCGCACCGCCCGAGGCTGCTCGTAAATCTCCTTCAGCATGAAATGCTTAAACCCGCCCTTCTCCGCTTGAATTGGATCCCAGGTTACGTGTTGGACCTTGCGCTCGAGGGGTTTTCCGTCGAAATCGGTGATCTTTACGCCGTCGGGGGTTATGAGTGCGAGATCGCCGTCGGCGAGAAAGAACAGGTCGCGGGTGTGGTAGAGAATCGCGGGCACGTCGGAGGCCACAAAGAATTCATCCTTGCCCAAGCCGATTACCGCTGGGGGACCGTTGCGGGCCGCGACGATCGTGTCCGGGGCATCTACTGCAATCACTCCCAGGGCGAAGACGCCGGTCAGTTGTTTAACGGTCTTGCGTACGGCCTCTTCGAGAGAAGGGCGATGCCCGTTGCCGGTCTTGAGGTAATACTTCTCAACCATGTGGGCGATGACTTCGGTGTCCGTTTCGGTAGTGAATTTGTGGCCTTCTTCGATGAGCTTTCTCTTCAGCGTGACATAGTTTTCGATGATGCCGTTGTGCACCACGACGATGGTTCCGGTGCAGTCACGATGGGGATGCGCATTCTCCTCGGTGGGGCGACCGTGCGTAGCCCAGCGGGTGTGGCCGATGCCATAGGTTCCATGGAGGGGCTTGAGGCGAATGACTTCTTCGAGATTACGCAACTTACCCTCAGCACGGCGGATCTGCAGGCCTTCGCCATTGCCGCACACGGCGATTCCAGCGGAGTCGTAGCCGCGATATTCAAGACGCCTCAATCCGTCGATGATGACGGGCACGACGCTCTTTTTGCCCACATATCCCACAATGCCGCACATGTTTAGCTCCGATGCTAATTGACTATTGACGGACTCAAATCACGGCCGCGTATTTTGGCGCCGGAACTCCCTGACACCTTATTGGGGAACCAGGCAGCGCTGGGGTCCTTCGACTCCGCAGATTCTCCGCTGCGCGGAGAATCTACTCCGCTCAGGATGACACCGTTTTAGTACCTGACAGCTTTCCGCGGAAATCGTTACTCCTCCAGCGAGAAACGGAATTCTTCGATGACCGGATTGGTTAGAACTTCACGAGCCATGCGCCCAACTTCCGTTTCAGCTTCTGCCCGGGTCAGGCCGCCGTCCAGGGTGAGTTCGAAGTACTTTCCCTGGCGGACCTCCTCCAGGCCCTTATAGCCCATTTTCCTGAGAGCCCCCTGGATGGTCTTTCCCTGAGGATCCAAAACGCTCTTCTTCAACGAGACGTACACGTAAGCTTTCATGGGGGATTCCTCATTATACGTCAGGGGCGCGCCAGGGCGGTGCACGACCGGCCTAGACCAGTCGGGCAACCTGCGCGTCCAAGTCTGCCAGCGCACTTTCCAGGATTTCGCGATGACGAGGGTTGTGGGCTGCTTCGAGCTGCTGGAGCACGTGCTGGCGGGACAACATCAGACCCTGCCGGCGGCGCTGGCTGGCAATCTGGGCGGGCGTCAGCGGTGGCATCGCGGGGCTGCGAGCGGAGACGGCTTCAGCCTGCTGCTGCTCGACCGACTTGCTCTCCCATCCTCGCGCCACCGGAAAATTATAGCTGCGAATCGTGGTTCAGAGCGTAAGTTGCGCGAATTGTTATCGGGGAATCCCGGATGGGTTTCATGGTACTTTCCTCTATAAAAATAGGTGGGCCCCCATTCCGTAATGACCACAAGAGTGCCAAGCTGGCACCAAACATGACACCTTTGCAAATAAAGGTCCTTGCACGAGAGAAAATTGCGTTATGATCTGGGGTAAGCGGTTGGTTATCTGGGAAGGTTTGCTCGAGGGGGGCTTCCTTATGCGGTCTCGCGCAAATGGGCCCTGAGCGTCACTTCGAAGCGGAAGATGTAACGCGTTATGAGGCATTGCTGCAGATGGCGGACCTTGTAGTCCACCATCGTGATGTGCCTAAGTTGTTACCCGAACTTGCTCAGCGACTGGGCAAAGTAGCCTCGTTTGAAGTAGCCAGTTTTTCTCTCTACGACCCCGAAAAGAATGTAATGCGAATCCACTTCTGGGAAGGAAGCGAACGGCTTTCCGATCTCACCGAGGTTCCAGTGGAAGAATCCGCATGCGGCTTCGTGTGGGAGAAACAGCGGCCGATCATATGGCCCGACTTGCGCCAGGAGACGCGCTTTCAGCAAGCAGTGAATATTCTGATCGAAAAGGGAATTCGATCTTATTGCGGACTGCCTCTGACCGCTGGACAAAAGCGGTTTGGGGCGCTGGGGTTGGGGAGTTCCCGTCCCAACGCCTATGGCGACCAAGATGTGCAGCTTCTGCGGCGAGTTGCAGAACTGGTGGCGCTGGGGCTAGAAAACGCCATGACCCGGGCAGCGGTGCTGGAGGAGAAGGAACGGCTGGAAGTTCTACTGCAAGTGGGCACGACGTTGATGTCGAACCTGGATGTGCAGCAATTGTTCCCTGCGATTTCAGATCTCATTCGAAGAGTGGTCCGGCAGGACTATGCCAGCATTGCGCTTTATGAAGAATCCCACCGCTGCTTACGGATATATGCCCTTGACTCGCCATTTGGGGATGAAGTGATTGCTCCCGACACGGTGGTGCCGATCGCGGAGTCGGCTGCGGGATCGGCTTTTTTGAAAGGGGAGACCAAAGTCTGCAACCGCCAGGATCTGGTGGCCGTGAATTCTCCGGTTATGAGGCGAATGGTGGAACTGGGAATCCAATCCCTCTGCTCCACTCCTCTGATCACTCGAAAGGGCAGGCTGGGAACGCTGAACCTGGGCAGCAGGGCTGACCACGCCTTTGCGCCCCAAGACGTAAGCTTTTTGAAGCAAGTGGCGGCCCAAGTGGCCATCGCCTTGGACAACGCCCGCGCCTATCGGGAAATCGCCGAACTCACCGATAAACTAAAAAAAGAAAAGCTCTACTTGCAAGATGAAATCCGTTCGGTGCTGAACTTCGAAGAAATCGTAGGCGAAAGCGCGGCTCTCAAGCATGTCCTGACACAGGTCAACACGGTGGCGCTCCTCGATGCGACGGTGTTAATTCTAGGCGAGACGGGAACAGGCAAGGAACTGATTGCGCGCGCCATTCACCGTATGAGTTCCCGGAAAGACAGCAGTTTCATCAAGCTGAACTGCGCTGCGATCCCGACTGGGCTGTTGGAGAGTGAACTTTTCGGGCACGAGAAAGGCGCGTTTACCGGAGCTGTCAGCGCAAAAATCGGACGCCTCGAGTTGGCGGACAAAGGAACGCTGTTTCTCGACGAGGTGGGAGACATCCCGCTGGAGTTGCAGCCAAAACTACTAAGGGTGCTGCAAGATCAAGAATTTGAGAGGTTGGGCGGAGTTCGGACGATCCGCGTAAACATACGGCTGATTGCGGCTACGAATCGGGATCTCGCCAAGAGCGTGGCCGCGCGGGAGTTCCGCAGCGATCTCTATTATCGGCTGCATGTTTTTCCGGTCCACATGCCACCTTTGCGGGAGCGGGCGAAGGATGTTGAGTTACTGGTGCGTTATTTTGTCCAGAGGTTTTCCCGTCGCATGAACAAGCAGATTGAAACCATTCCCACCGAAACGATGCAGGCTCTAACACGATGGGAGTGGCCGGGAAACGTAAGAGAGCTGGAGAATTTCATCGAGAGATCGGTGATTCTCTCGCAGGGGACGATTCTCAATGTTCCATTATCAGAGTTGCGACCTACGTACGAGAGCGCTCGTCACGATGCGACCTTGGAGAGTCTGGAACGGGAGCACATCCTTCGCGTGCTGCGCGAAACCGGGGGAGTGATTTCAGGTATGCGCGGAGCTGCGGTCCGGCTGGGAATGAAGCGAACCACACTCCAATCCAGAATGCAGAAGATGGGAATCACCCGCACAGACTACGAAAACTAAGATTGTTCCAACATCGCAAGGCGCGCCCAGTCTCTGAAAGACGATATGTCGGCATTCTGCCGCAGCCTCGGCAGTTTTGCCCTGGGAAGTGTGCATTCGCACGTCGATTTCTCCTTAGACTCTCAATCTTTCCTGCCACTTGCAGCCGTGTTTGAGATTGGCATGACGACTGCGAAGGACCTCGCCGAGCGAACCGATGAATCCCGGATTCACATGGTTGCTGAGACCCAGATCGAGGAGTAATGCGATCGGGAAGAGTTAGTCGCACGGTTGTGGAGCGCCTGTCCCCCAACGACGCTTGCGTGGAGTTCGAGAAGGACAGGAGAATTCCTTGCTCATCCAACTGGGTACTCCGAGCTGTCGCAGCGCCGCCGAGGCAGTCCCATCTGGCAGAGTCGGAGGGGCGGGGCGCGAGCGGGCCGGCCAGCGGGCGTCGCTACCGGTATTAGTTCAAAGTGATTCAGCAAAGCCGGCGGATTTAACCAGGTTGGCGTGCAAGGTAACCCCCGAGCACAAACTCGGCGCATCCGTCGACCCCTTGTATTTGTTTTCTTGCGGAGTGTTGTGGCGTCAAGAGCGAGACGCCAGCGCGGGTTGGGACTTGATCCAATTCTTGCGTTCGCCGGATAAAGATGTGCGGGCGGTGGCGGCCAGTTTGCTCGCCAAGGCCGAACACGCGTGCATTTTGGTTCGGGATCTGAGACGAGCCCAAGCTCGTTTCAATAAACCGGCAACCCGAAACGTGGTGAGACGCAGGGGGCAAAAGCCCAGTAAGGTGGCAGAAATGAATACACCGTACGGCTTGGAAATCGTGGACAGTTGTGTGTCCTGCAAGTTGCGGAAGGACCACTGGTTCTGCGGCCTGTCGGCGGATGTTCTGAAACTGTTGAGCGCGGCCAGCCATTTGAGCACATATCCCGGTAACGCTCTCCTGTTCGTCGAGGGGCAGACGCCGCGAGGGGCGTTTGTGCTGTGTTCGGGGAAAGCGAAACTTTCGACGACTTCGCGCGAGGGCAAGGTGCTCATTTTGAAGATCGCCGAAGCCGGAGAGGTGCTCGGGCTGAGCGCCGTAATATCGGGCGAGCCCTTTGAATTAACTGCGGAAACGGCCGGACCGTGCCAGGTAAACTTCGTGGAACGTGATGCGTTGATGCGGCTGATGGAAAAGAATGGGGAACTGGGCATGCATGCGTCACAAGCTTTAAGCCGAGAGTTCCAGTCGGCGTACCGGGACATCCATGATCTGGTACTGGCCCGTTCTTCCGCGGGCAAGCTGGCGAGATTGCTTCTCTCATGGACGCCGATACGAGAACAGTTCGACCCCCCGGAAATTCGCATCCGGGCGAGCCTGACTCATGAAGAGATGGCGCAGATGATCGGTTCGTCGCGGGAGACCGTGACCCGGTTGCTGAGTGATCTCAAAAAGAAGGAATTCATTCGCTTAGACGGATCAACCCTGGTGATCCGCAATCGGACTGCGTTGGAAGCGCTGGCTGCATAGTGACGGATGCAGCCGCCGGTAGACGGCCGGCCATCCTCCCCGGCCGTCTACCTTCTTATCGACTCCGCTAAAAGTGGAATCCAATCTCAGCGGTTAACGCGCGAGGCGTGACGTAATGGGTGCCGCTGAAGGTGGAAAGAAAGTTGTACAGCGCATATTTGTTTGTCAGGTTAATGACAGTGAATTGCGCGCTCCACTTGTACCTGTCTCCATGAAACACGTTGTCGTGGCCCACAGAAATGTCAAACAGGTTACGTGAAGCAATGCGTGGCGGGTTCTTATCATCGTCTTCGGTGTTCGGAGCCGGAACGTTTAACAGCGTCGATCCGAATTGCGATACCAGGCACGGGTTGGGGAGGGGGGTAGACGGAGTTGCCCGCTGCGTGCCGCAAAACAGACCCGACTCGAACTCTTGATCGGCGGTTAAAGGAGTCCCGAAGGAATCCGTCAGAGCAATGGCCGGCTGGCCGTTGAGAGTTGTGGTCTGGGCGCAATTTCCGCCGAAGCAAGGTGTTTGACCGGCTACGAGACCGCTGTCGTACCTCCAATTGAACCCGGCCCATGCCCCGGTCTTCCCCAGTTGATATTGCAAATGAGTGGTCAGATTGAACTTTTCGTCGTGATCAATCCGGAAAGGGGTTGAGACGATCGCGCCAGCCGCCACCGCGGGTACGGCGCCGGCTCCGCCGAGTTGCGGGGTGAAAAAGCGGGCTGCAACGCTGGAGAACACTGCCAGAGCCGAGAACCCGTGGTAGTTGGGCACGCTCACGCGGGCAGCGTAACCGGGAATCTTGGATCTGTCCCACGCGATGGGAAAGGTGATGGGGGTGTTACCCAGAACGCTGAAGTCATAGGCGTTGTGGGTATATTTCCAAATGTACTCGCCCGAGAACACAACATACCTGCCAAATGCCTGCTGCAAACCGGCATGAAATTCGTTCCGCCAGCCTGGACTAAACGGCGTTATACCTGAAACCGTGCAGCCGAGAAGGGGATTCAAAACGGGGTTGGCGCAACCGTTATTGGAGAGCACGAGGTTTTCGTTGAAGGGAGTTTCCAACACTCGAGCATAGGAGACACGCAGAACGGTGTTCGTCTTCTTGATGTTGTATGCAATCCCCAGGCGTGGCTCGGGTTCTTTGTGTGTCGTGAGGCCGTTGTAAAAATCTCCACGAATGCCGAGATTGAATGCCCAGGCTCCTTTGGTGATCGAGTCCTGGACGTAAAGCGCAAGTTCCTTCACATCCGTGTGGCCGTTGAAGGTGAACCGGCCTCCTCCGCGAGTCAGGTCAAAGGGCAAGAGATTTGTGCAGGGAGAAGCGAGAGCAACATTGCCTGCGAAACAGGGATTGCCGTTTGCGTCTGTGAGCGAGGGGAGCAGGGTTGGATCGACGATTCCAAGAGTATCGTTTTCGTCCAGAAATGTCTGCTCATAGACGGCGCCAGCCTTGATGTTATGAATTCCCTTGACGTAGGAGAGGTCTGAGCGCAGCCCGGCGTTGGTGAGAGTGCGGTCTTGGCCGACCGATTCTCTCTGGAGATTGAGTGGTCCCAGGTCGGCGAATGGATTGGCACTGGGATAATAGTTGAACTGGTCTCTGCGTACAAAAGCGCCGAGGGTGAATACCGCGGTGCTGCTGAGCAGTCGAGTCCAGGAGGGTGCGATGTTGAAAGTTTTGATCTGAGAACGTTGGTCGGTCGGACCGACAACGTTGCCGTTCGGGTCAAGTCCCCCGTTGTTGACGACCACACCATTCCAAGGGGTTGCAAATTGGGAGTCGAACGTGTTCGGGGTCTGGAACCAGGAGCGCGTGAAGCCAAAATTGAGGTGAATGGAATCCGCGCCGGAAAGTTGAAAATCCAGCCGGTCGAACAAATTTTCCTCGTTACCTTTGTCGTGCATTACGGCAAACTCAGGTGGATCAAGAAATCGTCCGCTGTTCAAACCATTGGCTGAAATGAAATTTCCCCAGTTCTTGCCTCCATAGGCGAGGTTGAAACCGAGGTTCGAAGACCCGAACGATCCATACGATGCGGTTACGCTGCCGTGCGGAGTGGTCACTCCCTGCCCGGAACGAGTTGTGACATTGATCACGACACTCGTCTTGTCTCCATATTCGGCGGGGGGCGCGCCGGAGATGACTTCCATGGACTGCACTGAGTCCAGGGGAATCTGATTCGAGAAGACTTTACTTTGCTGATCGGTGATGGGTTGGCCGTCGACGGAGAACGAGTTTTCGGCGTGGTCGCCCAGCCCGTGAAAGAGTCCGTTGGAATCGGAAGCGATTCCGGGGGTGGCGAGTGTTATTAGCGAACTTACTGATGACGACTGGCTTTCCAGGGGAAGCTTGTCGAAGAGCTCGCGATCTACGTCGGTATGGAATGTGGGATCGTTTTCGAGGAGGTCAGCTCCCGCGGCCTCGACGGTTACGCTCTCGGACGATCCGGCTACTTGCAGGTTGATCCTGATATCCGAAGGTACGGAGGAGCGAACTTCGACATCTTGCGCATACGGCGCAAAACCCGTGCCGGTCACGCTCAAGTGATAGGGGTTGAATGGGACATTGGCGAAGCTGAACCGCCCGGCACCATCGGTGGTGGTCGATCGGTCCAGGTGGCTGACTGGGTTATGAATTTGCACGGTGGCATTGGGAACGACAGCGCCGGAAGAATCCAGGACGGTGCCGGTAATGGATGCAGAGTTGGACTGCGCCCGGGCGCGAAGACCGTGTGACAAACAGAAAACCAACAGAAAAGCCGCATGAAGCGACTTCTTGTAAGAAGGCCGCATGAATTCCTCCAAAAAGGACTAGAGATGGAAATGACAATTACCGTTGCAAGGAAGAGTCAATTCTCGCGTTTTGATCCCTAGACTGCGGGCGGAGGTCGGATGCGAAGAGAGGAGACGAAGCCGAACGAACTGCGGGCGCCTTCCGGTGCTGCCGCGACAACAGTACGTACAAAATGCGGGACTGGGCAGTACGTGGCGGTGTTGAGAACTCCTGAATGGGCAACGGAGCAAATCGAACACTCATGGTTCGAAAGTTTGGAATCGTCAGTGTGGACGTGGACGGCCTGGACGATGCCGGTTAAGGTGACCAGCAGGATACATAACAAAGACAGAGCCGCAACAGATTTGTCTTTGCGCGACTTGTATCCAAACGAAATCAACTGGAATGCCCCATTGCAACTCTAGGTATAACACGGCTTATTGCTACGATGCACGCCGCGGCGGTCAAGTTGCAGCACGGAAGGTCAGAGATTAAAGAGTTCCCGGAGGCGCTTGGTTTGGGCGCGGCTGACCGGGATTTCTGTCTGTTTCTTATCGTCCAAACGCAATTGATACGAGCTCTTAAACCAGGGAACGACTTCTTTGATCCGGTTTATATTCACCAGGAACGAGCGGTGGGCCCGCCAGAACAGATTGGGATCGAGGCTATCCAGCAGTTCTTCGAGCGTGCGGCAGTTGGATTGTCCTTCCATGCCGTTGGCGCCACTCGTTACCACGGTGATAATGCCGTCTTCGATGGAAGCGAAACAAATATCCTTCTGATTTACCAGGAACAGTCGGCCGGTCGCCTTCAGCAGGATTTTCGAAGTCTGAGGCTTCTGCGACTCCAGCATCCGCATCAAGGTGTCTAATTTCTCGGACGATGAGCCGTTGCCCTCGATCTTGGCCCTTGCCCTCGCGACCGACTGCGCCACCCGCTTCTTGTCAAAAGGCTTGAGCAAGTAGTCGACGGCGTTTACCTCAAATGCTTTAACCGCGTACTGGTCAAAGGCGGTGGAAAAGATGATCTTGGGCAGCGCGACCTTTCGATCCAGAAGTTTCTTGATTACGCCAAAGCCGTCGA
>Ga0210400_10002881_pt1 | contig 15498 bp, 14 predicted proteins | sample IncBWH26MmetaG_FD_155456 | JGI IMG/M metagenome (GOLD analysis project Ga0210400, IMG submission 155456) | Forest soil microbial communities from Barre Woods Harvard Forest LTER site, Petersham, Massachusetts, United States - Inc-BW-H-26-M | ecosystem: Environmental > Terrestrial > Soil >... | reverse complement strand
AGCGTAATCACCACGCCCTGCGCGTAGTAGCAGAACAGCAGAATAATCGCCGCGGCGAGTACCCGCAGGCTGAACGTGGATCCGCTGATGCGTACAAGGCTTGGCGGCGTTTCGGTTGCCGGCACGTAGACTCCGTTCCCGACCCCACTCGGTTCCAACAAAATAACACATCCGCGCAGGCGCCATGTTCTGGTGCGCCGCGTTGTTTCTATGCCGCTATTGGCGGACTATCGAGCCGCCTTCGGCAAAGCCTTGCAAGCCGTGACGGTTCGACCACCTATCGCAACAAGCCGCCGCTGGTGTACAACCATATTCACCATGTCTATCCGCATCGTCCCGGACGAAAACCAGCCTTCCGCTTCCATTGAGATCGCCTTGGAAAAGCCCTTGCCCGATTATGATCTGGAGCAAGTCGACCAGCCGACGCCGCGCGACGTGGACGCCATCTTAGTCTCGCAAGGCTTCCGCGATCTTGTGGATGACACGCGCGGCATTTTGATGGAGCTTCTAGCTCACCCTACTCCGCACCATCCCGGACTCGATCTCGCTTCAGACTCCCCGCTTGTGCTTGCGCAACTTACCGGCGCGATTTGTCCCGGCGACGATGACGTGTACAGGCCCGGTTTATGGATTGTCTTGCAGGATCCGCATGCCACGCCCAAAACTGCGCTCCCATCTGCGACCCGTCAACGCATCGCCGCGATTGCGGCGGAGTTAGTCAAGCGGCTCCAACTCGACTGAGAACCCCTAAGCCGTTGATTTGCAGATTGCCATTTGCGGCGGTATTGTTCCGTCCTGCAAGATTTAAGGGATCCGCTGTTTCATTGGCGAGCGAGACTGGTTCACAACTAACGATAAAGCGGCTGCGTTAACGAGGGATATGCCGGAAGATAAGGGGCTGTTAATTGTTTACACCGGGCCGGGCAAAGGCAAGACGACGTGCGCGCTAGGGACCGCGTTTCGCGCTGTCGGCCAAGGTTTGCGAGTGCTCATGGTGCAGTTCATCAAAGGCTCGTGGCACTACGGAGAGCTGGACGCCGCCAAGATGCTTGGCGATGACAAGTTCGAGATTCGGCCGATGGGGCGCGGCTTCGTAAAAGTGGGCGGCGCGGAGACCGACCCTGAGGACATCAAGCTGGCGCATGACTGCTGGCAGGCCGGCCGCGACGCCATTTACAGCGGCAAATACGACCTGGTTGTGCTCGATGAAATCAACTACACCATCAGCTACAAGATGTTGGACGCGGACGAGGTGGCCGAGGCTTTGCGTAACCGGCCGGAGCGCGTACACGTAATTTGCACCGGGAGGAACGCGCATCCCAAGCTGGTGGAGCTGGCCGACCTAGTCACCGAGATGCGCGAGGTGAAACACCCATACACGAAGGGTATACTAGCTCAGCGAGGAATCGACTACTAGACGTTAGGTGCTGGAAGCTCGACACTGGAACTGGGATTAGAAGTGAGGCGTAGGAAATTCGCCTTACTTGCTGAAAAAACAAGCTTCAAGCAAGCAGTCTGTACGAATGACTTACAACTAATAACTAAGAACTTCTCATGGCCTGGTTTAAGCGCGACAAGAAATCGATAGATCAGCCCACGCCGCCCGAAGAGCGCCGAGTGCGCACGGAAGGCTTGTGGGTCAAGTGCGAATCCTGCCGCACCATCGTATTTCGCAAGGATCTGGAGGCGAATCTCCTGGTCTGCCCGAAGTGTCAATTTCACTTCAAAATGGGCGCCAAACAGCGTCTGGAAATGCTGCTGGATGGGCGTTGGACGGAGCACGATGCGCGCATGACCTCCACCGACCCGCTCCGCTTCGTGGACACCAAGCCGTATGCCACGCGTCTGCGCGACGCGCGCAAGAAATTGGGTATGTGCGACGCCATCATTACCGCCGAGGGCCAGCTCAACGGCCGGCCCATCGTGTGCTGCGCGATGGAGTTCAATTTCATTGGCGGCTCGATGGGCGCGGTGGTGGGAGAAAAAGTGACTCGCGGCATCGAATTGGCTCTCGATACGCGGCAGCCGTTGGTGATCGTATCGTGCTCGGGCGGCGCGCGCATGATGGAAGGCACCATCAGCTTGATGCAGTTGGCCAAAGTTTCCGCGGCACTCGCCAAGCTCGACGAAGCAAGAGTGCCTTACATCTCTCTAATGACCGATCCCACCACTGGCGGCGTCACCGCGAGCTTCGCCATGCTCGGCGATCTCAACATCGCCGAACCTGGTGCGCTGATCGGCTTTGCCGGGCCGCGGGTCATCGAGCAGACCATCCGCCAAAAGCTGCCTGAAGGCTTCCAGCGCTCCGAATTTTTGCTGGAGCACGGATTTCTCGACGCCGTAGTTCCCCGCAAAGATTTGAAAAACTTCATCGCCAATTCCCTCGATCTGCTGTTGAGCTGAAATGAATTACGACGCTGCGGTGCGGTATTTACTCTCTCTTGGTCGGGAATTGGCTGCGCCGACGCAGGCGGCCGCTGCAAAGTTTGATCTCGAAAACATCCGCGTGCTGTCCGAGCGTCTGGGGCGGCCCGACCGCGCGTATCCCGCCGCACACATCGCCGGAACTAACGGCAAGGGATCGACCGCCGCCTTTCTGGAATCCATTCTGAGGCACGCCGGGTTTCGCACCGGACTGAACACCTCGCCGCACCTTGAAAAAATCAACGAACGCATTCGCGTGAAAGGCGTGGAAATCACCGATTCGGATTTTTCGCGGACGCTCACTCGCATCCAATCGCTCATTGAAAAACTGCTTGCCGTCGGAAAGCTTCGCGCGCATCCCACGTACTTTGAGTGCGTTACAGCCATGGCGTTTCAATATTTCGCGCAGGCTCGCGTGGAGGTCGGTGTATTCGAGGTCGGCCTGGGCGGCCGGCTGGACGCGACTAACATTTTGACCCCGGTGGTTTCTGTGATCACGCGTATCGACTTTGATCACGAGAACTTTCTGGGGCACTCGCTGCGTGAAATTGCCGCGGAAAAAGCGGGCATCCTGAAAAAGGGCGTTCCGGCTGTTCTGGCCGCGCAGCCGCCCGAAGCACGCGAAGTCATTCTGGCTCGCGCCCAGGAACTGGGCTGTCCGGTCATCGAAGCGCCTCTGGCGTATCGCGTCGATCAAGAAACGGTCGAAAATGGCTGTGTCCGCGCGCGCGTCACGGAAATTGCGTCAAGCTGGTCCGCAAAGCTCGCCCCACAATTGGCCGGGCGTTTCCAGCTGCAAAACGCGCTCAATGCTGTCGCGGCCGCCCGCTCGCTATGCGCCCGCGGCTATCGGATCCCGGCTGGCGCCATCGAGCAAGGCATCGCCGCAGCCGTCTGGCCGGGACGCCTGGAAAAACTGCAATCGCACCCTGATATCTACGTCGATGGCGCGCACAATCCCAGCGCGGCGCGCGAACTGGCCGCTTTCTGGGAAGAAAGCTTCGCCGGCCGCAAAATTTTCCTTCTTTATGGAGCGCTGCGCGATAAAGCAGTCGATGAAATTGCCGGCGTGCTCTTCCCACACGCGGCCGAGGTCGTCTTTACCGAGCCGCGCACCCCGCGCGCCATCTCTGCTTCCCAGCTCAGTGAAATCGCCGCGCACCATGCCGCTCGCAGCTGCGTTATCGCCGATGCAGAGCAAGCCCTGGACTATCTTTTGTCCAAAGCAGCCCCGCAAGACGCCGTTTTCGTCACCGGCTCTCTCTACCTGGTCGGGCAGCTCCGGCATTATTGGAAGCAACGCACGCAGGTCGCGGCCGGCTGAAAAACACCGTAAAATGTCCGCTCCTCTTTGGTGAATGCGAATGGCGAAAGAATCCACTCTGGTCGGCAAGAGCCCTTTGGTTGGAATCATCATGGGATCTTCCTCCGATTGGGAAACCCTCGAACACGCCGCCAAAACGCTGGAGGAGCTGGGCGTTCCACATGAAACACGCGTCGTCTCCGCGCACCGAACGCCGGATCTCCTTTTTGAGTACGCCTCGTCCGCGGAAAAGCGCGGGATCGAGGTGATCATCGCGGGTGCAGGCGGCGCCGCGCATCTGCCTGGCATGGCGGCGTCGAAAACGGTGCTGCCCGTGCTGGGCGTGCCGGTGGAGTCGAAAACGCTAAAGGGCCTGGATTCACTCCTTTCCATCGCCCAGATGCCCGGCGGCGTTCCCGTCGGCACGCTGGCGATTGGAAAGGCCGGTGCGATTAATGCGGCTTTGCTGGCGGCAGCCATCCTTGGAGCGAAACATCCGGAAGTGCGCGAGGCGTACCGGAAATTCCGCAACGCGCAGACGGAGCGCGTTCTCGCCAATCCGGACCCGAAAGCGCCGGGTCGCGCCCTAAGCACCGCGAAGGCGTCCGCGCCGGCGAAAAAAGGAACGCGGGCGTGACCATCGGCATTCTCGGCGGCGGGCAGCTCGGATACATGCTCGCGCTCGCGGGCTATCCGCTGGGTCTTCACTTCCGTTTTCTCGACCCCTCGCCGGAGGCTCCGGTCGGACGAATCGCCACGCGCATCACCGCCCCATTCAACGACGATTCCGCCCTCAAGAAATTTGCGGCTGGACTGGAGCTGGTCACCTACGAATTTGAAAACGTGCCGGTCGAGACGGCGCGTTTTCTTGCCGAGCGCGTGCCCGTGCTTCCGCCTCCCGCCGCGCTCGAAGCGGCGCAGGACCGCCTCAACGAAAAGCGCCTCTTCCAAAAGCTGGGCATCGCCATTGCAGAATTTGCCGAAGTCGCCGACCGGGAGGCACTCGACGCCGCAGTCAAACAGATTGGCTTGCCCGCGATTCTGAAAACCTGCCGCATGGGATACGACGGCAAGGGGCAATGGATTCTGCGCACCGCGGAAGACGTCTCCAGAGCCAGGAACGAATTGCCGGAAGCCAACGCGTTGGGAAAGCACAGCGACAGCGAAGCCCAGCAGCATACGCCGTTTGTCCTCGAACGCCTCGTTCCTTTCACTCGAGAACTGAGCGTTCTGGCCGTGCGCGGGCGGACGGGCGAAACCGCCGTCTATCCGCTCGTAGAGAATCACCATCGCGGAGGAATTCTGCGCTTGTCCCTGGCGCCGGCGCAGCAGCTCGACCGCGCGGTCCAGCAAGCCGCCGAAGATGCAGCGCGCCGCGTGCTCGACGCGTTGCACTATGTCGGCGTGCTGGCCATCGAGTTTTTCGAGCACGAAGGGCGCTTGCTGGCCAACGAAATGGCGCCGCGCGTCCACAATTCCGGTCACTGGACCATCGAAGCCGCGGTAACGAGCCAGTTCGAGAATCACCTGCGCGCCGTCGTCGGCCTCCCCTTAGGCTCGACCAACGCGATTGGCTGCTCGGCCATGCTCAACCTGATCGGCGACGTGCCCGAGCCCGCAGAAGTCCTCGCCGTGCGCGACGCGCATCTGCACCTCTACGGCAAATCCCCACGCCCCGGCCGCAAGCTCGGCCACGTTACGCTGCGCGCCTCCTCCCCAGAGCAACTCGCCTCCCGCCTCGGCGAGCTTCCCAGCTACTTCCACCGCCCCGAATTCAGCCTCGAAGCAGTCTTACGCCAGTCCGCATCAGCCCGACGCTAGGTGACGGCACTGGGCCAATTTTCCGATTTCCGCGTTAACCGAGCACCATGATTGTAGAATTCCACAAACTGCAACCACGAGGATGCGTGGAACGAATGCTAAGACAAGCTGACTTTGTATTGCTCTCGATATTAGTGCTTGCTTCGTCTGCCTTAGTCCACGGGCAAGAGGGTCACCCCAATCCGGCAAACGGCCTTGCGAATCAGAAAACTCTGATTGTGGCAACAGAGACAAAGTCCGATTCGGTAGTTGCTGTGCCCCCGATAACGTCCGTGAGCGTCAACTTAAGGGCGGAAAAAAAGCTGAGCGCGGACGCTATTGACGTACCGAGATGGATAGCCAAAGAGGCAATGCTGAACGGACTGCAATCGGCAGATGTGCCCCCATGGCACGTTGTTGTGACCTACGACCAATTCGATGAAGATGGCGATAACGTGCACAGCGGTGTTTACGAAGAATATTGGGGGGGCGAAAAAAAGTACAAACGCATTTTCAAAAGCGATAACTTCAACCAAACCGACTACGCAACTGACAAGGGCCTGTTTCGTCAGGGAGACCAACAGTGGCCCGACCGCGCACAGTCGCAAGTTCGGTCAGAAGTAATTGCTCCATTCTATTACGCTGCGACACTGCAGGGTTTTCATGGAAGAAATGTGGAGCGCACGTTCAGCGGTTACAAGCTTCAGTGCGTATTTATTGAGAGAGATTCGGGAATTAGCGACCCCACCCAGTATTGTTTTGAACCTGACAGTTCAGTCCTTCGGTACACCCGTGGATTCGGCTGGTTCCAGACGGTCTACAATCGAATTGAGCCGTTTCAGGGACGCAACATTGCGCAAGAAGTCGATGTAACGGATGGTGGGAAGCCCTATCTGAAATTGCGCGTCAAAACCATCGAATTTCTATCTTATGTCGATGACGCGAGTTTCTTGCCACCGCGCGACGCGGTCGGTCCGCTCGGCGACCGAGTCTCGGGTGTGCATCTCGTGCCCATAAGCATGTCGAGCATTCCTCAATGGCCAGCATCGTTGAGGCAAGAGCATTTTACGGTGAAAGTAGACATCGTCGTCGGGAAGGACGGGCGTGTCATAAGCGCCCACGCAATTTCAGGTCCTCCTGAGGGATACAAGGCATGCGAGAATGCGGTGCGAAAATGGATTTTTAAACCTTATCTCGTGCTCGATGAGCCAGTCGAGGTAGAACAAAAAGCGGAGTGCAGCAACAATTAGAAACTTAGTGCCCGATTAGTCGTGCCAGTTCAACCGGTCGATGCAACACCGTCCGATCAGTTGATCCGACATCCGGCTGTACTCAATCAGACCTGGCCAGGATGGTGTTCCGTTTGAATCAACGCTCGCGACAGACTTTTAGCTGTTGAGCCCCCTGCAAGTAGGCTTCGATCTGGTGTTGCGTCGACCCATTGAGACCGCCCGGCTAATCGGAAACTGACCCGCCATCGACGGGACGGGCGTGTTGCTGCTTCTCCTTCGCGAATGTTACGATTCCAGGTTCTATGCCCCCCGTAACGACATCTGGACGCGCATCGGTTCGCCCGCGGGTGGGCATCCCCTGGCGCACTTCCCAGGAGGAAGCCGAGGGCAACCACCCCAAAATTAAGAACTATGAGGACGCGGTCCGCCGCGCAGGCGGGGAGCCGGTACTGCTAACGCTGTCGAACCCCCTCGAGCTTGGCCGCGCGCTGCCGACGCTGGACGCCTTCGTCCTGCCGGGTAGCCCTGCCGATGTAGAACCGGCGGAATATGGAGCCGTAAACCGCGGCCTGTCCGCGCCCGCCGATTTAGCTCGCGAAGCGGCTGACCGAGCCATCCTGAAGCATGCCTTTGCGGAGCAGAAGCCCGTCCTGGCGATTTGCTACGGTTGCCAGCTCCTAAACGTCTATCTGGGCGGCACCTTAATCCAAGACTTGCGAGCGGAGACCGGCACAACGCTGCCGCACCGAAAAAAGGACCTTGTGCCCGAACCCAAAGACGACCCCCGCCACGCAGCCGCATTCGAGCAGGGTAGCCTGCTCGCCGCGATTTCGGGAGCTGGGCGAGGCGAAGTCAACAGCTCGCATCATCAGGCTATCGCAACGCCGGGCAAGGGCCTGCGGGTCACTGCGCACGCCGACGACGGCACTGTCGAAGGCGTCGAGTGGACTGGCGACGCGAACTGGGTGGTCGGCGTTCAATGGCATCCGGAGCGAATGTTTGGCGACGACGCCGCAGAACGTTTGTTCGCCGACTTGGTCGGGGCCGCGCGTGGCGCTCGCAGCACGATGGCAGAAAAGAGCTAGCGTCCTACGCGTCGCGAAAGGCGCGCTCAGTTCTTAGGTGCTCGCTTTTCGAGTTTCGCTTTTCGTTTTTCGTTTTCGATACGTCTGATCCTGGGGGGATGATGATTTCACTGGCTGGCAAGGCGGCGCTCATTACTGGCGGTTCGAGGGGAATTGGCGCTGCGGCAGTCAAGCTGTTCGCGCAGGCCGGCGCCGACGTCGTTTTCAATTACAACAAAGCGAAAGACGCGGCGGAGCAAGTGCAGCAGGAAGCAGGTAAGCACGGCACGCGCGTTGAAGCATTCAAAGCCGACGTGGGCCGCCACGCCGATAATAAAAAGCTTGTGGACTTCGCGATTTCGCGCCTCGGCCGGCTCGACGTCGTGGTGGCCAATGCCGGTGTCTGGAACCAAGACGATCTGCCCATTGAAAAAATGACCGAGAAGCAATGGGACGAGATGATCCGCGTCAATCTGAACAGCGTCTACTCCGTCATTCATTTTTCCGTGCCGCAGATGATCAAGCAAAAATCCGGGAAGATTATCCCCATCAGCTCGACAGCCGGGCAGCGCGGCGAATCGTTTCACACCCATTACGGCGCCTCCAAAGGCGGGATCATCAGCTTCGCGAAGGGGCTCTCCACGGAACTCGCGCGGCACAACATTCTGGTCAACTGCGTAGCGCCTGGCTGGGTGGCCACGGACATGTCCAACGCGGTAATCAACTCGAAGGTCGGCGGCAAAGCCATCGCCGCTTCGATTCCCCTGGGACGCGCGGCCACTGCCGAAGAGATCGCCGGACCCATCCTGTTCCTCGCTTCCGATCTGGCCAACTTCATGACCGGTGAAATCATCAATGTAAACGGGGGGGCGATTCTGTGCGGTTGAGGTATGCCCACAATCTCCGTAGGGCTCTAGCGCTTGCCGCGCTGTTAGCGGCGACGCTTGCGCAGCCTGTGCGCGCCCAAAACCCGGAAACCATGATGCCGGAGGAGCGCACGGCCAAAGGCAAGCAGGTTCTGGACCAGCTGATCACCGCGCTGGGAGGCTCGACCTATCTCGATATTCGCGAGAGCAACTGCGAAGGGCGCCTCGCTCAGTTTGGCCACGGCGGTGAACTGGCCGGCTACACGAATTTCAAGGTGTACTGGGGCTACCCGGACAAGAATCGCACTGATTTCTCAAAAAAGGGCGTAATCGTAAATATATACAACGGCGACCGCGGCTGGACGCTCGATCGCGGCGGTGTCAGCGAGATGAGCAGCGTCGCTGTGGCGGATTTTCAGGAGCAGGCCAAGCGCGACATCAACAATCTGCTGCGCGTGCGCCTCAAAGAGCCGGGAATGGCCATCCGCTACGGAGGAACCGACGTCGTGGATCTCCGCACCGTGGATTGGGTCGAACTCACAGATACGGAGCAGCGTGATTTCCGCTTAGCGGTGGACCGCAGCACGCATTTTCTGGTCCGCAGCATCGTCACCCTGGCCGACGATACTTCCCCCGATCGCAGCGTGGAAACGCGCATCTACACGAACTATCAGCTCATGGACGGCGTGCAGACCCCGCTGCAGATTACGCTCGACCGCAACGGCCGGCGCGTCAACCAGGTTTTCTTTCAGTCCTGCAAATACAATCCAGGTTTTTCCGAGGATTTCTTCACCAAAGCCGCGCTCGATAAGCGCTTCTCCGAAGTCGGCAGCAAGAAATACAAAGAAGAAAAGAAGAAAGAAAAGCAAGACAACTGAGGCCCGCGCACATAGCGCTGGTTGTCTTGAGCCAATAAGGGCTTTCAGGGTCTGTGTGACAGCTCCAAAATGTAGCGCCGTCCCTTTAGGGCGGCATCTTTGTTTTCAGCAGCTTATGGAAATGCGCCCATGGCGCACGGCAACGGAAAACCAGGGTTGCCGCACAGCCTTTTCCAGCCGACGCGCGAGGCCATTCTCCCACTCAAGCATTGGCGCGCAAGCGTCAGTGCACCACTTCCGACGCAAAGACCAAACGCACCCCTTGCGCCTTCGCATCCGGCAGAACGTCTCGCAGAGCTTGCAGCGTGGCTGGATGCGGATGCCCGATAGCGATCGCTTCGCCCTTCCTGTGCGCATCGCGCAACGCGAGCTGCAGTTGCTTGCGGACCGCGCTCACCTCCGCGACATCGTCGAGAAACGGAACATTGCGAAACCCCGAGCGCACGCCGCAGCGTTGCGCCGTGTCGTACGCGACGGTGGCCGCGGTGGTGCGGCTGTCAACGTAAAACAGGTTGTGCTCCCGCAGCACCGGCATCAGCTCATTCATCAGGGCTGCGTCGGCAGTGGATTGCGAGCCCTGGTGATTGTTCACCCCGGCGACATCCGGCACGGCTTGCAGTAAGCCATTCAACAATGTGCTCACATCACTCGCGGACATGCCCGGACGCAGCTCCCGCGCTTCCGGCCGCTCATTGCCTACAGACTCCATCGGGAGGTGCAACATCACCTGGAATCCTCGGCGGCGCGCTTCCTGCGCGATCTCCACGGAGTGCGAATGATTCGGGAGCACCGACAGAGTAATCGGACACTGCAGCGCAAAAATGGCGTCCGCGGCGGCGCGATCGTTCCCCAGGTCATCCAGGATTATGGCCAGACGAGCGGTTTCATTCGGACGCGCCACTTCATTCTGTTGAGGCGTTGGTGCCTCACTCGAGTTAACGTCAATCTTTTCATGGAAATGCACCATGTGGGTTATGACGCCAGCGCGGCGGTAGGCATACAGGAGTCCCTCGCGGCTTTCCAGGGGGCCATCGCGGCTTAAGTGGTGGCGCGTGGCTACGCCGTTCATAGCCCGGAGCAACCGGTAGACGATGGCCCGCGACGAAGAGCTGGAATCCGCCCGAACCGTGACGTTGATCCGATCGAAGCTGGCGGAGTCTTGATAAGACGCGCTGAGCTCACTGCGCACGTCCGCAGGAGCGGTGGCCTTCAGCGCTGCGGCAAATTCTTTGGTAATCGCGTGGATTTCCCCTGGGGATGGCCTTTGCTGCTTCTGGCAGCCGCCCAACAGGGCAATGAAGATGCCAAGGGCCCAACAAAGGATGAAACCCGGCCGAATCAACCGGGAGTGTCTCGTCACCGGCGGTTAAGCGGCTTTCTTCGCTGGCGCTTTAAGCAGGTCAAGCGCCTTGTGGAACACAGGGTCTTCCGGCGACAGCGGGCGCGGCCCGGAAGGCGCCTCTTTAGACGTCGTCGACGCGTCATCGCTGACGTCGTTATCGTCATCGGCCGCCGCTGCGCGAACGACCTCGGTGGGTGTCACACCGTCGTCCAGGATGGACTTACCGGCCGCGTTGTAATAGTTGGCCACCGTCAGGAATAAAGCCGAGCCGTCATCCAGCGTGATCAACTTCTGCTCCGAAGCCAATCCGAAGGTGCGTTCGCCCACCACGTCACCGCGGTGATTGGCTACCAGCGCCGACGCCAACACTTCCGCCGCTCCCGAGGTGGTGCCGTCGATCAAAACAGAAACTGGATTTCGCCAAACCACTTTGCCAGGTTCGGCGGCGAAAGTCTGAGCGGAAACGGTCTGCCCACGCAGGGTGGCGATTGTGCCGGAGGGCACGAATAGACGCGCGACGTTGACGGCTTCCGAGACCGGGCCGCGGCCGCACTCCCGCAGGTCCAGAATCACCTTGTGGATTCCTTGTTTGTCCGCCTCTGCAAGGCGGCTGCGGATTTCATCGGCGCGCCCGGGATCAAGGGACGGTACACGCAGCGCCAGAATGTCGGGCTCTGTCTTTTGCGCCGTAATCTTCGGCACCGCCAGCTTCTGCCGCACCAGATCGACCTCTTCGGGCTGCGCTTTTCCACGCCGGATTACGCCGACCTTTACACCGCTGCCTGCAGGCCCGTTCAGCAGGTTCATCGCCTGGCCCACGGACATGTCGCGCGTAGTGAATCCAGCTACCGATTCAAAGATATCGCCGCTGTGCAGGCCCGCCTTTTCAGCCGGGCTTTCCGGCAAAACCGAAATCACGATGACGTACCCAAAGCGCTTGCTGAGATTTAGACCGGTTTCGCCCGTGCCGGCGCTCTGCGCCTTTTGCTTGTATTCCGTATACTCGCGCGGCGTCAAATAGCTGGACTGCGCATCAAGCGACTCCAGCAAGCCGTGAAGCGACCCGGCCGTGACCAGCCGCATGTTCGGCTCATCGACGTAGTCGGATTGGATCTTTTGCAGGACCTCGCCGTAAACGGTCAGCGACTTGTACGCCTTGTCGTCGTTGGTACGTCCAAGGACATGACCAATTCCCGCATAGCAAAAGATCGCTGCGGAAGCTACTAGAATGCCGATACGCGCTGCTCGATTCATTGCCCACCTTGCCAGAAAATTCTTGAACATCAGTATAACACCGCTATGAAGTGAGACGCGGAAAGTGGCCGAAAAGGCACTTGGAAACTGCGGCGGCCCCGCCATTCCGCAAAGACACACATAAGCATGCGAAATGTTGCTAAATTACCACACGAAAGCCGCCCCCTCGCGCCCGAATGGTTATAAGTTACTGATACTACAGAGCAAATCGCGAAGCTGCTGGATGACAATGTGCTAGAATTGAGTGGATAAATGCTCCAAACGACCATCGCGAACTCAGCCTCCGCAGAGGGCGTGGGATTGCATACAGGCGTTTACGGTCACATCCGCCTTGTGTCCGCCCCCGCCGACACCGGCATCGTGTTTCGCCGCGTAGACCTCGATAATTTCCTGATTGAAGCGGAGGGGCACAACGTGGCGCGAGTCAGCTACGCCACCAGCTTAATGAAGCAAGGCGTGCTGCTCTCCACCACCGAGCACCTGCTGGCCGCGATCTACTCCTGCGGCATTGACAACGTTTACGTCGACATCGATTCCATCGAAGTGCCCATCCTCGATGGCTCCGCGGAGCCATTCATGCAGATGCTCCAGGAAGCCGGCACGCGGCGGCTGCGGCGCAAGAGGCGATTCCTTAAGGTTTTGAAGCCGCTGGAGGTCCTCGAAGGTGACCGCCGGATTGGCATCTATCCCGCCGATGAATTTCGCGTGCGCTGCTATGTGGACTTTCCGCATCCCCTGGTCGGCCAGCAAGAAGTGGAAATGCTCGTAAGCCCGGAGACTTTTCGGCATCTGCTCGCGCGCGCCCGCACCTTCTGCTTTGAGCGCGATATTGAGCCACTGCGCTCCATGGGGCTAATTCGCGGCGGTTCCTTGGATAACGCCATCGTTCTAACGTCCGACGGGGTCATGAACGGGCCTTTGCGCTTCCCCGATGAGTTTGGCCGCCACAAGGCGCTCGACCTGATTGGCGATCTGGCTTTGGCGGGACTCCCGCTGCTAGCCCGCGTCGAAGCGCACAAGGCCGGCCATGCCCTTCACACTCAGCTCGTCAGCCGCCTCCTCGCTGACCCCACACTTTGGACCGTCACGACCCAGGAAGGGCTGCCCCGTCAAGCCGAAGCCCCTCAGGCTGCTTTTGCACCCGCCGCCGCCGATTGAGCAATTCAAGAAATATTAGGTCAATTGATACATTGCGAAATTGATTCTGCTCCCGCAGAATGATTGGAATTATGCCGGCCAACGATCTTGCCGTTCTGATTCTCGCTGCGGGAAAGGGCACGCGGTTGAAGTCCAGCTTGGCCAAGGTTCTACACCGGGCCGGCGGGCGGCCATTGGTTGAACACGTCGTTGCCGCCTGCGCCCCGCTGAAACCGCGGAAAACCGTAGTCGTGGTAGGCCATCAGGCCGACCAGGTGTCTGCCGTAGTCGAGCCCTTGGAAGCTGACGTCGTATTGCAGCAGCCGCAGCGCGGCACCGGACACGCCATGCAAGTAGCGCGCCGCGCATTAGGTGGAGCGAAACTCGTTGTCGTCCTGCCGGGCGATGCGCCGCTTATCCGCACGGGGACTTTGCGCTCGATGATTGCCGCGCACCGCGCCGCGAACGCCGCGGCCACCATCCTCAGCGCGGTCGTCAGCGATCCCAGCGGTTACGGACGCATCTTGCGCAAGTCCGAAACCACAGTTCAGGCCATCGTGGAGGAATCGCAGCTTACGGAGGAGCAGCGCGACCTTAACGAAATCACTTCCAGCATCTACTGCTTCACTCTGGAGAAACTCTGGCCCGCGCTGGCCCAAGTAAAACCCAACAATAAACATCGCGAGCTGTACCTGACCGACGCCGTCGCCGTGCTGGCTGCGAAGAATGAGACGGTGCTCGCGCATGTCGCCCCTGACTCACGCGAAGTCCTGGGTTGCAATACGCGCGCGGACCTCGCCGAGGTCGACCGCATTTTCCGTGAGTGGAAGCGTTGCGAGCTAATGAACAAAGGAGTCAGCATCCAGCTGCCGGAAACGGTCTTGATCGATCCAGATGTAACGGCCGGCGAAGACACCGTGATCGAGCCCGCCGTGCAGCTCCTCGGCAAGACGAAAATCGGCGAGCGCTGCACGATACGCACCGGCAGCGTGCTCAGCGACGCAATCCTTGGCAACGATGTCGCAGTCGAGCCCCACTCCCTGATAGCGCAAAGCCGGCTGGACGACCATGTCACGGTGGGACCATTCGCGCGTTTACGCGTCGGAACGCACCTCAAGAGCGGCTCACGGGTCGGCAATTTCGTGGAAACCAAGAAGGCCATCATCGGCGAAGGCGCGAAGGTTCCCCATCTCACCTACCTGGGGGACGCCAGCGTCGGCTCCAAAACAAACATCGGCGCCGGCACCATAACGTGCAACTACGACGGCTTCCAGAAACACCCGACAAAGATTGGCAAGGGAGTATTTATCGGCAGCGACTCAACTCTAGTGGCCCCGCTGCGCATCGGCGATGGCGCCTACGTCGCCGCCGGCTCCACCATCACGGAAAATATTCCGCCCGACGGCTTGGGCATCGCCCGCGGCCGCCAAATCAACAAACCGCGCTGGGCTTCACGCAAACGCCGCGAACTCGCCGCCGCGAAACATTTGAGCGAAACCGCGCGACCTCGCAAAAAAGGAAAAGTGCGGTCAAAGAAATCCCGACGCCGCTGAACGGAAGGACTTACCTGCCTGTTACAGTCGTAGCGAGCCGGAGAACTTTACGCGGGCTTTGCCGGAGTCGCCGCGCTCGATGCGCCCGATGCGAAAGAATTTTTCGCGCCGCCGCTTCAGGTCCGCTTCTACGGACTTCACGTTCTGCGGCGCCACAAGCAGAATCATGCCCACACCCATATTGAAGGATTGCAGAAGCTCGTCGGTGTCAATTTTCCCAAGCTTGGCAAGATATTTGAAAATGGGCGGCACCGGCCACGCGGCCAGATCGATTTCCGCTCGCACTCCGGAGGGGAGCACGCGCGGAAGATTGCCGGGGATGCCGCCGCCGGTGATATGCGCCAGCGCCGAAACCCATCCGCGCGCAAGAATATCCTTCAGCGCCGGCGCATAGCACAGATGCGGTTTCAGCAACTCGGCGCCGATTTTGTTGCCAATTTCCGCGACGTAGTTGTCCGGCTTGAGCTTGGCAACTTCAAACACGAGCTTGCGCGCGAGCGAATAACCGTTGGTATGCAAGCCTGCCGAAGGTAGCGCAATCAGCGCATCTCCCGGCTTCACATTTTTCCCGTTGAGCAATTTCTTGCGATCCACCGCGCCCACAATGAAGCCGGCAAGATCGTATTCACCGGGGGGATAGAACCC
>Ga0210400_10002880_pt1 | contig 15499 bp, 13 predicted proteins | sample IncBWH26MmetaG_FD_155456 | JGI IMG/M metagenome (GOLD analysis project Ga0210400, IMG submission 155456) | Forest soil microbial communities from Barre Woods Harvard Forest LTER site, Petersham, Massachusetts, United States - Inc-BW-H-26-M | ecosystem: Environmental > Terrestrial > Soil >... | reverse complement strand
GCAAAGTTCACAGGACACCAACACCCGCGACACGGGCCTGGGCATCTACACGCTCGACTTGCCGACCGCCTCGCTGCCCGTGGGAAGCCAAGTGGCGTTCACGTTCTTTTGGCCGCAGGAGAATCGATGGGAGAGTACGGACTACAGCGTAACCGTGGAATAGAGCTAAAAAGCTTCGGCTCAGTTTCTTCGATCTAGGCCTCCGCACCAGAATTCGAATAGACAATTTCAACGACCGTGCAGTCGTCGTTGAGGGGATTCCCGGCGCAGAACTCCGAGACCGCCGAAAAAATTCCTTCCAGCGTGGGAGTCTTGGCCGCGGCCGCTTCCAGGCGCGAGTCTTCGAAGAAATCGCCCATGGCGTTTTCCGCCTCGGTCACACCATCGGTCACGAGGATGAAGCGGTCGCCCGAATTGAGCTGGCAGCGGGCGCTTTCAAAAGTGGCATCGGCCAGCAAGCCCACGGGAACGTTGCCGTGCGGCGGACGCATTACTTCTCCACCGCAGATCAGCAGCGGCTGCACGTGACCGCAATTCACGTATTCCAGATCGCCGTCCCGGCGCAGGCGGGCCAGCAACACAGTGGCATATTTCTCTCCCACCAGCTTCGCGGTGAAGAAGTTGTTGACCGCGGCGACCACATCCAGCAGCGGCATGCCCGAACTCAAATGCGAATAGATCATGCCCTGCAAAGTGGACGCCAGCAGTGCGGCGGAGACTCCCTTGCCACTCACATCCGCGAGCACCACCGCGAGGCCCTCTTTGGTGTTGACCGCGTCGAAGAAGTCCCCTCCAATTTCCTTACAAGAGAGATTCTTCCCGCGCAGTTTGGCGAATGGAACCTCGGGAATCTTTACCTGCATGAGCCGCTGTTGGATGCTGGCGGCAATCGTGAGCTCCTGCTGGTAGCGGCGGGATTCTTCTTCCGCCTGCACCAAGCGGGCGTTTTCGATGAGCGACCCGGCTTCGGTCGCGATGGCGCGCAGAATGTCGTGGCCGACGCCGGAAAATTCGCGCGAGGCGAAGCGCGAGTCCACATACAGAACCCCCGCCACTTCGGAGGAGGCGGCGCCGGCTGCCGGCGTTTGCTGGTCGCGGGTGGCTTGCACTTGCCGCTTGCGCAGCGGTATGCAGATCACGGTACGAAGATCGTAGGCCACAATGCTCTGCCGGGCGGCGAGGTCCATCGAACTGCCGGTATCGGTGAGCAGAAACTCGGAATTCGAACGCAGGGATTCGTCCAGCGCGGAATGCGAAATGGTCTTGTCATCCAGCAGCGCTTCGCCTTTGCTGTTGCGCCCCGCGGCCAGCCGCAGTTTGCCTTCGTCGTCTTTAAGAAAGACATAGCCGCGCTCGGCGCGCGTGAGTCGCAGCGTCACCTCCAGCATGGTCATCAGGATTTCGTCGAGCACCCCGGCGGTGTTTAACTTGCGCGCCGCTTCAAGGAACAAGGTTAACTTTTCGAGGTCGGTGGCTTCCTGCGAAATCTGTATTCCGGAGATCTGGCTCAGGAATTCACGCGCCGTATTCGAGGTGCCATGCGCCGGATTGAAGATGGCATAAGACGAATCGCGAGCCCCAAATTCCAGCCGATCATTGCGCTCCAGCTTTTGCCGTTGAATGCGTTCCCCGTTGACGAACGTGCCATGTTTGCTGCCCTGGTCGACGAGAAAGAATCCTTCTGCTTCCAGCACGATCAGCGCGTGATCGCGCGAGACGCGTGGATCCGCGATCACCAGGTCCTTGTCCACCTTGCGCCCCACACTAAAGGGAGTCCGGTTGAGGACGATGTTCTTCTGCTCGTTGCCTTGCACCAGCACCAGCGCGGGGAACACGCCCGAACCAGAGCTTTGCGGTGTTCGTATCGAATTCAGGACCATGGCATGGGGCGCGAGTTCATGCCAAGCCTGTCTTGAACTCGCGTCATAAGAATAATGACAGGAATCAGGCCTCGGCGGGAAGAGCCTTCGTGGAAACTGCCTGTGGCGAATCCGCCGCACCTTCGGTAGACTGCGGCGGCGTGCTCCCCCCGGACCCAACTCGCCAGCGGGCAATCGTCTCTGGTTCGAAGGCCGTTATTCTTCTGGTCTTCGTGTGCTCCGCGGCGGTTTTCGTCGCGACGCGCTCCTTGGATTTACTGCAAGGCACCGATTTCCCTGATTTTTATTGCGCCGCACGTATGCTGGTCGACGGCCACGGACATCAACTCTATAACGCTGAAGTCCAGCGGCAGTATCAGGCTCGCTACGCCGGAAGGGTTGGCACGCTCTACATTCACCCGCCCTTTGAGGCCGTACTTTATCTCGCCGTAGCCTGGCTCCCGCTCAGACGCGCCTACCTGCTGTGGTCTTTGCTTAACATGGCATTCCTCGCCCTCGGGGCGCGACGCTTGGCGAAGGAGGCGCTCGTCCCCTGGGATTGGCGCGTCTTGCTCGCGGCCTCGCTCACATTCGCCCCGCTGCTGCTCTGTCTGCAGCAGGGTCAGGACTCCCTGCTCCTGCTGTTGCTTGTGATTCTCGCCTTCACGGCCCTCAGGCGCGACCGCACGTTAGCTGCGGGTTGCTGGCTCGGCCTGGGACTCTTCAAGTTTCAAATCGTGCTCCCCCTTTTGCTGGTGCTCATCTTCACCCAAAGAAGCGCCAGGAGCGAACTGGTGAAGGGATGCGGCTTGGTTGGGCTGGCGCTCGCGGGATTGTCGGCTGCCATCTCCGGATGGTCAGTCTTCTCCGCCTATCCAACATTTCTGGTGCATCTGCGGGCGCAGCCGTTCGCCGGGATTGTTCCCCAAGCCATGGCCAACTTTCGTGGACTGACTTACTTCTTCTTTCAGCGCGACCAATCCCTTGGGGCGATCGTCGTCGTATCGATCCTCTCGGCGGCCGCGCTGGTCACGACTCTGACCGGGTGGAGCGAGTCGCGCGTCTCAGCCCAGCTACGCCCTGCAGTCAGGACTCCAAGCCAGTTCGATCTCGCCTTCTCCGGCACTGTACTGTTTGCGCTCCTGGTCAGCTATCACCTCAATCCTCATGATCTAACTCTTCTGTTGTTGCCCATGGTTGTGATGCTTCGCCACAGCGTGCCGGCAAGTTCTTCGCACTGGTTGATGCTCGGCCTCTGCGCGGTTCTGTTCTTGCCTCCCCTACATTTGTTCGCTTTGCAGGCGCACGCGTACGCGTTGCTCTCCATTCCGTTGATTGCATTGTTTGCAGTCAGCGCGTCCTGGGTGCGAAAGGAAGATCGAGAAGCAGGCGCTGCACGCATTAGATGACCTTCACGAGCGGACGGTCCTGCACTCGGCGTGGCGCGTCTTTCACATAAAAGAAAATCAGTGCGAACACCCACACCGGCAACGCGAAGGTCGCGAAGAACGGCCATTTCCAACCCTCAAGCGCCCAGTCTCGGGAGGCCAACCAGTAGGTCGCTGTAAGGCCGAGGCTCGCCACCCACTGCCATCCCAGGAGAAAGGCTCCCACCAAGTATGCCCAACGGCGGACCCGTGACCGCGAGATGAACGCCCCTCGCTCCCGTACCAGCAACAGAATTGCGGGCAGGAGAAGAACCTGGTTGTAGGGTGCGTACATCGGCACCACCAAAACAGTCAAGGCAAGCACCAGCGCCGTCGCGCAGCCAAATCCCGAGGCGTTTGCCGGCTCCCTCCTTAACCGCCAAAGCACCGGCCCGCAAGCAAGGACAGCTATCGCCGCCAAGACTTGCCCGCCGACGCGGCCGACGGTCCCGCTCACTGCCGGACCCAGAAGCTGGTTCAGCATAACTTCGAGCACGGACTGGTTCTGCGTGTATTGCTGGTATTGCCCGATGGCCTGGGCAAACATTCGCCACCAACCGGGCAAGATGATCTCCGCGCCGGCCAGCAACAGAGCCATGACAACCCCAAACCCAAACACCAGGTTTCGACGCGCCCGCCAATCGCTCACCGCCCATAAAAGCAGCCATGCCCCGAGAGGCCATGCCAGTTGCGGTTTGATCGTTGCCAGCGCCAGGAGCGCTCCGCCGAAAAACAAATACCCGGTTGCCGCGCAGGCTGCAGCCCCCGCCAGCATCGCCGCCACCAGCAGGCTCAATTGCTGCAGCTTGATTCCCTGCACTGCCGGAAAGCTCCCCAGCGTAAGCACGATGCAAGTGGCAACGGCCACCAGAGGCAACTGCCAGCGCAAAGCCCGCAGCCACAGCCAAACGCTGGCGGCCGTCAACAGCGCCAGTGACCAATAGAACGCGATCAGCAGCGTCGGGAACGGAGTCCCGATCAGCGGCGCCAGCAGAAACACCACGTACACTGGATACGCAAAGCCCTGCTGGTCTTTGGGATCATTCGGCCGAGCAGGATCCAGCCGGCGCCCGTAGTAGCCTTCCTGAATTTCGAGCGTGACTTCGCGGCTGTAGGGATTGCGATGGTGCAACAGGAGTTCCCGCGCTCCCAGCCAGCGCGGATAGAGATCGGAGAGATTGCCGCGCGGAATTTGCTTTGCACTGGCATCAGCGAGCTGGCGCGTTCGCAGGATGCCGGTCACGTAGAACCACATGCTCATCGCCGCGACCGCGGCCAGCATTAGAAAAATGGCGGGTTGCAGGCGTTTGCGCAAGGCTTGCGAAGAGCACCTTCCCACTCAAATCCGGAACAGGCAGCCCCCATGTTACAACTGTTGTGCAAACTGGCAGCGATGCGAAAGCGAATCACAGTGGCGGCAGTCGTGGGCCTGGCCAGCGGTGCATTCTGCTGGTTCGTGCTGAAACGCCTCCACCAGAATGCCGGCGACTTCCACTGGGCTCTTCATCTGGCGGAGCGCCTGGTCGCGCGCCAGAATCCCTACGATACGCCGCTCGAGCAGTATCCCCTGCCCGCCGCATTTTTTGCCCTGCCCTTCCTGCGCGTGCCGCCGGAAATTGCCGCCGGCCTGTTTTACGGAATCAGTTCGGCTTTGCTGGCCTTTGGGCTCACGCGCGAAAACTATGGCAGACTGCGGGTTTTTCTTGCCTATCCCTACTGGGCCGGCGCTATCACGGCGCAATGGTCGACGATCATTGCCGCGAGCGCGTTCTTCCCCGTCCTGCTACCCGCCACCATGATGAAGCCGCAAGTCGGACTGCCGGTCTTCCTCACCCGGCTGTCCCGCCGGGGGCTGCTGGCCTGCGTTGCTGTGGCAGCGCTCAGCCTGGTTGTACTGCCGCGATGGCCGTTGCTATGGCTCGGGCAAACGCACTATTACGAGCACTTTGTTCCTTTGCTGGTTTTTCCCGGACCTCTGCTCTTGCTCGCATTGCTGCGGTATCGTGATCGCGACGCCTGGCTTCTGTTGCTCGCCTCACTCATGCCGCAGCGGTGGTTCTTTGACGCCTTCATTCTCTGGCTCATCCCCAAGTCGCGGTGGCAGATTCTTCTCACCGCATCTTTCAGTTGGGGCGCAGGGATTTGGCGCTGGTACCACCAACCGGCCAGCTTCACCGAAGTCGGAAGAGCCGCTGTCCTCTTTCTTTATATTCCCATGCTGATGGTTGTCTTATTCCGGAGCGGGTCGGCACCGGCACCCCAGAAGGATCCTCCATGAGCGAGACGCTAACCGGCGTTCCTCTAACGACGCGGACGCTCGGCACCACCCGCGTCTTCCTGGCAGTTCTCTTCCTCGGCCTGTTCACCCTGGCCGTGCGCAATGTCACAGATCCTGACGTCTGGTGGCATCTGAAGACCGGACAGTACATCGCCGAGCGCAAAAGTGTTCCACACACTGATCCTTTCTCTTACACTCGCGCCGGAGAGCCTTGGGTCGCGCATGAGTGGCTTACCGAATTTCTGCTCTATGAGTTTGACCGCGTCGCAGGATTGGGAGGGTTGATCGTCGTCTTTGCTGCGGTAATCGCTGCGTCGTTCTTCCTGCTCTACCTGCGCTGCGGCGCCGGTCCGTACGTCGCGGGCGTGGCGACGCTCTGCGCCGCCTGGGCTACCCCACCCGTCTGGGGAGTGCGTCCTCAGGTTCTTACCCTGGTGTTAACCAGTCTCTGGCTGCTGATTCTCGAGCGCTCCGAGCGTCATCCAAAACTTCTTTGGTGGACTCTCCCCCTGACGCTGCTCTGGGTGAATCTGCACGCCGGGTTCGCTTTGGGTTTGGCCCTGTCGGCGTTGTTCCTCGCGGGAGGGTTGATCGAACGCGCTCTCGGCGTCCATCCCCAACAGAACGCGCTGCGCTTGCGGACGGCGGCGTGCATACTCTTGCTTGACCTGATGATTGTGCCCCTGAATCCCAACGGCTTGCGGATGTTCTCCTACCCGATTGAGACTCTTCGTTCAACCGCCATGCAGAACTACATCGCGGAATGGGCCTCGCCCAACTTTCATCATCCCGAGTACTGGCCCTTCCTGCTCGTTGTGTTGGGCACGTTCGTGGCGCTCAGTTGGTCTCGCTTTCCGGTGCGCCCGCGTGATCTGCTTCTGATCCTCGTCAGCCTTTATGCCGGGCTCGGTTCGATCCGCATGATGCCCTTGTTCGTTTTGACGGCGGTGCCGGTCGTCTCCAGGGGGCTCGGGAACTGGCACCGGAGCGACTCAGGGCGGCGCCATCCGCAAGCTACGTCTCGCATCTTGCTCAATGGCGTGATCGTGGTGGCAATGGCGGTCTTTGGTAGTGTCCACATCGTCCAGGTAATCCGCAGCCAGCCGCAAGCTGAGATGCAGCGCTTCCCTGTACGCGCGGTCGCATTTCTTCAGACCCATCCCCCCTCGGGACCAATTTTCAACCATTACGACTGGGGCGGGTATCTGATTTGGAGGCTTTACCCCTCAACTCCGGTATTCATCGATGGCCGGGCCGATCTTTACGGACCACACCTCCTCGATCAGTTCGCGGATACTTATCAGTTCAAAGGCGCATGGCAGCAGACCCTACAGCGCTGGAACGTCCAGACGGTGCTCGTGCCGGCGGATTCTGCCCTGGGGACCGGTTTGAAGAACTCCCCCGGTTGGACTGTCTCCTACGAAGACTCCCAGGCGGTGGTCTTGACGGCTCCTCCGAAAGCCCCTAGGACAGAGCCCGCTCAAGGTACACTGGCAACCGCGCGTTCGCTCTAAACGGACCGGGGCCAAGGCGGTACAGGAGTTACCAACGGTATGCAAGAAATTACGCCCCTCAGGGCATTTCGCAGGTTATTATGAGTGAGATCAAATCTCCCGCAACGCAGTACAAGTAAACGGGGCGCAAGTCCCCTCGCTTGATGTCTTTAGGAGGCCGGGAACTATGGATCATTTTTACAGATTGTGGCGCGAGGACGAAGGACAGGATATTGCGGAATATGCCGTGATGCTGGCCGTAATCCTTGTAATTGTCGTCGGCACCATTCGTCTGATCGGCTCTAACGCGAACAATGTTTTCTCCAACGTCGCCAGTTCGATTCAGTGAAGAATCTGCAGCGGCGCAGCACGACAGAGGCAATTCTGGCCTGTTGACGGCGAGGATGGTCGTCCTCGCTCGTCCGGACGGAGCACTATGAACCGCACTCGCTTGTTGATGATCGGAGTCCTGGCTTTGGCCTTGGGAGCCTTGGTCAGCCTCATGGTCTACAAAAACCTGCAAGGGAAAAGCCCGTCGAGCAACGAACCCGGGGCGGATGTGATCGTCGCCGCCGACGACATTCAGGTGGGAGCCAGAATCGAAGAGCGTGACGTGCGCACGGCCAAGTTCCCTGCCCCGGGTCTGCCCGGCGGAGTTTTCGGCAAGAAGTCTCAGGTGCTGGGCCGTGGTGTGATCATTCCCATCGCCAGGGGCGAATTCATTTTGCCTAGCAAGCTGGCTCCTGAAAATGCCGGATCGGGTTTGCCCTCTCTGATTCCAACCGGGATGCGCGCTGTGTCGGTCAAGGTGAATGAGGTGGTCTCCAACGCTGGATTCGTCGGGGCGGGAACCCGGGTCGATGTACTCCTTACTGGAACTCCTAATGGCAGCTCAGAGTCTCAAACCACCACGGTCTTGCAGAATGTGCCCGTGATTGCCGCCGGCCACAATCTGGAACGCAATGCCGCCGGGGAGGCTTTGAACACTCCGGTGATCACGCTGCTGACTTCGCCTGAGGACGCCGAACGGCTCACTCTCGCCAGTTCGGAAGGCCACATTCAACTCGCCTTGCGCAACCCGCTTGACACCCATCAGGACCCCGTGGAAGCAGCCAATGCCAAGGGTTTGTACAAGGGTGGGACCGTATCCACGGCTCCGCCGCGGTCGTCTATTCGTCCCCCGAAGCAGAAGAAGACTGAGCAACCGCCTCCCTCTCCATCGGTCCTCAGCATAGAGGTGTACCAAGGTGACAAGAAGAAGGATGTCGTCACGTTTCCTGAACAAAGTACTGAAGATCCCAAGTAGTCGGAGAGAGTTTCGGCCTGCGTGTTCGATACGATGCATAGCAGGTTTCCTCATGTGGAGAGGAATCACACGATGAAGGTTCGCACGACACTTTTCGCAGCTGCCGCCCTGTCGCTTTTGCTCCTGGTGTTGGCCCTGCCAGGGTTCGCCCTGGCCAAGGCGACTCAGTCCGGCTCCGCGACCCAGGAACCAACCGCGCCGGCTACGACCCAGACCACTCTCCCGCCGCAGTCGGCCCAGCCTCAAGGCTCAGCTCCGCTGCGCGTCATGGTCGACAAGTCTCTGCTGATCAACACAACGGAGCGTCTCAAGCGCATCTCGGTGACTGACCCCAGTGTTGCGTATGCCACAGTAATTACTCCCACTCAGATCCTCGTCCACGGACGTGCCCCCGGCGAAGTCTCGCTGCTCATCTGGGACGAGCTCGAACGCTCGCGCAGCTTCGATCTCCGCGTGGACGTCGATGTCAGCGCCTGCGCTGAAGAAGAACACCGCGTCTTCCCCGAGGAACAGATTTCCGTCACGCCTTCACGGGCCGCGATCGTTCTCTCTGGCCACGTTACTACCGAAGACGTCGCCAAGCGTGCCGGAGAGCTGGCTTCCGCTTACTCGAAGAACGTTGTGAATGTGCTCACCTTCGGTCCCGTGGGCGCTCAGGAAGTCTTGCTGGAAGTGAAGTTCGCCGAGGTTGATCGCTCTGCCCTAACCCAACTTGGGTCCAACTTTTTCTCGACCGGCGCCGGCAATTTTATCGGTACCGCGACCACCGGCCAGTACGGTGGTTTCGGTTCCCAATCGATTACCCAAACTACTGGACAAAGCGCGCCGCTTTCGGGCACGGAGACTGTCAATAATGTTTTGAATATGTTCTTGTTCCGTCCCGACATCCACTTTGGCGCCGTGATTGAAGCGCTGCAGAATAAAAGCCTTCTCCAGATTCTGGCCGAGCCCAATCTCATCGCGGTCAATGGCAAGAAAGCCAGCTTCCTCGCCGGCGGCCAGTTCCCCTTCCCCATCGTGCAACCCGGAGCTGGATTCACCGCCGTTACCATCTCCTTCAAGGAATTTGGCGTAAAGCTCGAGTTCACTCCGGTAATCATGCCCAACGGCAACATTCACCTCACTGTGGCCCCTGAGGTCAGCACCCTGGATTTCGCCGACGCGCTTACCATTTCTGGCTTCACGGTCCCAGCCTTGAGCACGCGCAAAGCTGAAACCGAGTTCGAGTTGCGGGATGGGCAAAGTTTCGTCATCGCTGGCCTGATCGACAATCGAGTCACCGATATTTGGAACAAGGTTCCCGGCCTTGGGGACATTCCGATCCTGGGGAATTTCTTCAAGAGCAAGAGCGCGCAGAAGAGCAATTCAGAACTGATGGTCCTGTGCACCGTGCACCGGGTCTCGCCCAACGTGGATACGCCGCCCGGGCCCACAAATCCGCAACCTTTTTTGAACAACGGGCAGTTTGATGGAAAGAAACCTTCTGGAAAGTGAGCCTCGTGGGCGCGATGGTCAGGCGAGTTCACTGGCAACTGGACACTGGCAACTGAGTTTTGAGGAGTGGGAGAAGTAGTAGGTTATGCCCGATCTTTCAGTCGTTATCGTGGCTACTGACAATGAGCAGCGTACCGTGCTGCAGGTGTTAGTGGACGGCACCAGCGTGGCCCGCACAGTTCATACCTGCGCCAGTTTCCCGGTTGCGGCATCTGATCCTGTCACGCGCCGTGTGCAAGCTGCCAACCCCGACGTACTGCTGGTCGATATTCCGGCTGATAATCCCGCCCTAGCCATGCGCGCCATCGAACTTCTACACCAGGAGATGCCCGACTCTGCGGTGTTCGCCATCGGAAGTCTCACCCAGCCCCAGGTTATCGTGAATACCATGCGCGCCGGCGCTCGCGAGTTCATCGAGCGCCCCACCACCACCACCGATCTTCTGGAAGCTTTTGTTCGCCTGACCACGGCCCAGCGCCGGGTTCAGAAGGAAGGTCCGCGGGGCAAAGTGTTCTCCGTCGTCAACGCTAAGGGCGGCAGTGGGGCAACCACTGTGGCCGTCAACCTGGCCCTCGCGTTGCAGTCGGCCCATGGCCACACGGCCCTCGTGGACCTCGCCCCCCTTGGACATACCTCTTTACATTTGAATCTCAAACCCCTGTTCAACGTATCCGACGCCACTCGCAATCTCCATCGCATGGACAGTTCCCTGCTGGAAAGCTTCATGACCCGGCATAGTGGCGGTCTGCAGTTGCTGGCGGGCACCAACGCTCCGGCCGCGATCGAACCATCGACGGCAGAGTTTGTCCGGCTGTTCGATATGCTGGTGACTCACTACCGCTACGTGGTCGTGGACAATTCCTCACGGCTCGATGCCGCCAGCCGCCTGGTCTCCAATTTGTCGGAGTACGTGCTGCTAGTCGCCTGCGCGGACGTGGCCTCCCTGTGGAGCGCGGCTCGCGTGCAACAGTACCTCGGAGAAACCGGCAATCGCGAACGCTTGCGGCTGGTGCTCAATCGTTTCCGCAAAGTGCCCGGGTTCAGCGAGGCGGACGCGGAGAACGCTGCTGGCGTCAAGTTGTTGTGGCGCGTCCCCAATCAATACTTCGCCATTTCCTCGGCCATTGATCGGGGTGCACCGGTGATGGAGCAGAGTCACACTGAGATTGCGCGTTGTTTTTCCGGGCTGGCACAGGAATTAACCCGCAATGACGTCGACGTGAAACGGGCTGCCTGGTCCTTGTTTAAGTCGGTATAGGTTTAAGACGGTATAAGACTTTATGGCCAATCTCCAGACCTTCGAGCACAGCGAGTATCAGCAGGTAAAGGCAGACCTGCACCGCAAGATCCTCGATCGCCTCGATCTTGAAAAACTTGGCCGCTCCACCGGAGATTCGGCCCGCGAGGAAGTGCTCGTCCTCATCCGCAACTCGGTCAACAGCGAAGTCATTCCCCTCAGCTTTGCTGAGCGCGAGCGGTTGTCGCGCGAAATCCTCGACGAGATCTTCGGCCTCGGTCCCCTCGAACCACTGCTCAAGGACCACACCATCTCCGATATTCTGGTCAACCGCTTCGATAAGGTTTACATCGAGCGCGCCGGCAAACTGGAATTGACCGGTTTGTCCTTCAAGGACAACCAGCACCTGATGCAGATCATCGAGCGCATCGTTTCCCGCGTGGGCCGCCGGGTCGATGAATCGTCTCCCATGGTCGACGCCCGCCTGGCCGATGGTTCCCGCGTGAACGCGATTATTCCTCCCCTTGCATTGGACGGCGCTTGCCTTTCCATCCGCCGTTTCGGGCGCGACCCGGTCACGGCTCGCAACATGATCGAGAACCACACTTTGACCGAAGCCATGCTCGAACTGCTGTCAACGATGGTGAAAGGGCGTTTGAACCTGCTGATTTCGGGCGGCACCGGCGCCGGCAAGACCACGCTGCTCAATGTGCTTTCCGGCTACATTCCCAACGCGGAACGCATCGTCACCATCGAAGACGCCGCTGAACTGCAGCTTAAGCAGGAACATGTGGTCCGGCTCGAGACTCGCCCGCCCAACATCGAGGGCAAAGGAGCGGTCCGCCAGCGCCAGTTGGTCATCAACAGTCTGCGTATGCGGCCCGACCGCATCGTGGTCGGCGAGGTCCGCGGCGAAGAAGCCTTCGATATGTTACAGGCCATGAATACCGGCCACGAGGGCTCGCTGACCACGGTCCACGCCAATTCCGTGCGCGATGCGTTGGCCCGCGTGGAGAACATGGTTTCGATGGCGAACCTCAACATTCCCGAGCGCGCCGTTCGCCATCAGATTGCCTCCGCCATTCACGCCGTGGTGCAAATCGCCCGCTTGTCGGACGGCACGCGCAAGGTAATCTCGATTTCCGAGGTCACCGGCATGGACACCGAATCTATCTCCATGCAGGACATTTTTGTGTTTGAACGGCGCGCCATCGATGAGAGCGGGAAGGTGCGCGGAACCTTCCGCGCCACCGGACTCCGCCCATTATTTGCCGACCGACTGGCAACTTTCGGCGCGCGGCTGCGCCCGGCGCTATTTGAATCGAAGACTGAAATTTGAGGACACTGTTCCAGGAAATTTGGAGTTGAAGAACCTTTCGTTATGTCCGCGCTCTTAATTGCTTTTGTCGTGTTCGTCGTGGTTGCGCTTGCAACCTTCGCCGTCGCATCCCTGTTCGACGAGCGCCGCGCCCAGGCTCGCCTTATCAAGGATCGTCTGGCGACCGTGCAGAAGGCGCCGGAGCGCGAGCCCGACGAAGAACTCGCTCTGCTTCGCGACGAGCAACTCAGCAAGATTCCCGCCCTCGACACCCTGCTGCGCCGCTCGGCTCGGGTTTCGGCCATCCAGGATGCGTTGTTGCAAGCGGGCATGAAATTTCGCGCGGGCAACTTTCTCGTGTTGTGCCTGCTCTGTGGCACTGCGGCCGGAGTCGCGGCTTTAGTGTGGAGCAGAAATCCTGCCATCGCCTGGGCTGCATTGATAATCGGCGGATTTCTTCCCTACGCGCTCGTGTCCTACCGCCGCCAGAAGCGCTTTGAAAAAATCGAGGAGCTTTTCCCCGAAGCTATCGACACTCTGGCCCGGGCCGTCCGCGCTGGACACGCCTTCACTACCGCTCTGGAAATGATTTCCAACGAAATCTCCGAGCCTCTGGCCAGCGAGTTTCGCAAACTCTACGAAGAACAGAAGTTTGGCATGCCAGTACGCGACGCCCTCATGAATCTCACCGAGCGCGTGCCCCTTGTGGACGTAAAGTTCTTCGTCACCGCCGTCATGCTGCAGCGCGAAACCGGTGGCAACCTTGCCGAAATCCTCGACAATTTGTCCTACGTGATCCGCGAGCGTTTCAAGATTCAGCGCCAGGTGCGAGTTCACACCGCGCAGGGCCGCCTCACCATGGCCCTGCTCATGGCCATGCCGCCCGCTGTGGTGACGATTCTTGCCGTGTTCAGTCCGGACTTTGTGCGGCCTCTCTTTTATGACCCCATTGGCCATACCCTGCTGGTGGTCAGCATTGTCTTGCAAACCACTGGCTATTTCGTGATCCGGAAGATTATTAAGATCCAGGTATAAACGATGCCGTTGATGATTCTAACCATCGTCGTATTCGTGACCGTCGTGCTGGTGGTGTTCGCCTTCGGCGCCGCTGTTGTCACGCCTAGTTCGGTGTTGGGAGCCCGCCTGCGCTCTTTGGGCGGACAGCCGGCTCAGGCTCCCGAAAAGCCTGCATTAAAGGTGAGAGCTCGTCTGGAGCAAGCCCTCGATCCCATCAGCAAAGCCATCCCGCTCTCGCCCTCTGACGTCTCCCGTACCCGCGCATGGCTTATCCAGGCCGGACTTCGCGAGTCACGTCACGTCAGTTACTATTTCGGCGCCCGTCTCTTACTGGCGTTCGTGGGCTTGGCTGGTGTTGTGGCCGTATCCGGTTTCAGCAGTCTTTCCTTGCTGGTTTGCGTGCCCGCATTCGGCTTCTTCATCCCCCGCTTCTTCCTGAAGCGCATGATTCGAGACCGTCAGCGGCGCATCACAATCGCCCTGCCCGACGCTCTCGACCTCACGGTGATTTGCGTGGAAGCCGGCTTGGCGCTGGACCAGGCATTGATGCGCGTCGGCAAGGACTTGCATCACGCCCACCCCGATCTCAGCGACGAATTTCATCTTGTCAACCTGGAGATGCGCGCCGGCAAGCCCCGCGTCGAGGCCCTGCGTAATCTCGTGGACCGCACCGGCGTGGATGACATTCGCTCCCTCGTAGGCACTCTGATCCAGACCGATCGCTTTGGCACCAGTGTGTCCCAGGCTTTGCGGGTTCACTCGGACTCTTTGCGTACGGCCCGCCGCCAGCGGGCAGAAGAGCAGGCCGCCAAAACCACCATTAAGATGGTTCCTCCCCTCGTTATTTTCATTCTGGTGCCGTTCCTCTTCGTCACGGTTGGACCGGCGCTCATTCAGGCTTATCACTCTCTGGTCGGCAAATAAACGGCGGCAAAACTAACGCCGGGAAGTAACAAACCGTGAGTGAGCAGCAACTGGAACGCATCCAACGGAGGGAATCAGGAGTCGTCATGCCGGGATCGGTCCCGCACGGCCAGGCTTTCAACCAGACCCGCCAACGCTATCTCGCCACCGACCTCAGCGTGGCGGAAACGCACTGGTCCCGCTTGCGCGGCCTGCTGGGAGCTTCCGAAGGTGACTTCCGTAACGGTCGCGGACTCTGGATTCGACCCTGCCGAGGCGTCCATACTCTAGCTATGCGATTCCCCATCGATGTTGTCTACCTCGACCGCAGGGGCACGGTGGTGCACCTCGAGCTCGACCTCCGCCCGTGGCGGTTCGCGCCGGTGCGCCTGCAGGCAGCCTCTGTTTTGGAGCTGCCAAGAAACACGGTGGCCTCAACAGGAACCGCCCTGGGCGATACAATTGAGATCAAAGTGAAGGAGGACGTCTAGCAGCGTCACTGCCGCCTCCACTGCACCGACGGACGCAGGACCAGCTCACCAGACTTTTCAGTGACCGATACTCTCCAACTCGAAGACGCGATCCAGTTTCATGACGCGCCCAAACTCCTGGTCGAGTGGTCCTCACCCTGGCAGGAGTTCGTCACTTCTATTCGTCCGGCCTTTGCCCGCTCGGGCGCGCGCCTGGCCGGGGAAGCTCCCCACGGTCTTTTCCCGTACTGGGGCATGCTCGCTTCCTGGTTGCTGCAAGCGTTCTTGCTGTTCGTCGTCATGATTCTTCCGGGGAAGATTGCACGTCTCCGCCCCTACGCCGCTCCCAAAGTCCGGCCCTTTGAAGTGATCTACTATTCCGGCGATGAATTGCCACGCACCGAAGACCTCGGCGGCGCCCAGGCCGGCACAACCGGCCGCGCCGGCGGACAGGAAGCGCATCACCGTACCCAAACCATTCACGTGGCTCGTGGCGGCTCGCTGGCGCCGAGAGTCGTCGACGCCCCTGACCTTAAACTTCCTTCGTCGACGGGCGCCGTGGCCAACCTGTTCGCCTTTAAGTCCAATCCCGGACCGCCTCCGGCGGAAGGCCTGCACTCTTCTCTCATCGCCCCGAGTCTTCCAGCCAACGTGATCCCTCCCGCGCCAATAAACGTCAAGCGCGATCAGTCTCGCG
>Ga0210400_10002878_pt1 | contig 15512 bp, 8 predicted proteins | sample IncBWH26MmetaG_FD_155456 | JGI IMG/M metagenome (GOLD analysis project Ga0210400, IMG submission 155456) | Forest soil microbial communities from Barre Woods Harvard Forest LTER site, Petersham, Massachusetts, United States - Inc-BW-H-26-M | ecosystem: Environmental > Terrestrial > Soil >... | reverse complement strand
AACCGATCAGAGATGCGCCGTCCACGATCAAGTCAACGCCGATCGCGAAACCGATGAACCAGATGCTCGAAACCGGCAATTGCGTCAGCAGCATGACGCCCAACACCAATGAAACAAGCCCCGAGAACACTGACCAACCCCAGCGCGGAAACTTCATCATTCCCGCACCGATCGCTCGAAACACGCCTCCCACAACGAAAAATGAAGCAAGCAACAACGTGAGGCTCGCCGCTCCAGCGAGGGGATAGCGGATCAGCAAATATCCCGTGAATCCCCTGAACAGAGCGCTGAGCAAGGAAAGAAAGAATCCGCTCCAAGTCATTGTGCGAAAGGCATGGACTAGAGCGACGATTCCGCTAATCAAGAGCAACCATCCGAAAACCAGGACGGTGGTAAAAGTAGCGGTGACATCCCCCACGATGCATACAGCCCCGAGAATCATCAGCAAAATTCCTAGGGCCAGGAACCAGCCCCAGGAATGCCGGATTTCCTCCATGCCCGCGATTAGCGGGTTTTGTGCTAGCTCATTGTTTGACATCGAAGCCTCCTCTATCTCGCTGATGGTGTTCTCCGCCAGCGACTTAGTTACTCAAATCTTCTAAATGCCAGTGATTTAATCGCCGCTCCGGATGTCCGTTATGGAAGTGTGTTGCTGGCCAACTTCACATCGTCAGAACGACGGCGGCTTCTCGGGCGCCGGCCTCTGTGTTCGTGCGGCCTCGAGGCAGCAGGCTGTGGCGTGTAGCACACTCCATTCCGGTTGCATATACCGGGTTCGCCTGATTTTCACAGATGTACTTACCTTAGGGGGGCATCGCCACTGCGCTCTGACTCCGTGCCCCGTGTCCACAGACTGGAGTTCACTTCCGGATGGTCGGCTACTCGGAAGTTATCCTCGTCCTAGAGCCAACTCTTGATGATGGACCGCACCTTGAAAGCCAGCCGAGGAAGCCTTTAGAACCTGGTGACCATGACTATCTTTCTCAAGGATCCGCGTTCAGTTCGTTTTTCCCGTGCTTTTCGTTTTGTCGACCACGACGCGACCCGCTTTCATCACCCAACGGACGTTCTCCCTCCGGGAAACTGCGGTGATGTCGGCTAGAGGATCGCCTTCAACTGCGACGATGTCGGCGTAAAACCCCGGCGCGACGGCGCCGAGGCTATTCTCCATTCCAAGCATGGCAGCAGGTTCAGTCGTAGCCGCCTTCAGCGCCTGCGCGGGCGTCATTCCCATCTTCACGAACCAGTCGAGCTCACGCATGTTCAAGCCCCAGCCGTTGTAGACGGCATCCGAGCCGACGACCATGCGCGCGCCGGCCTGGAACGCTTTCTTCGCAGTTTCAAAATTGCGCTGTATGTAATCGAGCAGGCGCTCTTTCGCTCCAGGCGGAAAGTGGTAGACATTGTCGGCGTTTTCCACGTAGTACTGGTTGTGATCGATCGTCGGGACGTAATAAATTTTCTTCTTGACGACTTCCGCAATCGTTTGATCGTCCATGTCCGTCGCATGCTCGAGCGAATCGACGCCAGCGCGAACGGCATCGCGCGCACAACCCGGCCCGTAACAATGAATCGCGAGTTTTTTTCCAAGCGCGTGCGTAGCGTCGACCGCCGCCTTTACTTCCTCGAATGTGAACGTCTGAAACCCCGTCACATCCTCGAAGCCGCCGGTCGATCCGTACATCTTTACCCAATCGGCCCCGGACCCGAGGACTTGTCGGACTGCATGGATGACAGCATCCACTCCATCGGCCATGATGCCGATGGGCGCGGGCGGCGCGGTACTTCGAGTGATCCGGATTCCGAGGCCTGAGACGAACATGCGAGGGCCAATCATCTTGCCCATGTTTACCAGATCGCGCATCGCCAGATCCGTCCCATCCGGAGCGTTCAAATTTCGAATCGTCGTAACGCCCGCCTCTAGCGCCTTCTGCGCGTTCTCCTGTGCAAGAAATACTGTGACTGCCGGATGGCGAGGAGGCTCAGAGCGCGGCGTGGTAATCCCGTCCCAGTACCACATGATGTGCGTGTGTGCGTCGATCAAGCCCGGAACGCCAGTGTATCGGGAAAGATCGATGACCTCAGCGCCGCTCGGGATCGACGCATTGCCGCTTGTGACACTTCGCACGCGGTCGTCTTCAACAATCACGACGGCGTTGGTGAAGACCCGTCCGGTCCCATCCACCAACTTCCCGAACTTGATAGCCTCGGTTGCCGCGAAGACCGTCGACGATGTTAAGAAGAACAAGACCACCAACAACCTCGCACTACGCATGGGGCCTCCTGAGATTTGACAAAGGCTGGCACTGGCAACGAAACTGGCAAGCAACCTATTCTAGTGTGATCAAAAATAGAGTCGTGAACGACAATTTCAATATGTGAGTTCCCCAGTTCTTATAAGTCCTCTTCTTGATGGGAATGTGGGTCTTACAATTTCCGATCTCCCCGTAAGCTCGTTAAAAACTGCTTGGTCAGGGCTACGTCGGGAGTGCAGTGCCTACGGTTCTCATCGCGAGTGGGCAAGCTTGCCACGACACCGGGCACGCTGTATTTCACCCAAGTGAAGCTTGTCTTGCAGCCATCCCCACATGAGCACAAAGTGCACGACCACAGCGACGAGAATCAGCGCAAAACGGTTTTTAGTCCAGTGATGTTCCCCGCTGTACCAAATGAGGAATCCTCCGCCGACAACAAACACAATTATCTGGAATAGGGAAGCCGCAATCGAAAGAAGCGGCCAATGGCCTGTCTGTCGCCTAAATTCCTTCCACTTTCTCACAGCGGCAGCCGACTCTCTTAAACTGCTTGTTATCGGATATATGCCCATAACAAATTTCGCGACGAACTGTGACCCTTTCAATTTCTGACATTCGACTGGCCAGAGAAACGGATGATACTACTACCTTGACACCGCCTCAAAGCTGCTCGATCTATCTTTTGCAGATGAAAATTGCCGACAATCGTTTTCCATCTCCTGATAAGTTCTCGGAATGTGGGAATGGCCAAATTGCCGATGCCGTTTACCGGGACTAGCGCGATATTTGCCCAAGCTATCTCAAATTCGATGAGAGTAAACGGCGGGCGTCGGAAACCTTGACGAGTACCCCTGCGATTATGTATACGCTTTCGATAGTATCCGAGTGGAGGAAATGATGCGTCCCTGGAGCATTGCTGCACTTCTGCTTGTCGCCGTCAATGCAAGAGGCCAGTCATCCGCAAGCACAATCTGGGACGACCTCAAGGCCAAGCGGGAGGCATTACCCGGGTTGCACCAGGAGTTCGAAGTGACGCGCAGGTACGAGACGGCCCGCACAACCCAAAGTTCCAAGGTTGGAGTCGTCATAGACATGTCCGGGAAGAAATGGCGCGAACGCTTCGTGAGCGGAGCGGGAGACCGCATCCGCATCTTCGACGGACAAGACATTGTTCTCCTCGAGGAAGGAGGTGACGAATACGTCCGTACCAAGCGCAAGTCGAAAGGTGAAGATCCCGCCCCCGAACCTTACGGTTCGATGGAACTCGATTGGACCAAGGGAAAGCAAGTGGACAGCGTGCCATGCGGGTTTGGCGAGAACGACCACTCCTGCGTCCTTTTGCAGGCTCCCGTGAAAATCCAGATTCGCCTTGGGGCTAGCAGCCAGGTAACGCGCATCCTCGGAGGAGTTGCCCAACTGGCGATCGAGACGCAAACGGGCATGCTGGTCCAATATCGCTCCCGCGTGACGATTGAGAATCCGCGAACCGACTACGCGATGGAAGTGAGCTATTCGCTAAAGCGGATGAGCTTTGGAAAAGTGCTGGAACCCGATCTCTTTCAACTGCCGGACACCGCCTCGCACGAAGTAAAAGAGCTTTCGGCATGGAGCGTGTCCCGCATCAAGAAACAGCTCGTGGGCAAACTGGCTCCGGGACTGGAAGCGACAGATATTCAGGCCAACCCGTTTTCCTTGGCCGCCCTGAAAGGGAAGACAGTGTTGCTCGATTTCTGGACCACCTGGTGCCCACCGTGCCGTGCCGACGCTCCCGAGCTCGACAAGCTCTACGCTAAGTATGGCGGCAAAGATTTGGCGATCGTCGGCATTTCCGTCAACGAGGATCGTCAGATTGTCGAGAAGTTCTTGAAAGAGCATCCGCATCAGTTCCCGATCGTCTTGACCAGCGAGAACGAGATGCCGCGCCCGTATCAGGTTGGGGCGTTCCCCACATACATGGTGATTGCTTCAGACGGCACGTTGACTTCCGTCGCGGATGGTGACCAGGGTTTCGGGGAATTGCGCAAGTTCCTAAAGAAAGCCGGCATGGACACTGAATAAGACGATTCGGGGGCATAACCAAGAGCCACAGCCAACTCCCGATAAGTCGGGCGGTCTCAATGGGTCGATGCAACTGTCGCGCTGATTAATTCTTGATGAGAAGTATTGTCAGTCCTTAGCGGAGATCTTGTGATCGATGCGAGCCGTTACGAAATTCTCATTGACGACCTGCTGGCCCGAGAAAGTGTAGCGCAGGACGTCCGGATTCGATGTGGGAGCGCCTTGGGCCGGATAAAGGGCGAGGTACTTTTGGACTGCCGGGTCAACGTTCACATTTAGGGGATTACCGGTCTTTGGATCGTGAATCGATCCGTTGCGGGCGGCAAGCGATGGCACAAAATCGACGTTGGCGATGCCCTTTGACTGTCGGATGCCTTCGTAATCTGTGAAGAAAAATGTGCGGTTCTTTACGATCGGCCCGCCAATCCCGCCCCCAAACTGATTCCGTTTAAAAGATGCTTTCTGGATACCACCGGCATTCTCAAAGAAATTTGCCGCGTCCAGCGCGCTATTTCGCAGGAATTCGTATGCAGTCCCGTGGAACGCATTGGTTCCCGAGCGCGTAATGGCGTTAACCACACCGCCGGAGGTCTTGCCGTACTCAGCGGAATAATTGCTCGTGAGAACAGAGAACTCCTGAATGGCGTCCACGCCCAAGTTTCCTCCGAGCACGCTACCGGGCGCGCCGTTGGCGTAGTCATTCAAGCTGATGCCATCCAGTCGATAATTGTTTTGCTGCGGACGGGCGCCCGAGATGGTCAACTGCTGGCCAAAGCCACGAACGCCGCGGTCCGCGCCGGTCGAAAAGGGGGGTTGCGTCTGGATGGTTTGTACGCCGGGCTGCAAAGCTGCCAGGTCTGTCCAACTGCGGCCATTCAGAGGAAGTTCGCGCACGGTGGTCGCATTGACCGTCGCACTCATCTCTGAACTGGTGAGCTGGACGCTCGGGGCTTCAGCGGATACCTCCACCCGATCCGACACCGCACCGATCTGTAAAACCAAGTTAAACACTGGTTGCGATCCCACGTTGATCAGAATGCCCGTCGTGATTCCGGTGTTGAATCCGGTGGCTGAAACCGCGACCTCGTAAGTCCCGGGCAGCAGATTCGCCGCCGTATAGATTCCCTCCGCGTTCGTCGTAACGCTCCTTGTAATCCCTGTCGCCGAGTTCTTAATCACGACTTGGGCTTGAGGGACGCCTGCGCCCGAAGAGTCCGTAATCGTGCCCGAGAGCGTTCCTCCAGCTACCTGCCCACGCAACGGGAACGAAATCACCAGACAAAGCGCGGAAATCAACGCAAAGAGCAAGCGCTTGCTCGCCGTTGAATACATGGCGCCTCCTTTATGGCATCACAATTCTCCGACCTCGGATTTGCATCTAGGCAATAAGGACAGCGAGCATCCAAGGGAAACAAACTCGCTCACCGACAATTCAAAAACGATACCAAAACGAGATAGCTGAGTGATTGCTCCTGGCGAAATTCAGAATTACAAGGGACATCCTAGTGCGTTTTTCAAACCTATTGACTACCGCGTATACGGTCTCAAAGATTCTGGCACTGGGGGAACACCAGCACCCGATAGAACTTTGTCTATAACAGATTTCGCATACTTCCAGGGGTCAGTTGCGTAATCGTCGTATTTGCCTGATGCATTTATTCCCGAGACATCCGGTATCCAGTCCTCGGCCAGGATCTTGGCGGGATCACCATACCGTGATGCCAGCGCTCGGACTTCGGGGTCGTCGAGGCTTGTCATGCGCCCATGGTCAATTAGATTCACCCACTTATTGGATTTCCTCAGATGCACGCTGTAAGTCGCGAAATAGTTGTAGATATCAAATCCCTGATAAGCAGGAAGATCATTTTTGGCGGCGAATGATCGCCATGTGGACTGTCCAGCGCTGTTGGGGGCGTCGCTTTCTAGACCGAGTCCAAGTGCGAAATGCAATATTCCAGCGCGCTTGCCTTCTGGAGAAAGATCGCCAACCATCATCAAGTCCGGATCCCGGAACCATTTGGGGTGGGTGCCCATCGCGATCTCGTACAAAAAAAACCAACCGGGGCGGTCATGATACAAAAATTTGGTCGAGTTGATCTTGGGATATTTGAGAAATGTCCGGAGCAACTCACCATAAGCGCCACCTCCAACGACGTCACTGACGTAGCCGTCCTTCAAGTGGATCTCCATCCGCGAGAAGAATCCGCTGGGACCGGCAGTCCCAACCAACACCCCATTGGCCAAAGCTAAGGGGGCCCGAGAAATCCATTCGCCTCCTAAATTCGCTGCCGGGTAGGTGGACACGGAACGGGCAAACCGGCCGGTCGCCATATTGGGGAACATCATTAGGCTGCCGCGCTCGTAATTTCCCTTCGCCCATCGCCCGGCCATTTCTTCTGTAATTTCCGATGAAAGGTCGGTACCTTCCGGATCAGTGATCTTGATTTGGTCAACATCTGCGATTAACTTGACGATCTTCTCTTCCGCAAGTTTCCAGACATCATCGGGAAAAGACGAAACTCGACTCACGGTCGACCACCGATCAGTCGATGGTGACGGACCGAGCCAGAGCGATGCGAGATGTCCCAGGGCATTTCTGGAAGCGCTCCAATCTCCAGAGCCCCAGAAGATGCCAGGGTTGATCTCGGGATGTATTTCCACGAAAGCCTGAATTGCTTTACCGACATTTTCAGTTGTTAACTTCTGCTTTGCGATTTCCAGGTTTTGTGGCAATACGCGATCAGCCGGATAAAGCATCGCATAGAGATCCGGCCGGGTCGCCTTGAGCCAATTCTGGGGAACCTTTGGGTCCGGCCAGGACTCCATCCATCGACTCACTCCGAAAAAACCTTTTTCGGCCGTGTAGGCATTGTTAAATTTTTGCAAAGCTTCAGCATCCTGTTGGGAGACGCCTACAAGCTCGTAATCGTGAAGGAAGATACCTGATTGATGGTGTTCGATATTCACTCGAATGAGAGCACGAAGAAACTCCGGATCTGCATCTGCCGGGAAAATGATGAGCGGGGTGCATCGCGCCTGGTCTGATATTGGCAGGCCGAGGCCATACCCTGCAAAGGCCAGCTTATTTAGGTATACTTCGCGCGCATACGGCAATAAACTTTTCCACGCTTCAGGTACCGTTGGGGGTGGCGGAAAACGAGAATGGGGATAATCCGACGAACCCCCGGAGTTATCCTGGTCTCTGGTCTCTGCCTTTAGAAGCCAGCTTCCAAGACACATAAGCATCGCTAAGGTCACAAAAATTCGAAATTGAGCTTTCCAACTCAACATTTAAACCTCCACGACACAGTCAGACCCCATTTGCCTCACCTCACGATCGCGGCGGTGATCTGAGGAGATCTGGATTTATTCACGAACTTTTGAATCCGCCTTCCGTCACTTCCAGCCGTAGCCGTATAGATGTTGCCTTTCGAATCGACGGCACACATATGCAGACGCATCATCTGCCCTGGATAGTAGCCCATTCTTCCGAACCTTCCGACCATCTGGAGAGTGTCGCGATTTAAGATCCGAAGGTGGTCATCCGCGCCGGCGACGTACAGGTATTGCTGCCGCTCGTCAGTCGATACGGATACACCAATAACGCTGTTGGACGGAGCACGAACCTCTCTCGCTACGAACGCTTCTTTGACGAAGCCACCGTCAATATTGAACACTTGCACCCGGTTGTTCCCACGATCAGCGACATAAACTAGTCCGTCGTTCGATACAGTGATATCGTGGGGGACAAAAAACTGCTGTGCTGGGGGCCCTTCAAACACGCGTATCCAGGTTGCCGCGTCATCAGGTTTCTTTCCGTACGCGCCCCATAAACGTTTAAATTTTCCTGTGTCAGCGTCGAACACAATCACACGTCTATTCACATATCCATCTGAGACGAATACTTCGTTCGTTTTTGCGTACACGACAGCCTTGGTTGGATAACCGAGGCTGTCAGGTTCGTTGCTGTCCGGAACGCTCTCCCGACGTCCAATGCGCAGCAACAATTTCCCCGTCCGTGTGAACTTGAGGACCTGGTTGTAGCCGGCAAGCCAGACGTTACCCCTGTAGTCGACACTGATCCCGTGTTCACTAATCCAATCGTCGGGGCCCCATCCCCCCCAACCCTGGATGAAGTTGCCATTCGGGTCAAACTCCAGTACTGACGGGGATGGGACGCAGCAGTCTGCCATCGTAGGGTTTTTGAGTGCATAGTCCTCGTCAGAACGAAGGGTCTCCGGCCGGGTAAATGCCCAGATGTGGTCATTACTTGGATCGACAGCTACTGACCCAATAGCTCCAAACAACCAATTTCCGTTGACACCGAAGTTGCCTTCCATCTTCGGCCAGTATGGGTCAACTTCGAATATCGGCGCCACAAGCGTCGGCTCGCCTTGCGCGGACTGCGCACGAGAGGTGCGCCGAGCGGCGAGAGCAATAATCGTGACGATAACCATGATTGCTAAGATGTTCCGCTTCACTGCAACCTCCATTAGACGCCTAAGATAGGGGCGAAGAAGACGGGGCAATACCCTTAAATAGCAATTTTTGAACACGCCGCCCGCCGCCAAGACCAACGTGGCTTTCGCCTGCGTAGATGTCGCCCTTAGAGTCGACACCAAGGGCGTTCAGATTGTAGAACTGCCCAGGATAGTGCCCGAGGCGACCGACGATTCCAATCGTCTGAAGGGTATTGCGATTCAGTATGCGGATGTGATTGTCCGCTCCGGCCACGTAAAGAAACTCCTGAGCATCGTCGCCCGAGAACGCGATATCGACAACCGTCCCCGCTGGCACGCGCCTATCCCTGGCGACAAACTGTTCCTTAACGAACGTACCTTCGGGCCTGAACACTTGGACCCGATTGTTTTCAGAGTCAGCTACGTACACCGACCCATCATTCGAAATCGCCAGGGCCTGCACGCCATTGAATTGTTTTGGCGCGGGTCCGTCAAAGACGCGGTTCGTTGGCCCTGCATCATCGGGTTTGTTTCCGTATGCGCCCCACTCGCGTTTCAGTTTTCCCGTATCAGCGTCGAACACAATCACGCGCCTTTTATCCGAGACGAACAACTCATTGTTTTTCGCGTACACCAACGCTTTCGTAGGCTGCCTCAAGATCCCTTCTCTCCCGTCTGCGATCTTGCCGGTCTCGCCGATTTGCAGAAGCAATTTTCCCGACTTTGTAAACTTCATGACTCGATTGGATACTACAAGCCAGACGTTACCATCATGGTCCACACTTATTCTTTGTTCCCCAGCCCACCAATCCAATCCAGACTCCAATCGAGGCCGGCCCAGAATAAAATTTCCGTTTTCGTCGTATTCGAAAACTCCCTTCCCACCCACCAGCCAGTTGTGACCTTGTTCCGGCCCACCCCAGCCCTGGATAAATTTTCCTGCAGCGTCGAACTCCAATACCGGAGGAGTGGGAATACAGCAATCTCCCATGCTCGGATATTTCAGGGCGAAGTTTTCGTTTTGGGCCATCGTCGCCGGACGAGTGGAGACCCAAACGTGCTCGGTGACCGGATCGATAGCGATTCCCGCGATCGCTCCAAAGTCCCAATTACCTTGCTCACCGAAGTGGCCTTCCTGCTTGGGCCAAAACACGTCGACCTGGAACATGGGGATACCCGGTACTATCTCCTGAATTTGGGCCCTCAGCCCATGCGTTAATAGCTCGCTTCCAAGCGAGGCCATTATCACGAAGAGGACTACGCCCACACTCTTTCGTCTCACGCCGCCTCCATTTCATATCGCAACAATCGAAACATTAATTCCCGCTACGTTGAGCACCAGTTCTCGTGTAATGGGAACAAGTGCCATACTCGAAGCACTTCTCATTCTCGGCTCAAGGCCAGGCAAGCGTTCATAGCTTGCGCGCGAGTCTCAAGAAAAAAGAGCAGATCCAGATCTAAGTAAAAATCCCAAAAGGAGAGTCTTCACCAGATGATTTTTAAAGCGAACTGGACCTCTCTAGCGGTGGTAGACGTCTTATTTATTGCTCCCGCCCCGGGAACCGCCGCACCTGATTGATCGAAAACTGTACTATTGTCGATCGGGGCGGCAAAATTTGCTCTATTTAGGACATTGAAAGCCTCGACCCGAAATTGCACATTAAAATTTTCGGAAATTCTTTTAATGTAGTTGTTTTTAAACACGGAGAAATCGAGGTTCAACAGCCCAGGTCCCGTCAGGGAGTTACGACTAGCGTTGCCTAGGAGTGTGCTTGGATTAGGAAACGAAAAACACTGAAGCTTAATGTAACTATCGATGTTCCTGGGGTTAACTGCAGATTCGCAACCCGGCCCCTTAGAACGATTTGGGAACGACCATGGGTCGGAGCTATTTATGCCGAGCGGATCACCGCCGAGAATCGGAGTAAATGGTAGCCCCGTGCTGGCTTGCAAAATGCCGCCCACTTGCCACCCGCTAAGCGTCCAGGCGGCTGGGCCACGCAGGGAGTGCGACGTGGGAATTATCCACGTGTAGTTGATTACCAAGTTCTGGCCAACGTTGAAATCCGATACTCCGCGCCTCAACCTTCGATCGAAGAAGAACAAACTGGAAATTGAATTTCCAAACGGGTCACCAGCCAAACTCGAAGATCCCTCATCGATGCTTTTGCTCCATGTGTAGGAACCTTGAATTTGGAAGCCGTGGCTCATCGTCTTTGTACCTTGAAACTCAAGACCGTCGTAAAAACTGTTTGCTGCCCACGCCAGGAAATTGATGCGAGCGGCATTTGGATTGACTACGGTGCCGCTGCCGGCTGGCGAGGGCCATGCGTAGCCTGCGGGTGTTAGCGTTGGCAGCACCATATTGGCATCATCCAGACGGAGCGGTTGGTGAATTCCCCGCGAGCCTACGTAAGCAACCATTAGCGCAACACTGTTCGTGAGCTGGCGCTGCATATTTAAATTCCATTGCATGACGTAATTACGGTGCGGATTGGGTTCGACGTAAGCCTGGCGCAAATTTGTGACGTTGAGCGTGTTAAATGCCAAGGTCGGGAAAGATTCCGCCGGCAATTTTTGGGCATTCCCGACCAATGCGAAGGGGGCTGAGGTCGACGAAATAATTTGAAATTCATATGGGAGCGGGAGAACGTCGAACAGCCCAAAGCCCGCGCGCACTGAAGTCTTGCCATCCCGAAATGGGTCCCAGGAAAAACCTACTCGCGGTTCGAAGTTCCGGTAGGTAGGGTTTGAAAAGAATGGGTCGCCAAGATGAGGAGTCACGTCTGTTAGACTTTGTAGTGCTGACAATTTGCCTTGAACCTCGGTAGGCACGGTTGAAATCTCGTAGCGTATGCCGAGGTTAAAGGTGAGATTGGGCCGCCAACGCACATCATCCTGAAGATATGTGCCGATGACCGTTTGTCGCAGACCACGATTGCTAATCGCTGATGGGATTGCGGAAGCAAGTGAACTCGGCTTATTGGTTAAAAAATTGAACAGTGAACCGAAACGAAAAAGGCCGCCGATTTGATTTAGGGCTTTAATATTATCCTGAATACGTTCGACGCTGACACCGAATTTCAGGTTCTGGATTCCCCTTGTGAGAAAGGCGTCGTCATACTCTTGAAATGAGTTCCACCGGATAAAGGTGAAGGTTCCGGCATTTACACCTCCTCCGAAAGGGGTGAGGCCCGGTACAACAATCTGGGGGGCGGTTTGTCCAGGAACTGTACCCAAAGAAACGTCTGTCGCAGCGGGATTGATCGCTCCGGCGCCGTACCCGATATCCGCAGTCACCCTGTTGTAGCCGATACGAGCAGAATTGACCAATTGGGAACTAAAAGTGTGGCTTTCCTCGATAGCGATGGATTGGCGAAAAGTCGATTGCCCAAAAAGCACGGCATCCAGTGGATCAGGGACGGTACTCAGTGACTTATCGAATTGGTAAGTGCCAGCAATACTGTCCTTCTCCCCAAATCTATGATCTACCCGGCCGGTAACGAAGTTTTCGCTTGTTCTTTCTCGGGTAGCAATAGAGAATTTTGCAGTGTTTCCCGCGCCAATTGGGGCCCCGTTCGGGAGCGCCCAAAATGTAAGATATGGTTTCACCAAGGGGTCAACTCCAGGTGAGGTTGTCGTGCCGTCCGGATTATGAAAAATTCCATTGCGGAAGTCTTGCGAAGGCACGTTGTCGACATTGCTAACACCCAAAAACTGGCGTAATCCCTCGTAGTCGCCGAATATAAATGTGCGGTCTTTCTGAAGGGGCCCTCCGGCGGACGCCCCGAATTGGTTACGACCGAACGAGGGAATCTGTGGTCCGTCGAAGAAGTTTCGAGCGTCCAGCGCGCTATTTCGCAGGAACTCATACGCATTGCCGTGGAACTGATTTGTCCCAGACCGGGTAATTCCGTTGATCACGCCACCCGACGTCCGCCCATATTCCGCAGAGTAGTTGCTGGTCAAAACTGAAAATTCCTGGATGGCATCTACGCCCAAACTACCACCAAGCACACTGCCTGGCCCGCCGTTCGAGTAATCATTTACGCTTATACCGTCCAGGCGATAATTGTTCTGTTGCGGTCGAGCACCAGAGATCGTCAACTGCGCGCCGTACCCCCGATTGCCTCTATTAAAACCCGTCGCGGTACTCGCTTGGAGAGATGAGATGGAGGTTACACCGGGCTGAAGAGTTGCCAACTGGGTCCAATCGCGGCCATTAAGAGGCAGTTCACGGACTGTAGTGGCATTTACCTGTGCGCTCAACGTCGATGACGTCAGTTCAACTGTCGGCACCTCCGTTGTAACCTCAACCGTCTGACTCACCTGTCCAACCTGCATCGCAATATCAAGAACCTGTTGTGCCCCTACAGTGAGCGTGATGCCTGTGCGGGCCACCGTGCTAAATCCGGGAGCTGTGACTTTGACTTCGTAGTTGCCCGGTAATAGGTTGGGAGCGGCATAAACTCCTGCGGTGTCCGTTGCTACGTTCCGGGCTACTCCGGTGGCCAGGTCGGTGATTGAGACTTGCGCATTGGCAATGACTGCTGCGGAGGCATCCCTCACGGTGCCGGTTAATGTAGCGCCTGAGACCTGCGCATAAAGTTGAGCCGCCGAAAAAATGAGAGACAGAATCGCGAAGACAAGAACAAGGCCACTAGGCTTTTCCCTGCATATTCTCGTCGGCATTGGAGCCTCCTAAACCGAATCAGTCGAGAGCGCTTACATTTCGGTAAGTCGTTTCGGGTTGCAGCCTACATAAAGCAAAAGAACAGTTTCAGTTCTCGCGCCCGCCCCATTGTTTGGTGCCCGGCTTTGAAGCTTCACGAAATCCAGCACGATCTTTTGGATAGTGTGTTCTAACGTAAGTGATCGAAGCATATTGAAAACCGGCTTTGATAATCCGTCAAACAAACTAGTCCGATTTGGACTACCGAACCGAAACGGACCGCTTGCATTGAATGTTCATGCGGAGTAACATCCGGACAAAAAATGGATCAGCAATGTGCTGGTAAAAGGTGCCAGGGTCCTGATTCGAGTTCTGGCGATCGACTGAGCCGGGCGGGAGCAATGATCTTTCTCCGCACGTGCATTCTGTTGAGACGACTACTTGGACTCGGTGCCGGTTTAAGAGTTGGAGGTTAACTTGTGTCCAGTCAATACGCGCATCAAGAACCGAAAGGCTAAGATTTCGAACAATCATTTGGCAGGACTTCAAAGTGATTTCTTCGCCCGTCGAATGGGGAATGGAACGAGTTGGCTAGAAGTTCACCGGGCCGAGATTGAGGCACTCGATCCGACCCAAAGGAACTCTGCACAGGTTCTCGGCATCCTTGCCCTTTGGGTGGAAGCAGGATTCTCGGATCCAATGATTGTCAGAGAACTACTCTCCCGCTTTCCGGACAATCTTACAAAAGACTTCTCTGTATTTGACTACATCCACTTGCGCGTGGCCCAAAGTTTAGTGGATATGGCCGATGAGAACTTTGACCTGGCAATTGGTCGCCTAGAAATTACCAAGGCCCTCGAGGGGCCGGCCTGCTTTGCACCGCTGGTAGTGATTTCAAACTATTGGATTGGGAAATGTCACCGAAAAATGGGCAGATACGACGAAGCCCTCCGTCACACGGTGAAAGCGCGAGAGTCAAGTTTACAACTTGGCCACGAGAAGTTAGCCGCAGTCATCAGGATATTAGAAGGCTGGCTCACCTTCAAAAAAGGCAGGTCCAAAGAAGCGACCCGGATTATTGAAGAAGCAGAGGCAATTTTGCTGGAGACGGACGATCACGTAAGCCTGGGTAACATCCAGTTCGCATACGCAAGGATTTCACGACGTGAAAGAAGATACGATGCCGCGGTCGTTCATTTCACAGCGGCAATTACCGAATTTAAGCGATGGACTCCGCCACCGCCCGACTTGGCGCGCTCGCTCACGAATCTGGCGTTCGTCAAGCAGTTCATTGCCCTGCAACTCCAACACAAGACAGATCATGAGATCGCACGACGAAGGAGAAGTCACGAACACGTTGCTGCACGAGTTGACAGAATGTGTATCGAGCATCTCCGCGAGGAAGCTCAAGTTCACCTGGCTGAGGCTCAAGAGATTTATCGACGCACAAACGACAATCATGGCTCTGGGACCGTGCATCTTAGTCGTGGTCAACTCTATCTCAACAGCGGCGAATTAGACCGCGCAGGAGCAGAGGCTGACGAGGCTTATCGGCTGGGCCAACTCAAAAATGACTACATTCTTATGGCGCGAGGTCGCGTACTTGGCTCGATGGTAGAAAACGCGAAATTTGAAGAGCAGATCGAAGAAGCGGATCCCTGCCAGCACGCCAAATTGGCCTCTCAGTTCGCTCATGAAGCGGGTGAGTGGGCATTGCGCACTCCAAACCGGCGCTTGCTGGCAAAGACACTAGTAGCGAAATCTTTCATCCTATCAAACGATTTTTTCAACGACCCTGAGACTGCCAGAGAGTGTGCTGACCGTGCCACTGTCCTTCTTGGCCCTGCGGGGCACGACTATCTTTGGCAAGATCTTCAGGATCTAAAAGACAGGGTCCACCATTTCGGAGGTGTCGATTCGGTTTTGCGCGAATGGTCACATGGCCAAGTGGGTGACAAAACTTTTCAGCAGATCGCCGAAGAGTTTGCGGGAATCGTTATTCCCAAAGTCTGGAAACTCGAAGGTCGAAAAATTTCTCGGGTGGCAGCGCGACTTTCCATCTCGCCT
>Ga0210400_10002877_pt1 | contig 15513 bp, 11 predicted proteins | sample IncBWH26MmetaG_FD_155456 | JGI IMG/M metagenome (GOLD analysis project Ga0210400, IMG submission 155456) | Forest soil microbial communities from Barre Woods Harvard Forest LTER site, Petersham, Massachusetts, United States - Inc-BW-H-26-M | ecosystem: Environmental > Terrestrial > Soil >... | reverse complement strand
ACGCTCTCCAAAGCCGGGCCGTTGCCCGGAGACACCGGGTCGGCCTCCAACAAAGCCGGCGCGCTCGCTACAGCCGCCGGGCCGTTCGGGTGAGGCACCTCGGGGGGAGGAGCCGCGGGCTGTGGTGCATCCGGGACCGGCAAAACCCGATAAGCGCGGACCGGCCGCGCGATGTTCTTCAACGACTGCTCGCCGATATCCTCGAAGGCGAGCCCGATCCGTCCGACGGCGTCTTCCTGGACCCGTGCGGAAACACAGATTCCGCCAGGGTCGGCAATGCCTTCGAGGCGCGCCGCGATGTTGACGCCGTTGCCGAAAATATCGTTGTCCTCAATAACGATGTCGCCCTGATGGATGCCGATCCTGAATTGGATCCGCCGGTCCGGCGGCTCGTTGGCGTCATGCTCGACCATCGCGGCCTGCACTTCACTGGCGCAGCGCAGCGCATCGACGATGCTGCTGAATTCGACCAGCACACCGTCGCCGGTCGTCTTGACGAGCCGGCCGCGATTCGCCGCGATCTTGGGTTCGACGAGACCGGTGAGGATTAACTTCACCCGGCGCAGCGTGCCTTCTTCGTCTTCGCCGACCAGCCGGGAGTAGCCGGCAATGTCGGCCGCAAGGATCGCGGCGAGGCGGCGAACCGGTTGCAGCGGTTCAGGCTCGCTCATAGCAGAACCCGCGTGCCGGCCCGGGCCGGCCAGGCGGCACTACGCCCGGACCGTCCGCGCAGCACCGCGCCGGTCCGTACAAACGAATTGACCGTGGCATGCAGAGCAAGAAAGCGATCGAGCACCGCCGCAAGCAGATAAAGACCGCCGCTTTGCCAGGCACCTGGGTCAAACTCCAGCGTTACATCGATGCCTCGGCAGAAGGCACCGGCCCGGCCCGGAACGCGCGCGGTCCCTGGCGCCGCCGACACACCGACCAATGCTTCGATGGCATCGCGCGTTTCCGAAGAATCGCGGAGATCGTAAAGCCGTAATACCTCGCGCAACGCGGCGGCGCCTTCGCCGCCTCCGACTACCGACAAATGGCCGAGCGACAAGTGAGACACTAGCCGCCAGAAGCGATGTTCCCTGAGGGGCGGCCGCAGCGGCGTCGTCGGTGCGGTCAGGCAGAGCGTCTGCGAAATCCCGGCCGTGGCCTCGATCGGTCGGATCTCCGGATGTCCACCGCCGAACGGCAGACCGGCGGGAAGATCGCGGTTCATGCACAGAGCATCGGCCGACAGCACAGCCCCCGCCGCGGCATCCGGGTCGAACTCCGGGTCATGCGGCGCGAGATAGACTTCGCTGCCGGTAAGCGGTTCGGCAGTCGGGCGCCGCGCCAGGTGGTAGAAACCTCCAGGCGTCTGGCCGTCGGGGTCGGCATCCGTCAGCCGGTAGAACGGGCGCCACGGCCGCGTGCTGCCGTCGGAGTGCGTTTCACGGATCCGCTCGACCTGCCAGACCTCCATCGCGGCCGGCCGGCGTGCATCCGGCACGATCCGGTATTCGGTATCGGTATGCGTCAGCTGAACCGGCTCGCAGCGTTGCGGAAAGAGGTTGATCATTGGCGAACAGCCGAGCGCCAGCGTATCGGCGGTGATGCTGCGCTCGAGCTCGGGAAGGGCGCGGTCGAGATAAACAAAAATTTCGAGGCGCTGACCGGCCGATAACAGGGTCTTGCTGTCCAACTGGGCAAAATCAACGAACAGAAATTTTTCCGGAAAGGCAAAGTATTCGGTCAGCAGCCGGAAGCCTGAAAAGCTGCGGGCCGGCCACGGCAGCAGCGCCTCCCCCGCGGCGAAACCGACCGGCTCGATCGCGGTGCCGGGGAGGACGACCGGCGCCGTATCGTTTGCGGCATCGGCATAAGCCAGCGCGACCGAATGAGCGCACAGCAACTCGTAGAGCGGCAGCGCGACATTGTGGGCGCCGCGAATGAAGAAGCGCAGACGGTCGATGCCAAGCCGGGCGAAATCGATGTCCGCCGACCGGCATTTGAGGGTGATTCGCAAGACCGAGACCGCGCCTGCCGCAAGCGGATTGGCCGGAGCGGCGAGGGGCAGACCCGAGAGCCGGACATTCTCGATCTCGATTGGCCACAGCGTTATCGGCCAGCTGGTGCGAAAACGGCAGACCTCGCCACGAACCTGTTCCGTTTCCAACGCGATTCCGGCCGGTATGTTGAGCGGCAGCGCGAGGTCAGGGTCGGACTGGAACTGCATGATCGCGGCCGAGGGTACCGGCGCGAGATAATGGGGGTACAACACCCCGAGGAGAGCGTCGGTCAGCTCCGGAAACTCGTCGTCCAACCGATGGTGGACACGAGCGGCGAGGAAGGCGACCCCTTCGAGCAAACGGGCGACATGCGGGTCGTCCACCACATCGGGCGCGAGGCGCAGCCGGCCGGCGATCTTGGGATGCGCCGTGGCAAATTCGCCAGCGAGCCGGCGCAACGCGTTCAGCTCGCGGTCGTAGTACGGCAGCAATTCGTCAGACATCGGCGGATGCCGCGAGATCAGGCGATCCGGATTTGACCTGCACTTCGGCGGTGGCCGAGTTCACCAATGTGTCGAAGGCGATCGGTTCCGGGGCAGGCTCGATGCGAAGCAGGGCTTCGATGCGAAGCCGGAGCACCGGCTCGAGCGTGTTTTGGCCGTCGGCCAGCGTAACGCGGATGCGCGCGAGGCGCGGTTCGAAGCGGCGGATCGTCTGCTCGACGCCGGCGCGCAGCTGCTCGCGCTGCTCCGGGTCGTTGAAGGCGCCGGCGGCGAAATCCGAAATGCCGTAGCCGACCGGCGATATCTCCAACTCACGGTACCCGGCGGGCCAGGAACGCCAGCGGCGGCGCGCGTTCAGCAAGGCTTCGAGATCGCGGCGCACGCTGCGGCGTAGAATCGCTGCGGTCTCGCCGGCCGAAAGCGGCGGGTCACGGGCCACATCGGGCGCATCGTCGATCAGCCGGTCGAGCAGCGGCAGCTGGGCGCGAGGCTCCCTCTCGCCACCGCCGCTTCGGCGCGATGAGCGGTTGTTCATGATCCGAAGCGCAGCGCCGCGAGTTCCATGATCGACTGGACATCGTCGCCGATCAGGAATACCCGCTGGCCTGCGCCGCGCACCGGACCGGTCTCCTCGTCGACCCAGTCGGTCGCGCGGCCGAGCCGCAGCTCGTCGGCGAGATCCGTTTTGCCGCTGTCATAGAGAGCGGGGATGTAAACGACGCCGTCGGGCCCATCGCTCACTACCATACTGGCGCGCCGCCACACCAAGTCGCGCGGCCGGCGAGGCGCCTCGAATTCGACCGACTCTACCCGCTCGGTCGGGATCCAATAATATTTGCCGGTCGTCGTCAGCACCTCGAAAAAGCCGGCCTGGAGATCGTCGACGTCGCGAAAATCGTCGAACGGCGTCGCCGCGTCCTGCTGCGTCGCGACTCCTGGAACGCGGGGCCGCACTGCCTCGGCTTCGGCCGCGTGACGCGCCGCCTCCCCGATCTCGCCGGCACGCAACGCGACCCCGGCGGCGAGCGAAGCTTTCAAGGCCTCGCTGGGCTCTCCGAGGAATTCGGGCACCCGGCCGTCGCGGCTGTATTGGCGGCGGGCGATTTCGGCGCGCAGTAATTGCCGGAATTCGGCGACCGCGATCAATGAGGTCGGATCGGCCTGTGCGGCGGCGTCAAGAATGACGTCGGCACGCTCGACATTGCCGGTGAACAGCAGCAGTTCGGCCAGCAGAATGCGGCCGCCGAGATCAGCGGGGTTCTTGCGGACTGCGGCATTTGCCGCCTCGATCGCCGCCATCAGCTTGCCCGCGCGAAACAGCGCGCCGACCGCGTCCTGGGTTTCGGCCATCAGCAGGGTTCCTCTATGTACGCACGCCGGGCGCGGTGATGTCAGTGACCAGCCGGAAACTCGCCGACACATCGTCCAGCTGGAAATGCGGTTGCAGCAGCACTGTGCAGCCAAAAACCCCGGGACGGCCGGGCCGCTCGCGCACGCTGACATTCGCCGAGACCAGCGGGTAGCGCGCCCGCGTTTCTGGACCGCCCATCAGGTTGGTGTTGACGTAGCCCGATAGCCATTCCCGCAACTCGCGCTCGATCTCGTCGGCGGTTTTGAAGGCGCCCACCATATTGCGGCCGATGATCTTGACATAATGGGCAAAGCGCGAGGCGCAAAGGATCGAGTTGAGCTGCGCCGAGAGCCGCGCGTTGGCGTTGGCGGCGGCTGCGGTGGATCCGATGAAATTGGTCGGTGCTTGGAGGCTGCGCACCGCGGAAAATACCGCTTCCTCGCCGTAGGGCAGCGCCGAGAGCGGCATCAGCCCCGCTTCAACCAGCGATGCTTCCATCCGGTCGGGCAGGACGAGATCGAGCGGCGGCCGCACCCAGACATGGTCGGGGTCGGTCCGGAAGGGCTCGATCGGCAGATCGGTGACGAGGCCGCCGCCGACGTAATCCACCGCGCTGCCCCGGACATCGCCCGGCCAGGCGTGGTTCAGGAAGGCGCGCGCGACCACTGCGGCAAAAGCGTAGGCGGCGCTCATCCACACGCGGCAATCCGAGCTCGGGGCATATTCGGCATAGCGAAAGCCGTCGGCTCGGGCCGGGTCGTCCTCCCATGGCGGCCGCGCCAGCACGCGCGGCAGGGTGACTCCGATGAACCGCATGTCCTCGCGTGACGACAAGCCGCGCCAGCGGGCGAATTCCGGCCCCCGGAAGGGATCGGAAACATCGACGCTCATCGCCAGATCGGCGAACTCCGCGACCTGCAGCAGGACAGGGGAGGCGGCCAGCACGGTCGGCGCGAAAGCCGCGGCGGCAACTCCGGCAAGCTGCATCAGAGCGGTTACGTCGTCGGTCGGCGCGCCTGGACCCGGACGGTGCCGCACCTCGTGATCGACGATCAGGAGCCCGTAGGGCTCGCCACCGGGCGTGCCGAATTCCTCTTCGTAGACCTTTCGGAACAGCTGGCTCTGGTCGAATTCGACGGCGCGTTCGAGATCGCGGCAGAGTTCCGCCCACGGGATATTGAGGACCTTGACCTTCGCTCGCCCAGCGGGATCGAGATCGCCTGCCAGCCAGGCGAGCCCACGCCAGCTCCCCTCGATCCGGAGCAGCCTCGGATGGTGCAGGATGGTGTCGAGCTGCTCGCCGATCAGCGTGTCGAGCGCGGCGATGTCGCGATCGAGCGCGGCGCGGTAGGTGACGGGATCCGCCGCCAGCCGGTGGGCCGTGACTGGGCCGAACCAGGCAGCGAGCGCGGGCCCTGAGTCCAGATAAGGGAAGCCGGCGACGGGCTCCGCCGCCGCAACGTGCCGCGGACCGAAGAAGGCTCCGGTCAGAACCCGGTCGCGCAATGGCGCGGCCGCGGCCTCGTCAACCGCTTCATGCCGAAGGATGTCGGCGGCTTCGCTCACTCCCTGCCCGTTGGCGCGCGGGAGCTCGCCTTACGCGCGCTGCGGGATGCGCGCTACCAGGCGCATGCTCGTCGTCAGCTCCTCCATCTGCAGCCACGGCCTCAGATATGCGACTGCGTTGTACGAACCGGGCCGCCCTGGAATATCTTTAACCTCGACCCGGGCCTCGCGCAGCGGAAAGCGGGCTTTCATCTCCTGGCCGGCGTTTTCGTTGGCGTTGACGTAATTCTGGATCCAGCGATTGAGCCGCTGCTCGACGTCGCCGGCTTCCATGAAGCTGCCGACCCAGTCGCGCGCCATGACCTTCAGGTAATGGGCAAAGCGGCTGGTCGCCATCAGATAGGGTAGGCGGGCGGAAATAGCCGCATTCGCGGTGGCTTCCGGCCGGTCGTATTTCTTCGGCTTTTGCGCGCTCTGCGCGCCGAAGAACACGGCGTAATCCGTGTTCTTGTAATGACAGAGCGGCAGGAAGCCGATGTCCGACAGTTCCTTTTCGCGCCGGTCGGTGATCGCGATCTCGGTCGGGCATTTCGCGTCGAGATCGCCGTCATCCGAGGTGAAGACGTGGAACGGCAGGTTCTCGACCTTGCCGCCGCCCTCGGCGCCGCGAATGGCGGTGCAGAACCCGGTCTGCGCAAACGCGTCGGTGAGCCGTGTCCCCATCACATAGGCCGCATTCATCCAGCAATAGTGCCCGTGATCCATTGACCGTGCGGCGCCCGACTCGTCGAACGGCGCCTCTTCGTAGCCGAACTCGTCGATCGGCTTGGTCGCCGCGCCGTATGGTAGGCGAGCCAGAGTCCGCGGCATGACGAGGCTGACGAAACGGGAATCCTCACTCTCGCGGAAGCTGCGCCACTTGGTGTATTCGATGGTGTCGAAGATCTTGGCGAGATCGCGCGGCCGGGTGAGTTCGGTCCAGCTCTTGAACCCGAACATCTGCGCGCTGGTCCCCGAGATGAACGGGGCGAAGGCGGCGGCGGCGATGTTCGACATCAGCCGCAAGGTCTCGACATCGTCCGGGTGATTGGTCCACTCGTAATCGCCAATCAGCGACCCGTAAGGCTCGCCGCCGGGCGTGCCGAACTCGTTCTCATAGATCTGCTTGAACAGCTGGCTCTGGTCGAACTCGACCGCGCGCGTCAGATCGCGGAACAGCTCGCGTTTCGGCAGATTGATGACCCTCAGCTTGAGGTTGGTGCTCGTCTCGCTGTTCATGACGAGGTAGTGCAACCCGCGCCAGCTGCCTTCCAGCTGCCCAAACCGCTCGTTATGCATGATTTCGTTGAGCTGAGCGGACAGCATGCGGTCGCAGGTCGCGATCGCGCGTTCGAAAGTGCGCGTCAGATTGCGGTCGAAGGTGACGGTGCCGGCGAGCGCCTGCTCGACCAGGGTCTTGACGAGCTCCTGGGCGCGGTCGGGCTCGGTCTGTTTGGTGGCCGCGACCACCTGCTCCAGCAAGCCGACGGATGCCGCTTCCGCGGCGCCGCCGGATCCGCGAGCAACATTGAGATCGGAAATGGCTCAGCCCTCCTGTTTGCCGAGCCCGAGCTCACCCGAGAGTGACTTGAGCTCGTTCTCGTTTTTCAAGATCTGCTCGAGCAGGTTTTCCAGCTCTTCCGAGCGGTCGACCTTGCTCATCAGATCGCGCAGCTTGTTACGGGTTTCGAGCAGCGCCTTCAGCGCCGGCACCTGCTCGGCGACCCGGGCCGGCTCGAAATCCTCGATCGAGTTGAATTTTAAAGAAACCGCCATCTGGGTGCCGTCGTCGGCGAGTTTGTTATCAACCCTGATGTTCAGTCCAGGGGTCATCCGCGCCATGACTTCATTAAAGTTGTCGCGGTCGATCTGAATAAACTTGCGTTCGGCAAGCGGGCGCAGCGGCTGGGTCGGATCTCCCGAGAAATCGCCCATCACGCCAACGACAAACGGCAATTCGCGCAGTACCTCGGCGCCCTCGGTCTCCACATCGTAAGTAATGTGAACGCGAGGTTTGCGCACCCGCTTCAACTTTTGATGAATGCTTTCGGCCATAGTCTCCACTCCGAACCCTGCTCGAGCTGGCCCAGCGCGGCGCACCTGTGCTGCCCGGTTTGTGTCATTCTACACTTTGGCTTTAAAAAACCGAAGAAAATCTGATTCGGGCGCCTCCCCGTCTATTCGGGCGGCGGCGGGCGAATCCCGAGGCTGGACAGGATCGCCGAGCGGTAGGTGATATCCGGCACGATCTCAGCGATCAGCTCCGGCCAGGTCATGCGGCCGCGGCGCACCACCTCTTGCAGCGTGTAGGCGAGCGGCGAGTGCGGCTCCGTGCGGCGAAAAAAATCGGCGATTTGGGCCAGCGCGCGAAGCGCCTCCTCGCGCGAGTTGATCCCTTGGGCCCGGACTGATGTCGCGGCAACGCCGCCGCCGGGCTCGGCCTCTCCGCCGTCGGCGGCGGCTTCGCCCGGCTCCGCCATGGGCCCGGAGGGCGCTCCCTCCTGGGATCCCCCAAAGCGCGCCGCGACGCCGCGGATCTGCTCGAGAAGCTCGCGAACATGACCGGTCGGCGGAGCGTCGGCGCCAACCCGAGCATCGAGCGCCGCGCCGAGCGCCTGCCATGCTGCCGCTGCCTCGATCGCCTCGGCGTGCAGGGCGATGAACCGAGCCCCGCCGGCGACGCGGGCCTCGTTTTCCAACGTGTCGAACGGCAGCGCGCCGGCCTCGATACGCTGCTGGCGCCGGGCTTCATCGTCGACCCCGGCCAATTCGAAGGATTGCTGGTATTGCCATAATTGCAGCGGCGCGCCGTCCGGGCGCTGGAACAACGTCACCTTGGCGAGGGGCTGGATCAGGCTCCCCATCCCCGACACGCCGTTCAGTCCGACGAGCGGAGCGACGCGCGTCGCGACCCCGTCTTCGTCCGGCAGCGGAAACAGATCGTCCCAGAAGCCTTCGACGAGCCCCGTCATCAGCCGTACGCCCGCCGTGAAACCGATAAGCCCGTCGCCGCGCAGCAGCGCTTCGGTGAGCCAGGCGGCGATTTCGAGGTCCTTGCTGCGGGTTGCGGTCGCCTCATAGGCCAGCTCGCTGATCGTGCGCCATTGCGGCGGTGGCCCGCTGTCGGGTGCCTCGCCGCCATCGATCGCCCGTTCGATGGCGCGCGCCTCGGCGCGCGCGTCACGCAGCCGGTAATACAGCGAGTCCGGCGAGTAATCCGCCCGCAGATCGGCTCCCGCCGGTGTCTCCTCGGAGATCGGCGCGAGCAATGCCGCGAGGTCGAAACCTTCCGGAATGTTCTCCATCCCATCTCCCCGTCGCGTCTTGTCGACACTTGGCGGCCCGGGAATTGGTCCCGGGCCGCCGACCATCATACTGGACAGAGCATTCGCGCAACACATACGCTTGATCGGGATATTAAAAACGGGCCGGCGCGACGATCCGGCCAGCTGACAATGAGGAGCAAGGGATGGCGGCGATCGATTTGAAATCGCTGGTGGACCGTCTCAACGAGCCGTGCCGGCGAGCGCTCGAAGCGGCAGCGGGGCTGACCGTGTCGCGTACCCATTACAATGTCGAGATCGAGCATTGGCTGCTGCGGCTCGCCGATCCGGCCGACGGCGACATCGCCGCGATCCTGCGCCATTACGAGGTCGACCAGTCCCGCCTGCTGATCGATCTCAACCGGGCGCTTGACAAGATGACGACCGGCAATGCGCGCAATCCGACCCTGTCGCCCGAGGTTGTGGAGCTGGTGAAGCAGGCATGGCTGCTCGCCTCGGTGGAGCAGGGGCTGGTGCGACTGCGCTCGGGGCACCTGCTGTGGGCGCTTCTCGCCGATGAGACGCTGGCGCGCCGGGCGCGCGATGCCTCGGGCCAGCTGCTGCGGATCCCGGCCGACGCGCTGAAGCGCGATTTCGCCGCGGTTACCGCGAACAGCAGCGAGGCGGCGACCGCAACAATGGCCACTGAGGGCGCTCCGGCGGCCGCCGCCGAAGCGGGCGGCGCGATGCCCTCGGGATCCGGCGCGCTCGGTCAATTCACGATCGATCTGACCGCGACGGCGCGGGCCGGCAAGATCGACCCGATCCTCGGCCGCGACAGCGAGATCCGGCAGGTGATCGACATCCTGACCCGGCGCCGCCAGAACAACCCGATCCTGACCGGCGAGGCTGGGGTCGGCAAGACAGCGGTGGTCGAGGGGTTCGCGATCCGCATCGCGGAGGGCGACGTGCCGCTGGCGCTGCGCGATGTCGCCGTGCGCACGCTCGACCTCGGGCTGCTGCAGGCCGGCGCCGGGGTGCGCGGCGAATTCGAAAACCGGCTCAAATCAGTGATCGAGGAAGTCAAGGCGAGCCCGCGCCCGATCATTCTGTTCATTGACGAGGCCCATACGATGATCGGCGCCGGCGGCGCGGCCGGGCAAAGCGATGCTGCCAATCTGCTGAAGCCGGCCCTGGCGCGCGGCGAGTTGCGCACGATCGCGGCGACCACCTGGGCTGAATACAAGAAATATTTCGAGAAGGATGCCGCTCTGAGCCGCCGCTTTCAGGTGGTCAAGGTCGACGAGCCGCCCGAAGCGACGGCAATCGCGATGGTGCGCGGTCTCGTCGGCACGCTCGAAAAGCATCATGGCGTGCGCATCCTCGATGAGGCCGTTAGCGAGGCGGTACGGCTGTCGGCTCGCTACATTCCGAGCCGGCAACTGCCCGACAAGGCGGTATCGCTGATCGACACCGCCTGCGCCCGGGTGGCGATGAGCCAGTCGGCGAGCCCGGCGGCGATCGAGGATCGTCAGCGCCGCATCAGCCTGATCGACACCGAACTGGGGATCGTCGAGCGCGAGATCGCGACCGGCGCCGACCATCAATCGCGCAAAGCCGAGCTGCTCGACGAGCACGGCAAGGCGGAGGAGGAGCTGCACCTGCTGGAGACGCAGTGGGAGAAGGAAAAGAAGCTCGCCGAGGAGATCGCCGCGATCCGCGGCAAGATCGAGGATCCCGAGAACGAGGAGGATAAGGACGCGGCCCGCCTGCAGCTGGCCGCGCTCGGCGAGGAACTGCGCGGCATCCAGGGCGAGCAGCCGCTGATCTTCCCGGTGGTCGATGGCCAGGCGATCGCGGAAATCGTCGAGAGTTGGACCGGCATCCCGGCCGGGCGTATGCAATCAGACGAGATCCGCACTGTCCTCCATCTGAAGGAGGCAATGGAGCGGCGTGTGGTCGGCCAGCCGCATGCGCTCGACGCGGTGGCGCAAGCGATCCGCACATCGCGGGCCAAGCTAACCGATCCGCGCAAGCCAATCGGGGTGTTCCTGCTGGTCGGCCAATCCGGCACCGGCAAGACCGAGACGGCGCTGACCCTGGCCGATCTGTTGTACGGCGGCGAGCAGAACCTGACCGTCATCAACATGAGCGAATTCAAGGAGGAGCATAAGGTCAGCCTCTTGATGGGCAGCCCGCCCGGCTATGTCGGGTATGGCGAGGGCGGCATCCTGACCGAGGCGGTGCGGCGCCGGCCCTATTCGGTGATCCTGCTCGACGAGATGGAAAAAGCGCATTCCGGCGTGCAGGACGTCTTCTACCAGGTATTCGACAAGGGAATGATGAAGGACGGCGAGGGCCGCGACATCGATTTCAAGAACAGTGTCATCATCATGACCTCGAATGCCGGCTACGAGCTGATCGACAAGCTGTATGCCGACCCGGAAACGGCGCCGCATGCGGCGGCGCTGAGCGAGGCGCTGCAGCCGGAGCTTCTGAAACATTTCAAGCCGGCATTTCTCGGCCGGGTGACGCTGGTGCCCTATCTGCCGTTGTCCGATGCCATCATCCGCCAGATCGTCGAATTGCAGCTCGGCCGCATTCGTCACCGGGTGCACGATTCCTATCGCGCGGTTTTCGAGTACGACCCGGCGCTGATCGAAGCGATTGCGGCGCGTTGCACCGAGACCGCATCGGGGGCGCGCAACGTCGAGAAGATCCTGTCGCGCACGCTCTTGCCGGAGCTATCGGGCGAGGTGCTCGCGCGCCTCGCTGACGGGCAATCGGTCACGTCGGTGCGGGTCGGGTTGGATGCCGCCGGATCGTTTTCCTACACGCTGACGTGACCTCGACGATTAGTAACGGAGACCGCTCGGGCAAGGACGTTGCAGGGCGCAGAGCCAAGGAAAACCGCGGTCAACCGCCCGTTGAACACGGGGATGGACCCCGGCCGGGCGGTTCTGATAGATGTCATTGTTATCGGCGAAATTGGAGCAGGGAGGTTGCCATGGCGATCTATATGAAATACGGGAGCATCGCCGGGCCGGTGACGACCGAAGGCTTCAAGGACTGGATCGAGTGCAACTCGTTCCAGTGGGGGGTCGGACGCTCGCTCGGCACCGGCGCCCGCGGCTCACTCTCGCGTGAGCACAGCGAACCGACGATTAGCGAGGTCACGGTCACCAAGGCGACCGACAAGGCCTCGCCGAAAATTTTCCTCGAAGCGGTCGGCGGTAAGCTCGACACCAAGGTCACGATCAAGTTCACCACGACCGTGAAAAACCAGGTCGAGACGTTCCTCACCTATGAGATGGAGAATACCGGCCCAAGCCATTATTCTTTGGGCAGCGGCGGCGATATGCCGACCGAGACGGTGACCCTGAACTTCACCAAGATCAAGATGACGTTCAAGCCGATGGAGGCGGGCCTGACTGGCCAAGCCGATACCGTCGGCTACGACCTGGAGGCGATGAAGACGCTTTGATCCTTAGCTGCGGCGCGTGCCGACTGGCGCGCCCCGCAGCACTTCGTCGCGATGCAGTAAAGTGACGCAGCGCTACCCTTCCTCGCTTTGGTCAGCATAGATCCTGGTCGCTTCCGTGATCGCGGAATGTTGGCAAACGGCAACCGACCATTCGGTGCCACTGTGATGCCATGTCCACCATTCTTGCTGGTCCCGTGCTGGCTGCTAAGATGCCGGCGAGCGGTCTTAGCCCTTTTGTGATTAGAAAATGGATTGATCCAAACCCATCCCTGGATCGATCCGGCCATCGGTAAGCGCTTGCAAAAATAGGGGAGGCGCCCGTGTTCGTACTGCGTTTAGTGCTGGCGCTGATGATCGCGGCGCCGTTCGGCACCCTTGCCGCGGCTCAGCCGGCGAGCCCGGCGAAGGAGGAGCAACCCGCGGTGCCGGCGCCCCACGCTGAAAGCAGCGAGGCGTTTCAAGTCGACGGCTTCCGCTCGGCGCGTTGGGGCATGACCGACGCTCAGGTCAAGGCAGCGATTCGCAAGGACTTCAACATCCCCCCAGAAAAGATCCAGACCGAGGAAAACGCGAGCGAGCGCACCGGGGTCCTAACGATTACGGTCGGCGATCTCCTTGAAGGCGCGGGCAAGGCCCGCGTCTCCTATATCCTCGGCTACGCCAGCAAGAAGTTGATCCAGGTCAATATCGTCTGGGGCACGACGATCGACCCACAGGCCAAGCCCGACCGGATCATCGCCGCCGCCAATCAGCTGCGCGCGCTGTTTCTCGGCTACCCTTACCAGCCGGACACGGTCGCCAGCAACGTCCCGACCGCTGATGGCACGATTACTGTATTCCAGGGGCAGGACGCCGAGAAACGCATGACCTTGCTGCGCCTGGTCAGCACACCGGCCCCGCCGCCGCCCAAGAACGCCAAGGGGGAAGCGCCAAGCCCTACCGTCGTGCTCTTCCTGTCCTATGTACTCGACGTACGCAACCCGGATGTCTACCGGCTGAAAAAGGGCCAATTCTAAGACTTGGCGCTCGCGCATCGGCGATTACACGACGGGAGCAAATTGAGTCACGATCGACGACGCATAATGTTTGCATCGCCTAACCCAGGCGCGTAAAATAAGCGAGATATGCACGGCATGATAGCGTCGGTGCGGACCTGAGGGCAGGTCCGCGACGGCACCGCGGCCGGGAAACAACCGCCAGAAGGCGGGAAGACGGGGGACGACAGGGTGCCGTACGAGCCTCGACGCTCGCTGATCCGCGGATCGCCGTTAGCCGCTGGGCTGATCATTGCGACCGGACTCGCGGCCGGGTGGTGGGCGGACGCAGCGCGCGCGCAAGCGCCGCCACCGCCAATCCCGCCCGGAGTCCTGGCGCCGCTGACCCCGCCGGCGCAACGCGTCCTGCCGCAGGAGCAGCCCGAGATCGTGCCGCCCGCGCCGCCGCCCGGACCGGTGGGTCCGCCGCCGAGCGGAGAGCCGGTCAGGGTCGACCGGATCCGCATCGAAGGCGTCACGATCTATGACACCGCGGGTCTGGAAGCGACCTATGCCGACGCGGTCGGGCCCGCGGTGCCGCGCGGCCGGCTCGACGCGATCGTCCAGGCACTCCAGGCGCGCTATCGCGACGAAGGCTATATCCTGAGCCTGGTGCGCGGCGAGTTCGTCCGGTCGGGCGCCGAAGTTGTCTTCGTCGTCCGCGCGATCGAAGGCTATATCAGCGACGTCAAGCTCGATGGCGACATCGGACCGGCCGGCGTGCTGGTGCTTGAGATGCTCGACCACCTGCTCGAGCGGCGTCCGGTCAACAACGCCGATCTCGAACGCTACCTGCTGCTCGCCAACGATATTCCGGGAGTGAAGGCCCGCGCGGTGTTGCGCCGCGAGGGGGCGGAGCCCGGCGCGGTGGCACTGGTCGCTCAGGTGTCGCGCCGCGAATTCAGCGGGCTCTTGAATTACGATAATCGCGGCCCGAAGGAAGCCGGGCCGCACGAAATCCTGCTAAGCGGCGCCAGCAATTCATTCACCCGATTCGGCGAGCGGTTCGAGGCGCTGTTTTTCAACACCTTCAACCAGGAGCAGTTTTTCGGGCAGGTCAATGCCGACGGCTTTATCGGCAGTGACGGGCTGAAGGGCCACCTCTACATCGGCCGCGGCAATACCCAGCCCGGCGGCGCGCTCGAGGGCGTCGGCTACAATGGCGATTTGACGATCGGCGGCGGCAGCGTGTCATACCCGGTGGTGCGCAGCCGCCGCTTCAACCTGTTCTGGGACACCGGCCTCGATACTTATCAGTCGCAAATCACGCTGGCGCCGGGCGGCGGCGTGCCTCCGAGCCGGCAGGACAGCCGCTTGCTGATCTGGCGCGCCGGCGGCTATGCCGACATTCAGGACGCGTTGTTCTTCGAGTTCCCCGCTGCGACCGCGCTCAATTTCCACGGCAGCCAGGGCCTTGCGGGCATCAGCCAGACACGGCCGTCGAACAGGGTCGAGTTCAGCAAGATCGCCGGCGACCTGACCCGCGTCCAGGATCTGCTGACGATCGACACGGTGCGCACCGCCCTCAAACTATCGGTCGGCGGCCAGTATTCGGACCACATCCTGCCGCCGAGCGAGAAGTACTTCCTCGGCGGCACCCGTTTCGGCCGGGGCTTCTTCAACGGCGAGGTGACCGGAGATCGGGCGATCGGCTCGACCGTCGAGTTGCAGCTCAACACCGCCTTCACCGATGTTCCGTTCGCCCCGGCCGATTACCGTCTGCCGGCGCAGTTCTACGGCTTCTGGGATTTCGGCCGCGGCTACAATCTCGGCGTCTCCGAGCCTAGCCACACCGTGCAGTCGCTCGGCATCGGTGTGCGCTCGGACCTGACGCCGTGGCTGTTCACCGAACTCGAAGGCGTTCACCGATTGACCACCCATCCGCAAGGGGCCGCCGCCGCGACGGAGGCGTCTTACGCGTTCTTCGCAAGGGTGACGATGCACTACTGAGCTGACTTCCGACCCGTTGTCCGCCCAAGAAAATAAGTAGACAGGGTATGCCGATGCCGAACCAGACCGAGACTCGCCCCAGCCTAGGGCCGGTTGCAACGGTTCACCGACACCCCGTGGCCGGGCTTGTCCCGGCCATCCCCGTCTTTGCCTCGGCGAAGCACAGATGTCTTTGGGGGACCGGCAGGAGAGGCGTGGGTATCCGGCACAAGGCCGGGCACGGGGTAATTGCGGTTGCGGTCATGCGCTGCTGGCGGTGGGACCGGCCGGCGCCAACCCGCAGGGCGGCCAGGTCACCGGCGGCAGCGCGACGATCGGCAATTCGAGCCCGATCCAGCTCGACATCGTGCAGTCGACCGACCGCGCCGTGATCGACTGGAAGAGCTTCAACATCGCGG
>Ga0210400_10002875_pt1 | contig 15519 bp, 12 predicted proteins | sample IncBWH26MmetaG_FD_155456 | JGI IMG/M metagenome (GOLD analysis project Ga0210400, IMG submission 155456) | Forest soil microbial communities from Barre Woods Harvard Forest LTER site, Petersham, Massachusetts, United States - Inc-BW-H-26-M | ecosystem: Environmental > Terrestrial > Soil >... | reverse complement strand
AGCTGGCGATTTCATTCCAACCCTTGAGCCGTTCGTTCTGAGCTGTCGGCTTTATTGCGGGACGACTCTTCTTGGCGGGTTTTTGTTTCTTCTTCATGGGGATCACGTTCAGAGCAACCGGATAGAAAACCGTGTCCACTCAAGGCCTGGCTGTCGAATGCCAAGGAAGTATGAACCCGGAGAGATGCCGGCGAGATCGACGTTAGCCCTCAGGACCACAATGTGATCTTCGAGTTTAGCGGTGGCAATCGCGCGGAAAAGTTCAGCGCCACTTGGATCGAGCAGCGCTACGTCGTACGTCCCCTCGTTGCTTCCGATTGGCAGCTCCAAGTTCAGGCTCCTTGCGCTCCGAGGAACGTTCAACGGCGGCTGACTGTTCTCGGGCGGGTTTTCTCCGCGTGCTGTTGAGTGGCCACGCAGATCGAGAACTACAACTGCCGCGGTTTGCGCTGTTGGGCGACTCCTTACCCACATCCAACCTGCAACTGCAAGAAGCACCATCGCAGCCGCAGCCACCCACATCTGCGTCAGCCGCCGGCGATCGAGTGCCTGCTTACGAAATTGTGTGAACTCTTGAAAGCACGGACTGCAGGAGCTGAAGTGGTCTAGCCAGCGATCCGCTTCCGCCAGAGGCACTTTGTGAAGGGCGATGCCTTTGAGGATTGCCGAATCGGGGCACCCGACACGCTGCGGGTTTGGAAAATCTTGGGATAAACCTCTACCGAGCAGATTCAATATCCACTTTTCTTCTGCGTTGAATTCTTCCTGTTGCTTCAGAACTCGCCTGCTCTCAGTTGAAATCCTCACAAAGAAACGCCAAGTTTACCGCGAGCGATCAGTGCAAACCAAATTCGGCAATGCAGCAGTCATGCAGCGCGGCCCAACCGTGCACGCAGCCTGCCTATTGCATAACGAAATCGAAGTTTGGCCTGAGGTTCCGTCAGGCCCAGATGTACCGCGATTTCCCTCCATGAGTATCCGTACTGCCGAGCAGCCCATACCTTGCGGGTCCAATCATCCATCCTCCGCACGGCCTCGTTGACCTGGATCGATTGCTCCAAATCGTGCACGACTTTTGAATCATGGGCCTGTCGTAAGCGCTCCAGATCACCGCTCGAAGGGAGATGCTGTATTATCTCTCGCTGTCGGCGCTCTTTTTTTAGAGCACGGTTGAACCTGTGGTGGAACGCGCCGAAAAGATAGGCTTCCGTGTTCTTTATTCGCCAGTTTTTCCGGTTGGATCGCTGGACTGTTTTCGCGACAGACTGCAACACACCCTCCCATACCTCCGTGGCCAAACCCAGCGCCTCGCCATAGTTTTTCTCCGGCTGCTCTCTACGCGCATACTTCTGAATGCGCGGCCAAAGGCGTCGCGCGACGATGACCAATTCACTGATCTCGTCTTGGGCAGCCCCGACGGGAGAGATAAACCTTGAAAGAACCCATTCTGGGCCCAACTCGCGGCTGGACATCTGGGAGGGCCTCAACCCGACTGATAATTTAGATGGCCAGATGACAAGAAGCGTGCCATCCAGAACCAGCGGCTGTCAAGGGTTCTGAGCACTCAAACCTATCTGAGTCCAACAATTTCTTTTAATACTTTTTCTTTTCTGCCGGCTCCTTGACTAGATGTAGGGCATAAACCAGGGTCAAGAGATTGAACCGCTCTGTTCTACGCCCCGAAGAGGTGTGAGCCGTGTTTCCCAGCGTTGAAATACGTCATCTGCTTGCAGTCGATATCCTCGCTGAGGAACTCAATTTCACGCGAGCCGCTCTCAGACTGAATATAAGCCAATCTGCTTTGAGCCGACAGATTACGGACCTCGAAGAACATTACAGATTTCACCTCTTCACTCGCGACAAGCGGCGAGCCGTAGAACTCACCGATGCGGGTCGCGTTTTTGTTAAGGAGGCCCGTTCCGCCCTGATGCATATAGAACGGGCCGGGCATCTCGCTCATGCCGCCCATGAAGGGACAGTTAACGTTTTGATGATTGGGCTGTCGCCATGCGTTGAACAGGACTGGATTTCAGGCCTTCTTACGATCCACTTGCCGCTGTACTCCAGAATCCGAATTAGGTGGCGTAGTCAGTTTCCGATCGACTTGGTCCGGAGCGTTCTGGCGGGCGAACTCGACCTGGCCCTTGTGGCATCGCCGCCCGAGGATTCTCAGATCACATCTGTGTTGCTTTCGCGTGCGCAACTCTGCGCTCTTGTCCCGGAGGGCCATGCAGCCGCCCACAAGCAATCCTTGTTACTTGAAGATTTGGCGCAGGACGCATGGATTCTTTTCTCGAAACAGGTTCATCCTCTTCTGCGCAGTGCAATCATTGAGGCAGCCCAGCGCGAGGCAATTGTGCCCAAGGATGTTCACGATGTCCTTACGGCTCAGGAGGCTTTTCATTTGGTAGCACAACGCGTGGGCGTTGCGATCCTCACGAAACCGACAACGCTGGACATTCGCGCCAAGAAGGATGTGATCGTGAAGCCGCTCGCCGATACCGCTCTGTGCTTCGCGACGTGCTTGGTCATGCGAGCCCATGAGGAATCCCGTCTGGTGAACGAGTTCGTGCGTTCCTACCTCCGCAAATATGCTCCCCATCGTGTCGGACCGACGCAAATGGAGCTGAAGCTGCCCGCCTGACATTGCAGCGATCCGCAGCCCAGCAGCACGTTCCCGATCTGCCAGCTGAATTGGACATTGGATACCATCTGCCATAATGCTTCCATGTGTGGGCGATACCGGTTATCCCGAAGGAAGGAATTGCGCGAACGCTTCGACGCCTACGGCGAATATGATGACGCCCCGCGCTATAACATTGCCCCGTCGCAGCCGGTGCTAGCGATCCGTCAGGAGCCTTCCAGTCGGCGGCGGAACTTCTCAACCATGCGTTGGGGGCTTATTCCCTCCTGGGCGAAGGACCCTACCATCCGCTTTAGAACGATCAATGCGCGATCCGAAACCGTCACGACCACGCCTTCGTTCCGGGAACCCTTCAAGTCGCAACGGTGCCTGATTCCCGCGGACGGATTCTATGAGTGGATGAGGAACGGCAAGAGCAAGCAGCCATACTGCTTCGAGGTAGGCGATGGGGAGGTTTTCGCATTTGCCGGACTATGGGACAGATGGACTGATCCGCGAGGAGAGGTGGTTGAGAGCTGTACGATTCTGACGACCACCCCAAATGCTCTCTTGGCCGACATCCACGATCGAATGCCTGCAATCCTGCGGCCCGACAACTACGATCTCTGGCTCAATCCCACGGCACAAAATACGGAAGGCGCATTGCGGCTGCTCTCGCCTTACACGGGTCCGATGCATCGGTACCCGGTGAGCACTCGGGTCAACCAAATCCAGAATGATGATGCCGACTGCGCCAAACCCGTGGAATTGGAAGGTCCAGCGCAGAGTCAGTTGTTTGGTTAACAGAACGGATGCGGCAGCGGTTCCTATTTTCTTGGCACCTGATGGGCTTTTATGCGCCCCAGGAATAACGTGCGTCCGAAAAATCATTGGACAGGACCGCAAGGAGGACTCAAATTAGTAAACAATAAGGCCGCTAGGTTTGCCATTGCAGCTTTTCCGGCCATTCGCTTCCCGGACTCTCGGAGACATTCGTCCAAATGACTCTCATTGAGCAGTTGCGCTCTAAGAAGAGGGCTCTCACGGTCGAGGAGTTGGCTGGGTTGCTCTGCGTTGCAATCCGGACGTTGTACAAGGAAGTGGAAGACGACCACATCCCCTTCTTCCGTGTGCGCACATCTATCCGCTTTGATCCCCATCGGGTAGCGGATTGGCTGGAGATGAAAATGCCGCCGCGCTCCATTTCGACACACCGCGACGATACTAGTGCTCGGGCTTAGAGTGCTTCATCACACCGTCTAAGATCTTCGGGCCCGTCACGTCGCCTGCCTGCAGTGTCCTAAAATGCAAACATCGAATGCCGGACATGCTGAAAGAAATCGCGGAACGAACGAGACGCTCCATGAGCCACGAGGCAGGCCACGCTCTGACCGCTTACGACTACGGTTTCGGCGCTGATGAGTTTTTGGTCGAAGTCGCCAACGACCGAACAGGCGCAACCTATCGGGGACGTATTGGTCTTCGATTCGTCTCCGATGAAGAAATCGAAAAGATGGGCGAGGCCAAAAAGCGTTGCTATGGCATTGTCTGTGCCGCAGGGGCCGCTGGGGAATTTGTTGCGCTTGGCAACATTGCGCAACAGAACTTGCATGACGAATCGAAAGATCGGCAGCTTCTGGCACGATTTACGACTGCTCCGATCGAAGAATTTATTGAGGACGCCAAGATCATTGTCGGGGGAAAGCGGGAAGTTCACCGCAAAGTTGCCGAGTACCTGGAAGCCAAGTTCTGGGAGTGGATCAAGGCGCACTCTGAGACGCCCGATGGTCTCTACACTGTAATGGACAAGCAAGCTATGGGCTTGATGTTCGCGCAAATTCAGGACGCAGCGAATCGGCTGATGGACGAGAAGTACGACAAGGGAGACATCCGCCGAGCGTGGATAACTACCTGGGCACATGAAGCGGGACATGCAGTGGTTGCCGAGCATTTCGGACTGCCACTGCAGAGGGTTGTCCTACGTGTGGCTCCAGATGGCTACACGACCATGATGTGTATTTATGATTGGGAGAAGCACATACCGTCCAAAGAGGACACGGTTGCCTCAAACGCCTTCAAGATAAGTGCAGCTGCAGCTGCTGGCACGGCAGCGGAAATCCTCCTTAATGGGAAACCCAATCCGGCCAGCTTTGACCCGCAAAACCCCGATAATGTTCAAATCCTGACGCTCGCCCAAAAGCTTGGGGCGCCAGAAGGAACAAACCTCGAAACGTTTATCCCTTGTGCTAAGGAAACCCTGGAATTCCATAGAGAAGTGTTCGACAAAACGTCTGGATTTTTCCTCCAACGAGCAGACGCTCTTCTTGCAGAATCGACAAAACCTGAGAACTACGGGAAGGATCTAATCGTAGCCTCCCGCAAAGAATTGGACGACCTTCTCGAACGAGTCAGCGGAGGGGAGAGCCCAAAAGCGTTTTCCTTCAAGGGAACCGTTTGGATGTGCTCGCACTCTACCGGCTGGATGGCTTTTTGCAAATCAGGGATGAAGGGTAAAGTCACAGCATCAAGCTGGAAAGAGCTGGTGACCTGCATTAAGTCCACTGTGCGCAAAGCCAACGAGACGAAATAATTGGTCTTTTTCTGGCATAGGCACGTCACAATTAGTTCTGAGCACGGAGCTCGTCTTCCGATACGAGAGATTCCGGCACGATGTCCTGAAATTGGCGATTGATGATCTTCGCCGTCGCCCTGATTCCGCCCGACCAAACGGTCTTCTCCTGAACGATCTCAGGCGGCGCGGCCGGCACGTCGGCACCAACGATCTCGTCGAGCAATCTGTACCCGCTTCAGCTCTAAGACGAAGTGATATTGGACTCAGAAGCAGTAAGTTCCAACCTTGCAGGGAAATAGAAGTGCCCTCACGAACTCAGAAGAATGCTGCTAAGCGAAAGCCGCAAGGCTGCCCTTGTTGATCCGCGCTTGCACGTCGCTGTTCCGGACGCCCTTGAGATAGACCATCGTCGAGGCGATATCGCGGTGCCCCATCCATTGCTGCAGGGTTCGGATATCAATCCCGTCCTGGAGATGTCGCGTGGCATATGTGTGGCGGAATTTGTGAAGGAACCAGCGGCCACAGTACGCTCCTTCGGCACAACGATTGATCTTTACGGTCCCGTTTTCCAGCTTGTGGCTCACAGTGCAATGACCGCAGTTCAGTTCTCCGCGAAACGCGACCATCTTAAGTTTTTCCAGCATGGCGCCGTCCGGCCGGCCCGTCGCACTTGGGAAGATAGGATCGTCGGGGGTCGCATTTGCAGGGCGGAAGGCCTTGAGCAACGCGATGAGCTTCTGAGGAACCGGGACTTCTCGCTCCTCCCAGTTCTTGGGATGAAATCCCCAATGCGGTTTGGCAGTTACGCGCACCGCCATGTGCTTGAAATCAACATCCCGCCACGTAACGAAGCGCCCTTCCGCGTCACGAAATCCTGACATCAGATAAAACTTAAATCGTACTTCCTCGGGCTTCGTGCAGGCTCTGAAAAGCTTCGCCAAGTCGAAGTCTTCATAAATCGGCCGCACGGTATCGACGAAACTAGGCCAGTCCGCGGCATTGAGCAGCTTGGCCTTCCCGTGCATCTTCATCACCTGCGAGATCACGACAAGCTTGTTGTAGACGCTTTTGCCCTTCTGTCCTTGCTTCAGGCAGTCGGTCGCAAAGTCGAGCAGATCTTGGCGCTCAACATCATCGATGAAGATCTTGCTACAGAACGCGCTGAAGGAGTCGAGGATGGGACGGTAAGTACGGAAGGTTCGCAATGAGCGGTGATAGCGAACGTAATCCTTGTACGCATCGAGGGCATGTTTTAACGTCGTGCGCTCTTGGGTTACTTCGACAACAGGCGCTGCCGGAACAATCCCGTTGCGCACGGCGTCCAGCTCGGCCTGCTTCGCCCGCACCTTATCGGCGGCGGCGAAACCATTGGGCCCGGCCGCTTCGCGATACCGTCTGCCGCCTTCCCACCATTCGAGGTAATAGCTACCTTCGGCGTGGACTTCGTCCCGACCCGCGACCGTCACGTGATCGCGCCGAACCCGACCCTTGCTGTCGAAAAGCGCCGGAACGAGGGTCCAGTTTGCGCCAGCCGAGGTGGAAATCTTGATTTTCTTGAGGAGTTTGACGCGGGAGATCTTGGGCATTTGGCGGTTCCTCGTCTGAACCGCCACCATATTCGCCTACACGGCTTCTAAATGCAAGTAAACAAATGCACACCGTGACAGGGCAGCGTTCTAACCAACTGAACTACGTCCCCTCTTTGTTTTCTTACCGTTATTGGAAACCCGCGTATTTACTGGCTTTCCTCACGTTCAATCGATTCGCCTGCGTCGCCTGTTTCAACCCGTAGAACCAAATTCCGACGTCAATGGACACCATGGACGCCAAGCTTAACCGCTGTTCAAAAATGTGCTGCAGGCAACGTCAACCCAGAGCAGCTGTCCCTGCCCCGTGACTGGATTGTAGCAGAGGCAATTCAGATCAGTACAGGCTCTGTCGCCTCTATCGTGGGTGAACTGCACTCGTTATCAGATCAATGGCGGCTCCGACCAGGACAAGCCACGCGGAATTCACCCTAAACCGAAGCAGGGCGATCAACGATGCCGCAGCCAAAGAACAGTAAGAGTGTCAACGACGGATGCCCGCCCAAGCTGATGCTTTCATAGACGCCTCACTGATTTCCTTCAGCTTTTTGCTCGGCTCGGCTGGAAACAGAAAGTCTTGAGGCATGTCCCCACCGCGACTGAACGTGGGCTCGAACTCCTTGAGGACGACGAAGACTTCGCGGTCATACTGACCTGCTTCCTGAGCAGGCTCGATGTAGACAGGCCCGACCTCGCCGCCGTATTGTCCCGCTGCGAGATTTGCTCCCGCGCGATTGTGCGTCTGGTAGAAGCGGAAGCCTGACTGGGTGGCGAATAATTTACCCGTCGGTCTGATGAGCGGTGCCGCGATTCAGCACGCACAGGAAACAAGCGTTGTGGCGCACGCGATCCTGATCGGAGTCGATCTGGGTCCCAATCTCTCGGTGACAGGTTCCCTCGCCACGGTGGCATCCATACGTGCGATCTACAGGCTCACTCTGTGGCCGAATGTGGTTCTCTCGGTTGCAATGTCCCTCGGCGTAGCGCCCGTTCCTTCATCAACACGAAGAAAACCGGAACCAGAATCAGTACGTGAATCGTTGACGTAATCATTCCGCCGACCATGGGAGCTGCAATCGGCTTCATCACGTCGGAGCCAATGCCGCTCGCCCATAGAATCGGAATCAGGCTGGCGAGAACCGCACAGACCGTCATCAACTTTGGCCGGAGCCTCTGTACAGCACCCTCAATGGCGGCCTCGTGAATATCGGCATCCGTAAGCGGCCGACCTGACGCAATGCGCTTATCGAGCGATTCGTGCAGATACACGACCATGACGACACCCGTCTCCACCGCTATGCCGAACAGCGCGATATACCCGACCCACACGGCCACGCTGAAGTTGTAGCCAAGGAGCCATTGCAAGATCAGCCCGCCGGTCATCGCATAGAACGTGGGGAAGATCAGGACCATGGCCTCGGTTAGGGACTGGAAGACCATGTAGAGGAGCAGGAAGATCACGAAGAACACCACGGGTAAGATGATCTTCATGCGTTCCTTAGCCCGAAGCTGGAATTCGTATTCACCCGACCACTGATAGGTGTATCCCGCGGGCAATTGCAACTTCTGCCGAAGCATTTGGCTGGCCTGGTCTACGAAACCGCTGTAGTCGGTGGTGTTGAGATCAATGTAGACATATCCCGTAAGCTGGCCATCTTCATCACGGATCATCGCCGGGCCGCGTGAAAACGAAATCTTGGCTACTTCGGAAATCGGTATCTGTGCGCCGGAAGGTGTCGCAATCAACACGCGACTCAGCTCTCCGACGTTGTCGCGAAAATCACGCTGGTAACGGACATTGATCGGATAGCGACTGCGGCCTTCGATGTTTTCGGCAACATTCATCCCTCCAATACCGGATTCCACAGCTTGTTGCACATCAGCAATGGTCAAACCGTATTTCGCCGCTTCTGGACGATTGACCTCCACATTGATATAAAAGCCTTGCGAAACCCGCTCCGCGAAAATCGACCGTATCTGCGGCAACCCCGAGAGAATCTGCTGTACCTGCGCCCCGAGTTGCTGGATTTGCTCCAGATTTGTGCCTTGAATCTTCATTCCTACCGGTGTCTTGATTCCGGTGAGCGCCATGTCGAGACGGTTTTGAACTGGCATGGTCCAGGTGTTTGTCAGCCCCGGAAACTGAAGCTTCTCGTCCATCTCGCGAATGAGCTTTTCGTAAGTCATCCCTGGAGGCCATTTCTCTCGCGGCTTGAGCATCACGGTCGTGTCGTACATATCGAGCGGAGCGTTATCGGTAGCACTGTCGGACCGGCCCACTGCACCGAAGACCGTCTCAACTTCTGGAAAAGACCGGAGAATCCGATCCTGCTCGTGCAAGAGCTGTGACGCTTGCGTGATCGAAATGCCGGGAAGGGCCGTGGGCATGTAGAGCGATGAGCCTTCAAACAATGGCGGCATAAATTGACTGCCCATTCTGAAAATCAAAGGAAACGTCACCACGAGGAAGGCCAAATTAAGCAGCAACGTCGTCTTGCGGTATTTCAGGCACAGTCGTAAAACCGGCAAATAGAGTGCCTGCGTAATTCTTGAAATCGGATTTTCCGATTCGGGCCGTAGCTTCCCGCGAATGAAAATGACCATCAGGATGGGAACCAGAGTGATGGCCAACAAGGATGAAAAGCCGACGGCCAGAGTTTTCGTCCATGCCAGTGGGCGGAACATGCGCCCCTCCTGCGCCTCCAACAGGAAGACGGGAAGGAACGAGACCACGATAATAAGGAGGGAAAAGAATAGCGCGGGGCCCACCTGCTTGGCGGCGTCGATGAGAATGCGCACGCGCTCGCGATCCGACGCGGGAAGGGGTCGCTCGGAAAGATGCCGATATCCGTTTTCCACCATGACGATCGCGGCGTCAACCAAAACGCCAATCGCCAATGCCAACCCGCCCAGCGACATGATGTTCGAGCTGACGTTCAGGTAGTACATGGGAATGAAAGAGATCACTAGCGCGATCGGTAAGGTGAGAATCGGGATCAGCGCCGAGCGGAAGTGAAACAAGAACACAATAATGACCAGGGAAACAATGATCGCTTCCTCCAGTAGGCTATGTTTCAACGTGTTGATCGATTCACTGATCAGTCCCCCACGGTCATAGCCGGCGACGACCTCGACTCCCGGCGGCAGCGATCCTTTGATCTCAGCCAGCTTCTTCTTGACACCATTGATCACATTGAGGGCATTCAGCCCATACCGCATGACGACAATGCCACCCACAGTCTCGCCTTCACCATTCCACTCCGCTACACCTTCGCGCAGGTCAGGGCCGAAGGAAACCGTGCCCAGATCCTTGATGAGTACGGGCGTACCGTTCTTCGCCATCACCGGCACGTTTGCCAGATCATCGAGCGACTTGAGATAGCCCAGCCCGCGAATCATGTATCGCGTTCCGCTCAGTTCGAGTACGCGGCCTCCGACTTCATTCGTGCTCGATTTCACGCGGTCGATAACGGTCGAGAGCGGTATGCCATAAGCAAGCAGTTTGTTCGGATCAAGCTGCACTTGGTATTGGCGTACGAATCCACCGATGCTCGCTACTTCGGCCACACCGGGAACGGTTGCTAACTGATAACGAAGGTGCCAGTCCTGAATGCTTCGCAGATCGGCGAGGCTCTGCTTGTGACTGTGATCGACGAGCACATATTCATAGACCCAACCCGCACCGGTCGCGTCCGGGCCGATGGCAGGATGCACGTTTGCAGGAAGCCGGCCGGCAATCGTCTGCAAATACTCCACAACGCGAGAACGGGCCCAATAGATGTCCGTCCCGTCTTCGAAGACAACGAAGACGTAGGAGTCATTGAACATGGTCTGCGCGCGTACCGCTTTCACCCGGGGCGCAGCCAGCAACGCAGTGACAATCGGGTAGGTGACTTGGTCTTCGATGATGTTGGGTGGTTCGCCTTCCCAATTGGTGTGAATGATTACCTGCACATCTGAAATATCCGGTAGGGCGTCCAGCGGAATGTGGCCCATGGACCAGATTCCAGCCAGCGTAAGCAGAAACACTCCGGTGAATACGAGGAAGCGATTGTGTGCGCACCATTCGATGATTCGGGAGATCACGATTACATGCCTCCCGTGGCATTGAGCGTGAGCTGTTTGTTGGCAATCGTCTGCCCGTTTTGTTGTGCCCTGATGGTGACCTGCCAAGTGCCACCGGAACCGAGATCGCCTTTGGCTTCATACATTCCGCCGCCCTTGTCACTGGCATTGATGACGGTCTTCATTGAGGCCATTCCCATCGCCGGCATTGCGGCCATGAAGAAGGTCACCGTCACGTTTGCTCCGGCGATTGGCTTCCCATCCTGCCCAGTCAGCTTCACGCGAACCGTATTGCTGCCCTTGTGCGGAGGATCGGGATCAGTCGTTAGTTCCACATTCGCTTGCTGTTGTGCGGGAGCATTCATCGAAGCCGCCTGACCAGCACCGGGAGGCGGGGGAACAAACGCGCCTGCGGCCGCCTGCAATTGGGCTTCAGAATCAATCAGGAAGTTTGCCGAAGTGACGATTTGTTCTTGTGCCTTTATGCCCTTCGTGACCACCACTTCATCACCGACTTGAGGCCCCAACTCGACTTCCCGCGGCTCAATGCTCCCTTCGCCTTTGTAGATGAATAGCAAGGTCTTGGTTCCTGAGTGAAAAGCCGCACTGGCCGGAACAACCAACTGCCGTCCCATCGGCAGCTTCGCGTGAACATTCACGTACATTCCGGGCCTCAACTTCAGGCCAGGATTCGCAAACACCAGCCGCACCGGCAGCGTGCGCGTGTTGATGTCCACCTGTGGAAGGATGTAATCCACGCGCCCATTGAAGACTCGTCCGGGATACGCGTCGATTGTGACCTCTGCAGAATCGCCCGGTTTGATCTTCCCTGCGTCGCTCTGGAATACCTGGGCAAGCACCCAGACATCGGAAAGGTCGGCGATCGTGTACAGCACGGTTTCAGGCTGCACGTACATATTGGCCAGCGCGTTTTTCTGCGTGATGTAACCCGAAACGGGAGAATTGACTGTCAGATCCGTAATTGCCTTTCCGCCTTGATCTAACTTCTCGATTTCTGCAGGAGAAACTTCCCATTGCAGAAGTCGCTCTTTGGCAGCACTGAAGAGAGAAGACGCACCCGAAGCTACCCCGCTCACTTTGCTCTGCTGCAAAGACTCGGAGTTCTTCTTTGCCAGCAAGTATTCGTGCTCCGTCGAAACCAGGTCAGGACTGTAGATCGTAAATAGCGGCTGGCCCTTGCCGATGAAATTGCCGGTTGCGTCGGCATAGACTTTGCGAATCCATCCAGCGAATCGCGTCTGCACATAGGCCTGCCGCCGCTCATCCACCTGCACGTTGCCGTAGAAACGAAGCTCAGCGCTGACCGGCTTGGATTGAACCTTCCCAATCACAATGCCAATGCTCTGCATCCGCTGCGGCGTGAGCTGAATTGGGGCAAGCGGAATCTCCTGCGTACTGCCGGCCTGAGGGTCGCCTCCCGCTCCGGGCTCGGAACCCGAGCCGTTGGTCGATGAAGTTTGTACCATCGCCTTCATGGACTCGCTTGCGGTGCTGTTTCCAGGATGCGACGCAGCTCCGGCGTGGCTTAAACGCCACCATAGGACGGACGCCACAATCGCGAGCACAACGGTTGTGATCACCGCAATCCAAAACGCCCGGCGATAATTATTGTTTTCTGTACGGAGCATGTCTGGTCCCTCATTTGCATTCGTTCTGAAGTTGCGCTCGTTCATGGCACATCCACCCCCGTAAGGCGCTCTAGTTCAGCCAGCGCCGATTCATGCTCCACCAGCTCATTTCGGTATTCCAAATCGAGGTTCAGAACATCGAGGAACCCGGAAAGCAAGCTCTCGAAGGCTTGGCGGTTCGATTGATACGCAGACAGGGCCGATTGAAAGGTAGCTTCCGATTGGGGGACGAGACCATCACTGTAGATCTTCAGCCGCTCTTCCGCAGTTTTTGCGCGCACATACTGCTGCTGCACTTCCGAAAACACGCGCTGCGATTCAGCGTCCAGCTCTTGCCGTGCTCGCTCCCAGTTCTCCTCCGCTTCCGCAAGTTCGGACTTCTGCCGCCCCCGATTCGGCAGCCGAATGCCGAATGTCGCCATGTAGTAATCGCGGAATTTATCAGCCGTGTGCTCGTACGTATAGGTGACGTTGAAGTCGGGACGGAAATTCTTGTGCGCCAATTCCACCTGGGTTTCCTGCTGCCGGATGGAGGCCTGCTTTGAGTGCACATCCGGATTTTGCTCACGAGCTTTCTGCAGAAGATCGGCCGCGGAATACGGAAGCGTTCGCAAGGTAAGGGTGTCCACAACGATGTCCGCTGACTCCTGCGAACGTCCCAGGACCTGCTTGATCTGGGCTTCAAGCAGTCCTTCTTCCTGATGGTGGTGTGCGATCTCTTGCAGAATCTTCGTGTGCTGCAACTGAGCTTTCAGCACATCCTGTTGATTGCCCTGGCCTACGCGGTAGCGTGCCTCGGTCGCCTCTTGTACCTGATTCAGTAGCTCGTCACTTCTCTGCAGGACACCGAGGGTTTGCTGAATGTAGGCCAGGTGGAAATAGACCATCTTGAGATTTCCCACCACCGTTCTGCGGACTGAATCGGTCTGCGCTTCCATGGAGTCCGCTTCGTGTTCTGCGACTTGGGCGCGCAACTGCCGCTTGCCTGGGTAGGGGATGTCCTGCGAGGCGCCGAACCCGATGTAGGCGAAATCGCTGTTGCTGTAGCCCGCGAAAGGTCGTGGACTGCCCACGCTGAACTGCTGCACTGAGAGTTGTGTCTCGGGTAGCGCAGAGACCTGCTTGGGAACGTTTCGCGAGGCCTGCCACGCGTGGAACGAGGCAGCAATCTGCGGGTTCTTTTGTTCTGCCTCTTGGATTAGCTCACGCAGGGGCGTGGACACGCCCGCGTGCTCGGCCATGGCGCGAGATTCAGGAGTCGAGCCCGGTTGTTGCGAATTTCCTGTCTGTTGAGCTGCCCCCGTGACCGGGAGCAGCATCGCGGCAAGCAGCACAGCCGCGCTCATTAGCGAAATACGAGTGCACCCGAAGAGACTTCGGGACAAATAAGTGGATTGCATCTTTCCTCCCCAAACAAACACCAGTTTGTAGACGCACGAGTGCGCTAGCAGCTCAGAGGAAAGAAGATCAGATCCTTAGGATTGTGGTGGTGAGAGACTTTAGTCCTGGCGGACTATGCGTGCACGAAACACGCGACGACCACTGTGCGAGCGAGCAGTATGTATCGGCCTGGGCGATAAGGGGAAGCCCGTGAACCAGAATCATACTGACATGATGTAATTGCGAGGAGGCGGTTTTCAGAGCGTGAAAGTCCGCAGGCGTGGCGGTGGCCTTACAGCAAGGATGGGACTTCGCCATCCCCATGTCCCCGCACTGCTCGGCCATCTTCTTGCAACATTCGCGTTCGGCCGATGTCATTGCCGCACCCGGCAATACGCACGCCGCCACCGGCAGCGCAGCGAGCATCAGCGCCAGAGCGAAAACACCGATTTTGATCAGCAGTCTCAACATCACCAGTCTATCTACAACTGACAGTAAGTCGCAACAGGCGGGAAATGGTTTCAGCTTACTCCCGTCACTCGATCGGCCAACCTACCTTCATGCCCTAAATCGCTGAAATCGCGAGGCGGACATGTGGAAGATTCGGCACTCCAGGCACGCCGGGGCAGATCAGGCAATATCCAACAACTCATCTGGATTAATAGGCAAAAGACGAAGCTGTCGCGCAAGGCCGCGGTGTGCAAGGGCTCCGACGTATCCCCGTGGTAGTTCAAGCTCGTATAGTCTCCAGGTTCTACCCGCATCTGCGTCGCCCGCAAGATGGATAATGCTTGCGGGTTCGCCGGGCCGCAGTGTTACCTGGAAATCGTCGAGCGGTACAGACAAGCCCTCACCGAGGGCTTTGATGTATGCCTCCTTGCGCGTCCAACAGTGAAAAAAGGCACGCTCGCGCTGGTTAGCGGGAAGGGACATCAATTCGACAGTTTCCGCCGGACAAAAGAATCGCTGGGCAATATCCAGCATGTCTGCCAGTGGGCGGATTTCTTCTACGTCAACACCGATCTCACAGCCGGCTGCGAATCCGAAGACGGCCATACCGCTTGAGTGCGAAACATTAAACGTAGCAAGTCCAGGTTCAGCAAGCCTGGGCTTACCTTTCGAACCGTACGCAATCTGAATCTTGGCCGGGGGAACGCGCAGATAGCGTCCGAGCAGAACTCGGAGAGCACCCCGAGTTAGCACAAATGAATGTCGCAGGTCCTCAAAGCGAAATCGCTCTGCACGTTCTCTCTCGTCAGGAGTGAGAAACGGCTTAAGCTTTGTGACAACGGCCTTCGACACGTCCGCAGTCCGGAGGGACCATACATGAATCATTTCCCCGGTAAGTCGGAATGACCACGGAGCTGACTTGTCTTCTTCCATGCTGGAAACTACGGCGTCCATTGTCATTTCGCTCCACCGCAAACATCACAAAGCTTGGATGTATAAGACCTGCCGCCGCGTTGTTATTGCACTTGTCTTGTGTCGAGGACGCGTTTGAGCAGGTTTTGAACGTCGTCGGCGGACAGCGTGTCCAGTTGCGCCAGCAAAGTTTCACGGCTCGGACTCCCCACCTCCCGCACCCGCCGTTGCAGTACCGGCGTTCGCGCCTTCATCCCCAGCGCCCGTGCTTTCTCCACCTCC
>Ga0210400_10002874_pt1 | contig 15520 bp, 12 predicted proteins | sample IncBWH26MmetaG_FD_155456 | JGI IMG/M metagenome (GOLD analysis project Ga0210400, IMG submission 155456) | Forest soil microbial communities from Barre Woods Harvard Forest LTER site, Petersham, Massachusetts, United States - Inc-BW-H-26-M | ecosystem: Environmental > Terrestrial > Soil >... | reverse complement strand
TGCAGCGGGTGCGCCTGCCACGGGTGCTGACGCGGCGCCTGAACCAGGGCCCGCGCCGATCGGACCCGTTGTTGGTAAAGAGCTCGACGCGGCCAAAGAGATCGAAATTCTCAAGGCCCGCCTGGATAAATTGCAGAAAGTGGTCGAAGAGCAGTCGCAAGGGGGGGCGAACGCGTTGCCAGCCGCTCCGGCCGCTCCGCCCAAATCTCCATATCCTACTGACCCCCAAGACCCGCCTCCCGCAGTAGACAAGGATACGCCGTTCGCGTACGGCGACCAAAGCTGGTTCAACGGCAGCCCGCGCAACAGTCCGGTGCTGGACACGAAATTCTTCACGCCGGAAATCAGGTTCGACACGCACTTCATGACGGATTTCAATCAGCCCATAGATCACACCATGGGCGGATCGACGGAAAGCTTCCGGTCCGGTGAAGTCCAGTTGGAGCAGATCAGCGTGGGCGGCGACTTCCACTGGGACAACGTTCGCGGCCGGGTTCTGTACATGAACGGTTTGTTCGCCACCACGACGCCGCGAAATGATGCGAGCACCGGCGTCGGTCAATGGGACCTTCGAAACGCCTACCGTTACTTTTCGGAGGCATGGGGAGGATATCACTTCAACGTGGCCCACGGGCTCAACGTGGACGCGGGGATTTTCGTGTCGTACATCGGCTTGTTCAGCTACTACAATTTCGATAACTGGACTTACCAGCCGTCGTTCGTTTCGTCCAACACTCCGTGGTTCTTCAACGGCGTACGTATCCAATATTTCCCGACCCAAAAATTGAAGATCGAACCCTGGATCATCAACGGATGGCAATCCTATGCCCGGGCCAACGGCCACCATGGTTTCGGCGGGCAGATCCTCTGGATACCGAACGATTCGATAAGGATCGTTTTCAATAACTACGGCAACGGCACGGATACTCTGGGAGTCCCCAACCGCGTGCGCATCCATACGGACGACAGTATCGAGGTCAGATACTTCAACAAGCCCATGAGCACGGGCATCACCAAGATGGCATTCACGTTCACGGGAGATCTGGGATGTGAATACGGAAAGGGCGGCGGAACTACCTGCATGGGTGGCAGCAACGGCCCGAAGCAGGCGTTCCTGGGCTGGATGGCTTACGACCGGACTTGGTGGGGTAAAGATAAGTATGCCCTTACCCTGGGCGGCGGCATGATGAATAACCCCGGCCGTTACCTGACGCTGCTTCCGCCCATCAACGGAGCGGATGCTATCTCCGGTTCGCCCTACTTTACGGCGAATCCCGGCGACAAGGCCCACATGTGGGATGCCACAGCCACCTTGCATTGGATGCCCAAGCAGTACATTACATGGTGGGCCGAAGCCGGCTATCGCCACTCGGATGTGCCGTACTGGTCGGGCCGCCACGGGATAACACCTCCGGGCGGAAATACGGGCTCGCCCTCACAATACGTTTGCGCAGCCGGTGGCTCCGCCGGAACAAGCGACCTCGCGACGGCGGAGGCGAATTGCGGTGGCGGACTCACCAGTGTCTGGTTCCCGGATCTTCGCAAAGGCCAGGCCACTCTGAGCGTCGGCGTCATGGTGAAGTTCTAGAGTTGTGCGTCAGTGAGAACGGGTACCATCGACGGCCCCAAGACGACACGCGCGGATAACCCGCGCGTGTCGGCAGGTTCCCAACAGATTCCAGACATCGAGAGCCTCGTTCTTCCGCTCCGGGATCGTCGGACCGCGTACGCGACACCCCGATGGATTCGTCGCCTTCGATCCGCGCTGCCAAGTACTCTCTGCCTCGCCGGAGTCATACTCTGCACTTGGACAGCATTTCACTTCGGCCAAAGTTTCGCCTTCACGGGGTTTGTCTATCTTGTGCCGGTGGTCTTCGCAGCGATGTACGGAGGATTCTGGCAGGCAACGCTGGTCTCCATCGCCGCCGCGATGTGTCTCGACTATTTTTTCATTCCTCCGATTTTCAGCTTTGAAAACAGTCCGGAGAATTGGATCGCGCTGGGCGCATTTGAGTTTACGGCCTTGGTGATCAGCCGCTTGTCTCTCCGGGCGCAATCGCGCGCGAGAGAAGCAATCGCCGGGCGCCGCGAAATGGAACGCCTGTATCAAACCTCGAAACAGATGTTGCTCTTAGACGGTTCCGACGACCCGGGAAATCTCATGACTTCGCTGATCCGAGAAGTCTTCGAACTAAGCAGTGTCGTCCTGTTCGATGCTCTGGCAGGCAAGACGTGTCGAAGCGGCGAAGTTCTTCCCGGAGCGGAGCATTTGACCCGCGCCGTGCATGCTCTGGGCACCGATACCTTCGATCCTGAGGTCAGGACCTGGTATTGCGTCCTCCGTTTCGCAACCCAACCCGTGGGAGGTTTGGCGCTGACCGGCGCCGATTTGAATGGAACAGCGATGAGTGAACCGGCTGCAAGCGCCTTGGCCTCGCTGACAGCGGTCGCACTGGAACACTTTCGAGCGCTCCGGCGAGAAGCGCGTGCGCAGGCTGCGCGCCAGGCTGAAGAATTGCGCACATCGGTCCTCGATGCCCTGGCGCACCAGTTTAAGACACCTCTAACTGTGGCGCGGGCAGCCAGCTCCGGCCTCTTAACCGCAGGCGGCTTGTCAGATCTGCAAACGGAGCTCGTGACCGTAATCGACGAACAAGCGACAAAACTGGACGATCTGGCGTCTCGGTTACTGCGAGCCGCGACGCTGGATAGTGCCGACTTCAAACCGCAGCGTGAGCCGTTGCTGTTTTCCCATCTGGTGAACGTTGCGATCCGGCGACTCGATCAAGAATCGGATCGGGAGCGATTTCACGTGTACGCGCCCAGCGGAGAGGTCCCAATACTGGCGGATCGTCAGTTGGTTCTGACTTCGGTCGCACAGCTTCTTGACAATGCCGTCAAGTATTCTGAGCCCGAGTCACCCATCGACGTCGTGGTGATGGTCATAGACGCTGAAGTAGTCCTCACGGTACGCAACAAGGGTTTGGTAGTTGCTGCGAGGGATCGGGAACGTGTGTTCGAGCGATTCTATAGAGCTCCTGAGACGCAACACCTGCCTGCCGGCACTGGGCTAGGGCTTTCGATCGTCAAGAGGATCATAGAAGCACACCGCGGAAACGTCTGGGTCAGGGGCGAGACAAATTACGGGACGTTGTTTTCCATTTCTCTTCCGGCGGCTCGCGCGTGTTAGTGTACGCCTCCCGTGAACCTTTCGACCATTGGCAGCGTTCTGGTAACGGATGATGACCCTGATATTCGACGAGTACTCCGGAGGACGCTGGATACGTTCGGATTCAATGCTATGGAGGCTTCTACTGGTGAACAGGCACTGAAGCAGATCGAAGGTCACCGGTTCGACGTTGTGCTCCTGGACGTCAACATGCCCGGCATGGGTGGGATAGAGGCTTGCCGGCAGATTCGCAAGAAAGCCCCCCGGCTACAAATCTTGATGCTGACGGTTCGAGAACGGGAGGAGGACAAGATTAAGGCACTCGACGCGGGAGCGGATGACTACATCACTAAGCCCTTCTCCATGCCGGAGCTGGCAGCCCGACTAAGATCTGCCGTCCGGCGTTCGTCCACTCCGGCGGTCGACGCGAACACGCCGATTGTGATTGGAGACATCGAGCTAGATCCAGAGCGCCGGATCGTACGCAAGGGCGGCACGGAGATGCGCTTGACCAATAAGGAGTTCGACCTGCTGCTTTACCTGATGTCCCATCCCGGCGTTCCGCTGGCTCACGCGAAGCTGTTACGGGCGGTATGGGGCGCCGAGTACGGCCAGGAATTGGAGTACTTGCGCGTGTTCATGCATCAATTGCGGAAGAAGCTCGAGGACGATCCGTCGTCTCCCGAGTATTTGCTCACCGAACTTCACTTTGGTTATCGCTTCAGAGAGCCGGGAGCATGATCATTTATGCCTTCCTTATGCTGCTTGCTCTATTCTGACTCTCGGTGAGCTGCGCGGTCTCCGCGCCTCGAGAGGAATTGGGGCACTCTATGAAAAGCAAGACTTTGAAAACTGGCCTTCTGGTTCTTAGTATTCCCGCATTGCTCACGCTCCACGGCTGCAACAAAGTGCATGCGCAAGGAGATGCGGCTGCGGCGGGAGTACCCCCGCAAGCCAAAGTAGTGAACGCCGTCGACCTGACTCTGTTCTCAGTGGACCATCCGGAGCAATTCCCACTCGCGGCAGCGACCGAGCATCCCACTACTTCCGAGTTGGTCGCCACGGGGACAGTCACTCCCGACGTCTCCCGTAATGTTCCCGTTGTCTCGCTGGCTTCGGGCCGCGTGATCGAGATTAAAGCGAAGCTGGGCGACACGGTTCAGAAAGGTCAGTTGCTAATGAGGATTCGAAGCGACGATGTCGCCGGCGGCTATTCGACGTACAGAATGGCTATGGCGGATGAGGTTCTCGCAAGAACACAGTTTGAGCGCGCCAAGGATCTCTACGATCACGGTGCCATTGCCCTGAACGATCTGCAAGTCGCGCAGGACACCGAAGACAAGGCCAAGATAGCCGTTGAAACCTCGCAGGAGCACCTGCGACTGCTGGGCAACGATCCCGATAAACCGGCTGGCATTGTGGATGTTGTTGCGACAACCTCCGGAGTGGTTACGGATGAGCAAGTGACTACCGGATCTCTGGTGCAGGCCTACAACACACCCTACCCGTTCACGATTTCCGATCTCTCGAAGGTCTGGATCGTCTGCGACGTGTACGAGAATGACCTGGCTAGTGTCCGGCTCGGCGACAGCGCGGAAATCCACTTGAACGCTTATCCCGACAAAATGTTCAGGGGGAAGGTCAGCAACATCGGTTCTATCCTCGATCAGAACCTCCGCACCGCCAAAATGCGGCTTGAAGTCGACAATCCGGGAATCATGCGGTTAGGCATGTTCGTGAGGGCTACGTTCCGCGGTCAAACGATGGAGATGCACACGGAAGTGCCGGCGTCCGCCATCATGCACATGCACGATCGTGATTTTGTCTTCGAGCCTGCGCCGGACAACAAATTCCGCCGCCTCGAGGTGGTCAGTGGAGACCTTCTCCCCAAAAACGTGCAAGAGGTCAAGTCCGGGCTGAAAGCGGGTCAGCAAGTGGTGTCGAATGCGTTGGTTCTGGACCACGTGATTGGACAGTAATCGGCGGTCCGGAACACAACAACAGGGATACAAATGATTCGCGCTCTGGTAGATTTCGCGTTTAACAACAAGTTCGTGGTGCTGTCACTTGCACTCTTGTTGCTGGGAGGGGGCGCTGTTGCCTTTCACTACCTCCCGGTAGAAGCCTATCCCGATATCGCCGACAACTATGTCACCGTTATCACCCAATGGGCCGGCCGGTCCGCCGAGGAGGTGGAACAGCAGGTGACCATCCCGATTGAAATTCAAATGTCGGGAATGCCGCACATGACCTTTCTGAGGTCTGAGTCAATTTTCGGCCTGTCGTTCGTTCTCATGATTTTCGATGACAGTTCCGTCAACGATTGGAACCGCCAGAAGGTGTTGGAAAGGCTCACACAGGTCAATCTGCCTCAGGGGCAGAACCTGCAGCCTCAAATCGGAACGGACTGGAGCACCACCGGGCAGATCTATTGGTACACGCTGCGAAGCACAAATCCGAAGTACGATCTGATGGAGTTGAGATCCCTCGAAGACTGGTTTCTCCTCAAACAGTTTAAGTCCGTCGAGAATGTGGTGGATGTTTCCGATTTTGGCGGCACGGAGCGAGAGTACCAGGTGCGCGTGGATCCGGCCAAGCTCGTGTCTTACGGATTGAGCATCGGCCAGGTGGAGCAGCAACTCGCCAACAACAACATCAATGCCGGAGGCAGCTTCGTCGAGGTCGGCATGCAGCAAATGAACGTTCGCGCGTTGGGGCTCTTCAGCACGGTGCACGACATCGAGCAGACCATGCTCACGACCAAGACCGGGACTCCGCTTCGAGTGAAGGACATCGCGGACGTGGTCCAGGGTCCAAAAATCCGGTTGGGACACATGGCCCGAGCCAACCACATGGAGAACGGGACCATTGTCGACGAACCGGACGTGATCCAGGGCGCCGTGCTGATGCGCAAGGGCGCTGAAGAGGAAGCAACGCTCCAGAAGATTCACCAGAAGGTCTATGATCTCAACCACGGTCTCCTGCCTCCCGGCGTGGAAGTCGTGCCCATGCTGGACCGCAGCGACCTCCTTCAATTCACCTTGAACACGGTGATGCACAACCTGACCGAAGGCATGATTCTGGTCACCGTGATCCTGTTCCTGTTTCTGCTAAATGTTCGTTCCGCCTTCATCGTCGCGCTTACCATTCCGTTCTCATTGCTTTTCGCCTCCATTTTTCTCAATGTGAGCGGTATTCCCGCAAATCTCTTATCGCTGGGCGCACTGGATTTCGGGATGGTAGTGGATGGAGCGGTCGTCATGGTTGAGAACATCATTCGTCATTTGAGCCACCATGGCCGCCAAACCCAATCGGGACGCATAAAAACCGTCGCCGAGATGATTCGCGAGGCTTGCCATGAAGTCCAGAGGCCGGTTTTCTATGCCATCGCCATCATCATCACCGCCTATCTCCCGATCTTCACGCTCCAACGTGTCGAGGGCCGGTTGTTCCGGCCCATGGCCTGGACGGTAGCCTTCGCCCTACTGGGCGCCATGACGTTTTCGATTCTCATCGCCCCTGTGCTGGCAGCCACGTTTTTCCGCAAAGGAATTCGGGAGCGGCGCAACCCGGTGTTGGACTATTTGACGGAGCGCTACCGCCGCCGCCTCCGTTGGGCCGTTCAGCACCGTTGGCTGGTCGCAGCCGTGGGCGCTGCTGTGCTGGTTGCAACGGGCTACTTAGGATTCAGCGGCGTCATTGGAGCGGAGTTCTTGCCCCACCTGGACGAAGGCGCGATCTGGGCGCGCGGCACTCTCGCGAACAGTACGAGTCTTTCGGAGGGTGAGAAATTTACTACCAACGAGCGCTATGTTTTCGCGTCCTTCCCAGAAGTCAGCAAAGTCGTTTCGGAAGTCGGCAGGCCCGATGATGGAACCGACACCGGGGGATTCGGCAACACCGAGTACTTCGTCGACTTAAAACCGCACGATCAATGGCGTCCGATATTCCACAGGAACAAAGAAGAGCTGATCGCCGCCATGAATCTCGCTGTGCAAAAGTACCCGGGGGCAATCTGGAATTTCTCGCAGCCTATCGAGGATAACGTCGGAGAGATGCTTACGGGTACTAAGGGTTCGCTGGCGCTCAAGATTTTCGGGAATGATTTAAAGATTCTCGAGCAGAAGGGCGAGGAAGCTGCCGCGGTCATGGAGAAAATCTCTGGTCTGCATGACGTCAAGCTGTTGCGCGATTTCGGCCAGCCGAACCTGGATCTAACCATCGACCGTCGCCAAGCGGCCCGCTTCGGCATCAACGTGACGGACATACAGGACGCCGTCCAGACGGCCGTAGGCGGCAACGCGGTGAGTCAGGTACTGCTCGAAGAGCAGCGTTACGACGTGGTGGTCCGCTACCAGCAGGATTTTCGCAATACCCAGCGGGCCATCGAGAAAATCCGGCTACTTTCCCCCACGGGAGAGCGCGTGTCGCTGGCCCAGCTGACCAACATCGAGGTCAAGGACGGAGCCTACGACATCTTTCGGGAGAACAACAGCCGCTATGTGGCCATCACCTTTAACGTGAGAGGCCGCGATTTGGGGACCACGGTCGAAGAAGCTACCAAGGCCATCACTGACAAAGTGAAGATGCCGCCCGGCTATCATGTTGGCTTTTCGGGCGAGTACGAGAGTGAAAAGCGGGCGGAAGCGCGGCTGCGCATTATCGTCCCGCTGACGCTCCTGGTGATCTTCATCATTCTCTACACCATGTTTCGCTCGTTCAAATGGGCCGGGCTCATTCTGTTTAACGTCGCCTTCGCTCCCTTCGGCGGCCTGCTGGCGCTGATGCTTACCGGAACGTATCTGAGCGTATCCTCGGGCGTCGGAATGCTGGCGCTATTCGGCGTCTCCGTGCAGACCGGGGTCATCATGGTCGAATACATCAACCAACTCAGGGCCAAGGGCCATACGATCGTGGACGCCGCGGTGGAAGGCGCGGTGCTGAGGCTTCGTCCCATTATGATGACCATGCTGGTGGCAACCCTTGGGCTCCTGCCTGCGGCGCTCTCCCATGAGATAGGATCCGATTCGCAGCGGCCGTTCGCGATCGTCATCGTGGGCGGCCTGCTCTCCGCTCTCACGCTGAGTATTGTCCTGTTGCCTACCTTTTATGTCTGGATAGCGAAAGAAACCGACACGCTTCCGCAATCGGAGGCAGCCGTTGAACACTAAGGGAGCGATTTCGGTGACTCCGACTAAGCGTGTAGCGTGGATTTCTTACGTTGCCTTTGCGTGCATTCTGCATCCGGGTACCGCGTGCGGCCAAGCGGCTCCTGTCAGGATCACTCTGGATCAAGCCATCGAGCTCGCGCTTCGGCAGAACCACAGTTTGCTGGCCAATCGAACCAACGTCCAGCAGAACCTGGCTCAGGAGATCACCGCGAACTTACGGCCCAACCCCACATTGTTCACCGATTGGGAATACCTTCCGCTGCCGGGTGTCCATCCGGATGCTGGGCTGGCGGGTTACCTGCACGACTCGACCGAGGGCGACATCGGCATGAGTTATTTGTTCGAGCGGGGCCAGAAACGGCAGAACCGTCTTCGGGCAGCGAAGGACGCCACTGCCGTTACGCGTTCGACGGTGACGGACAACGAACGCACGCTTGCCTTTCAGGTAAGCCAGCTCTTCTACAACGTCCAACTTGCGGAGTCGACGCTTGAGCTGGCGAATCAGGACCTGAAGAGCTTTCAAGATACGGTGAACATCAGCGAATCTCAATACAAAGCCGGCGGCTTGAGTGAGAACGACTACCTACAGGTCAAGCTCCAATTGGCGCAGTTTCAAACGAATGTGGAAAACGCAGCGCTCTCACGGGTCCAAGCGCTTTCCGACCTCCGGCAACAAATGGGTTACGAATCCGTTCCGGCGGACTACGATGTGATTGGACCGTTCGAGTACCAGCCGCTGACGGTCAAGATCGAGGACTTGCAAATGAAAGCCCTCGCGAATCGCCCGGATCTGCGGGCAGCGCAACAGGGGATTACCGTGGCCCAAAGTCAATACGGGCTGGCGAAAGCAAATGGAAAGCAGGACGTCACCGTTTCAGCCAACTACTCGCACGTGAACGCCATCAGCGCCGTTACTTGGTCCGTTAGCGTCCCGCTCCCGATTTTCGACCGCAACCAGGGCAATATTGCGCAGGCACACGTCGCCATATCGCAGGCGCGGGAACAGCAGCTGCAAGTGCAGGGGCAGGTGATGACCGATGTCAGGGACGCGTATGCCGGCGTGGAATCAAACGGCCGCGTGGTGCAAATCTACCGTGCCGGTGTCCTGGACGACGCGAAGCAGAGCCGCGACATCAGTGAATACTCTTACCGCCGCGGCGCAACGCCCCTGCTCAATTTCCTCATTGCCCAGCGCAACTATGACGCCATCGAACTGTCCTACCGCCAGGCCCTCGCCGCTTACTTGACGGCGGTCGAACAGCTTCGCCAAGCAGTGGGAACCAGGAGCTTGCCTTGAACAAGGAAGAGATTCGAGCGCGAATTAGGGAAATCGGCATCATCCCGGCCGTCCGTCTGTACTCTGCCGAGGACGCCTTGTTCGCTGCGGAAGCAGTCTGCGATGCTGGGATTCCGATTGTCGAGGTGACGATGACAGTCCCCGGCGCAGTCAAGGTGATTTATGAATTGACCCGTCAGAATAAGGAAATTACCGTGGGGGCCGGGACGCTCCAGGATGTGGAAACTGCGCATCGCTGCCTGGACGCGGGAGCTTCATTCCTGACCAGTACTGGGTTCGATCCGGAGGTCGTCAACTTTGCGTTTAAGCGGTCGGTGGTGGTCTTCCCCGGAGCGTGTACTCCCACTGAGATTGTGACAGCCTGGAAATCCGGCTCGGACTTCGTCAAAATCTTCCCGTGCTCGGCGATGGGCGGCGCCGGCTATATCCGGGCTCTAAAAGGGCCGTTCCCCCGAATTCCAATGATTGCATCCGGCGGCGTGAACCAACAGACTGCGGGCGACTTCATCCTTGCGGGCGCGGACGCGCTGGGTATCGGCAGGGACTTAATTCACCAGGATGCGATCAAACGCCGCGAGAGGGGCTGGATCCAGGAGCTGGCGCGCCGCTATGTGCGGATAGTAAGCCAGGCGCGCAGTGAGCTAAAGTAACATGTCACATAAACTCTCAGCCGTCTTCCTTGTGAGCGTGCTGGCGGTCATGCTGCCGTTGTTGGGAGCGGACGAACTCAAACCGGCTCAGGTAACCAATACGGAGCGGGTAGACTTCCTGCCGGGCGGCACCCTTCGCATAGACGGCTCATACGGATCGTTGAATGTGGAGGGATGGGACCAGCCGACAGTTGAGATTAGCGTGACGAGATCCCTTCGCTTCGGCAAATCTAAGACTCAGGAGCAGGATCAGCGTCGCCTGGAGAGCATTCGGGTTGTAGCGAATCGCAATTCTCCCACAGAATTGACGATTTCGACCACGATCGCCTCCCGCCATGGCGACTGGGTCCCTTTTCGGTCGCCCATCACTACGGCTAGCGTGACGGCGGAGGTTGAGATCCATGTGCCCCGCGATACACGGCTAGCAATCCGTCACCATACCGGCTACGTGTTTGTTAGCGGCGTAACCGGCGATATTGAGGCGAGCGCAAGCCGCGGAGACATTGTACTGATGCTTCCGGATTCTGGCTCATATTCGATCGACGCCAAGACCAAAATCGGCGCCGTGTCTTCCGACTTTGAGGGCTCTGCTCTCAGCCGATACCTGGTGGGCCAGCGATTTGTACGAACTCTTACGCCCCCCTCGCAGCAGCTTTATCTGCGAATGGGTTTTGGAGGGATCACCATAAAGGCCGTTCCGCCCGAGGTCGAGGCACCCATGACGGCGGTTACTAAATAGTCGAGGGTCATTTGAGATCGGACCGGCTCGCGAACGTTTGCCAGAAGCGTCAGGTTTTGGGAAAGCGTGCAGAGCGGTCCGGCCTTGAGTGGAGGCGAACTATGGACAATAGAGGTTTTCGCCACGGACTTTGTGTCAGCGCACCTGACGTAATTGCGGGTGCTCTATGTCAGTTCTTCAAACGCTAATCCATTTAAGTTGAGAGACTTGTGCGGAATCTCAGCTATCCGCCTAAACCAAACGTAGTCGAAAATGCAGCTGCAGGTTCCTCAAGGTTCCACACGCTCGATTTCTAAGCTGTTGAATCTAAAGATTCACCGGAAGGGAGCGCACCTGTGCCCAAGGCAGATTCCGGCCAACCTGCGAAATGCCCTGTTTTCAAGGCATTCTGTTTCAAGAAGTTGCGTGGACCTTATTGAAGGCAGTTGAAGTCTATGGGACTTTTGGATTTCCGCAGCTACAGGCGGTGACCTCAGAGCGGTCCCGCTCGCTGATGTTTTCCTGGCTTGGGAACCGACTATGATCCGATTGTTTCTGGACAATGGCGCGGACGTCATCACCAACGCTCCATTCGCAGTTGCCTTTGCAGAAAAGATCGGGACTGCCCTCCGACCCTTCGTTGACTTTAAGCAAGCTCACCCCGAGCTCGCTGACCAGCCGCAGCAGCAAGCAGATCAGGCGCTTCGATACTTTGCAGCCCAAGAAAATCTTAAATGGGTCTGCTTGATGCTGTGGGCGGGAGTAAACCCACACACACGCGGGCCGAGTCTCTTTGATACGCATCAGGAGGATCCAGACTGGCATACTACTGCTGTCGACGAAGCCCGTTATAAAGGCAACCTGGAGATTTTCAAGAAGTTCAAGCCGGGACCACAAACGGATAACCTCGGAGAGCTGCTCTCATCCGCTCTCTATTCGCGAGGAGACGATGTCTTGGGCTATCTGCTGAAGATCGGAGCGAATCCGAACAATAAAGAGAACGGTGGTTCCGCCGCCCTCGATCAGTGCCTGACGCACTTCAGATTTGAGGGCTTCGGTCCGTCCCGACAAAAGGCTCAAATTCCCAAATACGCAGTTCGCCGCACCTTGGAGACGCTGCGCGCGCTCGTTACACACGGCGCTTGCTGGAAGCCCCACGACCAGTACCACATGAATTGCGTTCGGAAATCACTCTATCAATGCGAACCGGTCGTAACTGTAGAAGTCGTCAAGATCCTGGCCCAGAACCAGGCTGCTTCGCAAGAGACCCTGGAGGAACTCTTAGCACCTCCTCGCATGCGACAACACCTTTCGAGCCTGGGCATCAATCTTTACACGAGTTCAGATAGAAAGTACAAACCCCGAACTGCCCACGCCGGTAGCCCCTAGCTATTTTGTTCGCCACACCGGCTTCGGGAATCGGAAGGGTGGATCGGGTTTTCGATACCCATACCAGGCCACTGGTTGCACAGCAAACTCCGCTTTGCGGTCGATGATCGACGACGGGCTTTCTCTGATCGGGTCAAGGCGATTAGCTTGGGCCTCGTCCCGCATCAACCAATCGCCAAAGGGTGTCCCGGATTCAATCGGCTGCCCGTGCTGGATCCCGGCTTGGAGAGCGGCAGAAATAAAGCTGCGCAGTTGTTCCTAGCGCGCCCAGTCGGCCGCTAGGTGACGCAACGCCCGCACCTTCGTTTGTTCCGCTTTAATCGCGGCCTGGAGCCGTTCACGCTCCTCGACTATTCGTTGATGTTCCCGCTCTTGCGCGATACGTAGCTCCTGTGCGGCGCGTGCAGTTAACGCAATCCGGATAAAGCCAGCAAGTGCTTTCGGAACAACCTCTTCTAATTGTGTGGTCTTTCCGTCCTTCCATCGCTTAGTGCGCAGCCGCCCGACGTTCCAAACCTCAACCGAGAGCCTGCCCGCGGGTTCATAGGAAACAAACTTCCCACCGTACGAGAGAACCCGGTCGACGAGGCTTCCTACAGGAGCTGCTGCCACTTCGATCCGGTCAACTTTCTCGACAATCCGAACTCGATCATCTGGCGGTAAATCATCACCGCAGCTTGCTCACGATTCCCGTTGCCGAAAGAGACGGTAAAGCCTCCCGGCTCCATCATTTCGATGAGAGCAGCCATGATACGGATCGCGCGGTCCAGACTGCCTTTGGATACACGGATATCCAGGCACTGTTCTCCCGCCCTGAGAATGCCACGACCATCAGCACTGGCTTTCGCCAACACGTTACGGGCTTGGAGAATCAAGGGATGAGACAGGCTACCCCGTTTCAGCAGTAGTCCACCACTCAACCCGTCAAGTCTCGCCAGCTGCGCCCGCTCTTCCTGGGTCCCGAGCTCCTCGGATCGTAGCTCTTCCTTCGGCGGAGACGGCTTCTCTAACAACACCCTGTCGTTTCTGGAGGGAAGCACCGGCCGTGAAACTTTCTGCCCAGCCTGCTTCCTTGCCCAATACCCTCGGCCCGGCACGGGAATCGTCAGTTTGCGGCACACCTTAGCAAGGCTGACATCTGAGATCCCGTATTTCTTGGCCAGCGTCCACATTGGCGTGGACCACACCTCCTGGTAGAGTTCATCTCGATTCCAGTACCGATCTTCGGAGTTCACCCCGCAACCCTCCTCAGGATGATTATCTAATTTCGAATGTCGAATTACGAGGTCGCAGCAACAGAGTTGGCGATCGATGTGGCGAGGCCGCGAATGGTGCCAGTTTGGAGCTCGCGCTTCTATTTTCTTCGAGTCATCGGACAAAACTGTGCCCAGTTTTGTGCCGACTCCCTGCATAGAAGTGGTGCGCATGGTTGCTAGCGCCATCGCGGCTTTGTCGACGAAGTCTTTGATAACTGGGCAACAAAGCGCAACGGTGAATAACCAGTGTGCCTAGTGCTAAGTTATAGATAATACGTTAGTTCATGGTTCGGGACCAGGAGGCCGGTGGTTCGAATCCACTCGCCCCGACCATTTATCCCTCCCGTTTTCATTGACGGTTCGGGCCTTCTCGACGGCATCTCGAAGCGTCCCCCGTTGTGGGAATCGCGCGAGTGCGCAAAAGGCGGCGCGGCTAGTGCTGGCTCGCCCGGTGCTACCGTTTGGGAATGATCCTCAAGATCCGTCAAGTTGGTGAACAAGTGCTGCGGCAGAAGGCCCGCCGCCTTTCAGCGAACGATATCCTGGATCGATCCACGCAAGAGCTGATCGAGTCCATGCGTGAGACGATGCATGATGCTCCTGGCGTGGGCTTGGCGGCACCCCAGGTTGGTTTTCTCTTGCAAATTGTGGTCATCGAAGATCAGGCGGAGTTTATTCAGAAGCTCCCCCCGCAGCAAGTGGCGGAGCGTGAGCGCAGGCCGGTACCGTTCCACGTTCTGATCAATCCGAAGCTGACGCTGCTGGGCTCCGAGGTGGCCGAGTTCTTCGAGGGCTGCCTCAGCTTGACGGGTTTCACCGCTGTTGTTCATCGCGCAAAGCAGGCTCGTGTGGAGTGCCTGAATGAACGAGCGGAGCCGGTGATTATCGAGGCGGAAGGCTGGTACGCCCGAGTCCTCCAACATGAGATCGATCACTTGCACGGCACACTCTACATTGACCGGATGAACTCGCGGTCGTTCTGCACCCAGGAGAATTACGTGCGGTATTGGAAGGACCGATCCGTTGCGGAAGTAACCAGTCCCGAGCCTCGCTCTGACTGCGCGTGACAAACTCGGTCCCTACTAGATCCTCGCGGCCGTCGGTGCAGGCGGCATGGATGAGGTGTGGAGGCGCGCGACCCGAGGCTCGATCGCATTCTCGCTATCAAGCGATGATAACGTGAGGTTCGGGGTCGGATGGCCGGGATGGCGGTCTTTGCGGTCTTCTATTCGCGCTGGAGCCGCCCGAGAATCGACCGATTCAGGAGCGCAAAGGCCAAGAGAATCGAATTAGAAGTCCTCGCAAACACGCAACATCCGCTGGGTCGCTTCCACAAGCTGTTCCGGTGACGATTCGATCACGTTATAACGTCTCGTTCGGGCTCGTTATGCAGACTTGACTCTCTGGACGGCAGGTTCGCTCTTAGCTTGCTTTGATTTGATGAGGGCGGCCGAGGATGCTCCTTCGAGCGACAGTCCGTAGCCAACTTCACGCACGATGCGTTCCTTCAAAGGTTGAATGAAGTGGATGCGCGTGTCGCGGCGCGTTACTTCCGGCGCCTTTAGGTATATCTCCGCCAATTCCTGCGCGCGGCTGAGGGCTTTGCCATTTGGCACTACTTCCGCGACCACTCCCCACTCATGGGCCGTGCGCGCCGGCAGCGGCTGTGGGTGGAGAAGAAACGCTTCGGCTCGTCCTGGTCCAGCGCGATAACTCCATGTGGTAAAGATTCCGTCGCCGGGCACGACGCCCGCCGCGTAATGCCCCACGTCCTGGAAGGTCGCTCCCTCGGCCGCCACAATCACATTGGCGAGCAGGGCATAGTCTGAATGAATATGCGCGCCTCCCTCGATCGCCGCGATGCCCGGCA
>Ga0210400_10002873_pt1 | contig 15520 bp, 17 predicted proteins | sample IncBWH26MmetaG_FD_155456 | JGI IMG/M metagenome (GOLD analysis project Ga0210400, IMG submission 155456) | Forest soil microbial communities from Barre Woods Harvard Forest LTER site, Petersham, Massachusetts, United States - Inc-BW-H-26-M | ecosystem: Environmental > Terrestrial > Soil >... | reverse complement strand
TGCTGGGTCATTACAGCGGCTTGTTTGGTCTTGTCCTCCACCTGCTGCACTGGATTTGCGCTCTCATCTGTTTTGGTTTCTCCCGGCTTTACTTCTGCCGGCGCATCCGCCCCTTTGTCTTGCTTTGGATCCTGTTTTTGCTCAGCCCCTGATGTCTGGCCGGCCTGGTCCGGAGAAGTATTCTGCTGAGCCTGACTGCTCACGATTCCGCCCAACACTAGAACCACTGCGCACATAATTGCCGCTCTCTGCCCAACTCTCATTAAAGCGCCCCATCACACGTATTCGAAATTCCCGTTCACACAGGATACTCCGCCGTGGGCGCCTCTCGCCTGAGATCTGGCTTGTTTGATCTGGAGTGTTTCCCGCATTCAGCCGGAAGGCTAAGAGGTTAAGAAGATTGCGGGTTTGTTTCCGATCTTGTTTTGAGGGTAGGTTTATCCTTGATGATCCGTGGCCAGGGAGTCTTTCCTATCCCCGCTCGAATGCATGCTTCTTCTCGACTTCTTCCACAGCGCTTCGCATCGCGCTCTCAAATCTCTCGGCCTGCCCCATCAGTCCGGCGGTCGCTTCTGCCCACTCGCCTTCCATCCGCGCGAGCCCATCTCCCGCCACTAAGCGCGCTGCCACTTCAATCAAATGCCCAGGCGTGGTCTCCAGATACTGCGCCTCGGCCGGATCGCCGATCCAGATCTTCGCATCCTCATCCATGGGGCGCGGATTTGTTTGAGTTCCCTCGCTCCTCGCCTCGTTTGCGAGAAGTGGAACCCTTAACTTCGAACTCCAATAAACCTTGCGCTCAATGAAGGTTGCAATCGCCTCGTCCGTGGCCTTTCCAAACACCCACTTCTGCCGCTTGAAGTCGTAATGCCGGCTTGAGAACGCCACCGGCAACAGCTTCCCGGACTTCAAAAACTCAATTTGCCTCCGGTCCACTTCCTTACGCAGCGCGTTGATCACCGGAGCCTCGGTATCCTTTGGCTCCAGTGACGGCAAGACCTCCCGCACCGTCGCCGACAAATTCACCGCCACCGGTGCATGCAGGCCATCCGAATTCTCCAACCGGATGTCCCCATGCAGCACCCAGAAATCCGCTCCCGAAGTCGACCGGTGAAACGGCCACTCCAGCGCAATCGTCAGCGGCAACCCGCTCAACGTAACCCAGATCTTTCTTGCCTCGCCAGCCTGCGCCATCGTCCAACTCACCTCGTGCGTAAATAAATTCTATTTCAAGCTGAGCGGAGTCGAAGGATCTATCTGCTGTCGACCCTTCAACTACATCCGAAAGTTTCTAGAACTCGGTACTGGGTACTCGGGACTCTCTACTTCTTCCTCCCGCTAACCTTCGCTCCCATCCTCAACAATTTCCTCACCGTCCCAGTTGGTAGACTCTTCATCTGATCGTGCAATTCCGTTACTGCTTCAAAAAATCCGGCCATGGCCGTCAGCCTCTCCCGAGTAAAATCTGCCCCCGCCTCTTTCGGATCTAACTCCTCCAAACTTCTTCTCAACATCTCACGGGTCGGATCGATCTCTCTGCGCTTCCTCTGTTCAATCACCAGCCGGAACATCTCCCATACATCTTTCATCGACTCATAATGCTCGCGCCGATCACCCAGCACATGCACCGCCCGCACAATCCCCCAACCCTCCAGCTCGCGGATGGAAGTGCTCACATTCGACCTCGCCACGCTGAGTGTCTCCGCAATTTCCTCCGCGGCCAGCGCTCGCGGAGACAAGTAGAGCAGTGCGTGGATCTGTGCCACCGTTCGGTTGATCCCCCAGCGCGTTCCCATCTCGCCCCAATGGAGGATGTAACCTTTCTGCACGCCAGTCAGAGTCGCCATATCTGTATTTTCAGTTCAATCAGAATCTACAGGCACCTCTGGCGGATGTCAATCGGCGACGGATCCCGGCGCTTCGAGCAATTGAAGCCGAAAACTTGAGGATAGAAATAGTTCATCTCTGCTGCCGTTTTTTTGTCGCGACGGCCGGCTGGAAATTCATCATTGGGCAATCGAATGGGTTGAATTTCAAATTCAATGAGCTGCCCGTAAGGATGTTGATATAATCGCTGGCAACCCGCGCCAGCAGCGCGATTTCAGGCGCGGCATCTTCCAGTTCCTACCCAGGAGAATCCCGATCATGAGACACGCTTGCCGTATTGCGATGTGTGTGATGGCAATGGTAGCAGTCGTAAACTCGGTGTCCGCACAAACGAGCCCCGCCGCTCGCAGCGTCGTGACCACCAAAGACAAGAAAATGACGTTTATCGCGGCTCCCTCGGCCGCCAACACTCCCTATGTGGACGAAAGCGCCGGCCTTAAAACCATCTTCAGTAATCTGGCAAATGCGTACCCGAAAGGTTTGTACTGGTGCTGTGAGGGCGCTACGATTTCGGGGCCTTCGGGACCGTTCGCCGTCGAATGGTGGCATGCAGCTGCATTCACGCCGGCTACCGCCGCAACTGTTCAAAGAGTCGTCGTCTCGATCGGCTATCTGACCGGAAACGACAAGTCCGTAATTCTTAGCCTCAACGCGGACAACGGAAACATTCCCGGAGCCGTGCTGGAGCAGTGGACCGTCGCGAACCTGGGCGTGGCGGGAACTTGCTGCACGGTGCAAAGCAGGAAAAGTTCAGGAGTTGCGCTCACCGCCGGGCAGCAATACTGGATCGTGGCCAGCACTGGACCAAATTCCGATGTGAATGCCAGCTGGAATGTAGCCGACAACGACCAGATCGACCTTTTCCTCAACGCCGGTTTGACCAACCAGAACAGCAACGGCTGGGTAAGTTCCATGACCAGCCCAAACGTTGTTTTTGCCGTCTTCGGACAATAGGCTCATCGGTCCCAAAAGGGACCCCGGCCAGAAAACTCATGCCATGAGGCTCTCCGCCGCGGTCCCGTTGGACCTGAGCTCGATCGATAAGCTTCAAACAAGCTCATTTTGTTCCACTATTACTGGTTTTGTTCCCCCAGGGTACGACGCGCCGCTGAATCGCAAAATTCCACTTCCCACGGTTCCTCAGCTCTGGGACGGATCAATCCGGCTATATTCGCCATTTATTTCCCACTAGTTAACTTCTAAGATTCGTGCCTGGCCGATTACCTCTGTCGCCCCTCGGCGCATAGAAAAAGGGCGGCCGCGAAGCCGCCCCTCCGAACTGAGACCGAGAACTGCCCCGGCTAGCGCCGTCCCGCAGCCGCTCCAGCCGCCGCGGGCATCATTCCCGCAATCTTCATCCCTTCGATGCGTGCCAACACGTTCTCCACACTCGCCCCGGTATCGGTGCAAGCATCCACATACGGATGCCGGCTGCCATCCGCGTGCATGACCAGCACACAGGTTTCGGCCTGCGCCTTCTTCACCATATAGGGCAGATGATGCCGGTCATTCCGGCTCAGCGTTGGCCCCAGCACTACCAGGTCAAATCCGGACTTGTCCAGCGCAGTCTGCACCTGTTTGCGGCCAATCGCCTTCTCGACCGTGTGGCCGGCCTTTTCAAAGGCACCTGCCGTTGCCAACTGCGCCTCCGCATCTCCTTCACCATAAAGAATCTTCAACTTAGCTGCCGTCCCCATGAGTCTTTACCCTCGCGCGGTACCGGTGCTAAATGCCCAGTACTCGACCACTCACGGTAGCAACCGCCCCCTGGCCTTGGTACATCACCGAAGACCAGCACCGAACGAGATCAAATTGCCTGGCGCCGAAGATCCGCTGCTGCTTCCGATGCGCAGACTCAAATTGTTCCAACTCAAAATTCCGTTCAGGAAAATCTCTTCCCCTCGGCCCATTTCAGCGCTACACTTCTGGCCCAGAGGGGCCTCTCATGTTCCGCGCACGCTTCGTCGTCAACATTCTTTTTCTATTTGCCCTTGCCACCATCTGCTCGGCGCAATCCGAGCCTTCGTCCACAGCGAGCTGTAATCTGGAGGACGGCAGGCAGGTCTATATCCGCTACAACCCCGTCAGCACAAAGAGCGACAAGGCACCCAACGGCAAACCTTGGACTCCGGGCGGAGCACCAATGACTCTGTTTACCGAAGCGCCGCTGGGTTTCGGGGGCGCAACCATTCCCGTGGGTGCCTATACGGTTTACCCGTTCCCTGGCAGGGATAAGTGGACGCTGGCCGTGAATAAGAATGTCGCAGCGCACACACCCTACGACGAGAAACAAGACATCGCCCGCGCCTCAATCGAGACCGATCAGGTGAGCCAACCGTCAGATTCTCTGGAAGTAGCGTTCGCGCACGCCGGCCTAAAGTGCACGCTCCGCATCTACTACGGAAAAAGCGCATCTTTCGCCGAATTCGTTGCCAAGTGAAAGATGGTTCGTATCAGGGTATGCTTTTAGGCGTACCATTCTGGCCACGCAATCGTGCGCCTTCAGGCGCTGCCAACGGCCAGCTAAAACCCACCGCCTGATTTCTGCTCCCGCGTCCCCAGGCCGATTAACATCGCCATATCTTTCGGATACACGACATCCCGCCCTCGCGCCAGAAAGTGGTAATAGATCGACAACGCCGCCCCGTACGATCCGAATCCCGCCGATACCACGCGCGAGTGCGCTGCGATTCCCACAATCATCCCGACGAAGCGGAATCCTGAGGCTCCACTCACCGCGCCGCCACCTGCTTCTCCCGCGCTCGCACCGCCTCGTCCTGCATCGCGATCCGGAGAAGCCTGGGACGCTGCCAGCAACACTTGGATTCCCGTCGTCAAGTATCGCGTCCGCGGCGTCGTGACCTGCGCCCCGCCCTCGGCATCGAGCTTCAGGTGCTCGCCTTTGGCCACCGCCACGCCTTCCAGGCTGGTCTCTACTCTCTGGTCGAGCCCATTCGGCGGCGCGACCTGGTGAAACAAAATCCGCAACTGCCCATTGCGCCCCAGCCGTCGCGCCTGTTGCGCCTGCATGACCGAGCCTTTAATCATGCTGCCTTCCGGCAGGATCAGATGATCCGAGACTACCAGCGGCTCGGTGATGAGCGCCTCCACGGGATCCCCCTTCTTTGCCGTCGCGGAGCTCAGCGGCGTAACCAACCGTGCATGTACAACGCTTCCCGTTGGTGGCGGCGCTCCGATCGTAGTCAATGCCTCCGGCTTCACCGCCTCCGTTCCAAAATCCAGCGGCTGCTGCAAGTCGGCATTGAAACTGGTACCTGCATCGATGTATTGCGGATGCACCGGCAACTGCGCGAAAGCGATGCGCTTCAGCTTGTGCATCTTGCCCGGCTCGTGAATCTGCTTCTGCAATTCACTCCACTGGCGGCGGATTTCCTGCCGCGTCGCGCTCACTTTACCTGACGCCGCCGTCTCGAGTTTGTTTTTCTTCTCCGCTTCGTTCGCTGACACAAACCGGAGCACACCATCCGGCGCCGGCGAGGCAATCGTTTGCAGCGCGACATGCCTTCCATCCGGCATCACCAGCTCATCAAACTGCACGTGCACATTGCGCGTAGGAGAAAAATTCCCGTCTGTGGCCTGCAGCACCCGTACCTTCTTCGGAACCGCGTCGATCGCTGAAACTTTCCCGTTCACTTCCGTGCCGACCGGAACCAGCAATTTATCGAAGGCATACACTGGTTCGGTCGTCTTCCCGTGGACCATCTGGCCGACCTCTCGCACGCGCACTTCGGAATCGAGGGCCACTTTAATCGGAGTTCCCGAGGGCACGCTCATCGGTACTATCACGGGCGTGGCGGCTGCAACCGCGGTTTTCTGTGAGTCGGTATTTGCTTGCGGCTCCGCGGGAGGCCTCGGCTTCAAGGTTTGCCCTAAACTCCACCCGCTGCATAGACCGGCTGCCAGTAAAGTCGCGGCATACTTCAAGACAAGTCTTCGCATTACAATTACTCCCTGATTTCGTACGTGGCATCGCCTGTTTTTAAAGGCGTGTCTTTGAGCAGAATAGCGTTTCCGTAGTCTGGCAATAAAGTGGCTGAAACCGTGCTTTTGAAGTACGTGTCTACTGTGAAGTTGAAGCGCGGATAATGGTTGCACCAGCCCAACCCGCGACCTACAACCATCGCTGGGCCAATTTTAGTATTCACTGACTATCCGTAACAATAGGATACGGCCACAAATAGACGAATGTGACGCATTTCCGGAACTGAATTAATACATACTGTCCGAAAGGTTGCCAGGATGGAATACAATCCCGCTGGAAAGCGAGGCCTCGGCGAAAATATGCGCCCATTCTCTTCAGTACCGAACCTTATTGTGTTACTTTTTGCAGCGGCCGCATGGGCTCAGCCCGCCCCGCAAACCCGCCTTGCACGCAGCACAGAGAGCTTTCGTGGAGTCAGCGCTGTCTCTGAGAAAATTGCCTGGGCCTCCGGCACTCACGGCACTTATCTTCGCACCACCGACGGCCGCATCTGGATCCCGGATCAGGTCCCCGGCGCCGAAGCGCTCGACTTTCGCGGCATAGTCGCCTTTTCCGCCGACGAAGCTTTCCTCATGTCTGCCGGTCCCGGAGATCAATCCCGCATTTACCACACCATGAACGCGGGCAGGAATTGGAATCTGCAATACACCAACACGAACCCTAAAGGTTTCTTCGATTCCATGGTCTTCTGGGATCGAACCCACGGCATCGTCCTCGGCGACCCCATCGTTGACGAAACCGGTGTCTTAAAATTCGAACTCCTGATGACTGAAGATGGCCAAACGTGGACGCACATTCCCCCAAAGCAACTCCCGCCCGCATCGGAAGGGGAGGGCGCCTTCGCCGCCAGTAATTCCTGTATCGCGATTCTCCCGTCAACTGACAACCCGGTAGTTCCGCGGAACAGCGGCACTTCAGCTCCTGCGCAGCCGGAAAAAGAAGCGCCTTCAGCCCCGTCCGAAAGCAACATCTGGTTCGCCACCGGCGGCAAAGCCGCACGCGTCTTCCATTCACCGGACCGTGGCCAAACCTGGCAAGTCTTCGACACTCCCATCGCTCATGGCCCCGACTCCGCTGGAATCTTCTCGATCGCTTTTCGCGACGCAAATCACGGAGTCATCGCCGGAGGAGACTACAAGCACCCAGATCAGGATGGCCCCAATCTGGCCTTCACGAACGACGGCGGCAAAACCTGGACCCTGTCGCAAATCTTCCCGCAATCCTATTATTCGGCCGTGGCCTACGATCGCAAAAGCGCGAATCCCAACTCCCGGAACCTGAGCGACAATCAAGCCAACCGCCGCCTCTTCATTGTTGGTGGCAAGTTCATCTACGATTTTCGTCCACCTCGAAACCCCACCCGCATCAGTCCGCCCAGGAAAGGCGACCTCCAATTTAACGCCGTAAGCGCCTACCCCACTGGCGGAGCCCTCTTCGTCGGCCCCAAGGGGTCGATTACTAATTTGCCATAGGGCCTTTGGTGCGCAACCCGCTCTCTCGACCCTCCAAACTCCCCTTGCCCCAACGCCGGAAACCCATTAACCTATGTCAGGCTGGATCATGTTTACTCCGCACCCTAATCTCGCCGACGACGTCAACCGCGTCATCATTCAATCCGAAATCGAAGGTGGAGTTTTTCTCCACGACCTTCCGCCCTCCACCATTCTTCACATCCAAACCCTCCACCACTGCTACACCGCGGTCCTGCTGGGTGGCAGCGACGCCCTAATCTCCGGCCATCCCGAATTCTGTCCCGATCCGGTGCAAGTCGCCATTGCCGGTTCTACCTGGGGAGGGTCCATGCTTAAGCTCCAATATGTGGGACGGGGCATGCACCTGGAATTTCACCACCCCGAGTACGACACCCCGATCGTCACTTCCCCAATCCAGGAAATTCGCGACACCACGTCTGTTGTGTAACCTGCGTACGCGACGGCCCTCATCCAGAGCGTCAGCCAACCTGAACACCCAAGCCTCGAGTCATTGACTTGCGACCTCGCACCCTCTACCATTCCCCGAAGCCGCAAGCCGGAGCGTGAAACTCATCCCATGACCATCACTACCCGCGAAGTGAGCCACGTTACCGTCGTCGACATCACTGGACGCATCACTCTAGGCGAAGAAACCGGACAAGTCCGCGATACCATCCGTGAACTCATCGCCGCCGGCAAGAAAAAAATCATTTTTAATCTCGCCAACGTCGATTACATCGACTCTTCGGGAGTCGGCGAGCTCGTCAGCAGCTACACCACGGTTCGCAACGCCGGCGGCGACCTGAAACTCCTGAACCTCACCAAAAAAGTGCAAGACGTCCTGCACGTTACCAAGCTCTATACTGTCTTCGACATCAAAGACGACGAATTCACCGCCGTAAAGTCCTTCGACTACTTCTTTGCGAAATGAGTCGCCGCCTGCGACTATCGCCGCCTCTCTCTGCGTGCGTCCTCTCTGCATGCCTTCTGGCCCGGCCTCTGCCTGCACAGCAGCCTCCTGAAACACAAAACCCAGTTCAAGCTCCCTCCGGGGACGTCGTAACAACGTTCAAGGCGAGCGCCAATCTCGTCCTCGTCCCGGTAGTGGTTCGCGACAAGCATGGTAAGCACATTCCTGGACTGGGTAAGGCGACATTCCGGCTGGAAGAGAACGGCAAAGAACAAGAAATCTCGACTTTCGAAGAGGTTTACCCTCCGGCCGGAGAGCCTGCTGAGCGCTCAGTCGACCTCGGCTACTCGAACCTTCCCTTTGATGATGCCCATCAGTTGCGGCTCACCATCATCGTCCTCGACCTGCTTAACACTTCGCCACTCCAGCGCACCGACGGCGTAGACCAGATTGCTAAATTTCTCAACAAAGGGCTCGCTCAAAACCAGCCCGTGTCGTTGCTTTGTATAACCGGCAAGGGTCTCCAGTTGGTCCACCCATTTACGTCGGATACGAAGCGTCTGGTCGAGGCGCTGAAGAAAATGCCGATTGGGCCCCCGCGAGTTATGCCGGCTCGAGACGCAGCGCAAACTACCCTGAGACAGTTCAAAGAGATCGCGCAGGCCTACGGCGGCATCCCCGGGCGCAAGACGATGATTTTTGCCGCTGGGAACACTCCCGAGCTTGTGCCTGAAAATTCGGTGTTGGAATCAGGAATATTAGCTGGGGACATCCGAGAGATGTGGCGAAATCTTGCGGAGTCGAATATATCGGTGTATCCGATACAGCTCCTTGCTTCGGCGGTGGACCCAGCGTTCAGAACAAGGCGCGATGTCGACTCAGCTACCAGCCTGCGGCTTTTCGCCGACGCAACCGGCGGCAACCGCTGTATTGAAACCAACGAGATGATGAGCTGTCTCGCTCAGGCGGTGGAGGACTCCCGCTCGTACTACATGCTCGGATTCATCGTTCGCCCCAACGATCGGAAGCCCGGCTGGCGCAATCTGAATGTGAAAGTAGGGATGGAGCATGTCGACGTGCATGCGAGAACCGGCTTTTACTACGGAGATTCTGAAGCGCCTACTCCGAAGTCAATTCACGATTCCGAGATCAATGCGCTCGCTTCCTCTCTCGCCTACAGCGGTGTGCCCATGTATGTCCGGGTACTACCGCCCTCTTCAGATGCGCATTCGGCCAGGACAACCACGGTTGAATTCCTAGTGACGATCCCGTTTAACAGCATTCGTATCGATCACGCGACCGCCAACTCTCTCGATCTCGAACTCGGCGCAATCGCCCTTACCCGGGACACTCGCGAAGCGGGGGAATTTCTGCACCCCGTCCGCGGGAACCCCAAGCCGGAAGCGCTGACTCAATTGGCCCGAGACGGCCTCAAGGTGCGCGAAAAACTGGATTTGCCTCCTGGCTACTATGACGTCCGCTTCATGACTCGCGACAACAACTCCGCCAAGATCGGGACCGTTGTTTTCCCTCTCGATGTGAAGTGAGCCTTGGGCCGCGGGAGTTTCGGGCTGTTTATTTCCGGCGATGGCTTCATGGCAGCTCAGACGAATCTTGACCAGGGCACGAATCAAACTAGTTAACTTGCCTCAATTCTCCCACTCGGGGTCATTGCCGCGAGTCCCAGTACCGAATGCAACACGCTCTAGACGCCTTGCCAGGCAGCTTTGATCCACTCTTACTCACTTGATTCCTTTCGGTGGCCGCCAATGGCGGAAGAGATTTCGTTTTTACCTCGAACCCGATCGTCCACTCCGGATGCCGTAAATCAAATACACAACAATGGCGAGATTGATTGCGAACACCCCCACGCGAACCCAAGTCGGATGGCGGTAAATCTCATAAACCTCAACCGGAACCAGAGAGCTGGTAAGAATCACAGTCAGCCACTCACCCCACCGCTTGTGCAACCATAGCCCGGTCCCCTCCGCTAGAAACAGCCCGGCATACAGTAAGCTCCCCAAGCCAAGATTTCTGATCTGTTCTGGTCTCAGGTTGGCCGCTTTCGCGACGGCCGTATCGAGAAAATGCTTGCCAGGAGCAAATCCCCACATTCGGATCCAATGTCCCGCAAGATCTGCGATGTTTGTATGAACCAGCTTGAAGGCCCCTACGCCAGCCAGAATGAGTAGTGCGGCTTTCAAGAATTTGAATACCGCGATGAGCCGTAGCACTCGATCTTTGGACAATTTCATGCCAGCCCATTATGCCTGAGAGCCGGCACTGTGCAGACTCTTTCACTCTTGACAACTCCCGTAAGCGGTAGCACCATCCTGCTCAGCCGCAGGCCTTCGCAGCCTCGACGCCACTGAAGCCGGAGATTGCTCGTCACCATCTCGGGCGCGCGGAGAATCGAATGTCCATGAAAGCCGCTCGTCTCGCATTCGCTTTAGCTCTTGCTTTGGCCGTGCCGTTTCCCGCCCATGCCCAGATTCAGTATCCCAACCCCATTAAGCACGTGATCGTGATCGTTCAGGAAAATCGCACTCCCGATAACTTGTTCGGCAGCAATTCTTCAGCGAATCAGTATTTTTTGTCCGGTGCCGATCTATCTGCCACTGGCCTCGCTTACAGCGGCTCCGGCAAGATCAAGAAAGTGGTCAAGGTACCGCTCATCTCAATTCCACTTGCTTCGGTTTACAACTTGGGCGATAACAACCCAGCCGACGACTACAATCCAGATCACTCGCATCCCTCATGGCTGGACATGTGCGATCATGACGCCTCCGGCGCTTGCCTCATGGATGGCGCCAACCATATTCCTGTCTATTGTGATGGCAACCTCCCGCCCGGCAGCAATTGCCCGCCACATTATCCGCAATATGCTTATGTTCAATATGTCGATGTAGCGCCGTATTTTCAGATCGCCGCACAATACGGTTATGCCAACCGTATGTTCCAGACCAACCAGGGTCCTAGCTTTCCCGCCCACCAGATTCTCTTCGGCGGCACATCGCAACCCGGCAATGGCCCGGAACCCACCTGGTTTTCGGCGGAAAATACGTTACTCAACGGCAGATCACCAAACGGTGCTCCCAACGGCTGCATCGGCGCTACGGCCAAAACCAAGCCTCCGCATGGGTTGACCGTGCAGCTAATCGACCCGAGCCCGCCGCACAGCGAAGCGCTGACGATGTTTCCCTGCTTCAACCATCTGACATTGGCTGACGTGCTCGACGGCGCCAAAATTACCTGGACGTACTACACGCCCGGCCAGGGATCGTTATGGTCTGCACCGGACGCCCTTGAGAACGTTTGCGTTCCTGATCCCACTGGCACGAAGTGTATTGGACCCGATTGGAAGAAAAATCCGAGAGCGAATGGTTTCGTCGATATCGCTCCCACTGACGTGCTAAAAGATATTCAGAATCCGAAGTGCAATCTGGCGAACGTGAATTGGGTCATCCCCAGCGCGCTGGCCTCCGACCACGCGTCGCAGACTGACGGCTCGGGCCCCTCATGGGTCGCATCGATCGTAAACGCAATCGGGACCAACACGGCCTGCGACATCACTAATGGCCAGCGCGGCTACTGGTATGACACCGCAATCCTGATTACCTGGGACGATTGGGGTGGATGGTACGACCATGTTGTGCCCCCGCCCTTGCCGGCGACCGCGCCCCCGGAAGCCGCGTCCTACGAATACGGCTTCCGCGTTCCGCTCATGGTTGTATCGGCCTACACGCCGCCCGCATACGTCGACAACACCGTTCACGATTTCGGGAGCATTCTTCGATTTATCGAAGGTGTTTTCGGCGGGCTGGGCACCATCCCACCCGGAACCTATGCAGACTCCTACGCTAACGACGACCTCAGCGGATTCTTCCAGTTCGGCCAATCCAAGGGCCGAGCCTTCCGTATGATCCAGGCCCCGCTCGGCGCAGACTATTTCATCAACGACAAGCGCCCACCCGAGGGGCCGGACGACGACTAGGAAATATCTACTTCTTGCCTAGCAATTGAACTACGCGCTCATACTCGTCCAGGGTTGCGTATTCGATAACGATCCTGCCCTTTCCATTCCGATCTTTAATTCGCACCCGCATTCCCAAAACTCGTTCCACTTCCATTTGCGCTGACCGCACGTTCGGATCCATCCAGCGCGCACGGCTCACTTTAGTCGCAGCATCGCCCGGCAACACTCCGAAGCCGTTCAGCTCTCGGACGCGCTCCTCAATCTGATCCCACTTCAAATGCCTGGTCACAACTTCTTTCGCCACGATGCGCATATGCTCTTCGTGGTCCAAAGCCAGAATTGCCCGCGCGTCGCTGAAACTCAGCTGTCCATCCAGCATGTACTTCATCACATCCTGCGGAAGCCGCAGGAGCCGCATATAGTTCGCAACCGTCTCGCGTGAAACTCCGATCCGCTCGGCGATCTGGGCTTGCGTCAGGTTGAACTGCTTGCTCAAAACCCGAAACGCCTCCGCCTGCTCCAGCGGATTCAAATCCTGCCGCTGCACATTCTCAAGCACGGTCATCTCGGCTGCCTGCTGCGGTGAGAGCCGCCGCACCATCGCCGGAATCGTCTTCAGCCCGGCCATCTTCGATGCGCGCAATCGACGCTCGCCCAGTACCAGCACGTAGCGCCCCGGCTCCTCCGCCGGACGCACCACCACTGGCTGCACCACTCCGTTCTGCTGGATCGAATCCGCCAACTCGCGCAGCATCTCCTCCTGAAACACATACCGCGTCTGATAAGGATTCGGGTCGATCAGCTCGATGTTGAGATCGTTGACCGTGTGTTGCGTCGTCTGCCCCTCAGCAGAGATAACTTCGCCAGGCCGCTCCTCAGGTGCGGATGAGACTTGTAAGGCAGCCGCAACAGCGGCTGATCCGGAAGCATGCAGTCCGGTTGCACTCTTGTCATTCCGACCGAAGTGAGGAACCGGCTTTCCCCCGCCGGGAACGCTGGGACCCAGATTGCCAGGGCTCTCTTCGCCGCGCTCGCGGCCCGCCACTTGAGACTCGGGACTAGTCACGACCGCTCGCGGCCCCGGCAATAGCGACTCAAGCCCGCGTCCCAAAGCCCGGCGCTTCTCGGCCTTTTCGTCTTTTTTCTCGTGCACCGAAGGTGCTACCTTCTCCGCCGCAGTAATCGCGCTCATGATTTCCTCTGTGTGTGCCCTGTGCCCTCTGTGGTAAAGGTTTTGTTTTGTTTATATCGATACGTATCAATGTAAACATAGATGTATATCGATATAAGATTAAGCGCTAATAGCCGATGCCGAGTCCCCTGCTGCCGCCATGTGCTTCCCCAACAGCTCTTTGGCCAGCCGGATGTAACTTTCCGCGCCCTTCGACCGCGGATCGTAGATGAGCGCCGGCTTTCCGTGACTCGGCGCCTCCGCCAGCCGGATGTTCCGCGGTATGGTGGACGCACACACCTTGTCGCCGAAGAAGTTCCTCAATTCCGACATCACCTGTTGCGCCAGGTTGGTGCGCTCATCCAGCATGGTCAGCACCACGCCCTCAATCTCGAGCCCCGGATTCAGGGCCACGCGAATGCGCTCCACCGTATCGAGCAACTCGCTGATGCCTTCCAGGGCAAAATATTCCGCCTGCATCGGAATCAGCACGGAATCCGCCGCCACCAGGGCGTTCAAAGTCAGCAAATCAAGCGCTGGCGGGCAATCGAGCACAATGTAATGGAATCGGTCGCGCAGCGGAGCTATCGCATCGCGTAGCCGGTACTCCCGTCGATTTGCTTCGACCAGTTCGATGTTCGCCCCGATTAAGTTTTTGTGGGAAGGAATAATCCAGAGTTGCTCGAGCTCTGTGACCGCCAGAGCCTCTTCTCCCGACGCTGCGCCGAGCAGCAGGTGGTACGTTGACACCCTTTCCGGGTCTTTTACCAGCCCCAGCCCACTCGAGGCATTCGACTGCGGATCGCAATCAACCAGCAGCGTATTCACTTCAGCCGCCGCAAGCGAAGCCGCCAGATTGATGGCAGTCGTGGTCTTCCCCACGCCGCCCTTCTGATTGGCAACAGCGATAACACGTCCCATAGATTGTCGAGGAAGCCAGAGCTGCTGGCAGCATAATGCGCTTCTTGCTTCGAATCAATCGATAACTCCTGTGGAGAAATCGAATGCATGTGCAAAACGTGCCATCGTTCCGGCAGGAACGTTCCGACGGGATTCAGGAAATGAAATGTTCCCGCGGGAACATTTTCGTCAACCATTTGAGAGAAGTCTTCTGGAGTGCCGTTCTTCAGTCGAAGGACGTCAGGCCGAATGCAGCCATTCTTCAGTCGGAGTGAGAGATCCGTCGGCCAAGATGTGCATCGAGGCGAAACAAGTCTATGTTCCTTATCGACAGGAACATCCGTCGAGGATTCCGAAGTTACCAATTGAGATGCGTCAGCGCCCGCCTGTAGGGTTAAGGCATGTTCCCATAGGAACAACCGATCCGTCCCCTCCGAAATCCCTGTCTGGCGATGTTCCCGTGGGAACACTCGCGCCACTAACGATGTTGTCGGCCCACTAAGACAATTCGCGACCGGGAACCCGGGATTGGAATGGGTTGATCCCAGGACATCCCCGTCGAGAGGGAATGCGCGGCGGCGAGCTGCGACGACGCAATGAGAAGGGCGAGCCTGCCGGATTCGGCAAGCAGTCTGGCAGCCGCCGGCAGAACGTCGGCGAATCGCTCTACTGCGCGCACCGTGACAACGTTAAACGTAGCGGGCGGGAAGGTTTCTGCTCGCGCGTTTTCTATATTTACGTTCGTCAATTTAAGCACGCGCACTACTTCCCGAAGGAACGTCGCCTTCTTCTGGTTCGATTCGATAAGCGTGAGAGCAATTTCCGGAGCCCAGAGTTTGATCGGAATCCCTGGGAAGCCCGCGCCAGACCCAATGTCAGCCAGGGGGACTGAGGTGTTCAAGGAAATTCTGGGGAAGAGGTGCCGAGCGGCAAAGAAGCTCTCGCCAAAATGTCGAGTAACGATTTCCTCTTTACTGCGGATCGCTGTGAGATTCATGCGCGCATTCCAACGAAGAAGTATATCGATGTACGTCGATATATGTTGGAGGTCGTTTGTCGTCAGTCGTCCGTCATCGCTTTGGTCGAGAAAGGGGCTCAGCAGTTCGGCGATGCGCGTGGGCTCCATTCGGAGATTCATTGTAGGCCCGAGCGTGGATAGGAGAACGCAAATTTCCTATTGGGCTGCCACTCTTGACTGCGG
>Ga0210400_10002872_pt1 | contig 15524 bp, 12 predicted proteins | sample IncBWH26MmetaG_FD_155456 | JGI IMG/M metagenome (GOLD analysis project Ga0210400, IMG submission 155456) | Forest soil microbial communities from Barre Woods Harvard Forest LTER site, Petersham, Massachusetts, United States - Inc-BW-H-26-M | ecosystem: Environmental > Terrestrial > Soil >... | reverse complement strand
GATCAAAATCGCTTTGGGACTTTTATTGTTGCGCGTTCCTCTTTTGCCGCAAGAGGTGGATCCTTCTCATGATGCATTGGTCCAGGCGGCAGGCGAAACCGCCGCAATTCTGGCGCAAGGTAATCCCCCCAACGGGCTCGACGCGCTTCGCAATCTGTTGAAGAAATATCCCAACACTCCTTACCTGCATTATGCATTCGGGATTGCCCTGGCCTCAGCAGCGCGGAATGAAGAAGCCATACTCGAACAGCGCGAGGAGGTTAAAATTTCTCCTGCGAGCGCCCTCCCCTACATTGAAATCAGTGTGCTGGAGCTTCGCCTGCACCATCAACAGGACGCCCTTCGTGCGGCGGAGACGGCGGCGCGGTTGGCGCCAGACTCTGCTGCCGCACATCGAGCTCTGGCACAGAGTTTGGAGATCCTGGGCGAGAAAGAGAAAAGTGTCAGGGAACTTCGCGAGGCCGATGTTCTCGCAACGGAGAAACCCGTGCGGGAAGCGCGGATCGTACAAACGTATGCGCACCGCACGGCCGCATCGTCGCCGCAGGCCGCGCCTCTCCCGGCGGCGAACGCAGCCGCTGACCTACCCGCGAACTTCGATGAACTCTCTCGTCGGGCCGCGGCATCCCTGGCCGCGGGAAATAGCGACCAAGCGATTCGAATCTATCAAAAGGCCCTGCAACTCCATCCGGAGTGGGATGAAGGCTGGTGGAATCTCGCGATGCTTGCTTACTCCACAGGAAATTATCCCGAAGCGATCGCTGCGCTCAAGGCTTGCGTGGCGCGCAAACCCAACTACGGCACTGCCTGGGCGGTCATGGGTCTTTCCGAGTTTGAGAAGAAAGACTATAGCAATGCCTTGATCCACTTGCAGCGCGGCCACGATCTCGGGCTCGGCGGCAGCCCCGAGTCCGTGCAACTTGCCACCTGCCGATTAGCCATCCTTCTCAATCGAAACAAGGAGTTTGATCGGGCTGTCCAATTGCTGGGTCCAGAAGCCGGGTCAGGACCGCACGCCGAGGAAATCCAGTTTGTCCTCGGGATGGCGCTGCTGCGCATTGCCCTGCTGCCAGATCAAGTGGAGGCGGCGAAGAACAATCTGGTGCGCACTGCGGGCGACATCGCCGCCCTTCTGCTAAGCAGTAAGTACGATGCCGCTTTCCCGAAGTTGCAATCCCTGTTGCGGCAGTATCCTGCAACGCCGTTTCTTCATTACGCGTATGGTACGGCGCTCGCTTCTCTCTCTCAGTACGACGATGCCGAGTCCCAATTTCGTCAGGAATTGTTGATTTCTCCGGCGAGTGAACTGCCATACTCGGGGCTGGCATCCATCGCGCTGAAAACGCATCATCCCGCAGACGCATTCTCTTCTGCGCAGCGAGCTGTGCAACTCGCGCCCGATTCCGCCGAAGCGCATTACCTGCTGGGGCGAAGCTTTCTTGATCTGGGGCAGGAAGAGAAGGCGGTACAGGAATTGGAGACTGCGAGAAAAATAGCTCCAGCTAGCCCTGAGGTGCACTTCAGTCTCGCCAAGGCCTACGCGCGAGCCCATCTGCCGGAAAAAGCAGAGCAGGAACGCGTGACCTTCGCCCGCCTCAATGCGCTCGCAGAGATGCAACGCAGCCGGCGCGGAAATCAATCTTACTCAGGCTCTCACGATAAGAGCGAGTTCTCAATTTCTCCCGCTCAGTCCAACGTCACTGCCGCGGAGCCGCACTAACCCATTTTCGCCATCTGGCGCGTGAGCGCTTACCCTTCGATAGGTCCTTGATCCGCTTAGCCAATTTCTCAATCTGCTGCTTCCGGTCGCGCTACGCCAGTGACGAGGGATTTGAATCTGAAGTCCAGTGCCGATGGTAGAGAATATACATCAGCATTGTTGCGGCCAGTGGGACCGCCAGCCCGATTCTAAGGTCGTTGAATTGGTGAGAGGAATATCCGACGATCCAGGGCAGCGACGCACCGCCCAGATTCGCCACCGTGAACGTGATCGATCCCGCGCGTGCCGCCGCTGGTCCAAATTCCTGCGACAACCTGGAGATCGTGATGGGGTACACGGCGGCGAGCCCGAATCCTGCGACTGCCACGCTGCCCACAACCAAAGGCACGGTGCGCGACAGAACCAGTCCTCCCATTCCTAGGCACGCAATAAAAAGCCCACCTCGCGCGGTCCTGAGTTCGTCTACTTTCTCCAGTACATGGGGCGCGATCCATCTTCCAATCATCAGCGCAGCAAAAAAAAACGACGGTGTCATCACCGCCAATGTCGGCGACGAAGTCCCCAGACTCTTGGAGTAGGAAGCGATCCAGCCGCCGAACGCGTTTTCCGTGCCCACATACAAGAAAAATAACGCCGACAGCACAAGAACCGATCGCCCACTCCAATTGACCGGTGAGGCATCTGACCCATCATTCGACTGCACGGCGGCGGCTTCGACAACGTACGAGGAAAATGCAATTGCCAGAAGCACCAGCAACAGAAATCCGGCAACCACGGCCAGGAAGAGTTTGATCTCGCCGGCCTTGGCCGCGGCCGCTACGATAAACGGACAAGCAACAGCGCCCAGGCTCCATGAGGAATTAAGACGATTGAGTGCCGCGCCGCTCCGCCCTGGATTGATCGCGGCAACCAGCAAGTTGGCGGCTGGAATTGCAATCCCAATGCCAGTTCCATAGCAGCAAATGCAAAACAGCCCCAGCAAATGCGAACTGAATGGTAGCGCCGCCACTCCCACCGCCATGGCAAACAGGCCGGCGCCGATCGCGAAGCGAAATCCGCAACGCGAGACAATGATGCCGGAGAGGCTCGTTCCCACCGTCGCACCCGCAAATTGCGCTGTGAAAAGGGACCCAGCCTGCTCATAGTTCAATGACCATTGCGCCGATAGCGTCGGTAACATCGGACCGAGCAGTACGGTGACAATTCCGGTGGGGACGAACGCTGCGTGTGCCACCTTGTTCAGCATCGTGGCACGGCGGGGTTGCGATATTTCGGCGAGAGCCATTGATGTTTCCGGGCACCAGGTTGCCACTGGGGCGATTGCGACAAAGTCTGATTCTTGATCCCCGACCCTGCCGGTCATAATTTGGGAGGAGCAGCCGTGGATTGCCGTATCACGAGTTCGGGCTCAATGGGGATTTCCGACGGATACTCTTTCGCGCCTTCTATCCGCGCCACCAACGTTTGCGCCGCCAGACGTCCCATTTGAGCCAGTGGTTGTCGAACCGTGGTCAGACTCGGAATGCTGTATGCCGCTCCCCGGATGTCATCGAATCCAACCACTGAGATGTCCTGCGGGACGCGAAACCCCGCTTCCTGAAACGCGCGAATCGCTCCCAGCGCCGAAATATCGTTGTAGGCAAACAGCGCGGTAAACGGAACTTTCCGCTCGAGCAGTTGTTTGGCAAACGGATACCCGAGTTGCGGAGTGGGGTCGTCGATGTCGATTTGCACCGTCAGTTCTGGACGAATCTTAATCTTCAGTTCTTCGGCCACCTGGCAAATCGCTCGCCAGCGGTATTCCGAATCCGAACTGAATGGCTGTCCCTTCATGAACGCGATGTTCTTGTGTCCCAACTGGAGTAAGTGACTCAGCGCGGAGCGGGCGGCATGCTGATGATCCAGCACAATATTCGTCACCCCGGGAAAAATCTTGTGGCCCGGAACCGCCACCGTAGGCAACAAGAGCGCCCCGGACAATTTCATATCCACGGTGATGAAGCCTTCGACGCCCCGCTGGATGAGCAGTTGCGCATACCGATTCAGTAGCTCCGGATTATGCCGGTGTACAACCGTAAGAAAGAAATAATCTTTTTCCCGCAAATATTCCTCGATGCCGCTGATAACCAGTGAACCGTAGGAATCGCCAATCTCCTCCGCAATTACTCCAATCATGTAGGTGCGCTTGCTGCGCAGGCTGCGGGCAAAAAAGTTGGGGCGATACTCCAGTTCCTTCGCGGCGGCATGAATCCGATTCTTGGTCTTTTGCGGAATGGAATGGGCTGACGGGGCGTTGTTCAACACTGCGGAAACTGTCCCGGGAGTCAACCCGACGTGCTGGGCAACCATTTTGAGCGTGACAACCGCCGGCTTAGGGCGGGACTTTCTGGCTTGGCCCATAATTGAAATCGTCTCCGGCCAGTCTGTATCACGGCGAATGACCTTGGGTCGGAGAGAGTCCCTTTATATCAGATGCGGACCATTCCAAGCTTAATGGCACGTCCCAAGTACAGAATGGGCGCATGCGCTCAGTCAATCGATAGATTCGCCCTCTCGTTACCAGAAGTTCTCGACATCCCGGTTCCCGGTGTGTAGAATAACGATTTTGTAGAGCATCCCCGTCCATGTAGCTTTTTGCAAATCGGATTCCGGAGGAACACATGAAACCGTGGGTCGTGTGTTGGGCGTCTCTTTGCGTGTCAATGGCCTCGTTACTGGGTGTTTCCTATGCGGGAGACTCGATTCCGAAAGCCGCGTGGAAGCGGGGTATCGGTGAACCGTTGAGCACCGCCGGCACCAAGAAACCCAATCTTCAGCTCATCGATGACGGCTACGCGCAGGGCGCGCCGGTAGGAGGATTCGGGGCTGGTACATTTGCTCGGACCTACGGCGGAGATTTCTCCCGATGGCATCTTAAGGCCGGCATCCACAAATATCAGACGGTCGATGCCAATCAATTCGCGATGTATCAACAAGTCGAAGGGTCGTCCGAAAGCGTTGCCCAGGTTTTGTCGACCACCCATCCGGCCGGCGGATCGTTGAACAGTTGGAAGTGGGACTATCCCATCGGAGCGGGCAACTACTATTCGCTTTATCCGAAATCCTGGTACGACTACAGTTGGAACAAGTTTCCCGCTCACGTCACTCTGGAACAGTTTTCCCCAATTCTCCCCAACAACTATCGTGAGACCAGTTATCCAGTCGCGGTTTACCGCTGGCATGCCGAGAATCCCACCAATCAGACGGTTCATGTTTCAATTCTGTTCTCCTGGACAAATATGATTGGCTGGTCGCGTGGCGTCTCCACCAACTTCAGTGAGCGCCTTAGCGAAGGCGACACCAACCGCTTTATGACCGAGTCGCGAGACGCCGCCAGCGTGAAGGGAATCGTCTTCGATCGTCATCGCGTCGGTTTGCCGGTCAGCGACGAATGGGACGGCCAGATGGCCATTGCAACTCTGGAGTCCCCAGGCATCGAAGTCAGCTACCAAACCACATACTCACCAGACGCCGACGGAGCGGAGGTTTGGGCTCCATTTTCTAAGGACGGCAAGCTCGCCAACAACAACCGACAATGGGTCAGCAGCGGAGAAAACCTTGCCGGGGCGATCGCCGTGACCTTCACGTTGAAACCCGGCGAGAAACGCATCATCCCGATGGTTGTTTCATGGGACCTGCCAATCGTCGAGTTTGGCTCGGGACGGAAATGGTATCGGCACTATACCGACTTCTATGGCACCAGCGGAACCAACGCCTGGAAGATTGCCTCCGATGGATTGCTGAATGCCGCAAAGTGGAGCGACGCTATCGACTCCTGGCAAGCTCCCTACGTGCAGGATGAAAGCAAACCGCTGTGGTACCGCGGCGCTTTGTTCAATGAGCTATACGTCCTCGCGGACGGCGGTTCCCTCTGGGGCCGTCCAATGGATTCGGCCAAAGACTCGCCATCCACGTTCGGGTTCCTCGAGTGTTTCGACTATCCCTACTACAACACGCTCGACGTTTTATTCTATGGATCGCTGCCTCTGATTAATTTCTGGCCCGATCTGGACAAACAAGTTCTCCGTAATTTTGCCGACACCGTGCCTACCGCAATCGACGATACATATGCCTGGATATGGAAATCGCAGGAGACGGGCAAAGCGCAATTCCGCACCCGCAAGATCAAAGGTGCAGTCCCGCACGATCTGGGAGTTCCTCACGAAGATCCTTTTATACAGGTCAACCAGTTCAGTTGGCAGGACACCAACGGCTGGAAAGATCTGAATCCGAAATTCGTCTTGATGGTTTACCGCGACTTCGTCTTCACCGGGCGCAAGGACACCGCCTTTCTGCGATACACCTGGGCCTCCGTCACCGAGGCGATGGCATACCTCGAGCACTTTCCTCATGGCGGCGACGGCATTCCCCAAAACGAGGGCTATCCCGATCAAACTTATGACGAGTGGGTGGTGCGCGGAAAGAGTGCCTATTGCGGCGGCCTGTGGCTGGCTGCCCTTCGCGCCGCGGAAGAAATGGGCCACGTTCTCGGCGATACCGCCAGCGCCGCCAAATATCACGAACTCTTTGCCCGCGGGCAGGCCAGTTACATCAAGACCCTGTGGAACGGAGAGTATTTCCTCTATGACACCGAGAGCGAAAACAAGGACGACATCCAGGCCGAACAACTTGCGGGACAGTGGTACGCCAACATGACCGGCTTGGGCAATCTCGTGCCGCTTGAAATGCAACGGAAGGCGTTGAAGAAGGTATTCGACTTCAATGTCATGAAGTTTGGCCACGGCGAAATGGGTGCTGTGAGCGGAATTATGACCGACGGCGCCGCCATCCAACAACACGATAACCAACAAGCCGGTGAGGTCTGGACCGGCGCAACTTTCAGCGTCTCCGCTCTCATGTTGAGCGATGGCATGAAAGAAGAAGCCTATCGCACCGCCTGGGGCGTCTACCATGTAGTGTATGAAACCAAGGGATACTGGTTCCGCACCCCGGAAGCCTACGACATCACCGGCAACTTCCGCGCGTCCATGTACATGCGCCCGGCGGGAATCTGGGCGATGGAAATGACCACGCCGCCCGGTGCTCTGATCGCTGAAAAGCCTGCGTTAGGCAAACAAAATAATCCGATCGGTGCCGCGTCTGCTACAAAGAACCAATGAAGTTCTTCAAACCGAGCCGCGGACGCGATGTCGTTGCCCTGTTGTTTTCTTTTTTTCTTCTAGCAGTCTGCACATTTGCACAGTCCGCGCCGCAGCCGCGATCCACTGTTCCCGCAGCGCACCTAGCCCACCTCCGTCACGGCATCAACACCAGCGGATGGTTCGCACAAGTCTACGATCCCAAGGGCTACACAAAAGAGCAATTTGAAACCTGGACCACTTCCAGCGACATTGCCCTAATCAAATCCCTGGGCTTCGATCACATACGCCTCAGCGTGAACCCGCAACCCATGTTCCGCTCCGATCATCCCGAAGAAATTCCCACGCAATATCTGGGGTATCTCGACGCCGCCGTAAAGATGATTCTCGATCGGGGACTCGCTGTGGTTATTGATGTGCATCCCGACAGTGAGTTCAAGGCTCGCCTCATTAAAGAAGATACTTTCGTCCAGCAGTTCGGCGATTTCTGGCGCGCGCTGGCCAGACATTATTCCACCTGGGATAACGAGCGGGTCTTCCTCGAAATCCTGAATGAGCCCGAGAACAGCGACCGCTATCGCTGGTACGGAGTTCAGGCGAAACTTGCGACGGCAATCCGCGAAGGCGCTCCACAGCACACGATCATCGTCGCCGGCGCCCGCTGGTCTGATGACGACGACCTCGTCTTCCTCGAACCCTTGCGCGACACGAACGTGATTTACAACTTCCACTTTTACGAACCGCACATCTTCACTCATCAGGGAGCGACGTGGGGCGCGTATTTTTGGCACTTGGTAAAGGGATTGCCGTATCCGTCGTCGCCCGAATCTGTCGCAGCATCGGCAGCCGCCGTGCCCGACGCTGTTGATCGTCTCGCGGTAATCCGTTATGGCTACGACCGCTGGGATGCCGCCCGCATTGATGGAGAGATCGCTCAAGCCGCAGAATGGGCCAGACAGCGCGGAATCGTTCTCGTGTGCAACGAGTTCGGCGTATATCGCGACTATGCCGATCCCCACTACCGCGCCGCATGGATTCGCGATGTGCGCACCGCGCTCGAGCGCCACAACATCGGTTGGACCATGTGGGATTACTCCGGCAACTTTGGTGTGGTAACAAAAAAGGATGGGCGCGCCCTGCCGGACGAGCTCACCATCCAAGCTCTGGGATTGAAAGTTCCCTAACTTGCCCGCAGGTCGCGGCAAGAATCTCTTTAATTTTCAATTCTTTGCGCGAATTTGTGTAGCGCCGGCGTCCTGCTGGTCGTCGCGAGAGCCTGCCCCGAGGGGGGCGTCTTCCATCGCACCGACGCTCGCTTACGATGCCTCATACAACTACCTGGCGGGTATCTGCAACTAATTTACTAGTTGACCATCTCATCTCTCATGCGTCTAAAACTAAAGTAAGGAGCACGGCTTTGCCTCCAAGAAAATCTTCAATCCTCACTGAAGCCGAACTGCGCCTGATGGACGTGCTATGGCAGAAGGGTCCGGCAACCGTCCAGCAAGTGATGGAGGATCTTCCGGAAAAGGAGCCCTTGGCCTACAACTCCGTGCTCACCACGATTCGCATCCTGGAGAAGAAAGGTTACGTGAAGCATGTGAAGGATGGCCGCGCCTTCGTCTACTCGCCGTTGGTCGCCCGCAAAGACGCGACTCGCTCTGAGATCAGCCGGCTGGTGAATCGCTTCTTCGGAAGCTCGCACGAGTTGCTCGTTCTCAACCTTCTGGAGGATCAGGGTCTCGACGCAGCGGAACTCAAACGCCTGCGAAAAATGCTTGAAGGAAGCAAAGGGAGCAAATGATTGTGGGGATAGCTGATTGGCAAATCGTTGCTCAGATAATGGTTGAGCGTGCAGCGAACAGCTTGGTGGAAGGTATCGCCATTGCCTTGTTTGCCTGGATCCTGCTGCGCGCTTTCGGACGGCAAAACTCCAACACCCGCTTTGCCGTGTGGCTCTCGGCCATGGTGGCGGTTGTCGCGTTGCCGCTCTTCCAGAACACGAAATCAGGAGACGCCGTAGTCGCGGCGGCCCATTCGGCGTTCCGTTTACCCGCTTCCTGGGCAGTTTACCTCGTGGTTGCGTGGGCGATTATTGCCGGCGTAGGCCTGGCGCGAATCGGATTTGGTTTTTGGCGGCTGCACAGGCTGCGCCACAGTAGCGCCGCCATAGATTGCGACAGCCTGGATCCTGTCATCCGAAATGTTGTTCGAAAAACGTTGACCGAATTTCGCTCCGGCCGCCGTGTAACCCTTTACCGCTCTGACCACGTGCGGGTTCCCGCAGCAATCGGTTTTTTGAAACCGGCGATCATTCTTCCGTCATGGGCGCTGGACGAGCTTTCTCCCATCGAACTGAATACGGTTCTCTTGCACGAACTGGCCCACCTGCGTCGATGGGACGATTGGTCCAATCTGGCGCAAGAAATCCTGCGAGCCCTCTTCTTTTTTCATCCCGCAGTGTGGTGGATCGGGCGCGGCTTGTCGCTCGAGCGTGAAATGGCTTGCGACGACGTCGTGCTGGCCAGCACTTCCAATCCACGCACGTATGCACAATGCCTCGTCACGGTTGCGGAGCGAAGCTTCTTGCGGCGCAGCTTAGCTCTGGCCCAAACCGTGGTCGGCCGAATGCACCAGACGACGCTCCGTGTCGCGCGCGTCCTGGACCGAGACCGTCCAACCGCGATCAGGATATGGAAGCCGGCCTTCGCCCTGGTAGCCGCGTTTTCCGCCGCGTGTTTTATTTCCGGGCCCCATGCGCCTAGGCTAGTCTCTTTTGAGCAGGCAGTTCGCAGCGTTTCAGAGTCCGCTGCGAGCACGACTCCGGCACGGGCTGTCGATTCGCCAGTGGCTGGTGCGAAAATGATTCCGGCAGCGCTTCATACCCCGGTTTCCGGCACAAGTGTCCCAAGAAAAAGTGTTCTGGCACGAGTACCGACGCCGAGAGTCGTGCCGCAAACCGTCGCTCCCAAGATGGTGAATGCGAGCGCCGGCCTTTCTGGCGATAACATTGCTGGACCCAGTTCCGTGTTGCTCGTAATGCAAACCGAGCGCGTCGACGAGTACGGCCGCGTGTGGAAGATCTGCGTATGGCGCTTGACTGTATTTCAACCGGTCAATCGCGAAGTTCACCAGGCAGTCATCCCGAAATCTATTTAAGAGTTCGTCGAAGAGAAACAACTTAGTGTGCCCTAAGAAACTAAATACTTAGTTATTCAAGGAGAGAAACGCAAATGCAAATAAAAGACTGGTTCACTAAAACCTGGTTCAAGAAAAACCTCCTGACGCGACGCCTGATCGTGCCTGCAGTGGCCATCGCGCTGGCGTTGTCGTTCGCCACTTACGAATTCAACAAGCCGGCATTCGCCAGTGGGCCAGTGGCCTCGCCCACCGCGACGCCGCTCGATGACAACAGTATCGGCGCATTGTTATCGCTCGATCAGGCAATGGAGACTCTCGCCGCGCGTGTCACGCCCGCAGTCGTGAACGTAGCCGTTACCTCGCATGGCAAAACCGAAATGGCCGACGGCCAAATGCCAGACATGCCTGAAATGCCCGAGGGCGTCCCGCCGATATTCGGACCATTCTTCAACCACCCGGGCCGCCCGCAATCGCAAATTGAGCACGGCATCGGCAGCGGCGTACTGATCTCGCCCGATGGTTACATCGTCACCAACAACCACGTGATCGATGGAGCCGTCGATATCCACGTCACCCTCAATGATCGCAGAATTCTCCCGGCCAAGCTGATCGGAGCCGATCCTCTGACCGATCTCGCCGTGATCAAGATCGATGGCACGAATCTGCCCAACGCGCCCTGGGGTAATTCCACTTCGTTGCGTCCGGGACAGACCGTGCTGGCGTTCGGCAATCCCTTCGGATTCCGCTTCACCGTTACGCGCGGCATCGTCAGCGGCCTGAACCGCCCTAATCCATTCTCGCGGGATCGCCGCTCGCCCGGCAGTTTCGTCCAGACCGACGCGGCCATCAACCCCGGCAACTCCGGCGGTCCGCTGGTCGACGCGCGCGGCGAGGTAATCGGCATCAACACCTTCTTAGTCTCGAGCTCGAACGGTTTCTCTGGGATGGGATTCGCAATTCCCACGCAGATCGTTCGTCCCACCGTCGAAGCCCTGATCCGCAACGGCAAGGTCAGTCACGGCTACATGGGCATCGGCATCAGCGACGTGACGCCGGAAAACGCAAAGTTTTTCCACGTCGAGAACAACGAAGGCGCCGTGGTCAGCCAGGTTGAGAACGGTTCGCCAGCGGAGAAGGCCGGATTGAAAGTCGGCGACGTCATCACCGAACTCGATGGCCGCAAAGTGAGCGACGCCAGCCAGCTTCAAATCGAAGTAGGACAGAAGCAGCCCGGCACGACCATCAAGCTGGAAGTTCTGCGCGATGGCAAAACCGTCAGCGTGCCCGTGACGCTCGAAGAAATGGGCAGCCGCGACCATGCAGGCAAAGAAGCCTCCAGCAACGGCCATGGCAAAGCCCGCTGGGGACTTGGCCTCGCCGACATTACTCCGGAGTTGCGGGAGCAACTGCAGGCGTCAAGCGATCTCCGTGGCGCGGTGATCGAGCAAGTACAACCCGGCAGCGCCGCCGACGATGCCGGCCTGCAACGCGGCGACGTGATCGTAGAAGTAAATCGTCACCCGGTGCAGAACGCAGCCGACGTGCAGAAAGCTTTGTCCGCGGTTCCCAGCGGGCAGGACGCTCTCGTGCTCGTCTGGTCCAACGGCGGAACCACGTTCCGCGTGCTGCACGCCACCGCAAACGAAGACAAGCCTGGAATGTAAGGCTGTCTCATGACGGGTGTGGTGCCCCATTTCTCGCGTGTTCTGTGCGCGAGAAATGGGGCTTTTTGTTAGAGTGGCAACACAATCAGGCCCCGGTCCCTCGCCTAAGGTGTAATCTCAAAGATCACTCCGTATCCGTATGTGCCGCCTAGGGCGCATCCATAGAGATTACCCTTACCGTCCTGGCTTAGATCTGTGACCGGAGAGCCACCGTCAGCGCCATCGGTAAAAGTATGAAGTACTGTTTCAACACCACTCGGTGTGACCTCGTACGCCACTCCACAGCAGTTGGTCCCTTCTCCGCCTTCAACATTTGTGCCGTAGAGATTCCCTTTCGCATCTCGAACCAAACCAGCCACCGGGAGTCCGCCGCCCGAGCCACCGGTAAAGACGTTCAAGATCGGCTCTTGGCCATCCGGCTTTAGCTCGAAAACGATTCCACAACCGAACCCTTGGTTGCAATCATTCAGGTTGCCGCCCCCGTAAGTAGTGCCGTAGAGATTGCCTTTGCTGTCAAGGGCAAGCGCCCCATAGGGCTGAGATCCGTTCGTGCCGTTGAACGTAAGCAAGATAGTTTCGTGGCCAATGCTATCGAGCTTGAAGATGGTCCCCTGGCTTCCAGCACCGACACCGGTCGTTGAGCCGTAAATATTGCCCGACGAGTCCAAGAGGAGAGGAGACTCGGGGCCACCCCCGTCGGATCCGCCAGCAAAACTATAAAGCACAGTCTCCCGACCGGCCGAATCGATTTTGAAGACAACTCCGCAACCTACGGCGAAGTAGCTGCAACCGCTGTTACCGCCGCCAGCGGTGGTTCCATACAGGTTGCCACTGCGGCCGATCGTCAATCCTGCGAGCGGCTGTCCTCCGTCCGCCTTACCCGTAAAACGGTGAAGGACCGTTTCATGACCGGAAGGACTTATCCTGAAGACCACTCCACACCCTTGCGCCCCAGCACATTGGGCGTTAAGGTTACCGCCATATTCGGTCGTCCCGTAGAGATTTCCCTGCGCATCCCTCACCAGCATTCCATGAGGCTCTCCCCCATCGGTTCCTCCCGTAAAATTGTAGAGAATCGTTTTCGCACCCGAGGGGCTCAGCTTAAAAACAGTTCCGAAGATAGTCTGACCTCCGGCAATGGTGGTGCCGTAGAGGTTTCCGGCGGAATCGCTAACTACACCATTTGGACTTTCACCGTCAGCACCACCCTGGAACTCGTAGAGCGGGGTCAAGGTTTGGGCTTTCGCAGCAGTCGTGGCAAAGAGTAGGACAACGATGCCGAGGAAAATGAAAGTGCCGAGTTTGAACCAAGAGCGCGACCCGCATACCCAATACTTCGGACGAAGTGTGCGATCCATTAACTAGCCTCCGCGCTTGCAAAATATGGCGGACTATACCATAGTAACCAGTCGTGATCCACCGTTTCTAACAACCTGCTAGAACCGAGACAGAATAATCGAACAATGTGCAATCTTGTGCACATTGACATTGACAGCCTGCTTTTACGATTATTCTCCACGACTGATTGAATCGCCTTCAGGCGAGCGATGCTCATCTCTCTTGAGATTTGCAAAATCGGCTCGCAGGGGATAATTTCGCTGAGTTCAAAGGGGATATCAGATGCCAAGCAACGGTTTGTCTATCTTGAAAACTATCCTTGCAATCTCCGCTCTAGCGATGGTGGTGACGAAGACTGCCGCTGCGGGGGAGAAAGTGCTCGGTAGTTTCAATGCCAGTGACGGTAACGCTCCTTACGGTGGGTTGATTTCCGACGCCGCCGGCAATCTCTACGGCACAACAACCGGGGGCGGCGCTCACTCGTTTGGAACGGTGTTCGAGTTGATGCCCAAGGCCGGAGGCGGATGGAATATCAAACTACTGCACAGTTTTAACGACGATGGAGTTGATGGCATCGCACCCTACACTCGGCTCGTACTCGATTCCGCCGGCAACCTCTATGGCACTACGAACAATGGAGGTTCGAACAATGTTGGTACGGTATTCCAGCTAACTCCGACCACAACCGGAACCTGGAAGGAAACGATAGTGTACAGCTTCGAGAACAATGAGGTGGACGGCACCTATCCGTATGGTGGCCTCATCTTGGATTCGTCCGGTAACCTTTACGGAACAACGGCTGGAGGTGGAACTAACTTCGCCGGTACTGTGTTTGAGTTAACTCCTGGAAAGGCAGGAGAATGGACTGAGAAGATATTGCATAACTTCGATTACACCGACGGATACAGTACTTATGGGGGCCTCGTTTTCGACGCTTCCGGCAATCTCTACGGGACAGGATACGGCGGTGGCACTTACGGATACGGTACTGTGTTCGAAATGACGCCCCAGATATCCGGGGAATGGAATTTGACGGTGCTTTTTAACTTCAACGGCAAAAACTCGACTGGTGACGCTCCGTATGCAACATTGATTTTTGATACCGCGGGCAATCTCTACGGCACGACGTTATTCGGCGGTACTTATGACTCGGGAATGGTTTTTGAATTGACGCCTCAGGCGGGCGGGCTGTGGACCGAGACTATCGTGCACTCGTTTGAACCGAGCAACTGGGACGGGGGCAATCCGTTTGGTGGGCTTCTCCTCGATGCTGCCGGCAATCTTTACGGAACGACCAATCTCGGCGGCAAGTTTAATTACGGCACGGTTTTCAAGTTAACTCCAAAGGCTGGCGGAGGCTGGATCGAGGGATTGCTCCACGTTTTTAACAAAAATGGTAAGGACGGATACAATCCTTATTGCACTCTACTTTCGGATAAAGCCGGTAATCTCTACGGAGTAACCTATCAAGGCGGCATGCAGAATGACGGCACGGTGTTCGAAATCCTGCCTTAGTCTTTGATGTGCCACAAGAATGAGGATTCGAGAGTTCCAACCACCACCATCTCCTAGCGTCCGCCTCGCGCGAGACCGGGCTAAAGTCAACGTTGTTACATGTCTGGGAAAAGGAGCGTCTCGCCGCGGTTTTATGCCTCTCCTCCCAGTTCATCGACTCCCCTCCCACCCCTCCGTAAGATCGCAGGCGCCGCCACCCAACTTTTCGACAATGCGGTAGTGCGAGATGGTCTGGTCGATCATTGTGAGGTGACGTTTAGTCGCCTCTTTTCCGGCTGGAGTGCCTTCGGCGTCCGTGATCATATCCTCCGCTCCGCCGAGCCCGCTCGGCGCATGTGGTGGATCAGGTACATCACGATCGCGACGTTGAGTGCCAGCACCACGACTTTGGTGTAGCTGGAATGCCGGTAGATTTCGTATAGCTCAACCGGCACTAAAGAACTCGTGATGATTACGGTGAGCCACTCCCCCCAGCGCTTTCGCAGCCAGAGGCCTGTGCCTTCGGCTAAGAACAATCCCGCATAAAGAAAGCTCCCTAGTCCAAGTTTCCTGACTTGCTCCGGACTCAGACGGGCGGCCTTCTCCAGAGCCAAATTCATAAAATGGCTTCCCGGATCGAGCCTCAACGCCTCACACCAGTGCTCGAGCACGTCACCGATGTCTCTGTGAAGAACTCTAAACAGTCCTATACCCAGCGCGATGAGCAGTCCGGCCTTAAGGAATTTGAATATCGCAATGAGCCGTAACAGCCCATCCCCTGACGATTTCATGCAGAGCCATTATGCCTGAAGTGAATCGTGTGGGACGGACACTCCTGTCCGTCGCTTTTGACTCTGACTTTTACACTGATGTTCGTATGGAACGGAACACGCCGCCCGGGATCACTTCTTCTTAGGTGGCGGCTGCTGTTTCTCCTGCATCCGCTGCTGCTCCTGTGCATGCCTTTGCTGCAATTGCTGCGTCTGTTGCTGGTGCCGCTGCTCCACTTGCTGCCTTCGGCCTTGGTCG
>Ga0210400_10002870_pt1 | contig 15533 bp, 10 predicted proteins | sample IncBWH26MmetaG_FD_155456 | JGI IMG/M metagenome (GOLD analysis project Ga0210400, IMG submission 155456) | Forest soil microbial communities from Barre Woods Harvard Forest LTER site, Petersham, Massachusetts, United States - Inc-BW-H-26-M | ecosystem: Environmental > Terrestrial > Soil >... | reverse complement strand
AACGGGTTCGCCCACCATGACTTCGCTGGGTTGCACCGAGCAGTTTGCGCTGGGCGTTACCAGTTCAGGGTATCCGAAGTTAAACACCAACCCGGTGCGCAACCGAATGCCTTCCAGCGAAACTCGACGAAGGTCGGGAAACGCCGAAGATACGACCGAGGCATAGTTTTGACGAGCCCACACGTAATCTGCCTCGGCGATCCGCAGAGAGAGCGTTCGATTGACGCGGAGGTCCCACCCACCGCCCAGAATCGCGCCAACGCCGTTCGCAGTCGGCAACCCATTTACGTTAAGCCGGTTGTAGCTCAATAGGGTGTGCAAAAAGTAAGTGGATTCCTCGGTGCGGAGGCTCAACTTGGGGCCGACTGAAAGGGTGGTCTCGTAATTATCCCAGTTATGCCCGAAGTCACCTTCCAGTCCGAAGTACTTTTGGAAGTTATAGGTGTAAGCGGCGCCAAAGCCTGTATTCATATCTGGAAGGTTCAACTTCGTTGGAGCGTTAGGGTCACCAAATGGGGCGGGAACACCTGCGCCCGGATGCAGCCACTGATATCCTGCGAAGATCTCGTGCTTGGGGGTCTCCACGTCCTGCGCCAGCGTGACGGCTGACAGCAGAACGACAGTTAAGAAACAAGTACACAGCACACGCACGCTTCCGAAACCGCGATGAAACGACATATCGTCCTCCGCAACTTATTTAGTCAGCTTATATATCCATGCACGTACAAGACTGGGAATCCACCGCATGGCAACCGTCAGAACGTCTCTACTGTAATATCTTTAGACAATTCCAAAGAAGTGCAGGTTTTCATAATCACAGCACGCAATTCAGAGCCAACATTCTACTTGAAGGCAATTCGTTCCGTCTAGCAACGACTCGTCGAGCGCGTCTTGATTTGAGATTTAAGTGCGGCATCGTGCTCGGCAACAAACCTAGTCCCGGTGCAATCCCATCGGATGGGAAGAACAAGCCGCTGGTTGTCCAATTTGGCCACCCCTCAAGCCGTAGCCATGCGTCAGAAGGAAGCGCTTGCGGCAATCGGGGTGAGCCTTAATAATGGTGGCTGGGCCTCGATTCCATGAGACAGGGTTTATGAGCCAGGAAAAAGTACTGATTGTCGAAGACGAAGAGAACGAGCGTACGGGGCTTGCCGAACTGATTTCGGCGTGGGGCTATATGGCGGAGACCGCCAGAGATGGGGCGGAGGGTCTGGAAAAAGTTTCCGCTTGGGCGCCCTCCATCGTGGTGACCGATCTCAAGATGCCGCGTATGGGTGGTTTGGAACTGCTGGAACGGATTGCCGATGACCATATCGCCGTAATCGTAGTAACGGCCCAGGGGACAATTGATAGCGCGGTCCAAGCCATGCGCATGAGGGCCTACGATTACATCACCAAGCCAATCGACACCAACCGGCTGCGGACCATACTGCAGAACGCCTCGGCGCTACTGGGAACTCGAGTGGAGCTTGAAGTCACGCGCCGCAAGTTGCGGGACGCCGGCTCTCTCGGCAGCCTGGTGGGGGCGTCGAAGAAAATGCAGGAGCTTTTCCGGCTGATTGAAATGGTGGCGCCCAGCACGGCCTCGGTGTTAATTACGGGCGCTAGTGGCACGGGCAAGGAATTGGTAGCCCGCACTATCCATGAATTGAGTCCTCGCCGCAACCGGCCGTTCGTACCCATCAATTGTGCGGCGATTCCAGAGACCTTGATTGAGAGCGAAATTTTTGGCCATGAAAGAGGAGCATTTACCGGAGCATTAGAGCGCCGCACCGGCTGCTTTGAACTGGCCGAAGGTGGAACCCTGCTGTTGGACGAGATTGGCGAAATGCCGGTCGGTACCCAAGCCAAGCTCCTACGCGTACTCGAAGATCGCAAGCTCCGCCGTCTGGGAAGCAAAGTCGAGACGACTGTGGACGTCCGCGTTCTCGCCGCAACCAACAAGGTGCCCGAGGAGGCTGTAGCTCGGGGGGAGTTGCGCAACGATCTTTACTATCGGTTGAATGTCTTCAACATCCATATGCCCCCACTGCGTGAGCATAAAGACGACGTTCCCGCTCTCGTGGAATCCCTTTTGAAAGACATGAGTGCCAAACACGGTCGCAAGGTGGCTGCGGTGAGCGAGGCCGTTTTGAATCTCTTCCAGAATTATTCATGGCCGGGGAATGTGCGCGAGTTGCGCAACACTTTGGAGCGCGCTGTAATCGTTTGCGACAGCGCAGTGATTGAAAGCAAGCATCTGCCACCCGGATTCGGTCAGACCACCATTCGCACTTCGTCAGAAGATCCCGACGCAATACACCTGGGTGTGGGTACAACCGTGGAAGAAGCCGAGAGGCGGCTGATTCTGAAGACCATCGAATCCACCAGCAATAACAAGACGCGGGCAGCAGAAATTCTCGGCATCAGCCTGAAAACCCTGCATAATAAACTAAAGGAATACGGCAATGCCGCGGCCGATGCCGCCTTGGCCAGGGAAGACTAGCCAGGGCAGGACCTCACCATTAGGGATAGCAATTGACTTGTTCGGCACGACCTGCCATCGTTTTCGCGTAAGGGCTGTAACTAAGGATGCGGCGAAAAACCCAGATCGTGCTCGCCATCACCTTCATGGTGGCCGCGCTGGTGTGCGGGTTCTCCTATATCTATATTTGGCAGATCCTGGGCCAGCGAGTCATGTTCGCACACGACACCGCGGGCTTTCTGAATTCTCAACTCGCTTATCTTGCGACTAACGCAATTCCCGACTTGACCAGCACCCGGGTCGACACCAGCAATCCGGTTAAAGTTCGGCACGCGATTGCCGATTATCTGGCAACCAACCTCGATCTGAACACAATGCTGGAATCCGTCCTGACCGATTGGCCGATGATCTACGACGCTGCCATCGTGGACACCGACGGCAAGGCCATCCTGCACACCAATCCTGACTTGGTCGGCAAAGCCGTCCCCGACCGCCCTGACTTCAAGATTGTCCAGGATGCCAGGTTTCGTCGGCAACTGCGCCTGATATATAACCCGCCCACTGTCTATGAAGCCCGCCTGCCTTTGCAGTTGAACGGTCAACCGTTTGGGAGCATCCGGCTGGGCATTTCGACCGTATTTCTCAAGAACGAGATCACACCCAAGTTGCACGACGCGGTGATCTTCTCCGGCATTTCGATATTGCTCTCCCTGGTCTTGGCGGCAGGGCTGTCGCACCTTGCGCTCGGGCCGTTGGAGCGTATCAGCCGCAGTCTGGATAGCGTCACTGCCGGCGATGCCGAGGCAGTCAGCGAAGAGGAAGCCGGACATGACGAGTATGGTCTGGTGACCTTGAAGATTGCCCACCTCGGCCGCCAGATGCGCGATGCCAAGGAAATCTTCTCGGCCTTGAAGGACAACGTAGACCAGATTATGGGAAACCTGCAGGACGGCTTGATGTTGTTCACCCGCGATTCGCGAGTGGTTCTGGTGAGCGCTTCGGTCGAGCGTTTTTTGGGCCGCCCCAGGCGGGAATTGCTGGGCCGCACAGTAAAGGAGATTTTCACTCTGGACTCGTCACTGGGGGCGCTGGTGCTCGACAGTTTTCAACTGCGGCATCCCATCACCCAGCGCGATGTGGAAACCTCGAACACAAAACGGGTCCAGGTTTCGCTCGATTTCATTCAGGAACGGGGTTCTCCGATCGGCGCCCTGCTGACCCTGCGCGACAAGGAGTCGGTTCGGCGTATTAAGGACGAATTCGAAATATCACGCCAGATGTCGCTTTCGGGCCGCACCACCCGAGGAGTTGCCCACGAGGTTAAGAACCCTATCAACGCGATTGTGCTGCATTTGCAGTTGCTGCAAAGCAAGCTGCAGCAGATCGATCCCGACACGCGCCGCCACATGGACATCATTGGCAACGAGATTCATCGTCTGGATCGGGTAGTTCAGATTCTGGTGGATTTCACGCGGCCGCGCGATCTGCATCTCGAGGAAATCGACCTGCGCCGGCTGTTAGAGGATGTCATCATGCTGGCCACGCCCGACACGGAGCAGCACGGAGTGACCGTAAAGCGCTCACTAGGGACTGAACCACTGGGCGTGAGAGTAGACCCCGACCGGATGAAGGAGGCCTTCTTGAATGTGATCATCAACGGCATGCAAGCGATGCCAAAAGGGGGAACGCTGACCATTTCTGCCCGGCGAGATCTGGATAGCGTCGTCACTGAGATTCGCGACCAAGGAGTGGGCATACCGCACGAATTGCAGGAAAAGATTTTCGAACTCTATTTCACCACCAGAAAAGGCGGCAGCGGGATCGGGCTGGCCCAAACCTATCAAGCTCTGCAGTGGCACTACGGCTCGATCGATTTCGAAACCGTGGAAGGACAGGGCACCACCTTCCGCCTTCGCTTGCCTGTGATCGAGATTCGAGCTGAGGCCAATGGAGAGAATGGCCGGTCCGTCGCACCCAGCTTGACCGTTCCAAATTCCTGAGGGTGAACGGCGTGAGTTTTTTGCCGTCGAGCGGAGTTCTTCAAGATAGCTTGCCAGATATCAATTGTGCAACGACGCCCATTCGGCGATAGAATTCGCTGATACGCTGGATAGCTGGTCGCCGTGACGGCGGCGAGCATCGAATAATTGAATATGGCACTGGCCGCCATTCTCGGAATCTGCCTGTTCTTGTCGTGGCCGCGTATCGGCATCGCGCCTTCTACGCCAGCAATGGCTATTTGGCAATCGAGGCAGTCGCAGGAAAGTCAACCGGGCAATTCATCGCAGCAGGATTCGGCCGCACAACCGGCAACCGATCAGAAAAAGCCCCCCGATCAATCAGCCACACCGCCGCAATCAACGCCCGCAGTCACTCCGCCCGGCGCGGAGAATTCGCAGACCGGTTCGAACGCGAAACCAGATTCTAAGCCCGCCCAGTCCACCGGAGCCAAGAACAGAAAGCATCACCACAAAAATGTCGCGCCTGCGTCCACGTTTCCAGGACCAGGTCCGTCCAAGACCGTTGTGCGAAACGGAGGCACCTCCGACCCCACGCTGCATCTATCTCCGGGAGTGAGCCCGCAACAGGCTTCCCACCAGGTGGAGAACACTAATCAATTGCTAGCTACCAGCGATGCGAATCTCAAGAAGATCGCAGGCCGTCAACTCAGCGCCAACCAGCAGGATACGGTGAAGCAGATCAAGAGCTACATGGAACAGGCCAAGAAAGCAGCGGGCGACGGAGACCAGCAACGGGCCTACAATCTGGCCTTCAAGGCGAACTTGCTGTCAGCTGAGTTGGCGGAACATTAGCAACAGACTTTTCGGCTTCAGGCCCGCTCTCTTCATCTGCGTGAATCCGTGAAATCCGTGCAGCCTTACTTTCCTTTCGCGCGCGCCGCGTTCACCTTCGCCAAAAGATCCTGCGCCGGTTGTTGCACCGGACCAGAAATCTTTACCACCTCTTGCAATACGTCTCGCGCTTCGGAAACTTTGCTCAACTTGGCGTAGGCAAAACCGAGACGATACATGGCAATCGCATATTGCTGATCGTCTTGTCCTTTCAGCAGTGCCGAACCCGCCTTCAACTCCGGAATGGCCGCTGCCGTTTTGTCTTGTTTCATGTAGGCGTAGCCCAGGGTGGAGTGGGCCAGTCCAGCAGAGACTTTACGCGAGCGGTCGGCGTCGGGTGCGTCCGCTTTGGCCGCCTCGATCGCCTTCTGCGAATAGGTAACTGCTTTGGTCACGCTGCCGGCTTTGGGGTCATCGGCGTACGTGCCGGCCAGCAGAAGCAGAGCCGTCAAATTGTTCGGATCGGCCGCCAAGGTCTTTTCTGCATAAGCGATGAGCTGCGTCGTATCCTTCTGGTCCGACAGCGACATCATCGCGTACGAAGCAATCTGTTCCTGAAAACGTGAACCGGGAAACGCTGGCGTGAAGCGTTCAATGTATGCCATACGCTTCTTGGCGTCCGCTTCCCCTGCGATTGTATTGAAGGCCGCTGCCTCAAGAAACTCGTAGGAACTCTTGGCCGCGGCCTTGTCCTCCTCGACACGCTGTGCAAACTCCTGATCACTCATTCCTTCGGGCTTCGCTTGCTTGCCGATAGAGTTGTAAAGTTCCCCGCCTCGCAGTGAATAATCAAAGAGCTTGGCGTTGTCCTTCGCCTGCTGAGCAATGCCGGCTTGCGATACAAGAATGTCCAAGTTGCGCGGCGAGCCGGCCAAAGCCTTGTCGCCATACTCGAGGGCTTTCTGGAGATCTCCCGCCGTCTGATAGGCCTGTGAGATCTGCCAGTTGCCGTAAGCAACGGCCGCCGGATTCGCCGAAAACTTCTGCAGGAAATCCTGATACATGGCCAACTTGTTTTGCGTGTCGGGCTCGTTCGAAATCGCAGCCAGGGCCTGGTCTTCCGGGGTGCCCGCTGGGATCACGATCCGGTCCAGTTGCGCATACCCGAGAACAGTGAGGACCAGCATGAAAATAGCCAGCAGGGTTACACAACGACGAGTACGCTTCATAGCTGCCTCCAAGGTTCGCGCCGGAATCGTAGCGCTGATTCGCCAAGCTTGCAAGTCCGCGGTGTATCGACGGGAGAACCGACGTCTCCGCTTGCAGGGCGGGAGGCGGCCTCGATCTGGTTGCGCCGTGGCATGGGAAGAGTCAATGCTGTAGTCTGGGCCGATGCAGGATGAAGATCGAGTCGCTACGAACTTACTCACGGCCGCCGCAGGGAACCCCGCCGAGAGATCCGTGCGTCGACCTCTTCATCACTCCATTTTATTCATCGTTCTGATTGCATTTCTGCTGCGCTTGGCCGTAATTACCATCGGCCACACTTATAAGATCACGCCTCGCCGCGATCACTTTCAGTTTGGATGGGAGATGGGACGCCTCGCCCGCTCGATCGCTACCGGCGAGGGATTCAGTTCGCCCACGGACTTGCCGACCGGACCGAGCGCATGGGCGCCACCTCTTTATCCTTACACTCTCGGGGGCGTATTCAGGCTGTTTGGTGTGTACAGCGCGCTTTCCGCCTGGGTAATCCTCGCCTTCAACAGTGCCTTTGCTGCGCTAACCTGTCTCACGCTGTACCGCATCGCAGAGCGGATGTACGGAGTTGGCGTGGCTCGTGCGACGGCCTGGACTTGGGCCATCTTTCCTTACGCAATCTACTGGCCGGTGCGGGTGGTCTGGGAGACCAGCCTGACTACATTTCTGTTGAGCCTTGCACTATTGCTCACCTTGCGCATGGCTGATGAGCCCCCCCGCCACCGGATGTGGGTCTTGTTCGGATTCGTTTGGGGCCTGATCGCGCTGAGCAATACTGCCGTGGTGAGCATGATGCCATTCTGTTTGCTTTGGCTGCTGTATCGGCTCCCCCACAGGACTGGAAAACTTGTTGGAGCCGCTCTGTGCGTGCTGACCGCTGCTCTGCTAGTGAGCCCATGGCTGGTACGCAACTACCAGGTCTTTGGCAAGTTCATCCTGGTTCGTGACAACCTTCCGCTGGAGATGTATGAGGCCAACAATGACCAATCCGCGGGTCTGTGGACCCGCAACGAACATCCCGGCAACAATCCCGAGGCCATGCGGAGATTTCAGGAGTTGGGCGAACTCGGCTTCATGGCAGAAAAGCAGCAACAGGTCCGGCACTTCATCCGCGAACATCCCGGACGATTTCTGTGGTTCACCGTCGAACGCGGCGTTTATTTCTGGGTCGCTCCCCCGCAGGCGACCATCCTGGCGGGGTACGATTTGATGGTTTCGCGCCACACCAATTTCTTGTTGGCCGCCGTACTTGCGTTCGCAGGATTGTGGCTGACAATTCACAATCGAAAGCGGGGCGCATTCCTGCTCGCATGTTTTTTGCTGATCTATCCGCTCCCGTATTATCTGGTGATGCCCTTCGTGCGTTATAAACATCCAATCGAGCCGGAGATGATCATGTTGATTGTTTATCTATTCTGGGAAGCCCGCAAGATACAAGTTCGGTGGCCGCGAATTGGAAGAGCTTGAAACCACAAAAGGGCACCGAGGTTCCAAAAAGGTCAACCTCGGTAAAGCTCGTGCGATCAACTGCAAATGGCGCCGTCACTTCCGGGTTTGGCGGGTTCGTCTTCTTCAATTTAAATTAGATCATGCGGTCCATTCTGCAGAAACCCGCGCTGCGTTTTGTTTTCGCGGCCAACGTGATTTCGATGCTGGGGAGCGGCATGAACTCCGCCGCGGTTGCCTGGTACATTCTGCAGGCCACTCATTCTGAAATTGCACTTGGAACCTTCGCCGTTCTGCAAACCATTCCGGCCATGCTGATGCTGCCGTTCACTGGGGTCATCATCGACCGCGAAGACCGCCGACGGTTGGTTATGCTGCTTGACGCCGCGCGCGCTGTCATCATTCTCACCGTTGCCATCCTCGCGTTCATGGGTAAAACGAAAATCTGGGAACTCTACTTGATGAACACCCTGGTGGCAGCTGGCTTCTGGATGTTCTGGCCGACGATCACCGCCTTGATCCAGGAGTTGACCCCGGGCGAAGAATTCGTGCACGCCAACACCTTTTTGCTGGCAGGAGTCCAGGGAGGCTGGCTGATTGCCGGGTCGATCGTCGGATTCGTTTACAACCGCATCGGGCTGGGCGGCGTGTTGCTCATCGACTTCTCCACCTACTTGATTTCGTTTCTGTGCTACTTTGCCGTGCGCAAGGGACGGCATGTCGTGCCCCGGCCAGCGGAGCTGCGTGCTGACATCGTCGCCGCAGAAACCGCCGTCGAACGTTTCGTGCGCGAGATGCGCGAAGGCATTCAGTTTCTGCACGGCAGGCGCAATCTGGTTTTTCTGGGAATCAGTTGGGCGCTGTTTCTGGCCGCAATGATGACCGGAGTCGTTGTTACTCCCCCCTTGAGTGACAAAATATTTCACGCTGGGGCTGTGGGTTATGGCTGGCTGAATGCCGGCTGGGGTACGGGCGCGTTCGTGAGCGCTCTCTATGCGCCTTTGCTCATCGCGAAATTGGGCACCCGGCGTTCCATTGCAATATCGATGGGCCTCCTCACGATCAGTATGATTTTGGCGCCACTTTCTCCCATGCTTGCCGTCGCCGTGTTTATCTATGGCGTGATGGGCTCGGCTCGCGGCGTGAGCGGCGTGGCCATGAATACCAGTATCATGGAGCAAGTCCCGCAGCATTTTATGGGACGGGTGCAGAACACCTTTTATTTCGCTGGCACGGCACTGCAGATCTGCCTGGCGCTTTTAGTCGGAGCGGTGGCGCAGGTTAGTCTGGTCGCAGGATTTTCTGTCATCGGGTTGGTGTACGCGGTTGCGTTCATCAGTGCAAGTTGGCCCGCCGGAGCCACCGTGCCTGCCCACGAAGCCACTCCAGTGGAATAAAAACCAATCACCAATGAGCAACCGAGACACAGGGGGATCGCTTGAATTCAATCCAGGATTCTGTGACTCTGCGTCTCTGTGGTAAATGAGCCTTTCCGGCTGTTATTCTTTCTGTTCCAATTTCACCAGGAGACATGCATGTCCTCCAGCCTTGAAGGTCGAGTGGCAGTTGTTTTTGGAGTCGCAAACAAACGCAGCATAGCCTGGTCGATCGCGCAAGGACTCCACAATGCGGGGACCAAGCTTGCTATCACGTATCAGAACGAGCGGCTGGAGCAGGAAGCTCGGGACTTGATTGCTTCGCTTCCTGGGGCTGAGGGATTCATGTGCGATGTTTCCGACGACGCGGAGATTGCCCGGCTCTTCGAAAAACTCAAAGAACGCTACGGCAAGCTACACGCTCTGGTCCACAGCGTTGCTTTTGCGCCCGCTGATGAACTGAAAGGTGATTTCGTGAACACCACCCGCGAAGGTTTTCGCGTCGCTCATGACGTCAGTGTGTACTCGCTGATCGCGGTGGCGCGGGCTGCCGCACCGTTGATGCAAGACGGCGGCAGTATCGTGACTATGACTTATTACGGCGCGGAGAAAGTAGTGCCGCACTACAACGTGATGGGAGTCGCCAAGGCTGCGCTCGAGTGTACGGTGCGTTATCTCGCGTACGACCTGGGCAAACGCAAGATTCGCGTGAACGCAATTTCCGCCGGGCCGATCAAGACTCTCGCCGCCCGCGGCATCTCGGGTTTGGGAGACATGCTGAAGTCCCACGCCGAGCGCGCGCCTCTACAGCGCAATGTGGACGTGAACGAAGTCGGCGCGACCGGGGTATTTCTGGCCTCGGACGCCAGTTCCGGCATCACGGGAGAGGTCATCCACGTGGATTGCGGGTACAGCATTATGGGCTTTTAGAGGTCGTTATAACAGTGTCACAGAGGAACCCAAAGTATATCCCGGTGTCTCTGTGCTCAATGCTGTTAGCCACGGGCGTTGATTCGCACTCGCCGCTCGTTCTCGCTCACCCGTTCTAACACGATCTCAAAGTCCCGTTCGCGTTCAAATCGTGCGAACTTCTCTCCCCACTCGATCAGCAGAACGCTATTTTCCGCAACGAGATCATCGATCCCCAAAGTCTCAAGCTGCCGAGGGGTATCCACCCGGTACAGATCGATGTGATAGAGAATAGCTTCCGGACCGCGGTATTCGTGGACCAATGTAAAGGTTGGACTGGTTACATCCTCCTCCGACGCTGCTTGGAAACCCTCGGCGATGCCTTTTACCAGCGTGGTCTTACCCGCTCCCAGGTCGCCGCGAAACACGACAAGCTTCGGAGGGGAGAGCATCCCAGCCAGCGTACGCCCCAGAGCAATCGTTTCCTCGGGCGATTGGGTGATAAATTCTCGCGTCTCCATCGGTCTGGAAACAAGTATAGCGGAGATCGCCACTAAAGCGGCTTGCAGCGGGTAAAGACGTAGCAAGCTATGTTTCTAAGAAAAATCCATTGTGGAGACGTCGCTTGCAACGTCTCGGTGTTGCCCATCACTGTCGTTTTGGCGCGACCCATTGACTGGAGCGGAGTCCCAGAAAGTCTTTGTCTACTCGGGAGTCGAGGGCGTTGCGCAACGTGAGGTGATCGTTGTCCTCGAGCGCAATGAAGCGAAAGGGCTGCATAATTCCGTCCTTCAATTTGCGCGTCGGCTGCAGAATCTCGGCCATGCCTTTCACGGCGCCCGATTCCGTTTCGATGGTGACTTCGACCAGATTGCCTTGCTCCAGGGCTCCGGCCAATCGCAACATGCCACCAGTCTCGGAAATGGTCTGCAGTTTTGCTCGCGCGCTCCGCCCGTCATGGAGTTTAACGATCACAGCGATTGTGCTGTCAAACTGGACTCGCTGAGCGCGGTGCTGAGGATGGGTCTGGGGGAAGTGTGTCATAGCCAGAACCACTATGTCATGACGACCCAACCCGAGGCAGATTACGGAAGCACTTGTCCGGATTCCAGTCCTGCTAACGCCAGCGACCGGACCTAACTGCCCAGACAGCAATCAGATGGTAACGGGAGCCAGACTGGTTCAAAAGATGTAGGAGCCTGTACGAATTCTATCGAATTGATTTGGCCGTGTTCGTTCATTACGGTAGCCTCGAAACTCAGCCTGGGTCGGATCAAGTTCACCCCAGAGCCAGCTTCTCTGGCATCCTACAAAACCCTTCGAGTAGAATGAAGTTGTGCAGATGAAATCCGCGGCCCCTGCCGCCTGAACGAGGGTGAACCTTTTGGCTACAACAGTAACTGTTGGCACGCAGACTCCTCCGCAACTTCCAAACCACAAGGTGAAAATCAAGAAGCCGGGACAGCGGGCCTGCAATGAAAAAAATGAAAAAGGTAAGTTCTGCGGCGGGCATCTCAAACGCTGGTTCTATGCGACCGATGTTCTGGAGCAGACTTGCGGTGATGTAGAGAAGGCTTGGGGGCGCGATGCTGAAGTCTATCGCTGCGAACATTGTAAGACACTTTATTTGCCGAATCCCGAAGAGTCGGGCGGTTTGAACGTCGCGGGATCGGGGCAGATTTCGATTTTCGGGCTTACCGTGCCACCGAAGAAGTAGTGGACCGTCAAAGGGGTTAACACAGAGGAGTGCTCTGCCGGCGCGGGTGGCATAATCACTTGTGTCGGTTGTGGTTTTTGGATTGGCTTTGCGTATGATGAAATCTTCTGAACTTATTTACGACTGGAACCGCATTCACCCCGCTTCACTGCGGCCGATGGGACGTGTGTTGCTTAACGATGAAACTTTGCGCGACGGCTTGCAGTCGCCTTCGGTGCGCGATCCTTCCATCAAGGAAAAAATTTCGATATTGCATCTGATGGAGATGTTGGGCATCAACTCGCTCGATCTCGGCTTGCCCGGGGCGGGACCGCGTGCAGTGGAGCATGTGGAGGCTTTGGCGCGTGAAATTGCCGTCCACAAAATGAAGATTCGTGCCAATTGCGCCTGCCGTACCCATCAGAATGACATCCGACCGATCGCGGAAATTGTGCAGCGTACCGGGCTGAAGATCGAAGCCGCAACATTTATTGGATCGAGTCCCATCCGGCGCTACACCGAGAACTGGACCGACGATTTTCTGCTGCAGACGACCGAGAGCGCGGTGAAGTACGCGGTGTCCCTGGGGCTCGACGTAATGTACGTCACTGAAGATACCACTCGCTGCGATCCAGAGATGGTGAAACGTCTCTACTCGGCCGCGATCAATTGTGGGGCGCGCGCCATCGCCATCTGTGATACCGCCGGGCATGCCACGCCCATGGGGACCTTTGCCCTGGTCCAGTTCGTCATCAAAGAAGTGGTGAAGCCATCGGGCGAAAAGATTCGCGTAGACTGGCACGGACATTGCGATCGCGGATTGGCAATTGCCAACTCCATGGCAGCGCTGGTTGCGGGTGCAGAGTGCGTGCATGCCACGGCACTCGGAATTGGCGAACGCGTCGGCAACACGCAAATGGACCAGATGCTGCTGAACCTCAAACTCATGGGTATTCCCCCGTGGGTGGATCAGGATCTTACCAAGCTGAAAGAGTATTGCGTGGCGGTATCGCGGGCCACCGGCGTACCGATTCCGGCAAATTATCCCCTGGCCGGCGAAGATGCATTTCGCACCGCCACGGGCGTTCACGCCGCCGCCGTCATCAAGGCCTATAAGAAAAACGACATCGAACTCGCGAACACGGTGTATTCGGGAGTGCCATCGCATGTTTTCGGTCTGGAACAGGTAATCGATATCGGTCCCATGAGTGGAAAGTCCAACGTGTTGTTCTGGCTGGACCGGCGTGGCATTCCGCCCTCTGACGATGTGGTGGAGAGCATCTATCGGCGCGCCAAGGCATCTGACCACACGCTTAGCGAGGCGGAAATTCTGGAGTGCGTGGAGCGGACGGCGGCCCACTAGGCCGAACAAAGTCCGTCACGCCCAGCCTGCCACCTGCATGATTTACACTGACTCCGTTCCCCACGGAGGCAAATTATGCACCGTTTTTTCGGCTTGATAGTCATCGCGTTCTTGGTTATTCCTACTTTGGCCCAGAGTAAACACCCGTTCACCTTCGAAGATATGATGGGGCTCAAGCGGGTCGGGGAGCCCATCGTCTCTCCCGACGGCAAATGGGTATTGTTCAGTGCGGTTGATGTCAACCTGGAAGCCAATACCAAGACGCCGCATGTATGGGTCGTGCCGACGGCCGGCGGCGAGCCGCGGGAGATCGTTTCTGGTCAGGACGCCGACCGCCCGCGTTGGGCGCCGGATGGCAAGCGTTTGTTGTTTATATCCTCAAAAGAAGGCGGTTCGCAGATCTGGATTGCTGATTTCGATGACACCAAGGGTACGGTGGCCGGAAGCCACAAGCTGACCTCGATTGCGACCGAAGCCGATAGCCCCATCTGGTCGCCCGACGGAAAGAACATTCTTTTTGTTTCCAATGTCTATCCCGAGTGCGCCGATGAAGCCTGCAACGCGAAAAAGGTGGGGGAGGAGCAGAAATCAAAGGTCAAGGCGTTGATTTTTACTCATCTCCTGTATCGCCACTGGAACGCGTATAAGGAGGGGAAGCGTAATCATCTTCTAATCATCCCTGCCGAGGGCGGAGCGAGTCGCGACCTCACTCCCGGGGACCACGACGTGCCACCGTTTAGTTTGGGCGGACAGGACGACTATGCCTTTTCGCCGGATGGGCAAGAGATTTGCTACGCCTCGAATCACGACGAAGTCGAGGCCCTTAGCACCAACAACGACTTATTCGTTGTTTCTGTGAATGGCGGGGCGGCAAAGAAGATTACGGACAATCCGGCAAGCGATTCGACGCCGCTTTATTCGCCGGATGGGAAGTACATCGCATATCGTGCGCAGGTTCGCCCGGGATACGAGAGCGACCGATTCCGGCTGATGCTGTACAACCGCCGCAGCGGACACATCCGGAATTTGACGGAGAGCTTCGATCGCTGGGTGGGAACTTACACTTGGGATCCAGATTCCTCCAAGATCTTTTTCGTCGCGGAAGACAAGGGTGATTCTCCCATCTACTCCATCTCTCTGGACACTGCTGTCATCGGCGGTGATGAGGGAAAAGATACCACCGCCCATCTTACGAAAAACAATATCAAGAAGATTGTGCCAGGCTTCAACGACGATCTTGCCGTGACCCACGACGGCAAGAGTCTCCTGTTCACCCGCATGAGCGTCAGATTCCCGAACGAGATCTTTCGCGCCACATTGCCACAAGGTGGACCTGCGGAGGCTGCAACCGCTTTCGAAGCCCAGGAGGTGTGTACCGATTCAGGCGGGAAGATTAAGCCCGAGGGATGCAAGAGTGCGAACGTGGAAAAGAGTGAGGTCCAGCTGACCGATCTCAATCGTGCGGTTCTCTCTCGAGTCGCCATGGCTCCGCTCGAAACGTTCTGGTTCACGGGCGCTGGCAATGACAAAGTGGAAGGCTTTCTTATCAAGCCTCCGAACTTCGATTCCAAGAAAAAATACCCGGTCAAATTCCTGATTCACGGGGGACCGCAAGGAGCCTGGGGAGATGACTGGAGCTATCGTTGGAATCCCGAACTCTTCGCGGCCAATGGCTACGTGGTCGTCATGATCAATTTCCACGGATCGACGGGGTATGGGCAGAAATTCATCGATGCGATTAACGGCGATTGGGGTGGCGCGCCATTCGAAGACCTGATGAAAGGCCTCGACGATGCCGAGCGCTCTAATTCTTTCATCGACAAGGACCGCGAGTGCGCTTTGGGGGCCAGCTTCGGCGGCTATATGGCGAATTGGATTCTTGGCCATTCAAACCGGTTCAAGTGCATCGTCTCGCATGATGGGACATTTAATAACGAATCCGCATGGGGCACAACCGAGGAGCTTTGGTTTAGCGAGTGGGAGTTCAAAGGGCCGCTCTATGGCAATCGGGAACTGTATCGCAAATGGTCGCCGCATTTGTCGGCCCTGAATTTCAAGACTCCGACGCTGGTTGTCCACGGCCAACTCGATTACCGGCTGGATGTATCTGAAGGATTCCAATTGTTCACCACTTTGCAGCGGCTGAAAGTGCCCTCGAAGATGCTGTATTTCCCGGATGAGGGACACTGGGTGCTCAAACCGCAGAACAGCCAGCTCTGGTACAAGA
>Ga0210400_10002869_pt1 | contig 15534 bp, 9 predicted proteins | sample IncBWH26MmetaG_FD_155456 | JGI IMG/M metagenome (GOLD analysis project Ga0210400, IMG submission 155456) | Forest soil microbial communities from Barre Woods Harvard Forest LTER site, Petersham, Massachusetts, United States - Inc-BW-H-26-M | ecosystem: Environmental > Terrestrial > Soil >... | reverse complement strand
CGCTTCGTATTCGTCATCGGCGAAATCGCGGTTGATTCCCTGCCCCTGGGGCAGAATGGCGCCTGTCTTGTCGTAGTTGTAATTGGCCGTGCCTTGTGAGACTAATCCCAGCAGATTGACCATCTGGCGCGAGAAGTCTGTCGTCGAGCGGCTGTTCACATCCCCTGGCAAAAGGAAGCGGGCGTTGTCCACGAACCATCCGGTTGTGGCCTGCGCGCCGCTGAATGACGTGGCAAACGACAATCGCCTCGTTCGTATGAAACGGAGGGACCCGCCCGCGGAGATGGTATGCGAACCCTTTACCCACGAGAGCGATTCTTCAATATCGTGTACCGGTATCTTGGCACTGAGGCCCCGCGTTGTGGCGACCGGATCGCTGATGCTGCCCAGCGAAACAATCGGTGCGGTTTGTAGTCCCGTCCGGTCAAAAGCTTGTCTTGTGAAGCCATACCGAAGCGTGTTCGCCAGATTAGGCGTTACGATCCAGGTGTGGCCGACCGCCATACCTTTGCTGTTTTCCAGAGCCACGCTCGAATCGGCCTGCCCCGGCAGTTGCGGGATGCCGCTAGTCGGGACATAGTGATCGTTCTGCAAATTGCCCCGCCAGAATAGAGTCTGTTTCCCGTTCGGATCCAGCAGATAATCCACTCGGGCGATGTAGGTGTTGTAGCTCAGCGGCACAGCGCTTTTGAAACGGAATCCGGCAATATTGACGCCGTCTCCGACAGTCGTATCATTTGGTAGCGGATACGACTGTAGAGTCTTCAGCACTCCGGCGTTCTCGCCGAGGTGCTGTGGGTCCAACTCGCGAACATCCGCCGGTGAAAGGATCTTCGTCGCGCCGCTGGTAGTCTTGTAGCTGAAGATTCCTTCGCGGAAGGTCGCATTGGGAACGGTCCGGACGGCAGTGGCTTCGCTCGCATCGCGGCGGCCTTCATAGTTCACAAAATAAAAGAGGCGGTTCTTCTTGACCGGCCCACCAAGGGAACTGCCAAATACATTCCGGATCAGTTTCGGTCTTGGCACGCCGGACGCATTGTTGAAGAAGTTGTTTGCCGAGGTAATCGTATTGCGATGATATTCGTAGAGCGAACCGTGCAGCACGTTTGTGCCCGACTTGGTCACCAGTGCCGCCTGGGCTCCGGAACTGCGGCCCACATCGGCGCCACCGTTGGTTGTGGTGGTGCGAAATTCCTGTACTGAATCCAGTGTGGTCCGCAGCGAGCTGGTAAATGCGGTGCGGTTTTGTTGATCGTTGACGTCCACGCCATCCAACGTCACATTGCCCTGATCGCTCTTGCCTCCGTTCACCGACCCGCTTCGATAATCATCCCGCTGGCTGGGGTCGGCGAAAAACGTGACCCCTGGCTGAATCGAGAGCAGTCCCACGACATTTCGCGCATCGAAAGGCAACTCCACGATAGGTCTCGTACCGATTGCGTTGCCTAGTGTGGCGTCCTGTGTGTTGACCTGGGTCGCTTCCGCACTCACGGCCACGGTTTGCTGAACGCCCGCCAGTTCCATCTTCAGATCGACTGTGGAAGCGGTATTGATAAGAATGCGGACGGCTTTTACTGCGAGATCGGCAAAGCCTTTGGCCTTGGCATACACGTCGTAAGTTCCGGGTTGAAGTTGTGTGAAGGAATATCGTCCCTGAGCATCCGTCGTCTGGGTTCGCTGAACATTGGTGGCCGAATTCGTGACATCCACTTCAGCCTGTGGAATGGCGGCACCGGACGCATCGGTAACCACACCGCCCAAGGCGCCTGCATTTTGGGCCACTGCTGATGCCATCGACATCATGAGCACCATGGCAAGACGAAAGATCCTCATGTCCACTCCTTTTGAACTTCAGAAAAAGATTCCGTACGGGGACGATCCCGAACGTTCTGCAGGCCACGTGGCTGGAAGGAAATTTTTTGCAGACTTTGCAAAGAAAGCTGGTCGGAGCTTGTGCACGATTTTAGGAAGCATTGATTCCCTTGTCAAGTCTGTAATTCCAGCAGCCAGAAATCTCTTGCGGAGATTTGCAGGTTTTGCAATACTCTGACTCACCGATGCTCCACGCCTTAAGCCGTGGAGTCAGATGATAGAGGGACAAGAAAATGAAGCTCCTGAAGAGATTGTTCGCCTGTGCTCTCTCAGCATCGCTGTGCGCGGCGCAGGCGCCTGTGCCGGTCGAAGCTCCCGGGCCATCGGGATATCCGCTGCCCGCTCATAGCAGACACGGCATGGTCGCCTCATCGTCGTCCATCGCTTCCGCAGCCGGTGTAGAAGTATTGAAACGCGGCGGCAATGCAGTGGATGCGGCCATTGCGGTGGCGCTTGCGCTCGCAGTTACCCATCCCACGGCGGGCAATCTCGGCGGAGGCGGATTCATGATGATTCGTATGGCGGACGGCACAACCGCGGCTATCGATTATCGAGAGAAGGCGCCCGCGAAGGCATCGCACGATATGTACCTCGGACCGGATGGCAAACCGGTGCAGCGTCTCTCTACCGCCGGCCACCTCGCATCCGGCGTTCCCGGCACCGTTGCCGGTCTTGCACTTGCCCGTTCGAAGTTCGGAACACTACCTTGGAAAGATCTGGTAGAACCGGCGCATCGGCTGGCGAGAGACGGTTTTCCAGTCAGCTATTCGCTGGCCCGGGGCCTGCAGCGTAGCCACCCCGTTGCCTTTACCGAGGAAGGGCGCCACATCTTCCAGCGCGATGGCCGGTTTTTCGAAGAAGGCGAAATTCTGAAGCAGGCGGACCTTGCCGCCACACTCCTCCGCCTGAAGGAAAAAGGTCCAGAGGAGTTCTACGAAGGCAAAACGGCGCAGCTACTGGTATCCGAAATGGAAACCCACAAGGGCCTCATCGGCCTCGAAGATTTGAAGAACTACCGCGCCGTGTTGCGCGAGCCCCTCAAGGGCTCTTACCGTGGCTACGACATCATCAGCATGCCCCCGCCGAGTTCCGGCGGAGTTGCGTTGATCGAGATGCTAAACATCCTCGAACAATTTCCCCTGGCTTCTATGGGGTTCAATTCGGCTGCACGATACCACCTTCTGGTCGAAGCCATGCGGCGAGCTTTTGCCGACCGCGCGGAATTTCTCGGCGATCCCGACTTCAACAAAGTTCCGGTTTCCGGTCTGATCTCCAAGAAGTATGCGGCTGCCCTGGCCCAGAGCATCGATCGCGGCCACGCCACCCCAAGCAAGACGATCGGCCACGGCCAACCGGCGACCTATGAAAGTGCGGAGACCACGCACTTCACGGTGGTCGATGAAAAAGGCAATGCGGTTGCGAACACATATACATTGAACGGGAGCTACGGCAGCGGAGTTGTCGTCAAAGGTGCGGGCTTCTTCCTCAATAATGAGATGGATGACTTCGCCGCTAAACCCGGGTCCCCAAACATGTACGGCCTGCTTCAGGGCGAAGCGAACTCGGTCGGTCCCGGCAAACGCCCTTTATCCGCAATGACACCCACGTTTGTCGTGAAGGACGGGCAGTTGATGTACACGCTGGGGAGCCCTGGCGGCCCCACCATCATCAACACCGTACTGCAAGTGATCTTGAACCTGGTGGATCATGGCATGAACCTCCAGCAGGCGGTCAATGCGCCTCGTATTCATCACCAATGGATGCCCGATACCATTCGTGACGAACCTTTCGGCGTACCCGAGGACACCAGAAAGATTCTTGAAGGACTGGGTCACACCTTTGGCGGCCGGGCTGGATATATGGGCGACGTCGAGGCCATCGCAATCGATTGGAAGACTGGCTTGCGATGGGGCGCATCGGATATCCGGCATCCCGATTCTGGTGTGGCCGGGTACTGAAAGGCCGTATGAGCCAACGCTTGCCTAAGACCACACTCGAACATGTGGCTCTGAAAGCCCAGGTCTCGATCAGCACTGTTTCCCGGGTTCTCAACGGAAAGGCAGGCGTGAATGAGGGCACTCGCCGTCGTGTGCTGGCCGTGCTTTCTTCGTCGAGTTATCCGAAGACAAATACAGGCAACGGCCACGAACAATCCAGCCGGACCTTGGGAGTGCTAGTGCCGGTGGCGGCGCAGCATTGGGGCCTGCAATCGAATCTGATTCAGGAAGGAATGCGCGCCGTCAATGACGTGGGGCGGCAAGCCGGCTACGTGACCCTGGCAGGCGTGTTTGACCCGGCACTGCGGGATCGTACGGAAGATCGCATGATTCGAAATCGCCAGTTCGCCGGTGTAGTCCTGTTTCGGACGCGCAACGAGATGGAGGAATCGCGCGTCTTCCGCGAACACGGCATACCCTGCATTATCGTGAACCGCCTTCTGCCCGACCTGCCCCTTCACTATATAGGCGTCGATCATGCGGAAGTCAGTCGCAAAGCGGCCGCCTATCTTCTGGAGAGCGGATATCGACGTGTCGGGATTCTATTGGGTGACACGAACTACGTGAGCCACCGGCTATATCTCGAGGGCTTCCAACTGGCTCACAGGAATGCCGGCGTGGCGATCGATGCATCGCTGACCGAAACAATTGAGTTGGGCGCCGAGGAAGGTTACACGGCAACCAGCCGCCTGATGAAGCGCCGCAAACGTCCCGACGCACTGGTGGTTCCCAGTGACCGCTCAGCCATCGGCGCTCTCAAAGCGCTAAGGGACTTGGGCGCCAGGGTTCCGGATGATATCGGCATGGTTGCACTCGACAGCACGACGGGCGCCGTGTTCTCCGATCCGCCGCTGACAGCTGTAGAGATTCCCTGGTACGAGATGCTCGCACTGGGTACGAGTCTGCTGGTCAAGGTGATTGAAGATCGATGTCCGGTGGAGCAGATCGGCGTCCGCTTCGCCTCACAGCTTGTTCTGCGCGATTCAACGCGACGCCGATAAAGGACGCCACCGTGCCTCGCACACGGTCCGCCACAATGCATTCATCAATGACGATCACTTACCCGAACGACGCTTTACGAGGGGTCTTCTGTTACCCGTAGAGCAGGATGAATTGCTCCAGGCGATCCTCCCTTACGGCTGACACGGACATTCACCCGCATGCAGGGTGTTTGGCTTAGGAGCCTAGTGTAGTGCGGCCGAAATAGTAACTGATAACAGTCGGCGCGCCGTCTCTATAATCGGAGACGATTGCATGCGTGTGGCTCCCCAAGTAGTCCTGACCGAAGATCAGGAGCGGACCTTACATCAATGGGCACGGGGTCGATCGTTGCCTGCTCGGCAGGTCGAGCGCACACGCGTTGTTCTGTTGGCAGCAGTTGGCAAACAGGATCTGGAGATTGCGGCTGAGGTAGGCATCAGTAATCAGAAGGCAGCCCGTTGGAGGAAACGTTTCCTGGAAATGGGCTTAGCTGGATTGGAGAAGGATGCACCCCGCCCTGGACGCACGCCAACCATCACGCCGGCCAAAGTGCAGGAAGTGGTTCGCAAGACCACACAGGAGAAGCCTGCGAACGTCGACCTCGTATGGACAAAAAACTCGATCCTATTGAAAACGCTGGTTTTCAACAGACCTGCCTGAGTTGCGCGGGACAACGTTAACGGCGCGATGTAACGTCGTGTTACGTCCCGTTCAGGCCGACTTTCGTGAACTGCCCGCTCATCCTGCAACCACCAGTGAATTCAAGCAGCTTGAGTTTTTTGACCTTACGGGGCGACGACTGGCTCGGGGATTGATAGAATGTCAAACCCGTTCAATGGCCGTGCCGCCTGCCATTCGCCGCGTCCCCTTGCGGACGCCGAACGCCTTTCAGTAACATTAGCGTGTTTCCAGGAGGGATACAGATGATGAAATTACTCACCCTTATGTATCTGAGCGCCACCTTTCTGTGCGCGCAGACGAACACCTCGGACAAACCCACATGGTGGAGCAAGTACCAGGCGCTGCTGCAAGGCGGTGTCGACAAGAAAGGCTCAGCCGGAACATCGTTTGCCGCCGGCAACGTCGATGTCTCAGGCAACGTCGATGTCTCAAAAGAATGCGGCCCGCAAAGCGAGACCTACATCACGCTCAATCCCTCCGCTCCTGCGAACCTCGCCGCCGGTTCCAACGAGATTTTCCGCCTTCCCATGCGCGGCTACTTCTCTTCGGATGGCGGCGCCACTTGGGGAGGCGTCGATCTCCCGCTGCCTCCGGCCATCGGAGCCAACGGGATCCGCTTTGGCTCAGACCCCAGTCTTGCTTTCGATAGCCGCGGCAGCCTTTACTACTCCTACATTGTCGTTTTCTTCAGCACTGGGAATGGCATCAACGGTACAGAATTGGCAGTGGCGAAATCCGTCGACGGGGGCAAGTCGTACCCCTCGGCCGCCTTCTTCTCTTTCGAAGGCGGCCAGAACCACTTTAACGACAAGCCCATGATTACCACCGACACCAACCCCGCAAGCCCATTCCGCGACCGCGTCTATGTCGCGTGGGATGCCGCCAGCGGCGGTTCCACGGGCGGCGGCATTCGCGTGGCCTCATCTGGCGACGGCGCGAATTTTACTATAACTCGCGCCGATAATCCCAGGGGTCCGGGACGCTCCATCGGCGCCGTTCCCTTCGTCGGTCCTGGCGGCGAGCTATACGTTGCATGGAATGACTATAGTGCCAATACGATCGCTTTCAACCGCTCTTTCGATGGCGGACTCACCTGGGACAGCCAGCGAGTCGTTGCCGCCAAACGAATCCCCTTCGACATCGCTATACCGGCCGAGAGCTTCCGCGGTGCTCTCGTTTACCCGAGTTGCGCAGCCGACACCTCCGGCGGTCCGCATCGCGGGCGCCTGTACTGCTCCTGGATGGATTTGACCGCCGGCGGAACTACGGACATTCTGGTTTCCTATTCCGACGACCAGGGGCTCTCCTGGTCCGCGCCGCTATCAGCCACAGACCCGCTCTTCTCGCCCGTGGACCGCTTTAATCACTGGCTGTCCGCCGATCCCGTCACCGGGGACGTGAACGTATCCTTCTACGACACGCGCAACGACACAACCGGCTCGCGCTACATGACCGACATCTATTTCAGCCAGTCCACCAACGGCGCAATGTCCTGGTCGCTGCCCAATACCCGCGTGAGCAGCGTCAGTTCCAACGAGCACGATTGTGGAGGCATCTTCCCCTGCGCCGGTATTAATTATGGCAACCAGCAGGGCGATTACGCGGGTCTGGTCTCCTATGGCGGCATCTCACACCCGATCTGGACCGATAGCCGCTTCCAGTTGAATCCATCAAGCAACTGCCGCACTAACCTGGCGATGGAAGAAGTCTTCACCGCAACGGTAGCCAACCGGAAGTCTGGTAAGTAGCCGTGGGAGGGTCGGTCCGATCGCGGTTGATCCGACTGGCTGGTGGCCGATCGTAAATACCACAGGGCGAACCGATCGCGATGATCCTGTGGGTGACGCGGTGATCGCGCGGACGCTCCCGAACAGGTCAGATCACTCCTGACGGCGTAGGGGCGAGTTGCCCGGTCGCGGGCAACCGAGGAAGGGCCGGGCGGGATCGCTCGCCCCTTGGCGACTACACAGTATCTGTAGGGTTATTGGCCCGGCCAGTCGCTCACCGTTCTGCCGAGTTGAGCCAGGCCGTTACGCAGAATAAAATCTGCCGAGGGCGTTGAGGCCCGCCGACAGGCGAACCTCTCGGTGGAACCGGATTGGCCGCTCGTGCTGTTCTGCGGCCACTCCGGCTGCCACCGGTCCCGAGCAAAGAACTGGTCAGGGCGCCAGATCGGCGCAAATTACTCCAGCAATATCCTCGACGAAAATGGCGGTGGCAAAGTTCGCGACGCCAGAAAGCGCGAGGTTGCCGGTTGCGCCCGCGAGCTTTCCGGTAGCACCCGTGACTGGACCCGAGGCATGAATTGGCCGGTGGTTACGTCGATCGCTCCGGTGAGCACGACAGTCAAGGTTCCATGTTGGTTCGTAAACGTCACCGTTTCCATAAATGACGCCACGGTACCGGAGACGCCGGTGATGGTGAGGTTCCCAGCGATGGTTCCTTGCAATAATCCGCCGCCGATGACCTTTGGCGGCCGTGCTACCTCCGCCGAGATCTTGCCCGACTGCCTTTGCATTAATCAGGTGACAGGAGGATGCCGCACGACGAGACACCTTTGTTCGCAATTCGCAGCCTGGACTTCTCGTGCTTCTCGATTGTTGCCGGAGAAGATAGCCCGAACACTTGGTTTGCAGTCGTTATGCGCCGGCCGCCTCCTGCCCCAGATGAGATTTGCGGTAGGCACAATTCGCGCCATTGCAGTGAGATGTCAGTAGATAGGCAGTACGTTGACAGCCACGGCCAGCCTGCGCGCTTCGAGGGGATCGACCATAGCACTGATCGACGTTTACAGCCTTGCGCCAAGGGAAGCACAGCTCTTGTAGAACACGCCTCCCTTCATGATCATCGAAATATGTGCACCCTGATCTTGAAGTACATTGAGGTCCTTGAGTGGATTGCCTTCCACAACCAGCAAATCAGCCAGGGCACCAGGCCGAATCGCGCCAATCTCGCTTTCCTTTCCCATCAGCCGCGCATTCGTCACAGTAGCGGAGCGGATTACCTCGACTGGCGAGAGCGCTTCTGCCCGAATCAGGAATTCCCGCGATTGGTCCTCTTGCAACGGGCCTAGCAAGTCGGTGCCAAAGCCCAATTCAACTCCCGCCGCCTTGCAGATCTCCAGGGAATGCAGACCCGCCTCCAGGACCTTTCTGTTCTTCTCCAGAGTCTTATCAGACAGGCCAAGGTCGCGGCCACGCCGCGCCATGCTGTCATAGGTAACAAGCGTTGGAATTACGAACGCATGGTGTTCGGCGACAAACTTCGCGGTGCATTCGTCAATGAGATTGGCATGCTCAATCGACCGGACGCCGCACTCGACACCGCGTCGAATCGCCGGCGCGGAGTAGGCATGTGCAGCCGTGTACTTCCCCCAGGACCCGGCCGCTTGCACCGCCGCCCTGATCTCATCGTCCGTGAATTGCAGGCTTTCCAATGGGTCGTGCGGAGATGCGACGCCCCCGGAAATCATGATTTTGATGTGGTCTGCGCCTTTGCGGAGTTCGTCGCGCGCCGCATGCAACACAGCCGGTACGCCGTCGACAACGTGGGCGAACATATCAAGTCCGCTACAGCAAGTACACGACTGCGCGCCGGAAACCGTGCGACTCCTGTAATCGCCGTGACCGCCAGTTTGGCTGATCACGCGACCGGCAATAAACAGCCGCGGGCCGGCAAGGACCCCTGAGTTGACGGCCTCCCGAATGCCCCAATCCGCCCCACCGTTGTCGCGAACTGAAGTAAAGCCCCGCTCGAGCATCGCCCGCATCGTGGGTCCGGAGCGGGCAACGACATAACTCGCCGGCATATCGGCCATCAATGTCAGGTTTAGTTCGGACAGGTAAATATGGACATGGGCATCAATCAAGCCGGGCATCAGGACACGGCCATGAAGCTGAACCACGGCATCGCTTGCAGCCCGGATGGGCCGATCGGATACTTCCTTGATGCGATTTCCTTCGACCAACACCTCATTGCCTTCCAACAGAACACCAGCAGTGACATCTAGGACGGAAGCACCACGAAACAGAATCTGCGTCACTTGCGATAGCCCTCCGCATTGGCGATTCTTTGAACAATACCTCTCATCGTTTCGGGAGGCCCCAGTCCTGCGTCAGCCACTGTCCTACTTAAGACCGCAGCGATTTCCCGCACTCGCGTTTCGGTCATTCGTGGCGCCAGCGCCGACACCGAAACCGCCGCCTTCAATTCCTCCGAAAGCATCAACGGTACGGCAACGCACATTGCGCCGACCTCTAACTCCTGGTTATCGAGGGCGAACCCTTCGATCCGAATCCGTTCTACTTCCTTCTTCAAATCGGCCGGGTCGGTGAGGGTGTATTGCGTGCGGCTCTTAAACGGCGTACGTTTCAAATACTTGAGCAGACTCTCTTCATCGAAACAGGAAAGGATCGCCTTTCCTGCAGCGGTGCAATACAGTGGATTGCGCCGGTACTTGGCAAACACCTGCACTCCCTGCCGGCCTTCGACCCGGTCAAGGAGGACGCCTTCCACTCCCTCCTGCAACACTAGTGAAACCGACTCTCCCACCTGCCCGGCAATTCTTCGCATGATCGGCAGGAGACGCTCGGCGATATTGAACTGACACAACAGGCCGCTTCCGAGGGTGAACAGCTTGAGTGTCGCCCGATAGACGGACGTCCTCGGATCCTGACTGACAAACCCCAGCGCCGTCAGCGCCTTCAGAAAGCGGTGAGTCGTACTCGGTGCCAGCGCCAATTCTCGTGATATCTCGGCAAGGGCCTTTGGACCATCCGGCGATGCGAGCAGTTCCAAAATGCTAAATGCCCGCGTCACTGACGTGATGTGGTTGTTCGACACGCGTCTCGGCGTCTTTACTGAGTTGGCGGGCATACGCTTCGCTTACTCGGAAGTAATTTGTTCCAAGGTCTTACCGGTTGTGCTGATTCCCATTAGGGCGACCGTCAAGGCGCCGGCAATCATCACACCGGTCGTAATCGTGAATACGCCCGCAAATCCGATCTTCGCAAATGTAAAACCAATGATAATGGGTGCCAGGATTCCGCCAATACGGCCAAAGGCCGAGGCCACCCCCATGCCGGTCGCGCGGAAGGCGGTCGGATACACCTCTGGCGTATAGGCGTAAATGCCAGCATAGGTTCCATTCATAAAGAAAGATAGACAGAAGCCAAAAACAGTGATCGTCTTCTCGTGGTGCGCATTCGCCAGCAGAAATGCGGAGGCACCCCCAAAGAGCATATATAGAATGATCGTCCACTTTCGATCCAATTTCTCGCTTAAGAAAGCGGCGGAGTAGTAACCAGGAATCTGTGCAAGGTAAATGACGATGCTGTAGGCGAAGCTCGTGGTGATCGTCAGTCCGTGTTTCACCAGCAACGTTGGAATCCACGTAAAAAAGCCGTAGTAAGAGAAGGTGATTGTAATCCACAATGTCCAGAGCATGGCGGTGCTTCGCACAAGTGTCGGACTCCAGAGCGCTCGCAGATTTTCCACGGGGGATCCTCGCCGACGCATGACCGCAGGCGGCGAAGGTACGGAAACAATGTCGGGAAGAGAGCCGCCGACCCGGCGCAGCACCTCGAGTTCCATGGCTGAGACGACCTGCTCAGCCTCCGTGGACCTGCCTTGTTGGATCAACCATCGCGGCGATTCCGGCAGAGCACGGCGCCACCATAAAAGCATCACAATGGGCAGGGAGGTTAGAACTTGTACGATCCGCCAGCCTTCCTTGGAGGCGGGGACCACAGCGTATCCGAGCACCGCGGCCAATACGAACCCAAAAGCGAAAAACCCGGACAACGAACCCAAGTAGCGACCACGGTACTTGCTCTGGATGAACTCCGCCAGGAACGGCGCAACGATGGCGCTTTCAGCGCCTGTTCCTACTCCCGCGATTATGCGAGCGCCGAATAGAAACCCGAACGTCTGCGAGCACGCGCCCAGGAGGCTGCCGATGCAGTACAGGGCAAGGGCGTACATCATGACTTTCTTGCGGCCAAGCAGGTCGCCCAGGGTACCGGCGAAGAACGCACCGAATAAGTACCCCATCAGGAGGGAACTTCCGAGCAGACCCGTCTGCGCGTTGCTGAGACCAAAGAGCGCGGTCACGGCAGGCAGGATGAACGCCAAAACAGCGTTGTTCGCAGCATCGAAGGTGTACCCCAGTCCACCCATCACTAACAGCCGGCCCTGTACCCAAGAAAGAGGCAGATGCTCCAGGCGCCATAGGATATCCATTTCGGCCGTCGTCAGGGTTTGGTGCTGCGCCAGAGCGGATTTTTGAAGCGAAGAGTTCATGGCCTCATTTCCGGTATGCACGCTTGATTCTGATGGTGGGAACGAGCAACTGGCCTTTGGCTACAAACGTGCTTGCGGGCGTGTCCTTCGGCGTGGGAGATGCTTGAATCTTTCGTACTACATCCATACCGTCAATGACGCGGCCGAAAGCGGCGAAGCCCATGTGATCGGGGCTGCGATTGCCTTCGCGATCCAGGGAAGGCTGATCTCCAATACAGATAAAGAACTGGTTCGTCGCAGTATTCGGCCCGGCCCTGCTGGGGGTAACGTCGCGGGCCATAGAGACGGTTGCATCCAGATGCTTAAGGCCGGTTACATCCGTGGTTTCGATCGCAATGGGGGGGAATGCCTCGCTTAAGCGGTTTTGGTCGATTCGCGCCTGAATGATTTCGATGGGTGCATCCTGTCGTATCTCGTTATCGGGCCGCACGGCACGGTGGAACTCCCCGCCGTTGTAGAAACTGCCGCTCACATATCTGAGGAAATTGGCGGCAGTGACAGGTGCGTGCGCGGTATCGACCAGGATCGCGATGTTGCCCAACTCGGTCTCCAAAACAACGATGGGAGGGCCGTCGGTAGCTGCCGTGGCCGCGACAGCTCCGTGCTGCTGCAACGCGAGTGCAATCAGGACTGAAAAGAAGATCGTCATGGAGTCCCGGCTGGCGGACCGCACAGTGATCAACGTGGAGAGGGCATGATACCTGACATAATTGTTTTCATGTCATAGACCTCGCCGTTCTTAACAACGGTGTTGACCTTGCGGGAATTCCTGATATCCGTAAGGGGGTCACCGTCCACGATGACCATGTCCGCAAGTTTGCCCGCCTCGATGCTGCCCAGATCGGAGTCGGCACCGAGCGCCTTGGCCGCGTTGATTGTTGCGGTCTGAAGCGCCTCTACCGGTGTCATCCCGCCCCGCACGTAGAGCTCGATTTCTTCTTGCAGTCCAATACCGCCGGGCATATTGGGGGCATCGGTACCGGCAACAATCGCACTCTGGCCGGAATGCAGGATGGCAATAATCGCTTTGTCCATTTCCGCCAGGTGTTTCCATCCTTGGGCGTGGGCGTCGGGGCCCTGCTTACGCAAAGCTTCGGCACTTTTACGGGTGGGCTCAACGGCCCACTCGGGGGAGAGCATCTTCAGTCGCGGATCGTTCAAGAGCGATTCGTCATCGGCCGCCAGCCAGTTGTAGCCGCCATGCACCACAAGAGTCGGACACACGACCATACCAGACTGGGACAGAAGCGTGAGTTGGTCCTGGTAAACGTGTCCAAGTGCGGAAACCCGGCCGCCGATGTGCTCGGTCCCACTCACTCCAAAAGTCACGGCCGGATATAGAAAGTGCGAGGTGGAAGGCATGCCGTGCGTATTGCCGAACTCCACGATGCGCTTCTGGAACGCTTCGGGGAGCTTCACATACATCTTGAAGAAGTCATACCCGAGTTTGTAACTTCGTTCCATTTCCAGCTGCAGAGTCTCTAAATCAGATACCGAGTACATCTCAGCAAACGCGCCGCGGGCACCATCAATCGCTGGGGCCGAGATATAGAAACGAGGTCCAATGCGGACGCCGGAATCGATAGCCTCCCGAATCTCGAGCGAACGATATTGCATGCCCGCAGTATCGCGATCGGTCGTGACGCCGTAGGCAAGGTAGAGCCGTCCCAGCGCCTCACCGTACTCCCGATAAAAATGCCCGTGCATATCAATGAGTCCCGGAATCACAGTCTTACCGGATGCATCCACCACCTTTCCGGTATGCAGCTTCTGCTGGTGCGGCTGAATGGACTGGATGCGGTTCGCGTCGACCGTGATGTCTACGTCCGTCTGTTCTCGCTGATCGCGGCCGTTCCAGAGACGGCCGGCATGGACCACCAAACGGCCACTAGGAATCTTCGGTTGCCACTCCAAGTCGAGCGGCAGGTTGCGCCCATTGTGATCGTCGAGCGAGATCATCTTGAGTTGGTCGGTAGCGAGGTACAGGATGTGTCGGGAATCCGCTGTCCAAGAGGGTGAGTGGGACGCCTCCGAAGTTATCCTTCGGAACCGTCCAGCGGGTTCTCCATTCGGTCTTACATCAATTACCTGAAGGACGTCATCCATAACTACGACGACCTTGGTGCCGTCCGGCGACCACAGCGGCCCCTCATCGACGCCGTTAACTAGTGACCTGTCCGGCGTCACGTTCTCGAGAAAACGCGGTGAACCGCTTCCGTCAACAGGAATCAGCATCCATTGCCAGACACCCTCGCGGAAGCGCTGCGAATATTGATCAAATGCGGCAACCAGAAGCACCTTCCCATCAGGGGACCATGTCGGATTGCTGGGAATGCGTTGAGCGCTTCGATAGTACTGGGTCAATTTGCCGGTTTCGACGTCCACTACATCGACGGCGGCACCTTGCTGATGAGGAAGCATACTCAGGAATGCGATACGCTTTCCATCCGGCGACCAATTGGCGCCATAGTCGGCAAGCGGCTCCTGGGTCAGCCGTTTCTCGGACCCGGTCTTCAAGTCGTGCGTCCAAAGATCCAGATTGCCGGTTTCCGCGCGGTCCGACGAAAACACCAGCTTGGAGCCGTCGGGAGACCAGGACGGATCCGCGTCGAGAAAACGATCGTTAGTGAGACGCTTCGGTTTCGATCCTATGTCCATTACCCAAATATCGCCTAGAGCGCTGAATGCAACCCGCTTCCCGTCGGGGCTGATTACCGGCCTCACGATTCCCAGCGCCTTCCTCGGTTTGGAAGAGAAGTCATGCTGGTTCTTGGTAATCGGAACACGGTGCAGAGGCACGACGGCATTGAATGCGATTTCGGTGGGCTGGCCGCCATCTAGCCTCCGCTTCCTGATCTTGCCGTCAGCGGCATAGAGGAATTCGTCGGCAGAGACAAACTGCGCGCGGAACGGGAAAACGTCCTCACCCGTGACAACAGGCTTACCGCCAAGTACGATACTGGAAGTCTCGCCCCCGATTACGTTGTAGAGCACCTGCCTCCCATCCGGAGTCCAGACCGGTGCGCTCAGGCGTCCCCTAGTTGCGGCGATGAAGCGTTCGGATCTCGTTTCCACGTTGATTGCCCAAATACTTGTCGCGGCCTGCGCCGCCGGTCCTTGGCCGGACGGAGGAGGAACTGCGCCCGGAGCGGGTCGGGTGGAGACGAATGTGATCTCTTTATCATCGGGCGACCAAGCCGGGAAATAGTCTTGCGCCGGATTGGTCGTCAGTTGCTTGAGGTTGCCGCTCCGTACATCCACAATCCAGATGTCATAGTTGCGTTTGCGATCGGACGAAAACGCGATGCGAGTACCATCGTGGGACCACTGTGGCTCCATGTCGTCGAAAGGACCGGAGGTGATTCTCTTGGCTCCCGAACCATCCGGCGCAATTGTCCAGAGGTCCCATCCGTCCGCGTCGTAAAATCCCTGGAAAACGATTTGGCTGCCATCGGGCGAAAAGGACGGCTCCTTGGCCTCCAGCAAAACGTCCGTGATGCGTTTCGCGGAACCGCCCCGGGCGGGTATCGTCCATAGGCTACCCAGCAAGTCAGTCACGAGCGTTTGGCCATCGGGAGACGCGGCCACCGCAAAGTTCGTGCCTTCCGTCACCGTTACGTTTACCTCAGACGCCTGTGCCGTCGAGCCGATCTTGCGAGTCTGTGCGCTTCCGATCGCCACTACGATCGCGGTCACAAACACA
>Ga0210400_10002866_pt1 | contig 15547 bp, 14 predicted proteins | sample IncBWH26MmetaG_FD_155456 | JGI IMG/M metagenome (GOLD analysis project Ga0210400, IMG submission 155456) | Forest soil microbial communities from Barre Woods Harvard Forest LTER site, Petersham, Massachusetts, United States - Inc-BW-H-26-M | ecosystem: Environmental > Terrestrial > Soil >... | reverse complement strand
CGTTGGCGTATACCACGGGGGACAGTGCGGCTTCATTCTTGCCGACTACGACGAGCACGACATCGACGTGGGAAAAAAAAAGACGAATGGCAGCGGAGAGAAGCGTGTCGCCAGCCGCCGAACCCGTCGGCTGCGGGGGCCATGGCAGCAGCCCTTTGTCGCGCCCCATGCGTGAGGATTCACCGGCCGCAAGAATTACTCCGCAAAAAGCCGTGGTCCGCCCCATGAGGGGACGATAACAAAGTGCTGCGACTCTGCCAAGGCGAGGAGGCAGGGAAATGCGTTGACGCCGGTGATGAAAGCCACTTTTCGAAGTCGGGGAACTCAACGGCTGTAGCCGGAACCATTTTGAGCGACTTGCCGGAAGGCATACCCTGATACGAAGCGCGAGTTTCCGCTACGGAACGCGAGTCTTTCCGAAACCTATGAAGTGGTGCCATTCCTGCGTTTGCGCGCTTCGCCTGCGGGACAGCCGAGGGCGGCCCTACGTGAGTGTCGTACGACTCGCGTCACCCGAAGGTCGGAAGCTTGACCAGGTCGTCGTGGGGAACCCGTTCCACCGGGTGTCCGGCCTTGCGCCAGGCCCGCAGGCCACCCGCGATTACGTACACTTTGAATCCTAGCTGCTGTAATTGTTGCGCCACCCGGGCGCTTGTGGCTTCGCGCGCTCAAGTACAGTAGAGATAAATCTCTTGGTCCTTGGGGAGGTTCTTGATTTCTTCAACCAGGTTGTTGGGCTCGATTCGGATTGATCCCGCGATGCGTTCGGAGTCGGCATCGTAGTAGCCGTGGCTGCGGACATCGGCGATGAGCATTTTCTGAGCCGCGCCGGAGGCCAGTCGTTGAGCTAGTTCCTCCGCCTGGATGCGGGGAATCACGTCGAGCAGACGATATTTGCGGTAAAGCCAGATTCGATAGCAGGCGTAGGCGGCGAGTCCGATGGCGAAGATGACTTCAGCGGCAAAGCCCGCGGAGCGGAGTCCGCGAGTGATGGCGCGCAGGGCGTCACTGAAGAGGTATCCCCCGATGGCGTAGGCTCCTACGTAGAAAATCGCGCCGAGGGCGTCGTATTGCAGAAAATCTCCCAAGCGCATTTTCATGCTTCCGGCGAGCGGCGGAGACATGGTGTTGATGCCGGGGATGAACTTGGCAAAGAGCAGCGTCTGCTTGCCGCGCCGGTAAAAATATTCTGCCGATCGGAGAATGCAGGTTTCCGGGTTCGCCGAAAGGCGGCACAGAAAGCCGAGCAATGCCCATCCGCTAACTCTGCCCATGAAATAGAGAAGCACATCGCCGGTGATCATCGCCAGCACGCCTACGCCGATCACGAGGTACAAATGCAGATCGCCATAGGCAGTGACGGCGCCGGCGGTCAGGACGGCTAGCGCGGCAGGGAGTGGAAGACCGACAGCCTCGGCTAAGCACACTACCGCCAGGATCAGGTAGCCATGGTGCGAAATTAGCGAGAGCAAGTCGTTCATGGCGAAAGGGACATCCTAAGTATAGCAATCGCGATACGACTGCTGCCCCTGAGGAGAACCTTTCGGGGAGGGGACAGTTCCGGATCGCCGAGCATCCGCCAGGTCACCTGCTACAGTGGTAGGTCTTCAGGAGGAACCTTTGTCAGCTCAGAGCCGCCGCTACATCAATCTTCCGAATCGCCCTGCAGGACTTCCTTTCAGCGACGGCGTGCTGCTGGGCGATACGTTGTATATATCCGGACGGATCGGCCTCGATCCAACCACCGGCGAGGCGCCGGAGAGTATCGATGCCGAGATCGAGTTCTTGTTGGACGGCTTTCAGGCAGTGCTTCGCGAAGCCGGCATGACCATGGACGACCTGGTGTGGGTGCAGATCTATTCGCCGGATGTTTCTTTGTGGCAACAGTTCAATGCGGCTTATGTGAGGCGGTTCTCGCGGGAGTTTCCGGCACGGGCGTTTCTGGGATCGGGCCCGCTTTTGATGAATGGGCGATTTGAGATGCTGGGGATTGCGGTGAAGGGGTAGGGCGAATCCTGAAGTTGCCGTGCCGCAAGCAGGTGCCGAGCTTCGCTCGGCTTGGACGTCCGGGGTGGCCATCCCTACGCGAGCAGTGCCGGGCGCTATTTTTCTCTCGCGACAACGAACTCCGGCGCCCACAACAGCGATCGTTTGATTTCCGAGTCTGGAAACACGCAGATGGCTTCGCGCGCTGACTCGGCGTAGCGGGCGGCTTCTTTGGAGGCGTAGTCGAGAGAACCGTAGCGTTGCAGGATGGTCAGGATGTCGGCGTGAGTGACGCCGTTGAACGCGCGGTCGTGCAGGACGGTTTCGATTTGGCGGCGCTCGGTTGCAGTGCAATGCTCTAGCGCATGAATGACGGACATCGTGGCTTTGCCTTCGCGCAGGTCGCTGGCAACAGGTTTGCCCAGTACACTCTCTGAAGCGGTTAGGTCGAGAACATCGTCCACGATTTGGAACGCTAGACCAAGCTGGCGTCCGTATTGGCCGAGGCGTTCCTCTTCTTGCGCGGTGGCGCCGCCAAGGATGCCGCCGACTCGCATGCATACCGAGAACAGGCACGCCGTTTTACGATAGATCAGATCGAGATGCTCCTGCAGCGAGATCAGCTTGCCGAGCTTCTCCATCTGGAGCAGTTCACCTTCGACCATCTGCTGCGTCAATTCAATCAACACATCGAGGATGCGGAAATTGCGCTCCTGCACTGCGATCTTGAACGCCTGCATGTAGAGCCAATCGCCGGCCAGCACGCACATTGAGTTGCCCCACTGCGTGTTGGCGGCGGGACGTCCGCGGCGGATCTGCGCTTCGTCGATGATGTCGTCGTGGACGAGTGTTGCGGTGTGGATGATCTCGACGACCGTCGCGAGCTTTACCGCGCCATTGCCCTTGTAACCGAAAAGCCTGGCTGAGAGCAGCAACAGCGCCGGACGGATTCGCTTTCCGCCGCCGGCGCGCAGATACTCGCCAATCTCCGTGATGGCCGCGACATTCGAGACCGTGTCGCGTCCGAATTGCTCTTCGATCGCGACAATGTCGTCACGCAGCAGGTCAAAGATTTCTTTCACGTTGATGGAGGTCGTCGCGCCCAATGCCTTCAGCTGCTCCGTTAATTACTTGCTGCCGTAATTAGTTGCTGCGGTAATTCGTGAACTGCAAATCGATGCCAAAGTCCTGTTGCTTGACCATTCCGATGATTTCCTGAAGCGTATCGCGATCCTTGCTGCTGATACGCACTACATCGCCCTGGATGGAGGCTTGCGCTTTTTTCTTCGAGTTCTTGACCAGCTTCACGATCTCGCGCGCCTTCTCGATTGGAATCCCCTGCTGCAGAGTGATCTTTTGTTTCACCGTGCTTCCGGCGGCCGGCTCCAGCGGGCCGTAGGTCAATCCTTTCAGGGGGACGCTGCGTTTGACCAGCTTCTGCTGGAAGACGTCGTTCACCGCCTTCATTTTGAATTCATCGGCGGAGTGCAGCATGATCGCGTCCGTGCCTTCCATCGCGATCTGGGACTTCGAGTCCTTCAGATCGAAACGAGTGCTGACTTCCTTCATCGCCTGCTGAATAGCGTTGGCAACTTCCGCGAGGTCGATTTTGCTGACGATATCGAAACTGTTATCGGGCATGGTGTCGACACGCAACCCCTGAAGGGGTGTCTGACTTCGAAGGATTTACGGCATCGCTAAAGCGATGCCCTGATACGAAACCCGAATTCTTTGGCAAACCTTTTCACTCTCCAGATGGTCGTGCTAAGCGATGTTTGCTGGATGCTCCGAGCTCCATGATCGCTCACCCCAAATTTTGTACTTCTGAGAGTAACAGAAGAAGCATTGTCCGCGCATGGCTCGGCACCGGTGGTGAGGTGAGGTCCGAGAGGGGTCGACGATCGAAACCCAACATGAATTGTCACCCTTCGCTTCGCTCAGGATGCCAAAATCTTGCGAAACTGCGAGTCAAGGTGCTGGGTCTGCATCGTCCAGCGGGAGCCCGAAGAACTTGTAGAAATTCTGCGCGGTTCGCGAGCCGGTCTCTTCCGCGGGTAAGCCGCACAGTTCGCCGATCTGCCGGGCTACTTCCTTCACGAATGCTGGTTCGTTGCGTTGGCCGCGATGTGGAATCGGCGCGAGATAAGGGGAGTCGGTTTCGATAAGCATGCGGTCGGGCGGAACCATTTGAGCCGCGTCGCGGATCGGCTGCGCCTTGGGAAAGGTGATGTTGCCTGCAAAAGAAATCATGAAACCCATATCGAGTGCTCGTCGCGCGTGGTCGATGCTGCCGGTAAAGCAGTGCAGAATGCCGCCCAATCCGCTGGAACGCCAGTGCTCGGCAATCAACGAAAGGCAGTCGTCCCACGCGTTCTCGTTGTTGTCGGAGGCTCGGCAGTGAATGATGATGGGCAACTTCGCCGCCTTTGCCAACTCCATTTGCTGCACGAAGACTGTCTTCTGTATTTCTCGGGGCGAGTAGTCGTAAAAATAGTCGAGGCCAATTTCTCCCCAGGCAATTACCTTGGGATGCCGTGCCCATTGCAACATTTGGGAATCAGCGGCTTCGTTCGCAAGGTTGGCTTCATGGGGATGAATCCCAACGCTCGCCCAGATTCGCGGATATTCCGGCTTCCCGTCGTATTTTTCCGCCAATTTAATACCGCAGTCGGCCGTGTCGGGTCCCTCGCCATTTCCGATCGCTAGATAGGCTTCAATCCCGTTTTGCTTCGCACGCGCCAGCACTTCGTCACGATCAACGTCGTAGCGCTTGCCTTCGAGATGGGCGTGAGAGTCGATGAACATGGTGCGAGATCGAGTGGGGACGGGCGGTTCGCCCGTCCAAGCCGAGCGCAGCTCGGCAGCGCTATTTCAGCCGCGTGCCGAGCGGCACATCTTCGAGAAAACTCGCCAGCACCGGCTTGCCGCCTTCAGGCGAGGCAGCCACGATCATGCCATTTGATTCCAGGCCGCGCAGCTTTCGCGGGGCCAGGTTCGCCACGATCACTACCTTCCGTCCTATCAGGGTTTCGGGCTCGTAAGCTTCGGCGATTCCGGCCACCAGTTGGCGCACTTCGGTTCCCAAATCGACTTCCAAGCGCAGCAATTTGTCGGCGCCCTTAACGCGTTCAGCGGTCTTTACTTGCGCCACGCGCAATTCTACTTTCGCGAAGTCGTCGATGCTGATCTTGCCATCGGGAATGGTGGTGGTTGCTTTGGGCGCGGCAGGGGGCCGGGCTTCGCTCGGCTGGACGGGCGAGACGCCCGTCACCACACTTGCACCTGCGCTTTGTTCTTCCATTTGCTGCATCCTTTCTACTGCTGACTTGTCTGCCCGCGGAAACACTGGTTGCACCTCGCCCAACTTTGTGCCGAGCCGCAGCTGTCCCCACTGCAGTTGCGTCAGGTCGAATTTCTTAATGTCTCCGAGGCCCATCTGCGCCCAGATCTTCGCGCCAGCGTCGGGCATCACGGGATATGCAAGCGCGGTTACAATCCGCAAAGCTTCGGTGCTGGTGTAGAGGACGGTCGCCAGGCGCGAACGGCTCTCTTCATCTTTTTTCTCGTCGAGAGCCCAGGGTTCGTTTTCCACGATGTATTTATCCACGGCAGCGACCAGCCCCCAGGCTGCTTCAAGCGCGCGCGAGAACTGAAACTGATCAAACAACGCGCCGTAGTCGGCGATCACTCTCTTTGCGGCGTCCGCAATTGCGGCATCCGCCGGGGTGTGCGCGGTGTGCGAGGGATACGGTACTTCTCCCTTGAAATAGCGGGTGATCATGGTCAGAGTGCGGCTGGCGAGATTGCCGAGTCCATTCGCTAGATCGGAGTTGTAGCGCTGCACCAGCGCATCGAAACTAAACGATCCATCCTGCCCGAAGACGACTTCGCGCAGCAGGAAGTATCGGAGGGCGTCGGCACCGAGCACATCTACGATGGTTTCGGCGCGCACGATATTTCCGCGCGACTTCGACATTTTGCTTTCTTCAAACAGCAGCCAGCCGTGCGCGACGATTCCTTTGGGCAAGGGCAATCCGGCGGCGAGCAGAAACGCCGGCCAGTAGACGCAATGGAAGCGCACGATTTCTTTGCCGATCATGTGCACGTCAGCGGGCCAGTACTTCTCGAATTTGGTCGTGTCGTTTGAGCCATAGCCGAGCGCGGTAATGTAGTTCGCCAGCGCGTCGAGCCAGACGTAGATCACGTGCTTCGGATCGTCCGGCACGGGGATGCCCCAGGAGAACGTCGAGCGGCTGATGGAAAGATCGCGCAGGCCGCCGCGCACGAACGAGAGCACTTCATTGCGCCGCGTCTCGGGGCGGATGAAGTCGGGCTGCTCGGTGTAAAGGCGGATTAACTGGTCCTGGAACGCCGAGAGCTTGAAGAAATAATTTTCTTCCTTCACCGTTTCCGTGGGGCGGCCGCACTCAGGGCAGGGTGCGCCCGGACCGACGGAATCTACGTAGAGTTCGTCAAATACACAGTATTGGCCGGTGTAGTGGCTCTTATAAATGTGGCCGTTATCCTTTATGCGTTTCCACAAAGCCTGCACGCCCTGCTTGTGCCGGTCCGACGTGGTACGGATGTAATCATCGTAAGTCAAGCCCATGCGATCCCAGAGGGCGCGGAATTCCGCCGAGATTTCGTCGGTGAACTGCTGCGGCGTTTTGCCCGCAGCCTGGGCTGCACGCTCGATCTTTTGACCGTGTTCGTCGGTGCCGGTCAGGAACCAAGTGTCGTCGCCCAGCATGCGGCGGCGGCGGGCGATCGTGTCGCAGGCGAGCGTGGTGTAGGCGTGGCCGATGTGCGGACGCGCATTGACGTAGTAGATCGGGGTCGTGATGTAAAACTTTTTGCTCATGACTTTGATGGTCGATGCCGCCGATGTCGAGACATGGCTTGCGGCGTCTCCGCGACGGGGCAAACCCCGTCTCTACAAGTAATTCATTTTCGATTGCCTCGAAGATACTGCTGGATCGCTTCCTGCATCACCGTGCGAAGAGGAAGGTGCTGCGTCTCCGCTAGCCTGCGGCAATCTTCGTATTCAGGCGCATAGTTGGAGACGCTGCCATTCATATTCGCGATCTTGATGCGCACGGGACCCCACGTCGTGTCCACCGTTTCCCATCGTCGCGAGAGTGTCTGCCGCTGTTCCTCGCGGCGGCGCACGCCCAGTGTTGTGGTCTCGGCAAAGATGGTCTTAGTTAACCGATTCGCATCTTCTATCTTCGTAAGCACGGTTAGCAATGCGCCGGGACGGCTCTTCTTCATCTGCACCGGGACGCTAAATACATCCAGCGCGCCTTCGGCTAGCAAGCGCTCCATCGCGTAGGCCAGCACCTGCGGGCTCAGGTCATCGAGATTCGCCTCGAGGACCGTAATTCTGTCATTTGATGTGCCTGGCGACGTGCTCGCATCATCCGCGAGCAGCGCTTCTCCAATCGTTATGCGCAGCAGATTCGGGTGCTCGGGGAAATCTCGAGTTCCAGCGCCGTATCCCGCCTGCTCGATCTTCATCGCCGGAAAAGGAGCGAACCGGGTGCTCAGCGTCTTGACGATTGCCGCGCCTGTAGGGGTCACTAGTTCGACCTGTGGTCCCGACGAGTACACTGGCGCATCGCGAAGCAACTTCAGCGTCGCTGGCGCCGGTACAGGAAGTGTTCCGTGCGCGCACTTAACAGTTCCACCGCCCACGTTCAGCGGCGAGCATACCCATTCTTGTACCGCAAGAGATTCCGCTCCTACGGCGGCGCAGACGATATCGACCATGGCATCGACAGCGCCTACTTCGTGGAAGTGGACTTGATCGATGGAGGTGTTGTGAATCTCAGCCTCGGCTTGGCCAAGGGTTTCGAAGATCTTGATCGCGGTTGCCTTCGCGGTGTTGCTGATCGCTGCTTTCTCAATAATTTTGCGAATATTCGTCAGGGTGCGACCGTGGTCGTGGCGATGTTCACGAAAATGGTCGTGGCCGTGCGTGTGTTCGTAAGGGTGATCGTGGCCGTGATGCTCCAGGAAAACTTCTCGCGGCAGGTCTTTTTCACCATTGACGTAGACATCTACTTTGGTCGCGGAAAGTCCGGCCCGCACGACCTTCGATATCTCCAACCGGGCGCCGATATCGAGCGCCTTGACAGTGTCCTCCAAAAGCTTTGGAGACACTCCGGCATCTATCATGGCGCCTAGAAACATGTCGCCGCTGATGCCGGAAAAACAGTCGAGGTAGGCTATGCGCATAAAAACGGTCGTTAGTCGCTGATCGTTCGTCGCTGGCAACCACTGCTGGCGGCGAGACAGAAAGCTGTCGGATTACGGTACTGATGGATGTTCGGCCTAACTACCGACGACCAGCGACCAGCGACCGACGACCGGCGACTAGCAACCGATCTTTCATCATAGGGAACCCCGTCACCTCCGTCAAACCCGCCTCCCTGCGACTAGTTTGTTAGAATCACTGTTCCTTCAATAAGTTAGAGGGCATGCTTGTATCGAGATCTGGAACGCCGACTGGTCGAAGATTTGCGCGAGTTTCTGCGTCGCGCTTACGACTTGGAAATCGCCAACATAGTAGTCGAACAGCCGCCGAAAATCGAATTTGGCGAGTATGCGCTGCCGATCGCTTTTGAACTTGCAAAGAAACTTCGCAAAGCGCCGCGCAAGATTGCCGAGGAGATCGTCGCCGGCGTCAGCGCGATTCCTGGTTTCGAGAAATTCGAGGTCGCGGGCGCCGGGTACATCAACGTCCGTGTATGCCGCGCCGAGTTGGCTGCGGCGCTTGCCGCGGATCGGTCTCTCGCAGATCAATCGACCGCCAATCGGTGCCCGGCCGCCGATGGCAAGGTACTGGTCGAGCATTCGAGCATTAATCCCAATAAGGCGGCGCATATCGGGCACTTGCGCAACGCTATTCTGGGGGACACATTCGTCCGATTGCTGCGTTTTGCGGGCAGGGAAGTGGACGTTCAGAACTACATCGACAACACCGGTGTGCAAGTCGCCGACGTGGTGGTTGGATTCCTGCATATCGAGAGAAAGTCCCGTGCTCAGATCGAAGCGCTCGCCGCCGCCCCGCGCTTTGATTACGTATGCTGGGATCTGTATGCACGCGTCTCGCATTGGTATGAAGAGGACAAAGCGAATCTGCAGACGCGGGCGGCGACGCTACGCGCAATTGAGGAAGGGAACAATGAGACTGCGGCGATTGCTGACGTGATTTCTGTTGCTGTGCTTCGGCGCCATCTCGAAACTATGGACCGGCTCGACATTGAGTACGACTTCCTGCCTCGGGAGAGCGAGATTCTGCACCTTCATTTCTGGGATGCCGCGTTTACGAAGCTTAAGGAAGCTGGGGTGCTTACTTACGAGAACGATGGCAAGAATAAAGGGTGCTGGGTTATGCGGCGGGCGGGGACAGCCGCGGCGGCTAAACCCTTAACCACAGGGGGCACGGGGGACACAGGGGAGAAGACCACAGGGGAAAGGATCACAGAGGAAGACCAGAAGGTCATCGTGCGGTCCAACGGCACGGTCGGGTACGTTGGCAAAGACATCGCTTATCACATGTGGAAGTTTGGGCTGCTGGGGCGCGATTTCGGCTATCGGAAATTCTATCGCTATCCCAATGGCCACGAATGCTGGATCTCAACCATTGACGGCGAGCACGATCATCCGCACTTTGGCGATGTGGCTGAGATTTATAACGTCATCGATGCTCGGCAGTCCGAGGCGCAGAACACGGTGATTGAAGCTTTGCGTGGACTCGGCCACGGAGAAGCCGCCGATCGCTATACGCACTTCTCCTACGAGATGGTCGCGCTCACTCCGCGCTGCGCTGCTGAACTTGGCTACAGACTTAGCGAAGAAGATAAGGGCAGGTCGTGGATCGAGGTTTCCGGGCGCAAGGGCTTCGGTGTGAAAGCGGACGATCTCCTGGATGCTCTGATCATGTCGGCTGGGAAGGAAGTTGATGCGCGTCATCCGGAGTTGAGTGAAGCGGAACGTGCCAGCATTGCTACACACGTCGCCATCGGGGCGCTGCGCTACTTCATGCTTAAGTTCACGAAGCAATCGGTGATCGCCTTCGATTTCAAGGACGCTTTAAGCTTCGAGGGTGACACAGGGCCTTACGCGCAGTACGCGGTCGTGCGTGCTTCCAATATTTTTCGGAAGGGCGGGCTCGATCCGGAGAGTTTCTGTCGGGACGCCTCTGGCCGCATTCGTAAGTCGACGAACCATGCTGGCGGAGACGCGGCGAGCCGCGTCTCTACGGAGGATTTCGCTGGCTTTCTCAATGGCGAATCCTCCAATGACATCTGGGAGCTCTGGCTGGCGGCCTCCAAGACCTCTTACGTCGTCAGCCAGTGCATCGCAACCGCCGAACCTGCTTATCTTGCCAAGCACGCCTTCCAGTTGGCGCAGCTTTTCAACACTTTCTATCATCGCTATCCGATCCTGAGTGAAGCGGATGACGGGAGGAAAAAGTTCCTGCTGGCAACCGCGGCCGTGGTTCGCCGCGAGCTCATTCGCGCTCTCACGGCGATGGGGATCGGTGTCCCGCCGGTAATGTGAGCCCGTCGTCCGCGGCTTGCATCTTCTGTGTCGCTAGGAGCATCCGTAATAGTAGAGACGATCATATGAAGAAGAATATTTTTGCAGCGGTGCTACTAAGTCTGGCACTGACACTGATACTGACACTGACCACGGTGAGCGCTGCCGCTGCCTCGGGGAACCCACCGCAGATGCCTCGCACTCTGGCCAACGCCCGCTTTGTATACGTGGCGGCCTACGATGGCGATCAATTCGATCCCAACCTGTTGCCGGATGACCGCGCCGCTATTAGTCGTGTCCAGGATGCAATCCAGAAGTGGGCCAAACTCACGGTCGTGTACCGTGCTCAAGATGCTGACATCATCCTGATGGTACAGTCTCGACCGTCGGAAGATGTGCTGGCTGTCTATGACGCTCACAGCGCTTCGCAGACCTATCTGTGGCGGGTGATGGGGCGGGGCGGGCTCCAGAAGAGCGAGATTCCATTGTTTTCGCAGTTTGAGAAGGCTTGGGACAACATCACTCATTGAGAGGGCGCGCGTTCGTCTTATGTAGTTGATTTCGCGGAGATGGTTCAATTACGAAACCATTGACCACCAGGGGGACGGAGGTATACGAAGGAGACGGCATGAGAGGAAAGGGTCTTCAACAAGCGGCCATAATTCGTATTGAGAAAAGCGAGACAGTATAAAATTTCTACGGTTTATATCACGTTTGCGTGGGTCTGGGGTTTGCTCCTTTCCCACAGTCATCTTCCAAGGCATTGATATAAAATGATTTAGTAATTTTTGCTGCGAATCCGAAATGGCATCCGCCGTGCATTAACAGGGAGTGAGTCCAGTTCGCAGACTTTTAGCAGAATCTGGAATAGTACATAGAAATATTGGGCAAGGAGCCCTCAACTATGAATCGCACCTCGTTGACCCTAATGCTGGCCGCGACAATGGTCGCATCCCTCGGATGTTCAACCAAGAATTATGTGCGTCAACAGACGACGCCGCTCATCAACAAGACCAACGAACTCGACGACCTTACCGCGAAGAATTCGAAGGAAATCAAGGACGTCGATTCGCGCGCCCAGGCCGGAATCCAGGCCGTGCAGGCTCGCGCCGCAGAAGTAGACCAGAAGGCTTTGGCTGCGGGCAGCGAGGCCGATAAGGCGCAACTGTCAGCCAATGGCGCGGCCCAGCGTGTGGACGTTCTGACCAACGCCGTCGTCAACCTCGATAACTATCGCCCCGTAGTGGAGACAGCGGTGCATTTCGGATTCAACAAGGACAATCTGACGAAGGACGCCAAGGAAGCGATTGACCAGCTGGCCGCGAGCGTTGCCACTACCAAGGGATACATCATCACGGTAGAGGGCGCGACCGACTCGGTGGGCACCTCAGAATATAACTACGATCTGAGCCAGCGGCGGGCCAATGCTGTGATTCAGTATCTGGCTGCGGAGAAGAGCGTTCCGGCCTACAAGATTTATCTGATCGGGCTGGGTAAGGATAAGCCGGTCGAGACGAATAAAACCCGCGACGGTCGTGCCAAGAACCGCCGGGTGGATATTCGGCTGATGACCAATACAGGCGCGGGTACGCAGACGCCCAGCAACCAGACTCCGACGGCGAGCGCGACTCCGCCGTCTTCATAAGTTTCCCTCCTCCCCGGAGGATTTTGCCAAACCAGGCCGCCCCGTCGTGTGGGCGGCCTGATTTTTTTGGTCTTGTGTGGACGGGCGTGGCGCCCGTCTCTCCATTAGGATCGCGATACAATAGAGGCGTGCGTATTCGATTTCTGATTATTCTCCTGGCGCTGCTGACTACTCTTTCGCCGGCACAGGATTCCTCTGACAAGACCGCTTCGGAAAAGGCTGCCGCCCGCAATCGCGAGGCTGAAGAAAGCTCCAGCCGCGATACGCGAATCGATATCAGCCCGCCCAAAAACGACGCCAAGAACCATCCCAGCAGCAAGGCAGCCCTCGAAGATCTCGACATCCCCGAGAATATCGAGGTTTCGGGCGTCCAAGAGTTCCATCCGTGGAACCCCATGAAGGCGCTGAAGAATATTGAGGTCGGGGACTTTTACTTCAAGCGCAAGAACTACAAAGCCGCGCTCGAACGCTATAAGGAAGCTCTGTACTACAAAGATGGTGATGCGCTTGCCAGCTTCCGGCTCGCCGTGTGCCAGGAAAAGCTGGGGGATAAAGCGGACGCCAGGAAATACTACGAACAGTACCTGAAGATTCTTCCCGAAGGTCCATTGGCCAAGGATGCGCACGCCTCGCTGGATCGCCTCGCGAAAGCGCAGTGAGCTGTCGGTGACGTAATGGAGCGGTTCTCAGACAAACGATATTCCTACTTCTCCACGCGCGAAAACTCTCCGTTGGAAGCGTTTACGGCCACTCGCAGTTTGGCGGTGTCGCGGTCGGTGCCGTAGATTACGTGCCACAGGAGTTCGTTCGACTGCCGGTTCCAGTCCAGCACATAAAAAACGGGCGTGTCGGGTTCCTTCTCGAGCAATTTGTCCCCGCCGTGTTGTTGAGCGACAGCATAGGCCTTATCTGTGTCCGCTTTTAGAAACTGGACATTGAAAGTCTGGGTGCTGGAGTTCGATGGGCTGTAGGTGTCGTCGACGCCGTGAGAAATATCGCCTTTCGACCAGACAAAAGACTTAGTCGCGTGCTTCGACGGCGAAGCGAATCCGGCCCGCCACTCGGCCGCCTTGCCGTTGCGGCCCTTGGAGTCCACTTCAGGCGGTGACTCCACGCGGTAAGGTTGAGCATCCGGGGCCCAGATCCGGGCGGAGATGTAGCACTTGAAGAACGCGCTGCTGCCGGTGATCGCCTCCAGAGCCTTCGGTTGGGGCGTCTCCGACGCGGCCGGCTTGCTCGGCTCGGAAGAGCACCCGGCCATCAATATCAATATCAGCGGCGGTGCTGCTGCTAGAATGGCGGCGAATAGTTTTTTCATTGAAGGTTTCCTGATCGGACTTTTCGTTCGCGAATCGTATTCGCGAATCATTGTACTGAACCGGCGCCATGGATTCCTATCTAGAACGTCTGCGGCAGGAACTCGAAGACGCAATAGGAGGCGCGAGCCCGAGCGCGCTGGCGCAGGCTCCGGTTGGAAAATGGAATGCTGCTGAGATTCTGGAGCACCTTTTCCTGACCTATAAGAACACGAACCGCGGCTTGGCAAAATGCCTGGAGCAGGGTGCTCCGTTGGTGACGCGCGCCAGGTTGAAACATCGCGTGGCGGCGCTGCTCGTCGTGAATCTCGGGTACCTGCCGGAAGGCCGCAAGGCTCCGGAACGTGCAACTCCGCGAGGAATGCCGCTGGAGGAAGTTCAGCAGGCCATAGCGCCTGAGCTTCAGAGGATGGGCTCGGGCCTGGACGATTGCGAGCGCAGGTTCGGCACTGAGACGAAAATTATGGACCACCCCTTCCTCGGACCTTTGACGGCCGGCGAGTGGCGCAAGTTTCACTGGGTCCACGGGCGACATCACGCGCGGCAGATTCGGGAGCGGATTGGGAGAGCCTGAAAGTGGAGAGCCGGACGCCCTCGCCCGGCAGGACGGGCGCGCCCGCCCATTGCTCCACCCACTAGTAAGGATTTACTTCTTGTCGCTGGCGTCGTCCTTGTCCTTCTCTGCAATCCCGGCTTTGCGCGCCTGCTCCTGCATCTGGTCGAGTTCCTGCTGGGCGGCGGCAACGGCTTTCTGTCTTCCTTCGACATCGCTTTTGTACTGCGCGTCGTCCTTATCATACTGAGCGGAATCGCGCAGGCGGGCGCCCGCATCGCCATAATAGGCGGCGGCGCGCAGTCGATGTTCGCGCTGGTCGAGATCGAGTTCGTGGTTTAGGGAATCAATCTTCTCTTTCTGCTTGTCGAGCTTTTTCTTCCATTCGTCCGCCGCCTTCTGGCGTTCGAGAGCTGCCGCGGCAGGATCGGCGGCAGCCGCTTTTGTGGCTGGCGTGGAGTTGGTGTTCGCGGCCGCTTGCACAGCGTTGGCAGGGGCGGGCGGCGGTGGTCCGACTACGCTCAGGGTTTGGTTGGTAGGAAGATTGTCGTTATCGTAGTGGCGGGTGGTCGTGCTCGGCTCCGGCTTTCTCTTGCGAGCCGCCCGCGCGTAATCCCCGAGTGACTGAGCGGCGGCGCCGCCGACCCCCAACAGGAGGAGCAGAGTAATGATGGCCATGCATTTCGTGTGCTTCATTGTGAATCATCCTTTCGCAGGCCGGCGATTCTGATCGCGGCCTGCAATCGCTGATATCAAGAACTTGTGGTTGCAGCCTGAACGCCCCCCAGGAAACTGCCAATGGTCCGGTCGAGCTGCGCCGCTTCGTGGGCGATGCTGTCGGCTAATTGTCGCGCCAGCTCCGGGTCACAGCTGCGCGCCAGCTGCTGAGCGCATCCCGCGATCGTAGTCAGAGACGTGCGGAGCCCGAGCGCGAGTTCGGAGGAGATTTCCTGATGCGTTTTTTGATCGTGGCGGATGCGCTCAATGTCGGTCTTGTCGGTGAGCACCAGAGTCGTGCCCATGAGGCTTGCGTCTTCGGCCAGCACTGGCGAGGCCGTCACTTCGAGGATGTGGTTTTCTCCATCTGGTGTGAAGATATTCACCACCAGCCCTCGAACGTCTGACTTGCCGGCCAGAGCGGGCGCAAGAGCCTGCACGACACTGGAACTCGAACTTGAACTTGAATCCGAACGTGAATCAGAACTATTGTTTTCCGGCCGAAGCGTCGTGGTGCGGAAAAGATCGGCGGCATGCAGCCCCACCGGGGAGGCGAACCCCAGGAGCTTCCGCGCCGCCGCGTTCGCCTGCCGCACCAGACCGGCGGTATTGAGAAACAGTACCCCGCAGGAAAGGTTCGAAAGTATGGTGGAGCTCAGCGTATCGGAGGCCTTGGCTTTTCTGCGGTCTGAGAGCTGCTGGGTGGCGAGCTCATGTTTTTGCTGCTTCAGTTGCTGGATGACGGCGTGATAGGCGTGCACGGGCAATCCCTCGGCTGCCAAG
>Ga0210400_10002863_pt1 | contig 15551 bp, 16 predicted proteins | sample IncBWH26MmetaG_FD_155456 | JGI IMG/M metagenome (GOLD analysis project Ga0210400, IMG submission 155456) | Forest soil microbial communities from Barre Woods Harvard Forest LTER site, Petersham, Massachusetts, United States - Inc-BW-H-26-M | ecosystem: Environmental > Terrestrial > Soil >... | reverse complement strand
ACTTTTTCCTGAAACTGCGGGGAAATTTCCGCCAAAACGGTACGCAGCTGGAGTTAATAGAATATCACGACACCGTGCAATGACTGGTTCTCGAAAGCTTTTCTCCGCCATCGCTTTCTGATACTGTTTTGAGTCCGTCATTGGCGAAAGGACAACCGTGTGATCGTTGGAGTTCCGAAGGAAAGTTATCCAGGGGAGCGGAGGGTCGCACTGGTTCCTGCGGTCCTTCCCACTCTCGCTAAAGCGGGACTGGAGGTGCTGGTGGAATCGGGTGCGGGTGCGCAGGCCGGCTATCCTGACTCGCTCTACAAAGAGAAGGGAGGGAAGGTCGTTCCGGATCGTGCCGCGGTGTTCGGGGCCGCTGACATCCTTGTGCAGGTGCTGTGCTACGGATCCAATGATGTGACCGGCAAGGCCGACCTCCCTCTGCTTCGTCGCGGCCAGGTGCTGATTGGATTCTTGCGACCCCTTGGTTCAGCCGAAGTCACACAGGAAATCGCTGCTGCCGGCGTTACCGCTTTCTCCGTTGAACTAGTGCCGCGCACCACGCGCGCCCAAAGCATGGATGCGCTCTCTTCCATGGGAACGATCTGTGGCTACAAAGCAGTGCTGCTGGCGGCGGAGACGTCCATCAGAATTTTTCCCATGATGACGACGGCAGCCGGCACGATCACGCCAGCGCGTGTGTTCGTCATCGGCGCCGGAGTGGCGGGGCTGCAGGCGATATCCACAGCGCGCCGGTTGGGCGCGGTGGCATCGGCGTATGATATGCGTCCCGCCGCGAAAGAACAGGTGCAAAGTCTTGGCGGCCGCTTTGTCGAACTGCCTCTCGAAGCGCAAAATGCCCAGGACGCCCGCGGCTATGGCACCGCTCAGGACGAAACCTTCTACGCCCGCCAGCGCGAACTTCTCACCCGGGTGGTTGCGGAAAGCGATGTGGTCATCACCGCCGCGGTAATTCCCGGAAAGAAATCGCCCGTGCTAATCACAGCCGCCATGGTCAAAGGGATGGCCCCCGGCTCCGTGATCGTAGACCTGGCTTCCGAGCGTGGCGGCAACTGCGAACTCACCCGCACGGGAGAAACCGTGCAGGCAGAGGGCGTCACCATCATTGGCGCCATCAACCTGGCCAGCAGCGTCCCCTACCATGCCAGCCAGATGTACGCGCGCAATCTCAGCACGTTTCTCGTGTACCTAGTGAAGGATGGCAAACTTCAACTCAACCCGAAGGACGAAATCATCCGCGAGACGATGGTCACGCATGGCAGTGAAATTGTGAACACGAGAGTGCGCGAATTTTTCAAAATGCCGGCATTAGCGCCGGTGGCCGGGTAAAAGAATATTCGTGTGCGGATTTAGGATTGACGTCATCGCTCTTTCAAAACTGTCATCCTGAGCGGAGCCGGAGTTCGCGAAGCGAACTCCGGCGCAGTCGAAGGATCCCTACCGCGCTCCAGCTTTCGCGGGGCAGGGAATTTTCTTGAGAGTGGCAGAGATTTCGCGGCGCAGAACGACAAAGAGTCTGGAGTTAAAAATGGGTTCCAACCTTATCGACTTGCTGTTTATCTTCATGCTGGCCTGCTTCATCGGCTTTGAAGTCATCCGTCACGTTTCCCCTCTGCTGCACACGCCGTTGATGTCGCTCACCAATGCTCTCGACGCCATCGCCGTAGTCGGTGCAATTGTCCTGGTGGGCGAGCACAAGAGCAACTTCGCGACCGCGTTGGGCGTAATCGCCATCGTTGCCGCCACCAGCAACGTGGTCGGAGGATTTTTCATTACCGACCGCATGCTGAAGATGTTCAAGAGTAGCCGTCCCACAAAGCCGTAAGCTGCCTTCGCAAAATTTTACTTTGGCATAAACAATGAGCGAGTTCGCCGGAAGCCAGTACCTCATCGAAGTCATTTACCTCATCGCCAGCGCTCTTTTTATTCTCTCGCTGAAGTGGATGAGTTCTCCCGCAACTGCCCGCCACGGAATCTGGGCAGGCGAACTCGGCATGGTGCTGGCCATCGCCGGCACCCTGCTTCATCACGGCATGGACTACCGGTGGATCGCCGTCGGCCTCGTGTTGGGCAGCGGCATCGGCATCCCGCTCGGCATGGTGCACATGACCGCCGTTCCCCAACGGACCGCGCTCAGCCACGCTTTCGGCGCACTTTGCGTCACCTTAGTGGGCACGGCGGAATTTTATCTGGGAACGCAGAGCAGTTCAAAGTTCGGCATGTCGGTGCTCTCCATGGAAGTGATTCTCGGAGGGCTGACCTTTACCGGCAGTTTGATGGCGGCGGGAAAGTTGCAGGAAATCCTGCCGCAACGGCCTATCACTTATAAAGGACAGAACCTCGTCAACTTCCTGCTGTTCGGCGTCGCCGTCGCCAGTGCGGTTTATCTGGTTTTGCATCCCGAGCAGAAACTCTTCTTTCCGCTGATTGTTGGAGTGTCGCTGATCTTCGGGATCCTACTGATCATCCCCATTGGCGGCGCGGATATGCCCACCGTCATCTCGCTGTTAAACGGCTATGCTGGGTTGTCCGCGGCAGCCATGGGATTCGTGCTCAAAAACAAGCTGCTTATCATCGCTGGCGCGCTCGACGGATCGTCGGGATTAATTCTTTCGGTCATCATGTCGAAGGCAATGAACCGGTCGTTCACCAATGTTCTGTTCGGAGCCTTCGGCCAGGTTCAGGCCTCGGCCGCCAGCGGAGCGGAAGCCAAGCCGGTACACAGTGCCACGCCCGAGGAAGCCGCCGCAATCCTCACCGCGGCTAACAAAGTAGTGATCGTCCCGGGTTACGGAATGGCCGTAGCGCAGGCGCAACACAAAGTTCGCGAGCTTTACGACATCCTTTCTAAAAAAGGAGTAGAAGTTCGCTTCGCCATCCACCCCGTCGCCGGACGCATGCCCGGTCACATGAACGTGCTGCTGGCCGAAGCCGACATTCCTTACGACCGCCTCATCGAAATGGACGAAATCAATGGTGACTTCCCCCAAACCGACGTCGCCCTGGTGATCGGAGCCAACGACGTGACCAACCCCGCCGCGCGCAGCGATCACTCCAGCCCCATATTCGGCATGCCCATTCTCGACGTCGACAAAGCCCACACCGTCATGGTGATCAAACGCAGCATGAGCCCAGGCTTCGCCGGCATCGATAATCCTCTGTATTACCTTGATAACACCCTGATGCTATTCGGCGACGCCAAACAATTCGTCGGAGCGATTGTGCGCGAACTCAGCGGCGGACACTAGCTGCCCTTAGCGCGTGCCTCCCTTGGAGACAACTAACCCCGGTTACTGATGTAACCTCATCAGCAAGGTCTCAGCCTATCCTGTGAGATTCCTCATCAATAATAGATATGCGCTTGCTTGGCGGATGACGACGGGCGCGACCAATCTGTCCTAAATTGAAAAGGAAGTTGTAGAAGCAGTATGTCTACAGGAGCACCGAAGTCCGGCAGTACAGGCCGAAAGTTGCCGGAAGTCCTGGCTTCTCTCGACCAGGACGTTCTGGCGATGGTCATAAGCCGAGCTGCACTTCCTGCAATCCTCAATACCCTCTGCGCGACCATCGAGAAACACTACAGCGGGATCTTGTGCTCCGTTCTCCTTCTGGATAGTGACGGAAAAACTCTGCGGCACGGTGCGGCGCCTTCGCTCCCCAAGGAATACAGTCAGGCCATAGATGGCGCCCAGATCGGCCCGAGCGTGGGATCATGCGGCACCGCCGCATTCCGACGACAACCGGTTATCGTCTCCGACATCGCAACCGATCCTCTGTGGGCAGACTACCGCCATCTTGCTCTTCCTCATGGTCTGCGGGCCTGCTGGTCCGTGCCGATCTCCTCGCAGGATGGCGGAGTCCTGGGTTCCTTCGCCATCTACTATCGCGAGCCACGTAACCCGGATACCGAGCATCAACAACTCATCGCTCACGCCGCGCATCTGGCTGCCATCGCCATAGAACGGGATCGGGCCAAAGCTGAACTGAGCGCAGCCGAGAGCCGCTACCGCACTCTGGTCGAACGTCTGCCGGCGGTCACCTACGTCGCCGAACTCGGCGCCAGTGGCCGCTGGCACTATGTGAGTCCGCAGATTGAATCCATGCTGGGGTTCTCACCGGCAGAATGGCTGGCTGATTCTTCCAATTGGATCAACCGCATACACCCGGAAGACCGCCACAATGTGCTGGCGGTCGAACAGCGATTCCAGAAGCATCGCGATCTGTTCCAGGCCGAATACCGCGTCTTCGCCCGCGATGGCAGAATCCTCTGGTTTCGCGATGAGGCTGTCATGTTACCCACCGCGGAAGACCAGGCATCGGTGATGCAAGGCGTCATGTACGACATCACCGAGCGCAAGCGCCTGGAAGATCAACTCCGGCATTCGCAGAAGATGGAAGCCGTAGGATTGCTGGCCGGAGGCGTAGCCCACGACTTCAACAACCTGCTCATGCTGATTCAAGCCCACAACGAACGCTTGCGCGCGTCGCTGGTTCCGAACGGTGCAGCGCAAAAGGAGTCCCTGGGGATCGAGCACGCGGTCACCCGCGCGGCAAGCCTCACCGGCCGGTTGCTGGCCTTTAGCCGCAAGCAAGTATTACAGCCCAAAGTCATGGACTTGAACGAAGTCCTGACCGAAGTTGCGAAAATGCTGGACCGCCTTATTGAAAAAAATATCTCCGTGCGCGTAGTTCCCGCTCGCCAACTTTGGCCCCTCAAGGCTGATCCCGGACAAATTGAGCAACTCATCATGAACCTCGCGGTCAATGCGCGGGATGCCATGCCCGCCGGAGGAGAGTTGTTCATCGAGACCCGTAACGTGGAGATTGATGCCGCCCATCAAGCGCTTGGCGAAGGAGTACGGTCAGGAAGATACCTCAACCTCACCGTTCGCGATACCGGTGTCGGAATGAATCGTGAGACGCTCGCACACATGTTCGAGCCGTTTTTCACGACGAAGGAGCCTGGGAAAGGAACTGGGCTAGGACTTGCCATTGTCTACGGCGTAGTCAAGCAGTTGAGAGGTTGGACCCACGTAGAGAGCCAGCCGGGTAAGGGAACGACTTTCGAGATCTACATCCCGCGAGCGGAAGAGGCCAACGTTCCGGCAGCGGTCGACAAGATACTGGACCTCTCCACCGTGCCCAAAGGCACCGAGACGATTCTGCTCGTCGAAGATGAGGATGGCATTCGGGAACTGGCGTCCACTTTTCTCCAGGGCCGAGGTTACATGGTGCTAACCGCGATGGATGGCAACGAGGCACTGCGAATTGCCGAAGGTCACGAAGATCTGATCCACCTTCTGGTGACCGACATTGTTATGCCCAACGTCGGGGGCAAGGAGTTGTCGCAACGCCTGAGGCAGGTGCGTCCGCAAATCAAGGTGCTGTTCATGTCCGGCTATCCCGACCATCCTGTGTTAGCCAACTCAGATCTAGCAGTGCAAAGCACAGTTCTGCAAAAGCCATTCTCTTTGGACATGCTGGCGCATAAGGTACGCACCCTGCTCGACCAGGGATGAGCGCTCGGCGCGAGCCGCGGCTCCGCGAGCATCGATCAGGTCAGGCGGAGTCCCGCCGTTGGTCATTCTGAATCGACAGCCTTATTCAATCCCTTTGATCCCAATGTGGATAAAGCAATCATAACGTCATTGCACCAGCCTCCTCCATTCTGCCCAAGCATTATTTATGTTGCGTCTGGGAGCGGGTCGCTACTGACTATCTGGAAGGAATGGCCTCACTCACGCCGAATTCCTGAAGGCACGCAACTTGAGTCGCAGCTTCTGCGGAGAACCCTGTATTGACTCTATCGGTAAACGTGACCCTAATGAGCAGATAGCCATTGTGAACGCTTTTACGACACCGACCGGAAAGAAGTCTCGACGATGGAAAGTGCTCGGCGGAATTGTTTGCGTCGCATTGGCAGGCGCGGCAATCGTCGTACCGCTGACAATCACGCGGGCCCAACCGATTCTGCGACAGCGGGTTATTGAGACCTTATCGAACCGCTTCAAGAGCAGAGTGGAACTGGCGACACTCGATGTTTCGGTGACTCACGGACTCGAGGTTTCCGGCAGCGGCCTGAAGATTTATGGCACGACTGACCCGAACCCGTATGAACCCGGCGTCCAAGCGCTGATCAGCCTTCAGGAATTCCACTTTCACACTGGAATTCGCAACCTCTTTCGTCCCGTCGTGCACGTCAATACGGTTTATGTAAAAGGCATGGAACTCAACATTCCTCCGAAAGAAGAACGCCGGGAATTCAACAAGATGAGTTCGCGGACACGGAAGATGACGGTCTTCGTCGACAAATTCGTTTGCCAGGATACCAAGCTCCTGATCAATACTTTGAAGCCGGGCAAGCCGCCCCTGGAATTTGACATCAGTGACTTGACAATGAAGGACATTGGCCCAGGCCTTCCTTTGCGCTTCGAGGCTACGCTCGTGAATCCCAAGCCGGTAGGAAACATTCACTCGATTGGCTTGTTCGGGCCTTTTCATGAAAGCAGTCCGCGGGACACGCCCGTGCAAGGGGATTATTCCTTTAGGAACGCGGATCTAAGCACGCTGAAGGGCATTGCGGGAATACTTTCGTCTACTGGAAGGTATGAAGGAACTCTCAGCAGCATTGTGGTGGACGGAAAGACCGACACGCCGGATTTCCGAATTACAAGAAGCGGTCATTCCGTACCGCTGCACACTGAGTTTCATGCCATTGTGGATGGCACGAGTGGGGATACATATCTCAAACCCGTGAGGGCGACGCTCGCTCATTCGTCCTTCACCGCCGCGGGTTCGGTGACTCGGTTGTCTCGTCAGCAGGGGCACGATATCGAGCTGGACGTTGTTCTCGATCATGCGCAGATTGAAGATCTGCTCAGGCTCGGCGTTCGAACCGACCCACCGGTCATGACCGGTCCGATAGAGATGAATACGCGACTGAGCCTGCCTCCCGGCGATGCGGACGTAGCCGATCGGTTAAGGTTGGAGGGCAACTTCCATGTGCTGCGTGGTCATTTCACCAATGAAAAAGTGCAGGCGAAACTTGACTCCCTCAGCCTGCGCACTCAGGGGAGAATCAAGGAAGCGCGCCTCGGAGTGGAAGAGAATGTGCCGGTCGAATTGCAGGGAGGGTTTACTTTGAAGGATGGACTTCTGTCCTTCTCCTTCCTTCACTTCCTGATCCCGGGTACTCACGTCGATATGACGGGCGATTACAGTCTCGACGGACAGACCTTCGATTTTCATGGCAGGGCCCGGCTGGACGCCAGGCTATCGCAGATGACGACCGGTTGGAAATCCATAATGCTGAAGCCTGTCGATCGATTTTTTAGCAAGGATGGTGCCGGCACCGAGGTCCCCGTCAAGATCACGGGGACGCAATCGGAACCGCACTTTGGTCTTGACTTCCACCACAAAGACGAACGCAATGCTCAAGACAAAAACTACAATGCAGCGGCGAAACGTTGAGCATCCGGCCGTATCTCTCTCCAGCTTCGGGCGCGTTTCCAGTCGAATTCCAACCTAAGGTGCGCACAACAAGTAATTACAGCCACAACCCCATAGATCGATTGCACGCTGGCTTCTATCCTTGGTTTTGATCCTGGAGTCTTGATCCCGGCTGATTGCCGCCGCTCGCGGCAATTAGCACAATGAGAGGATTGCCCTGTGAGCGTTCACGCTATTCCCGATACGATTCCAGTTCCTGAGACCAGATTGCGCACTGACTGTGATTTGATTTCACGTGCACAAGAAGGGGACCAGCAAGCTTGTGCGACCATTTTCGACCTGCATAGGCGGCGAGTCTATTCCACTTGTTTGTTAATGACGAAGAACGTTTCGGATGCTGAAGACTTAACGCAAGACGCATTTATTCAAATTTTTCGTGGCCTCCGCAGTTTTCGAGGGGACTCTGCATTTTCGACTTGGATTTATCGGGTCGTGGTGAACACTGTTTTGATGACGCGCCGCAAGAAGCACTTGCGAGAGGTCTCCCTCGACGAGCCCGCCACTCTGGATCACTCGCCCGTGCCGCGGGAGTTCGGCAGGGACGACAACAAACTAGTGGGCGCCATCGACCGCGTTGCCTTAACGCAAGCCGCCAGGGAACTGCCGGAAGGCTGCCGGACAATTTTCATCTTGCATGAGGTGGAAGGTTACGAGCATCACGAAATCGCGGAGCGGTTACGTTGTTCAATCGGCAATTCAAAATCGCAGCTGCATAAGGCCAGGTTGAAAATGCGAAAGTTGCTGGCATCGGGCAAGAAGCGGATTGGGCGAAAGCGGAATAGCGGAGTTGGTTCGCTGATGCCAGCTACCTCCTAGCTCTTGCCCGAGGGCGTAACCAACGGTACAGATCTTCAAGGTGTATCGTGCGTGGAGAGTTCGTGCCCTGCCTTTAGCTTGCCTGAACTCCGCTCCAGAGTCATGGAGATCAACGTACCGGAGGAGTCGGATTGAACCTCTAACTGTCCGCCAAGTTCCCGCACCCTTTCGCGCATCCCCGTGAGGCCCACGCCGGAGCTCATGCCTTTCGTCTGGAACGCTCTCAATAACTCCTCGGGTATACCTTTACCATAGTCTCTTATCTGCAAAACCACGTTCTCTGGCGAGGCTCTGAGCGTCACTTCGGCTTTGGCGCTCTTGGAGTGGCGATGAATGTTGGTAAGGCCTTCCTGCAACACGCGGAAGAGTCCAAGTTCCAAATCTTTCGGAAGGCGGCCAGGATCGTCAGGCATATTCAATTCAACATTCACGCCGCTGCGTTGCGAAAAACCCTCAACATACCATTTTGCGGCAGAGGCAAAACCGACTTCATCCAGCAGCGGAGGATGTAGCAGGTGCGATATGGTTCGCGTTTCAGCGATGGATTGATCCAGAATTTGGATCGCGCCCGTCAGCAATTCATCGGGTGGATTGGTTTGGGAAAACATCTCCAGGTTCATCTTTACGCCCGCGAGATATTGGCCCAGACTGTCGTGAAGTTCGCGCGAAAATTTACGGCGCTCCTCATCCTGCACTTGCAGCAAACGTGAAGTGAGAGAGCGCAGAGACGCTTCGCTCTCGCGGGCAGCGCTCTCCGCCAACTCCCGAGCTCTCAGTTCGCTTCCCAGAAGCTTGTAGTGGATGAAAAACAGGATGATTGCGAGCGCGAATGTAACCGCAAGGATGACTACCGTGAGCGTATAGAGGCGGTTGGAATTCGAGGTTCGAACGTTTAGCAGGCGCTGTTCTTCCTGGCGCATTTGCGCGATCACGGAAGCCTCTTGAAACGCCAGGGTCAAGCTTTCGTCAGTAAGGGCGATTTGTCCCTGGTCGTCCAGAGGGGCTGACTTCTTGAGCGCAATCGAGTCTTGGAACAGGCCGATTCTGCGTTCGGTCAAATCTTCCAGTCGGGTGCATAGCGCCTGTTGTCGAGGACTGTCCCCAGTGAGCATCCTCACTTCGCGCAATTTTTGATGAACGACGGGAAGGCTGGTATCGAAGACCTGAAGAAGAACCTCGCCTCCCGTAATCGAGTAGGCGGTATGCGCTCGCGAGATGGACGACAAGGAGGAATCCAATTCTCCCAGAGCCGCCTCAACCTGATAGGTGTGGACCACCCGGCTGGCGCTTTGGCGCAAGCGAAGGATCGTGATATACGCCGATACGGCGCTGAGCAGCAGCACAACAACGGCAGCTGCGAATGCCACTTGTGCGTTCTTGCGTGGTGACATAACTTACGGTTGGAGGCGATATCCCGCCCCCCAAAAGCGCAGCTTTATTGCCCGCCCCTTGCACCCACCCAGGTCAGTAGTTCCGATGGCGAATGTTCTTTAACGTACATCGTATCGTGGCGTCCAGTTTCGCGCCACAGTGAGAGCTCGATTCCAGCGCTCTTCCCGCGACGAGTTTTGCGGCCTATAACCTGTGAATACAGCAAACACCTGATTGTTCGCGCGCGACAATTCTCTATATTCAATAGTTTGAAAATACGCGTATTGGAACTTCAGTCCCGCCAGGGCGGCGAACATCGACTGCTCCGCCGGAAGGCCATTCATGTTGTCCGGGTAAGGGAGGGGCACGTTGAAACTCCGTATCCTAATTGCCGATGATCACGAAGTGGTGCGACGCGGTCTGTCTGCTCTCTTGCAGGCGCGCGAAGGCTGGGAAGTCTGCGCCGAGGCGGCGGATGGGCGCGAGGCCGTGGAAAAGGCGAAACACCTGAAACCAGATTTTGTGATTTTAGATATAGGCATGCCCAATCTCAACGGCCTGGCAGCCACGCGGCAACTGGCGCAATTCGATCCCAATTTCAAGATCATTGTTCTTACCATTACCGATTCCGATCAGGTGATACGGGAGGCTCTGGAGGCGGGAGCGCGCGGCTTCGTGTTGAAATCCGACGCCGTTCGGGACTTAGTCTCGGCGATTGAAGCTCTGCAGCGCGGCCAAATGTTTTTTACGCCCCGCGTTAATGAGATGGTGTTGGCGGGGTTTCTCGAGAAAGGAGTTGTGATGCCGCGCGGGGCGCCGCCCAGGTTCCCAACTTTGACGCCCCGGGAGCGCGAAGTAATCCAACTTCTCGCGGAAGGAAAAAGTTCCAAGGAAGTGGCATCGGTGCTTAACTTGAGCACCAAGACCGCGGAAACCCATCGCAGCAATATCATGCGAAAACTGGGGTTTCACTCGATTCGAGATTTGGTTTTATACGCCGTAAAGAACAATATTATTCAGGTACACATGCCTGCCGACGGTATGCCACGGAATGGCTCTTCCACTTAAAGCAAGAAAAAGCCGCTGAGCACGGCGGCCCAGCGGCGGCGGCGCGGGATCGATTTGTCCCAAAAAAGTTTCGGTGCGCCTTTAGCTTGCTTTCCTCTCAGACCTTAACTTTTCAACGTTCAGGTCAGCGGTCTCTGCCTCGTTGAAATTTTCGTTGGTGGTTGACTTGGCCGCATCCTTAACCTTACCCCATGTGTTCTGCAGCTTGCCTTCGGCTTGCTTGGCAGCGCCATGCACCTGTTTTTCCTTATCGCCGGTCCATTCTCCCACTTGTCTCTCCACGCGGCCCGCGACATCTTTAATCTTGCCTTCGACCTGATCTTTATCATCCATGATTATTGCTCCTCTTCATCGTTAATTAGGCAGTTCCGACGAACCGCCGGATCGATGACTCGCCCGAACGAGCTCAGTCCACCGCAAGCTCAGCCAACCGATTCGCGGGCATATGCCGACAGCGCTGCCGCTAAACAGGACTGCGGCCCTGAATGAGGCGAACCAAAACAGCGATGATGGCCAGCACCAACAAGATGTGGATGAATCCGCCCATAGTGTATGAACTGACCATCCCCAGCAACCACAACACCATGAGTATTACCGCAATGGTCCAGAGCATCGTTAACCCCTTTCTTGGACGCGCTAGTCTGCTACGAATTGACTGGTTCAGACTAGTGAAGACGGCCCGTTGCGAATATCGGGTCGATTCTGTATCTAGCAACTGGAGTAGCCTTAAACTTCTCGGGATAAAGACTCACTGCCGCATTGAGGGAGCCGCTCCGTTGTACGATCAATAAATCTGAACGATTCCGTTTCGCACGGCGTAGAGAGTGAGATCGGCGATGGAATGCAGATCGAGTTTTCGCATCAGGTTGGTGCGGTGCGTTTCCGCGGTTTTCACGCTCAGGCTGAGAGTGGTAGCAATTTCTTTGGTGGTTTTTCCCTCAGCGACGAGTTGGATCACTTCCCTTTCCCTGGGCGTCAGAACCTGCTGAGCAGGGCTGTCCCGCTCTTCGTAAGGACGCAGGTAACCGTCGAGCATCATCTGCGCCACCTTTGAAGTGAAAAATGTCCGGCGATTTTGTAAGGCTTCCACAGCGGCGATGAGGTCGCGGCCGGCGTCTGACTTGAGCAGAAAGCCGCGCGCTCCCGCAGCCAGCACTTCCCGCACGACTTGCTCCGAATCATGAATGGTCAGGATGAGGATTCTGGCATCGGGCATCATCGAGAGAATCTGCCTCGCCGCATCCAGCCCATTTAAGTTCGGCATTCCGATATCGAGAAGAAGAACATCGGGCTGCAACTGGCTGGCAAGGTCGACGGCCTCTCGCCCATCTTTGGCCTCGCCGCACACCTCCCATCCCGCATGTCCTTCGAGAAGCGAGCGAATGCCTTTCCTTGCCACCTCATGGTCATCTGCGATAAGGATCCGAAGCACGCGCACGCCTCCACCCCCAACAACAGCGCATGCACCGATGCAATTTCGCCGGAAGCGGCGCTGTATTGAGATAGTTGCGCCGACTGGCAGCGGCGGTTGCCACGGAATCGCGCATTGTCGCCGATATTTACGGTGCAACTGGGATTGACTTACGGTCCAGCGAGATTTGTTAGCAACGACCCTGCCAAAGCTGGAATCCATTGACTTGCAAGGCGTTAGGTTTCGAATTGAGACGGGAGGCTACTGTAAGATTTTCCAGTTTTTCTTCCCGAAGGCGACGATCTCTAGGGTAACGACGGTAGGAGAATACTCCGGATGAACAACTCGCCGGAAACGGCAGAGATGGCATCCAATACCGACGGAGGAATTCCATGCGCCCAGCCGCTCACTCGCGCGTTGGTTCGATCTTGCCAACTATTTTCATTGTCGTCATCCTGCTCTCGACCGCTTTGGCTCAGGCTCCGGCTCCGAATTCACCGAGCCCCCAAGCCCCAGCCAGCGACAGCACCTCGGGCCAGCAGACGACTCCCGGTCAAAATCAGTCATCTCCAAATGACGCCGCACAGCCCATTCAGCCCGATCAGCAACAACCGGTAGCCGAGCCCGGCAGCGGCGACCAGGGCATGTTCGTATTCAAGAAGCAGGTGGAGGAAGTGGTTCTGCGTGCCACGGTGGTGGACGAGCAACAGCATTTAGTCACGGGATTGGATCGAAACGCTTTTGCCGTCTACGAGAACGGCGTTCCTCAGACCATCACTTCATTTCGTCGGGAAGACGTGCCCGTGGAGATAGGCATTGTGGTGGATAACTCCGGGTCCATGCGCGAGAAACGGGGGCAGATAAATCAGGCGGTTCTAAACCTTATTAGGGCCAGCAATTCGGAGGATCAAATCTTCGTGGTGAATTTCGGCCAGAATCCGTATTTGGATCAGGATTTCACATCTGACGTGAACCTGTTGCAGGCGGCCTTGCATCAAGTCTCCGCCAAAGGAAGCACCGCGCTGTACGACGCCATCGTCGCCTCCGCCGTCCACCTGGAAAACAATCCACGCCTCAATAAGAAGGTGCTTTTGGTGATTACCGATGGCCAGGACAACATGAGCCGAGAGACGCTGCAAGAAGCTTCGCGCAAGCTGCAACAAACGAACGGTCCAACGCTTTATGCAATCGGCCTGTTGGGGAGTGGATTACAGGGGGCGGGCCGCGAGGCGCTGCAACATCTGGCGGCAAGCACGGGAGGTGTAGCTTACTTCCCCGATTCGCTCGATCAGGTGGATAACATTACCCGGTCTGTGGCCCACGATATCCGCAGCCAGTACACGATTGCGTTCAAGCCGCAGAATCAAAACGTGAAGCCGGAGTATCAATCTCTTCGGGTTGAGGCCCATGCGTCGGGATACACCAAGCTGACAGTTCGCACCCGGAGCGGATTCTACTCGCAGGAATCAGGGCATTAAGAGTCTGCGAAACGGGCTACTGGCAGCGCCTGGAGGCGCGATGCCCCTATTGTTATTCGTTCACCGGCTGTTAAGCTACCGTTGTTTCTGTGGGGGCGCTCATCTGCGTCGGCATCTGTATCTGGATGATGTTGTTCTTAATGGCATACACCACCAGATCTCGGATGGAGTGCAGGCTGAGCTTCCGCATAATGTTGCTGCGATGTGTTTCCACGGTCTTGGTGCTCAAATTCAGCAATGAAGCCACTTCTTTCGAACTCTTCCCTTCGGCAAGAAGCTGAGTGATTTCGCGTTCTCTGACCGTCAGAGTAGGCAGGTTAGGAGGCTCATTCCTGGCAACGACGTGTCCTTTGTCCAGGAAGCCCGCCAATACCAGATCGTTGACCCGGGGCGTGAAGAACATGCGTTTGCTCTGCAGAGCCTCGACCGCCGAAACCAGGTCGCGAGCCGCATCGGACTTGAGCACAAAACCGCGAGCGCCTGCATCGAGCGCTTCACGAATGACCTGATCGGAATCCGTGATCGTGAGGACAATGACTTTAAACTGAGGGTCATGCTGCATCAATTGGCGCGTCGTGTCCAAGCCATTGAGGCTGGGCATGCCGATATCCACTATCACCACGTCGGGCTTCAGGCGTTTCGCCATTTCGACCGCCTCACGGCCGTCCGACGCTTCTCCGCAAATTTCCCATCCTTCATGTTTCTGAAGAAGCGCGCACAACCCTCGACGCACAATTTCATGATCGTCGGCTAACAGGATTCGCAGTTTCATGGCAGATATTCCTCCGTTGCAGACTCTCTGAGAGATCCAAAATGCACTGGCGGCATTAACGGGGTACCTCCGGGACTCGAGCTAATGCCGTAAATATTCGATGCTGGCTTACTGATTCAACGGCTTCCAACAGATCGCGTGCCGCGTTTGACTTCACAACATATCCCCTGGCTCCCGCGTCCAGGGCCTCGCGCATCATTTGCGGAGAATCGTGCTGGGTTACAAACAACACCTCAGGGCCGCTGTTCTTGCGTTTCTGCTGAATCAGGCGGCAAGCTTCGAGACCGTTCATTCGGGGCATGGTGACGTCGAGAACCACGACATCCGGTCGCAGGCTTTCCACTTTGTCCACAGCTTCGACCCCATCCGACGCTTCGCCAACGACTTCCCAATCGCCGCGCCCTTGCAGCAGAGTCCTCAACCCTTGCCTGACGATGGGGTGGTCATCCACCAGCAAGATGCGGACCGGCATAAACTTTTCAACTCTCTGATGCGACACCGTGCAGTCCCTCGCTACGGCTCCACGGCCGGTTCTGGATTCAATGTGCCCTTTTCCCGCAGCTCAAGTCTACTCGCATCAGGGAAGGCGCTTTTCTTAAGCAAAGCAATTTGAAATTAACATGACGGGAAGGCCGGTCGAATACAGGGAATCCTGTATTCTCAGCTGGCAGAGTTTGAGGCCTATTGCTCCCGCGAACTGATTGCCGGGAAATAGGTTCCCGCGTGTAACAAAGCATCCACCGCCTCGACGATAGAGCCTACATCCGATTTCGCGCACGCGCCGCGGACCCCAGCCCGGCGGGCCTCCTCAGCCAGTTGCTTGGACAGGTGAATGGTCACCATCAGGATGGGAATCTCGGGGAAGAGACCCGAGATCTGCCTGGCCACGTCCAACCCGTTCAAGTCGGGCATCTGGAAGTCCAACAGAATCATATCCGGAGGATTCTTCTTGACTCTTTGCAAAGCTTCGCCGCCGGTGCGAGCCTCGTCGCATACCTGCCAGGTGCTTTGTTGTTCCAGGAGGGACCGCAGATAATGACGGACCGCCGGGTTGTCGTCTACTACCAATATGCGAACCAAGCTGTCCCTTTCAGTTCAAGTTACTATCAAAATAGTATGG
>Ga0210400_10002862_pt1 | contig 15560 bp, 15 predicted proteins | sample IncBWH26MmetaG_FD_155456 | JGI IMG/M metagenome (GOLD analysis project Ga0210400, IMG submission 155456) | Forest soil microbial communities from Barre Woods Harvard Forest LTER site, Petersham, Massachusetts, United States - Inc-BW-H-26-M | ecosystem: Environmental > Terrestrial > Soil >... | reverse complement strand
TTATTCTGATCGGGGCTTTCAGCTCCAACAATGGCGGTACAAGCAGTTCCGCTACTACTTCCAATACAGCCGCGGTTCCAGCCCAACAGGCGCAACCAGATCTGACTCCAGCTCAAGCCGAGGTTGTCGAGTCTGCACCACCAGCTGGAGATGCTCTGCCGCTCTCCGCCAACGAAATCGCGTATTGCCTGGCATTTGATGCGCGCCTGACAGCACTCAAGCCGATGATTAACGATACCTCGCACAAGGAAATAGATGGCTTCAATGCCCTCATTTCGAACTTCAATAGCCGCTGTTCTCAATATCATTACCGCCCGACCGATATGACTCGGGCGCAATCCTATATTGCTGCCCATGGCTCAGATTTCTCCGCTCAAGCGTCGGCCTGGCTGACAAAGCTGCGGCGCGGTAGGCGCTCTGCGGAAGGGAACCCGTCTGCCGAGGCCGAACCGACCGCAACCGACGACTCCGGTGAGCAGTCGTCAGGGAACCCGCGGTAACCGCATGTCATCAACCCCCAACCCCAACCCCGACGCCAATCCAATGCACATTGTATGCGTGCGGTGTGGTGCATCGAAGAAGGCGGCTCTTGAGCGTTGCGAAGTGTGTCGGTATGTTCCCGACACTGAATCCGCCATGGTGCTCTCGCTTGTTTTGAGCTCGGTGTTTTCCACCGCGCTTGAGTTGAAGGTCCGAGCGGAGGACATTCGGGCGCACCGCAAGTGGGCGCCGGCTCCAGATACTCTTGCGCGCGCCACTGCGGCCTATCAGAGGATCCAACGGGCAAATCAAGAAGCGACCACCACTAAATCATGTTCCGTGGTTACATCCTCCTCGCCGCCGGAAGCGGTCCGGGGGCATGAGGTGGCTCGGTTTTTCACCAGCAACTCGTTTGTGATTCTCGGCGCGACTCCCCGGGATGCGCGCGCCCAGATTGTGGCGCTGGCCGAGGATCGGTCATTGACCGAGGATGCAGATCTGATTGGAAAGGCACGCGCGGAGCTCACCCACCCGCGCGGCCGACTTAACGCAGAGCTCTCGTATTTGCCAGGGTTATCACCAAGGCGGGCAGCAGAGTGCTTGGGCCTGCTCCAGGCTAACCCAGGGGCGGTCTTCGAGTTGCAGTCAGTTCCGCCGCTCGCGCATGCAAACCTACTTGCCACGATGTTTGACAGAGACCTCACCGGCGCCTCCGTAGAGGAGCAATCCCGCCGCGTGTGGAAGTTCTCTGACGTCGTAGAGCATATCGATGCAGAGTCCGTCCGTCGCGATGTCAATGCAGACCGAGTCGCGGCGGGATTCTCAGAGATCACGGCCAACGAGTGGATTGACACCGGGCTTAGTGAGCGTCGCAATGCCTACAAGCAGACCGTGCTTGCGTGGTTGGATCGATTGCCTTCAACGCAAATGCTGCAGGTGATGACTGACGCGGTAGTAGGTTGTACCGAAGCTGGCGCTACGAAGGTGCCGCCAAGACTGCTGGAGGAGGTCGTATCGGCATTCGAGTTGAGTGCAAAACCCGCATTGGCGAAAGCGGAAGGTCTGGCGGACCAGCTCATCGAACGTATTCGAGCAGCGGCCCCTCAAGGAGAGGCTGTAGTCGCCCCGTTTCTCGACCCGCTCGAAAAGGTGCTTCGCGAATGGGACCGGATCGCCAAACCGGGACAGATCTGTGCGAACGCTCGCGGGGAGGACCATGAAGCCAGTCAGGCGCTTTTCCTGAAAGTCCGCGGCGTCGGTGTGGATCTGAGCAATGAGCACAGCCTGTTCTCGATTTCGGCTCAGCTTGTGAAAATGTTGAGCGCCGTTTTTCGGTATGTTCGAGTCGCTACCGAGAAGGCTGCTGAAGATGCCTCGGCAATCCAAAACCTCATCGATCAGAAAGAGACGGCGACAAAGAATGCGGCGGAGTTTGAAAAGGCGATTACTTACGCCGCTGATGTGGGTACCGTATTCAAGACGCGTCTTGCGATCTCACCTGCTGGAGTGTCCTGGGGCGGCAGCACATTTCCATTGGACACAGTGAGTAGAGTGCGCTGGGGTGCGGTTCGGCATTCGTACAACGGCATCCCGACCGGCACCACATATCACGTTGCCTTCGGCGACCGGAATCGGATGGAGATTGTCGATCTCAAAAGCGAACAGGTGTATGACAAGTTTGTCGCCGCACTATGGCGCGCGGTTTGCGTACATCTAATGTTGGAAGCTGCACGGCTTCTTAAGGCAGGAAAGGCCCTCTCCTATGGCGATATCGTCGTCGCCGACGATGGATGTGAGGTCACGCTCCACAAGTTTTTGGGCAGCGAACGTGTCAAGGCGCCCTGGTCCGACTTACATGTATGGTCAGCTGGCGGATCATTTGTTGTAGGGCTTAAGTCCAACAAGAAGGCCTATGCCTCTGCGTCCTACAAAGATGGCGATAACGCTCACGTTATAGAGGCGATGATTAGGGCATTTTTTAAGGAGCCGAAGTCTCAGCGTCTCAGCGACTCGTTCTTAGATTAGGACCGAATAGATGGCGTGACCAAGGATAAGCAGACGCCCCGCATCTATTCCGACCATCAGCGCATAGACGCACGCAGCCTGGCGATGCATCGCCTTATCGCCAGATCACCATGCTCATTTTTTCGCATGGCAAGTGCCACTGAAGGCGGCCTAAAGGCGGACTACGCCAAGTGTGCTGACTCAGGGCAGGACGTCGTTATACATTCTTGGTATAACGATGCCCCAATGGGCCTCCGGCAGGAGTAGTCATGAAGCGCGCTCCCCTGATTCGATTCCGTATTGACTTCGCGGAAAATTCAAATCTGGGCCCCGGAAAGGTTGCCTTGCTCGAAGGGATCAGGGCACACGGCTCACTTTCCGAGGCTGCGCGTCGAATCGGCATCAGTTACCGACGGGCGTGGCTGTTGGTTGACAGCGTAAATAAGTCTTTTGAAATACCTGCGGCAGTTAGTACTTCTGGCGGCCGCGGCGGCCGTCGATCTCAAATCACGCCATTTGGGGTTCTGCTGATAGAACGCTATCGGGAAGTGGAGGGAAAACTGAACAATGTTGCCGGCGATAGTCTCGAAGACATCAGAAAGCGGGTGAGTCGCGGAGCCGGTCAATCGACTCGCAAAATCCCGTTGTCTAAGAAGCGTCCGAAGAGTGCTTGAACTTCATCCTTTGCGGACATTTTTCTAATGTCCGGGAACACATCCGCGCTTCACCTGCTTCTGACCGGTGATCCTGCGCTGTTCTCGATTGTTTGGCTTTCCCTGGCCGTAAGCCTTTCCGCAACCGCACTCGCCGCATTCATCGGCATGCCTCTGGGGGCCCTGGTCGCGCTCACGCGGTTTCGCGGCCGAGGTTTCGTCATTGTCGTCATGAATGCGCTGATGGGCCTGCCGCCAGTCACCGTAGGCTTGGCCGTTTACCTTAGCCTGTCGCGGTCGGGTCCCCTGGGTTCATGGGGGTTGCTCTTTACGCCGTATGCCATGGTCATCGCGCAGACGGTCCTCGTGACTCCCATCATCGCGGCACTTACACGCCAAACCGTGGAAGACCTATGGCTTGAATACCGAGACGAGTTTGCCGCCATGCATATTGGCGCGCTCAAGCGTATCTCGACGTTGCTCTGGGATGGCAGATTCTCTCTGGTGACCGCCCTGCTCGCAGGCTTCGGCAGGGCAGCCGCTGAGGTGGGTTCCATTATCATCGTGGGCGGCAACATCGAAGGCTTTACGCGCACCATGACCACGGCGATTGCCCTGGAAACCTCGAAGGGCAATCTCCCGCTTGCGGTCGGCTTAGGGGTCATCTTGCTGGGCATTATCCTGCTGGTAAGTGCGCTTGCCTGGAGCATGCGCCTCACCGGCGAGCGGTTTGCCGGATGAATACCGCCTCGGCCATTTCGGACTTGCCCATCGAGTTCTCGAAAGTGAATGTCGGCGCTAGCGGGTCGCCAATCCTGCGACAGATATCGCTCCTGATCGAGGCTGGCGCGCCCACGGTGCTTATCGGCCCCAACGGCTCGGGGAAGACCACCTTCCTGCGCGCGGCCATGGGGTTGATTGCCCCGTCCAGCGGCCAGGTGACCTGGGGTGGCGCTGCGCAATCAGCGCCGTTAGCGCGCGCGATCGTCTTCCAGCGCCCAGTCATGCTCCGCCGCACCGCTTTGGGTAACCTTCATTACGCGCTGGAGTCAGCCGGGGTGCCTCGAAGCGAGCGGCAAAGCCGCGCCAATGAGTTGCTGTCGCTCGTTGACCTTGAGGGGGTGGGAGATCGCCCCGCCCGACGACTGTCTGGTGGTGAGCAGCAGCGCCTCGCGCTCGCCCGTGCCCTGGCCCGCAAGCCGCGGGTCCTATTCCTCGATGAACCGACCGCAAGCCTGGATCCCGCGGCTACGAAGGCGATTGAAGAACTCATACGCTCTGTGAGTGCCAGCGGGGTCAAAGTCGTCATGGCCACGCATGACTTGGGGGAAGCTCGGCGCCTCGCCGGTGACATTGTGCTGCTACACCGTGGGACGGTCGTCGAGACCGCGGCGGCAGACCTGTTTTTCAGATCGCCCGCGACTACGGAAGCGCGAACCTTCCTCGCGGGCGAATTGTTGCTCTAGAGTCAAGGAGATGGCTATGAATAGATTGGGCAGAACCTTGTGGGCGCGGGCTCTTGTTCTCTTAGCGCTGGTCGCAACAGCCGGCCACGCCTCAAACGTGTTCGCCGCAGATCGATCGATCGTCGTCGCCTCGACCACGTCTACGCAGGACTCTGGGTTTTTTGACTATATTTTGCCGATCGTGAAAGAGCGCACCGGCATCACCGTAAAGGTCATTGCGCAGGGCACCGGTCAGGCCCTGGATACGGGCCGGCGAGGCGACGCGGACGTGGTCTTTGTGCACGCAAAGTCGGCGGAGCTGCAGTTTCTTGCCGACGGCGAGAGCCTGAAACGGTATCCCGTCATGTACAACGATTTCGTGTTGATCGGCCCAAAGGCCGATCCGGCGGGGATTAAGGGTCTCAAGGATATCCGCCAAGCCTTCGCTTCCGTTAAAGACAAGAAGGCTTCCTTCATCTCGCGCGGCGACCGTTCAGGGACTCACATCGCTGAGCTGGCGCTATGGAAGGACAGTGGCATCGACATCGACCAGGCAAAAGGCACTTGGTACAAGTCGATCGGACAGGGCATGGGCGCCGCGCTCAACGTCGCGAGTGCAAGCGAGGCGTATGTATTGTCAGATCGCGCCACTTGGGTCCATTTTGAGAACAAGGCCGACCTGGAAATATTGGTCCAAGGCGACAAGCGGCTGTTCAACCAGTACGGCATCATGCTGGTGAATCCAGAAAAACACCCGGCAGTTAAAAAGGCGTTGGGCCAGGAGTTCATCGACTACCTGATCTCGCCGGCCGGGCAACGCGATATCGCGGCCTACAAACTCAACGGACAGCAGCTCTTTTACCCGGACGCCAATGATCCGGCCGCATAGGGGTGTGAGCTTGTCACGGCGCTGAATTCGAAGAGCGGGGCAGGATAGCTAACCGGCGGCTGTTTGATTCAAGTCTCAGGCGGTGCGCGGCCTGTCGCCAGGTGACACGGGTCACAATTTTCCCCAACAGCGGCGCGATACCACCCCCCCGAGTTTCCGGTGGCGCGCTCAATCGATCAATGCAACATCTGGTGACTTAGGATCCTCACACAGGGGGTGTTGCCCATGCTGAAGGAAGGACGACCTGGACTGACGGATACGCAGAAGGCCGAGATGTGGCAGCGGTGGAAGGCCGGGCAGTCGACAGATGAGATTTGTCACGCGCTGGGGCGCAAGTGGAGCTCGGTGCTTGAACAGTTGTCCCTGTCCGGCGGACTGCAGCCGCGTGTTCGCCGGCGCGCCGCCAGGGCCCTAACGTTTGCCGAGCGCGAGGAAGTCTCCCGCGGGCTGTGTGCCGGTCGCTCGCTGCGCTGCATCGCTCGAGGGCTCGGTCGGGCGCCTTCGACGGTAAGTCGCGAGGTGGCGAGGCACTGGGGCCGCTATGGCTACCGGGCCAACCATGCCGACTACGAAGCATCGGTGGCGGCGCTTCGCCCCAAGCCTTGCCGGTTGCAGCTGAACGCAAGGCTGCGCCGAGCAGTGGCAGGTAGACTGGCCTTGGAGTGGTCGCCGGAGCAGATCTCCGGGTGGCTCAAGAAGCACTATCCGACCGACGAGACCATGCACGTGTCGCACGAGACGATCTACAAGAGCCTATTCATACAGGCGCGCGGAGTGCTGAAGAAGGAGCTGGTCAAGCATCTGCGCACTCGTCGATCGATACGCCGTGCACGGGCCAAGGGCGGCCGAGAACAGTTGCGCGGCAAGATCTCCGGGGCAATCTCCATCCGTGAGCGTCCCGCAGAAGCCGAGGACCGCGCTGTACCTGGCCACTGGGAAGGCGACCTGCTCTGTGGTCCACATCACAGCCAGATCATCACGCTGGTAGAGCGGCACTCGCGCTTCACAACGCTGATCAAGGTAAAGGATGCCAAGACCGAAACCGTCGTCAATGCGCTGGTACGTCATGCTCGTACCTTGCCACGGAAGCTGAAACGATCGCTGACCTGGGATCGGGGCAAGGAGATGGCCGGCCACAAGAGCTTCTCGGTGGCGACCGACGTGAAGGTGTACTTCTGCGATCCGAGTAGCCCCTGGCAGCGAGGAACGAACGAGAACACCAACGGGTTGCTGCGCCAGTACTTCCCAAAGGGTACTGACCTATCGGGGTACACGCAGCCACAGCTCGACAAAGTTGCACTGAGGCTCAATCAGAGACCGAGAGAGACGCTCGGCTTTGAGACTCCAGCTGATAAGCTACGCCAAAGTGTTGCGTCGATCACTTGAGCCGGCCCGTCATTTTGATTGGAAACTCGGACTACCGCAGCCGTCCAAAGGTTGGTGAACTCGGCTCCCCATAACGATAAGCGAAGGGAGTCTCTCGTGAGAGCAAAGCCAACTAGCAGTCGGGTTCGCGCCGCCCAGCGCTTCCATTCACTCGCAATGCTGGCCCTTCTGCCGGGGCTGGCCCTAGCCCAGACCGCCACCTCGCCATTCCTAACCGGTGCCACGGCGCTGCAGACGAACATTCTTGCCTGGCTCACGCCGATCGCGGTGATCTTGGTCATGGTGCTGGGGGCCATGGCCATGGCCAATCGAATTTCCTGGGCGTGGTGTATTACCGCGATTGTCGGGATTGCACTCGCGTTCGGCGCGCCCCAGATCGTGACCTGGGTTCGCGGCCTGTTCGGCGTCTAGATCCACCGCGAGCGCCACGCAATGAGTGACATGAACGCCGGACTGACGAGTGATCCACTGTTCGTGGGGGCGACGCGCCCATCCATGCGGTGGGGCGTCACCTACGCCGCGTTACTGTTCAACCTGGTGTTCTCGCTTGAGGTCTTTCTCCTCAGCAAGAATCTCCTGTCCTTACTCCTGGCGGCGCCCATTCACGGTGTTTGCGCGCTGCTGTGTGCCCGGGATCCCAGGTTCTTCGATTTGGTGGTGCTATGGGTGCGCACGCGTCTGCCGGCGTATCTGGGCAACGCGCGAATTTGGCGTTCCAGCAGCTACTCGCCGCTGGTCCTCGATCCACCTGACCGGGCGGGCCGGCGTCGACGCAAGACGGCAGAGTGCCTTGTGGCTTGCGTGGGGGTCGCGCCATGAGTGTGTTTCCGAAAGCCAGAGTCGCGCGGCGCGAGATCGCCGCGGCCGAGTACATCCCCTATCGAGCTCATGTCGCGCCCGGCATCGTGTCCACGGAAAACGGCGACTTCGTTCAGGTGTTGAAGCTCGCCGGCGCGAGCTTCGAGAGCCAGGATGACGCGCGCCTGAATTCCTGGCACGAACGCCTGAATGTTCTATGGCGGAACATTGCTTCTCCTCAAGTGGCCGTGTGGACGCACGTGGTCCGGCGGCGAGAGCGCTCAGCGCTCTGCCTTGCGGGCGGGGAGGGTTTTCCCGGGCGGCTGGAGGCGAAGTACCGGCGCAAGATCTCTGGCGAGACCCTCATGGTCAATGACCTGTACGTGTCGCTGGTGTATCGGCCGGCATTGGGCATGGCGAGCACTTGGGCGTCGAAACTCCTCGCGCGCTCCCGAACGCGGGAGGCCCTATTGGGGATCGCCGATGCTGTGGAGGCGTGCGAGAAGCTCATCGAAACCGTGTCGGCATCCCTTGCTCGCTACGAGCCGGAACAGCTCACAGTGTACGAGCATGCGGGCCGTCCCCACTCAAGGCTCTTGGAGTTTCTCAGCTACCTTGTGACATTGGAGCCGAGGCGAGTAGCTCTACCGCGCGCTCCTTTGCATGAGGTCCTGGCAACCGGTCGTCTGTCATTTGGCATTGAGACGATCGAGTATCGGGGAGTCAAGCATCGTCGGCTCGGTGCCATGCTGGGCATCAAGGAGTACCCCACGCCGACCGCGGTCGGCATGTTCAACCGGCTTCTGTCGGCACCGTTTCCGTTTGTGCTCACCCAGTCATTCGCCTTCTTGAGCAAGGCGGCGGGGCAGGGCCTGCTGCAGCGGCAGTTCAATCGCATGACCAATGCGGGGGATTTCGCGCGGAGCCAGGCTGAGGAGCTCAAGGACGCGCTCGACGCCCTGACCAGCAATGAGTTCGTGATGGGTGATCATCACTTCACCCTGCAGGTCCTGGCCGATATCCCCGTGGACCAACCGCCCGATGACCCGAGTTTTACGGTCAAGTTACTGAATGATCGCATGGCCGCTGCCCGCGCCATGCTGGCGGACACCGGGATGACGGTCGCCAGGGAGGACCTGGGTCTGGAAGCGGCCTGCTGGGCGCAGCAGCCCGGATGCTTTGCACTGCGGCCGCGCAAGGCGGCCATCACCTCACGCAATTTGGCCGCCATGGCGCCGTTTCACAATTTCCCCTGCGGAAGAGCGCAGGGGAATCATTGGGGTGAAGCCCTGACACTTCTCATTTCCAGCGCCCGCACGCCGTTCTACTTCTCGCTGCATGCGAGCGATCCGGCTGAAGCGGACGGCGGCAGTCGGAAGGACACGGGACATACCTTCATCTGCGGTCCAACGGGTTCCGGAAAATCGGTACTGATTGGCTATCTCGCCGCCACGCTCGCCCGGCGCGGGGTCACGCAGGTGATCTTCGACAAGGATCGGGGGCTTGAGATCCTGGTTCGCGCGCTGGGCGGGGAGTATCAGGCGCTCAAGAGTGGCGAGTCGACCGGGTTTAACCCGCTGCAGTTGCCCGTCACACCCCTCAATGTGGAATTCCTCAAAACGTGGCTGCGGCTGCTGGTACGAGGCCGGGAGCCCTTAAGTTCTGCCGCGAGCAAGGATTTGGACCAGGCGCTCATGGGTACGCTGGCTCTGGAGCCCGAGGCACGCCGATTGTCGCGCCTGATCGAATTTACCGACTCGACTTCAGCTGAGGGCATTCATGCGCGCCTTGCGCCCTGGTGCGAGAGCAGTGGCGGGCACTACGCCCATCTCTTCGACAACCCTGAGGATCTCTTCGTCGATCGCCTGGGATTGAGCACGACGCTGGGTTTCGATGTCACCGAGTTCCTGGATCAGGAGGTCCTGCGGGGCCCCTTGACCTTGTATCTCTTCCATCTGGTCCGGCGCCTCCTGGATGGACGGCCGCTCGTGTGCTGGATGGACGAATTCTGGAGGCTGCTGTCCGATGCTGCCTTTGAGAGCTTCGCCAAGGACGGACCGAAGACCTGGCGCAAATTGAATGCAGCGATGTGCCTCGCCACCCAAAGCGCGAGTGATGTCCTGCAAAGCGGTATCAGCCGCACAATCATCGAACAGACGCCCACCAAAATATTCTTTCCGAATCCTGATGCCGACGCAAGCGAATACACGCAAGGCTTCGGACTGTCGGAGCGCGAGTTTCATCTGGTAAAGCACGAACTGGAGCCGGGTTCACGTAAGTTTCTCGTCAAGCAAGGACATACGAGCGTCGTGTGCCAGCTGGATCTCAAGGGCTTTGATGCGGAACTGTCGGTGATCTCAGGGCGAGCCAGTGAGGTCGCTCGACTGCATCAGATCCTGGCGCGCGTGGGTCCGCAACCCAACCAGTGGCTGCCGCTGTTCATGAGCCGGGATTCACGTCTTCCGGAGGCTTCTACACCTGCGTCCGTTTCGCACTCATAGAGAAGGAGCGACCTATGTTAAATCTTCGCCGAATCGCTTTGTTCATGCTGCCCTGGTTCGCATTCCTCGCAGCGCCCGCCGCGCACGCTCAATGGGCGGTCATCGATGTGAACGCCATTGTGCAGCTCACTCAACAGGTGAGCGTGCTACGCCAGCAGCTCACCACCGCAGAGAACGAACTCTCCCAGGCGCAGAGCACCTTCACTGCGATGACGGGCACCCGGGGAATGCAGAACTTGCTGAGCGGCACGGCACGAAACTATCTGCCGACGAGCCTGGGCGATCTGCAGGCTGTGTTGCAGGGCACCTCGGGTACCTATGGCGCACTGTCGGCTTCCGTTTCAAGTTTGGTGCAATCCAATGCCGTCTTGAGCGCGCAGCAGGTATCTCAACTCTCCCCCACGCTGCAGGCCCGGCTATTGGCGGCACGAAATGCCAATGCGCTGCTGCAGGCCATTGCGGGGAGCGCGTTGTCAACGGCCAGTAGCCGATTTACTTCCTTGCAGCAACTGATCACGGCGATCGGGACGGCCTCAGACCAGAAGGGGGCACTGGATCTTCAGGCCCGGATCGCGGCCGAGCAAAGCATGCTGCAGAACGACCAAGCGAAGCTTGCCGTCCTGGCCCAGGCCGCAGAAGGGCAGCGCGCCGCGGCAATTCAAGCGGCGCAGGAGCAGGCCATTGCGGATGTCGGCTCTTTCCGCTCCTTGCCTCCGATGGGCCTGTAGGCCAGCGCTTTCACGGTTCGTGAAAAAAGGCAGGTGTCATCGTGGGCTTCTTTGCAGAGTTCAACACGTGGCTCAACGCACTGCTCGTCAATTACATTGCGACCAACACGGCGCTCATCGCCTCAACGCTCGAGCCTGTCGTGGCGACGCTGGCGGTGATCTACGTGATGATCTGGGGATATCTGCAGCTGACCGGGCAGATCCAAGAACCCTTTGTCGTCGGTATCCGTCGGCTCATCACCCTTGCCGTCATCCTAGGAGTGGCGTTGAACCTGTGGCTCTACAACCAGGTCATCGTCGACAGCTTCTTCAATGCACCCGCCCAGCTCGGTGCTTCAATCGTCGGCGCCTACGACCCGGTCGGAACGGTGGATCAGATCATCGATTCCGGTGCTGACACTGGCGGTGCGCTGCTCCAGAAGGGCGGGATTCTCAACGGCAATTTCGCGTTCTACCTGGCCGGGGTGGCGGTCTACATCATTGTTGGCATCACGGCCATCTACACGATTTTTCTGCTGTCACTGTCACACATCGCCTTGTCGATCCTCCTGGCCTTAGGTCCTGTCTTTATCGCTCTGACGCTGTTCGACACCACCAAGCGGTTCTTCGAATCCTGGATTGCTCAGTTGAGCAACTACGCCTTCATCACAGTTCTAACTGTGCTGGCCTCCGCGCTCATGCTGACCGTGCTCTCCACAGCAGCCCAGCAAGCGGTTGGCCAGGGCGGGGGCATTTCGATCGCGATGGCGGCCCGGGTATGTATGGCCGCGGGCCTGACGTTTCTCATTATGCGCCAGGTGATGCCGATGGCGTCCGGGTTGGCCAGTGGTATCGCGCTGAACACCTACGGATGGATGTCCCTGGCATTGGCGTGGGGACTGGGCAGGGCGAAACGCCACTCCGGGGAATTCCTGCGGGGCTTGGGCGATCGAGATACATCCCGGTGGGACAGCTACTCACGTAAGGCCGGCTACTACTCACGCGCCGGGCTTGCAGCGGGTTGGCGCAAGGCCATGACCCGTGACAACCACATCCGAGCCGCCTGAGTGAGCACACCATTTCAAGGAGAGCGCCTGATGCGAAGTCTCATTTTAGGGATTGTCCTGGGTATCGCGGGTTGCCACACGGCGCCCGTATCCTGCGACGCACACCTGACGCCGATCAACCGACCCGTCGCAGTCGCGAACGGGGCTTCGACACCTCCGAGCGGCAGTGCGCCGGATTCCAGGGTGTCACGATGAGCGGTTCAACACCTCTGGAGGGCTATTTCGCCGAGGCTCGCTCCTGGGATGCGGATCGCAAAGCCCAAGGCCAGCGAATGACGCGACTTGCACTATGGATTGCAGGGGCGGGGTGGCTCGGGCTGTTGATGGCCTGTGGTGCTTTGATGTTGCTGATGCCCCTCAAGCGGGTCGAACCCTTCGTGATTCGGGTCGATAACACCACGGGCATCCTCGATGTCGTGCCGGTTTACGCCGGCAAGGCCGATCTGCCGGACACCGTCACACGGTACCTTCTGACGCACTACATAACGGTATGCGAGCGGTTCGACTTCGCAACCGCCGAGAGTGACTACCAGGAATGCGGTGCCTTTCACACCGCAGCCCGCAATCAGGCCTGGTATGCCGCCTGGAGCCCCAACAACCCGAGCTCGCCCCTGAACCTGTATCGCGACGGCACCTCCATCCGCAGCGAGGTCAACGCGGTGAGCTTCTTCAAGCGGGGCAACGGTGCCACGGACTTAGCTCAGATCCGCTACATCAAGGCACGCCGCGCCGCGGGCGGCGAGGAGCAGCAGGTGACTCACTGGATTGCGAACATCCAGTACGCCTACGCGGAGCCCTCGGCCGATCCCAAGGTGCGTCGCTGGAACCCTCTCGGCTTTAAGGTCGTGGAGTTCAAGGTCGAACCTGAAGTCGTCGCCGATGCGACCGTCGCGCCCACAACCAGTGCAGGTGTCACTCAGAAGCCTTTGGCGACCGCAGGTGCGCCGTGAATACCTCAACGCGGATCAGTGCGAAGAACCGCCGAGCGGCCTTTTGCGGAGCTTTGGCGATCCTTCTTGGAGTAGTCCAAGCCGCTGCCGGTGTGCTGCCGCAGAAGGGCACTCCGGACGAGCGCATTCGGCGTGCGGCATACAGTAGTGAGGAGGTCTACACACTGTATGGCTATGTCGGTTATCAGATCGACCTACAGTTCGACGAAGGAGAAGCCTTCGTGGGGTTGGCCTCGGGTGACATCGAGGCCTTGTCCTTCGTGTCGCAAGGCAATCATCTGTTCATCAAGCCCAAGGCGCCCATTGTCGGGACCAATCTCACCGTCCTGACCAGCCGCCGGCAGTACCAGATCGAGTACACCGCCTCCTGGCGTCATCCCAATCCCGAACGGGACGAGATCATCTACGCGGTCCGCTTCACCTACCCGGCGCCTGCGCCAGCGCCGGTGACGCCAAGCAAGGCGGCAGAAACCGATGCGGCGCTCGCACAGGGACCCTCAAGCCGCCCGCACAACATCGACTACTGGTTTTGCGGCGCTCCCTCGATCAAGCCGACTTCCGCCTGGGACGACGGAGTGCACACCTGGCTCACCTTCGAGCCCCGAGCGGAACTGCCGGCCATTTTCGTGCGCAATGAGGACGGAGCAGAGTCGCTGCTGAACTTTTCAGTGGAGCAGGGGGCGCTGGTCATTCAGCGCGTGGCCCATCGGTTCATTCTTCGCCGTGGCAAGTTAACGGCCTGCATCGTCAATGCCGGATTCTCCGGATCCGGCGGTCGCCTGCCGACGAACACTGTTTCCCCGCAGGTGGAACGCGCGACTCGCGCTGTTATGGGCGCATCAATCTCCCCCAGTGGGGGTGCGCCATGAGCCTGAAGCAGGCTGAGGCGGAGGATCAGGTCCAACCCGATGGACTCGCATCGCCGCCAGGCTTCGAGGAGCGGCGCTTTGGCCCGTTTAATTCCGTCGCAGGCGAACGCGGGATTCCGCCGGTGCACAGGACGCGCTCCTTGCAGTCACGTATGAGCAGCCTTCTGGCGGTCGGTTTGATGTCAGCGCTCGGCGTGGGGCTTCTGGGATGGTACTACGCGAAAGCACTGACCCGTCCGGCACGTGCCCAGGCGCAAGTTCAAACCGCGGTGCGCGCCAAGGCGCAAGGGGAGATGGCATTGCCGTCGCTCGGCCCCATTCATGCGCCCCAGCCGGTTGCGGTACCCGCAGCTGCGCCGCCGAGTGATCCATCTATGGCCGCATCACTCTTAGGATCCCCGCCGCAGGACCCCGGGGTAGGTTCCGCTGCGCCAACGCCGGGTAATTTGGCTGCATCCTCCGTGCCGAATGCTGCGGGCTCACCGCCGGCCGCCAGTCCCGCGCAGCTGGCCTTGGCTCGCGAGTTGGCGGGGCCTGTCTTCGCACATGAGTCTTCGCGGGATAACGAGTCATCCTCTTTCGCCGGATCAGGAATGCCCATATCCGTCAGTGCAGTCTCTCCAGCGCCGAGTCCTCCCGAACCCTCGGCGAGTCCCTCCCTTGCACCGACGGGCGAGCTGAACCGCTTGCTGCAGCCCACGGCCACACCGGCGGTGAGCGCGCGGTTGCTCCCGACTCGGCGTTTCTTGTTGCCCAAGGGCGCATTTGTCGATTGTACGTTGGAGACAGCGATCGACTCGACCTACCCAGGGCTTACCACCTGCATCACCGCCACCGATACCTTCAGTGCCGATGGGAACGTGGTCCTCCTCGAACGGGGTACGAAGCTCGTCGGCGAGTCACAGGCTCAGGTGCAACAGGGCAGCGCCAGAATCTATGTCTTGTGGGACGAGGCTCGCACGCCAACCGGCGTCGTCGTGCCTCTCTCGTCGCCCGGCACCGATGAGCTGGGCCGCACGGGACTTCCGGGGGAGGTCAATCGGCACTTCTGGCAGCGCTTTGGGGCCGCCATCCTCATCACTGTGGTGGATGGCGCCGTTCAGGCGGGCGTCCAAGCTGCCAGCAGCAACAACGGGGCAACCATTGTAAATCCCGCAGGTTCTGCGGAGATCGCCACGGAAGTGCTCAAGAGCACGGTGGCGATCCCCCCGACCATCACCAAGCGCCAAGGGGATCGCATTCAGGTCCTGGTCGCCCGAGACATCGATTTTCGCGGGGTGTATGAGCTCAAGACCGTCCCGGCGCAGAATTCAGGTGCGCCATGAATGCCGTGGTCGAAGTGCGTCCCCGGGAGTTCTCTGCCCTCGAACTGACTTTGCGCGCACTGCGGCCGACTTTGAGAGAGTCGGGAGTCACCGAGGTGTGCATCAACTCTCCGGGCGAGGCGTTTGTAGAGACGCGTTTGGGGTGGGAACGCCGCAGCCTGCCATTCGCGCACCTGAATTGGTGCCAGTACCTGGCGAAGCTCGTGGCCAACTACACCCGCCAGCGTATCGACGAATCCACGCCAATCCTGTCTGCATCGCTCCCGAGCGGTGAGCGTATTCAGATCGTTCTTCCGCCCGCGACCACGACGGGCACGGTCGCCATCAGCATCCGCCGGGCGGCGGAAGAGGTGTGGAGTATCGAGGAGCTGGCGCAGCGTGGCATCTTCCGTTCGACGCGTCGGGCCAGCACCACTTTGGATGGCACCGAGACGACGCTCCTCGAGCTCTTGGAGCAGGGTTCGTATGAGGCGTTTATGCGCCTCG
>Ga0210400_10002861_pt1 | contig 15561 bp, 9 predicted proteins | sample IncBWH26MmetaG_FD_155456 | JGI IMG/M metagenome (GOLD analysis project Ga0210400, IMG submission 155456) | Forest soil microbial communities from Barre Woods Harvard Forest LTER site, Petersham, Massachusetts, United States - Inc-BW-H-26-M | ecosystem: Environmental > Terrestrial > Soil >... | reverse complement strand
CACTTCGCGGCTTACACTTAAAATAATTCCGATAGCAATACTGGTAAACCAAATAGATGTTCCACCCATACTTACAAGCGGAAGCGGTTGCCCCGTTACCGGAAATAAATTCACCGCTACTGCCATGTTTATCATCGCCTGAAAAACCAAACTGAAACTTAAACCCACGGCAAGCAATCCGCCAAAAGTTTTTTCCGTCTTTCGCAAAATGCGGATGGCGCGGAAAAATAAAATTAAATAGAGAAATAAAAGTAACAAGCCCATTAAAGAGCCATACTCTTCAATAATAATCGCAAAAATAAAATCGGAAGCGGCTTGCGGTAAAAAATTACGCTGGGTACTGTTTCCCGGACCAACACCCATCGGAAAACCTCTCGCTACTGCAATTTTAGCCTGCTCGCTCTGGTAATTACTTTGTGAATCTCCACTAAAAAAGTTTTCTATACGCGCTTTCCATGTTGCACCGCGACGCATGATATCGGGCTTCACATAAATTATACTTGCGCCCATTACCGCTACCAAAATGCAAATACCAACTATAATACCTATGAATTTCATTGGCACTCGCCCCACAAACATAATCAACAGGCAGGTAACAAAAATTAAAGCGGCTGTGGAAAAGTTTGCAGGGAAAATTAAAGCGCAGATTATGGATACAGGAAGGATTATTGATTTTAATATGACTTTAAAATCTTTTAATTCATTTTGTTTTATGGTAAGTATCCTTGCCACATAAACAATAAGGGCGAGCTTGGCAAAGTCGGAGGTTTGAAAAGTTAAACCAATACCCGGGATTTCTAACCACCTGTTAGCTTCACCGGCGCTTACTCCCTTTATTAATGTGAACAATAAAAGCGGTACAGAAATCCATAAACCGATTTGCGATAAACGCGAAAAGATTTTGTAATTGAACTTATGCACCGCGTACATAATTACAAATCCCATCAGGCAAATCAATCCGTGCTTTATTAAAAAGTACTCTGTATTTCCACCTTTTGATTTTTGAGCCAGGGCATTACTTGAACTGTAAACCACTAAAATTGAAACAAGCGTAAGTAACAGCACCACCATCCAGATGACACGATCGCCTTTAATGTAATTAGTCAATTTCATCGTTACAGTTTTTAGTTTTATATTTTTTTACAACGAACGAACAGCTCCTTTAAACTGCATTCCGCGGTCTTCGTAGTTTTGGAATAAATCAAAACTTGCGCAGGCAGGAGATAATAAAACCACATCACCTTTCTTTCCTAATTTAGAAGAATACGCAACTGCTTCATTCATGGTTCTTGCTTCAACAATAGTTTCCACTGCCGATGAAAAACTTTCGATCAGTTTAGAATTGTCTACTCCAAGGCAAACCAACGCTTTTACTTTATCCTTTACTAAATCATAAAGTTGTGTGTAGTCATTTCCCTTATCAACGCCACCCATAATTAAAACTACCGGTTTGTTCATGCTTTCTAAAGCATACCATACCGAGTTTACATTTGTAGCCTTTGAATCGTTGATGTATTCAACTCCATTGATAGTGGCTATCACTTCCAAACGGTGTTCTACATTTACGAAATCACTAAGACTTTCGCGTACGTTTTCTTTACGTACGTCAACAAGGCGCGCAGCTATCGATGCGGCCATGGAGTTGTAAACGTTATGTTTACCTTGCAGTGCTAATTGTTCAATTGTCATATTTAACGGGTTTTGGTTTATATTGATTGTGATTTGATTTTCTAACATGAATGCTCCTTCCTCTTCCACTTTTTTTTTAATGGAGAAAGGGTAGTGCTTTGCTTTGGGGTTTACTTTTTGGATATATTCCATGATCACCTCATCGTCGGTGCAATAAATAAATGCGTCGTCGGGTGTTTGGTTCTGCACTACACGGAATTTTGAAAGTGCGTAATTTTCAAATTTGTATTCGTAACGGTCTAAGTGATCGGGAGTAATATTTAAAAGGATCGCTATATCCGCTTTGAAATCGTACATATCATCCAACTGAAAACTACTTAGCTCAATTACATAGTAATCGTGTTTTTCAGTTGCAACCTGCAAAGCGAGGCTTCTTCCGACATTTCCTGCCAATCCAACATTATAACCCGCGTTGGTAAGAATATGATGTGTGAGCATGGTAGTGGTTGTTTTACCATTGCTACCTGTAATGCAGATTTTTTTTGCATTGGTATACCTTCCGGCAAATTCAATTTCCGAAATAACTTTTATTCCTTGCGCTTTTGCTTTTTTAATCAGCGGAGTTTTTTCAGGAATACCCGGGCTTTTAATTATTTCATTTGCGTTAAGTATTTTTTCTTCGCTGTGTTTACCTTCTTCAAATAAAATATTTTTTTCGATCAGAACAGATTTGTATTTATCCTTTATTGCCCCCGTATCAGAAACAAACACGTCAAAGCCTTTGGCCTGTGCCAGGATAGCAGAACCTACTCCACTCTCACCACTTCCTAATATGACGATGCGCTTGTTCATTAACGTAGTTTCAAGGTTACAATAGTTAATACTGCCAGCATGATTCCCACAATCCAGAAACGGGAAACAATTTTAGATTCGTGCAAACCTGTTTTGTGATAGTGGTGATGCAGGGGCGCCATTTTAAATAAGCGGTTTGCTTTTGCATAGTCCAGGCCGTGTTTCCTTTTTCTCATTTTAAAAACAACTACCTGCAGTACTACAGAAAGATTTTCCACCAGAAATATTCCGCATAAAATCGGTATCAATAATTCTTTGCGGATCGCAATTGCGAATACAGCAATGATTCCGCCGAGTGCCAAACTTCCGGTGTCTCCCATAAATACCTGGGCCGGATAAGAATTGTACCAAAGAAATCCTATGCAGGCACCTACGAATGCGGCGATAAAAATTACAAGCTCTCCCGAGTTGGGTATATACATGATGTTGAGATAATCTGCAAACACCATATTACCGGATACGTAAGCAAGAATTCCAAGCGTAGTTCCTATGATTGCAGATGTTCCCGTTGCAAGCCCGTCCATGCCATCAGTAAGATTTGCGCCATTGGATACCGCTGTAACAATTAAGATCACTATGGGAATAAAAACGATCCATCCCCATTTATTACAATCATCACAAACCCAACTGATGATTTTATTATAATCAAATTCGTTATTTTTCACGAACGGAATAGTTGTTTTCAAACATTTTGTTTCCTCGGCATATTGTGCAGCCTGGTAAGTTTTATTGTGATGAAAAGCCGGATCGTTCGAAAGTAATTGCGATCCGCCTGAGGATGTACGCTCTTTGATTACTACACTCTGATTAAAATAAAGTACGGCGCCTACAAGAAGGCCAATTCCCACTTGCCCGATAATTTTATAGCGGCCCGATAAACCTTCCTTATTTTTTTTGAAAACTTTGATATAATCATCCAGGAAACCAATGAGGCCTAACCATACAGTTGAAATTAACATCAACATGATGTATACATTATGCAGTTTGGCGAATAATAAAGTAGGAATAATAATAGCTGCGAGAATAATCAAACCACCCATCGTTGGTGTTCCTGATTTTTGTTTTTCGCCTGCCAAACCTAAATCGCGGACTGTTTCGCCAATTTGCCTTTTCTTGATATAATTAATAATACGTTTACCAAAAAGTAAGGAAACAATCAACGAGCAGATAACAGCCATAGCCGCGCGGAAAGAAATGTATTGAAACACTCCCGCTCCCGGAAAATCAAATTCTTTATGAAGCCATGTAAATAAATAGTACAACATTATACGCTGAGTGCTTTTAAGGTTTCCTTTAAAATTTCATAATCATCAAAAGGGTATTTTACTCCTTTTATCTCCTGGTATTTCTCATGCCCTTTACCGGCTACTAAAATGATATCGCCCTGTTTTGCGAGAGTACATGCGGTTTTTATAGCTTCTTTCCTGTCGGAAATACGAAGTGTTTTTTTTGCAGCAACAGGATCAATACCTTTTTGCATTTGATTTAAAATTTCTTCCGGGTCTTCGCTGCGTGGATTATCAGAAGTAAGAATTACTTTATTGCTGAACTGCGCCGCGATATCCGCCATGATAGGGCGCTTTGCGGCATCTCTGTCACCACCGCAGCCAACGAGAGTGATTACCTGCTCGTTACCGGTGCGGATTCCTTTTATAGTTTCTAAAACATTTTTTAAAGCATCTGGCGTATGCGCGTAATCCACAATGCCGATTATTCCGCTTTCCGATTTTAAATATTGAAACCTGCCTTCAACTGAATTTAAAGTGCTGAGCGCGGTAAGAATATTCACAGAATCCTGCCTTAACAAAAGCGCTGTAGTGTAAACAGCCAAAACATTGTAAGCATTAAACGTTCCGATTAATTTAACCCAAACTTCTTTACCGTCAATATTCAGCAATAAACCATTCAAATGATTTTCCACAATACGGCATTTATGGTCGGCCACGGATTTAATTGCATAAGTAACACGGTTTGCTTTTGTATTTTGCAACATCACCATTCCGTTCACGTCATCCCTATTGGTTAAAGCAAAAGCATCTTCGCTTAAATGGTCGAAGAATAATTTTTTAGCTTTAATATATTCATCAAACGTTTTATGATAATCTAAATGATCATGTGTGATATTGGTAAAAACACCCCCTGCGAAAGTGATTCCGCTTACGCGATGTTGTACAATAGCGTGCGAGCTTACTTCCATGAACGCATACTGGCATCCTTTGTCAACCATCTGGCTCAACAATTCATTTAAAGCAACGGCATCGGGCGTTGTATGGGTAGCCGGAATTTCCTCGTTATGAATTTTATTTTTTACGGTAGATAATAAACCAACCGTATTCCCTAACGATTTAAATAAATTATAAAGCAGTGTAACTGTAGTTGTTTTTCCGTTAGTACCGGTGACGCCAACCAGTTTTAATTTTTGCGAAGGGTTATCGTAAAAGTTAGAAGCGATAATCCCCAAAGCATAATTGGAATTTTTGACTTTTACGTAAGTGATATTCTCGTTTTTGTTTTCAGGAATTTCCTCACACACAATTGCAAGTGCCCCTGCCTCAATCGATTTATCAATGAAATTATGCCCGTCAACTGCAGTTCCGCGCACAGCAATGAACAAACTGTCTTTTTTTACTTTGCGCGAATCAAAAGTAATTGACGACACGGCCACGTTTGTAGTACCGATAATTTCCTCGAGCCCGGCTTTGTATAATATGTCAGTTAGTAAACGCATTATCCAAGTGTTAAAACTATTTGTGCACCTTTATAAAATTTCGTTCCCGCTTCAACAGATTGTTTTCTTACAGCTCCGAAGCCCTGTATTTTTACATTCAACCCGTTATTCTCCAATAAAAACAAAGCGTCTTTAGCCGACATACCCGAAAGATTCGGCATTGTACCTTTCTTTAATTGTGTTTCCACATCAACTGTTTGCAGGGTAATTTTTGTTGAGTCTGTTTTATTGTTTGTAGCCCATGTTCCTTCTCCCGAATTTTTATACGGGATATTTAGTTCGGTTAATACTTTATCTAAGTCCTGTTTTTTTCCTTTAATAATTTCGGGTGCTTTGGTTAAGAATTGTTTTCCGTCATTAATTTCCTGTTGAAAATCCAGAGAGCCTGAATAAACTTTTTCAGCAATTTCTTTAAACACGGGGCCGGAAACCAAGCCCCCGTAATAAACACCCTTAGAAGGAGAACTGATGATAATGATACAGGTGTAAAGCGGATTTTCTGCAGGAAAATATCCGACGAAAGAAGATTGATAAATGTGATTTCCCTCCGTACCGTAGGTTCCGTTAACGGCCATCTGCGCTGTTCCGGTTTTGCCCGCTACTTTAAATGCCGTGATATTAAGCCCTTTTCCGGTGCCGCGCTCAACAACACCTTCCATCATAGTACGCGCTTTTCTTACGGTACTTGCTTTTACAATTTGCTCGTCAATTATTTCGGGAGTGAATTTTTTTACAGTAATTCCGTTTGTTTTAATTTCCCGGATAAAACGAGGTTTTACCATTCTGCCGTTATTGGCAATCGCGTTATAAAGTGTTAAAGTTTGTAAGGGAGTAACCAACACCTCATAACCGTAGGACATTTGCGGAAGTGTGACACCCGACCAATGTTTATCCCTCACACTTTTAACAAGCGGCTTTCCTTCACCCGGAATTCCAAGCCCTAATGGCTTTCCCAAATTAAACGTTAAAAGTTTATCCACAAATTTTTGCGGATTTTTACTATAGTACTGAGTAATTATTTTTGTCACACCAACGTTAGAAGAAGTTTCAAAAATTTCCTGTACAGTAAGTTCTGTCTTTTTGGGAGGATGCGAATCTTTTACTTTTTTATCGTAATACATACACTCACCATTGCCCACATAAAATTTATCATCCAAATCCACATACTCATCATCAAGCGCCACTAACAGCGAAGCAAGTTTAAAAGTAGAACCGGGTTCAGTTGGATAGCCCATCGCGTAATTCAAACGCTCGCTATACATTCCCGAGTCGGTACGCGTAAGGTTTGCAATAGCGCGGATCTCTCCGGTTTTTACTTCCATCAATACCACACAACCTTGCGAAGCATCATTTTTTACAAGAGCTTTTAATAATGCATTTTCAGCAACATCTTGTATGTTTACATCAATGGTTGTATAAATGTCGCTCCCGTTTTTCGGATCTACCTCGTTCTCGTCGTTAATAGGTCTCCAGACATCAGCGGCAACTTTTTGCATTAAACGTTTTCCGCTGGTACCGCGAAGAATAGAATCGTATGCTCCTTCAATACCAACTTTGTATTCGTTCATTGTATAACCAATGGTACGCGAAGCAAGAATTTTAAAAGGGCGCTCGCGTTTATTAGTTTGTATATAAGCCAATCCGCCTCTTGCTCCTTTTTTGAGCATCGGGAATTTTCTTATTTTTAGTAAATCTTTATAAGATACGTTGCGGTGTAAAACAATGTAGCGGTCTTTGGTTTCTCTTGCCTTGCGAAGAATTTTTTTAAATTCCTTTTTACTTTTATCAGGGAATAACTGAGCAAGCTCTTCGGATAAAGGAGTAACGTATTTGTTAAACGTGTCTTTTGAAAGTGAAGGTGCATTTACATCCATGCCCACTTCGTAATAAGGAAGAGAAGTAGCCAGTAAATTTCCGTTCTCATCAAAAATATTTCCGCGCGATGCTTCGATATCTACATAAGCTGTGGTAAGTTGTTTTGCTTTTTCGCGCCACATATCTCCCTCAATAAATTGCACCTGCACAATACGATACACAATAGCCAGTGCAAATACGCACATAAAAATGTACACCAAATACGTACGCCAGAGTATGTCGTTCCTGTGTTCCATTTTATTTTACAATTGGAGGTTGGTTTTTACTGGTATCGATTGCAATTTTCTTGGGTGGAGTAATGGGTTCTTTCAATCCGATTTTCTCTGCTGCCTTGGCCACTTCACTTTGTTTGCTTACAAACATTAAATCTGATTTTGTAGAGATATATTCGCTGCGCAACTCTTTTAACTGAGAGGAAATTTTGTTTACCTGGCGCACTTTGTCATCGGCCCAATAGCCGTTAGCTATGTAAAGTATAGCTATTACCGATAAAAATAAAATGAAGGGAACGTGCTTTACAACTTTATCGTTGCTTAAAAAGGTACCGCTGAATACGGTATTGAGTGATTTTATGAGTCCACTTTTCTTTTTTTTGGGGGGAGGGGTTGCCTGCTGAGTTTCTTCAGTAATTAAATTTTCTTCTTCTTTTGGTAATTCCTTAAATTTATTTGCCATAACTGGCTTTCTCTTTTTGTTTTTTCTCTCTCACCAATCTTTATTTTGTTTATACTTTTTCTGCTATTCTTAATTTCGCGCTTCGTGCCCTGCTGTTTTCTGCGTTCTCGGCATCGCTTGGCGTAATTGGTTTTTTTGTGATGATATTAAATGGCCTGTGTATGTTTCCATAAAAATCTTTTTGTTGCTCTCCTTCAGAATTTCCGCTCTTCATAAAGTTTTTTACCAACCGGTCTTCTAAAGAGTGATAACTCATTACCACTAATCTCCCTCCGGGTTTCAACACTTCTAAGGATTGCTGCAACATTTGTTTCAACACTTCCATCTCATCATTCACTTCTATACGTAAGGCCTGAAATACTTTTGCCAGATACTGATGCTCTTTAAACCTGGGTATACAGGGTGTAATAATTTCTTTCAGTTGTCCCGTGCTGGTAATTTGTGTAAGTAAACGTGCATCAGTAATCAATTTTACCAATCTGCCCGCGTTATCCACTTCGCCGTATTCCCTGAAAATTTGTTTGAGTTTATTTTCTTCATACTCATTCAAAATTTTCGCCGCCGTTTTTTCTCCTCCTTGATTCATCCGCATATCTAAACTTGCATCGAAGCGAATAGAGAACCCTCTTTCCGCTTCGTCAAACTGGTGCGAGGAAACTCCTAAGTCGGCAAGTATTCCGTCCACTTGAGGGGCCTCATACATGCGCAAAAAATTTTTCATGTACGAAAAATTTTGCGGCACAAAAGTGAGGCGCTTGTCATCGGGCACATTCTTCGCGGCATCCTTGTCCTGGTCAAAAGCAAAAAGTTTTCCTTTCGCGCTTAACTTTGCAAGAATTGCTTTTGAATGTCCGCCACCACCAAAGGTTACGTCTACAATCACAGCATCCGGCTTAATATTCAAGCCTTCTAAACATTCTTTTAAAAGAACGGGTTGATGATAATTCATCCTTACTCCTTATCATCATTAAAATCTATCCCATCAAACACATCGTCGGCCAGCTTGGCAATGTCAATATCCTGGCTCAGGAATGTTTCATACAGTTTCTTATCCCAGATTTCGATGATGTTATTGCTACCTAAAATTTTTATATCGCTTTTTATATCGGCGTATTCGGTTAATGATTTTGGCAGAAGAATCCGGCCCGTGTTATCGGCTTCGCAAAAAGTGGCGCCACCGGTTACGCGACGAATAAAAACATCCACATCTTTTTTCAAACGGTTCAGTTTTCCGAGGCGCTTGTTTTGCTTTTCCCACTCGGCCATCGGGTACAGGGAAAGGCATTTTTGGTAGAGGCTACGATTGATAACAAAGCCCTTTTCAAAGGCGGCAGCCATTTGTTTTTTCATGGCTATAGGGAACATGAAGCGGCCTTTTGCATCCACTTTACATTCAAATTCGCCTATTAAACTACTGATAGCCATTTTATTATTGCGGTGTTGCAAAAATAGGAGATTTTTACCACTTTTTACCACTTTAATACACTTTTTACCACTTTTGTTGAAAAGTTTTTCGGCACCCCTATTTTATTTTAACAGGTTTTATATTTACTTAGAGGCTTGAAATGCCAGTAAATTAGGGGCTTTTGGACTTTTTTCAAGGGTTTTTAGCACCTTTGCGGCCCTTTGGAAATGAACAGGAAATGAACATTTTTTAGATAAAATTGGAAGTAGTTAAAAAAAATATAGATGTTGAGCAGATCATCCGGCAAAAAAACCCGCGTTTATTTAAGTTTTTGCCTGGTTTTTTACTACGTTATATCAAGCGAAAAATTCACGAAGACAAGGTAAACGATTGCCTTTGGATTAACCGCGATAAATACGGTTTTGAATTTAATACCGCCTGCCTGCAGTATGTTGGTGCAAGTGTAATCTGGGAAGGGCTTGAAAATATTCCGGATAAAGGCGGAGTAATTATTGCCGCTAATCATCCCCTTGGCGGTCTTGACGGAATGGCGCTTGTGCACGCGGTGAGCCAAAAAAGAAAAGATTCAAAATTTATCGTCAACGATATTTTAACCAACATGAAAAATTTTGGCGATATTTTTATCGGCGTAAACAAAGTTGGTTCTTCTGCCGGCGAGACTTTGAAAAAAGTTGACGCCCTGTATGAATCAGATTGGGCAACAATTATTTTTCCTGCGGGATTAGTGAGCCGCAAACAAAACGGTGTGGTAAAAGATTTGGTTTGGAAAAAAAGTTTCATAACCAAATCCATTCAATACAACAAACCCATTATACCGGTTTTTATTGAGGGAAAAAACTCCGATTTTTTTTACAATTTTGCCATGTGGAGAAAACGTTTGGGCATTAAAGCAAATCTTGAAATGTTTTTTTTGGCCGATGAAATGATTAAGCAAAAAAACCAAACCATTAAAATAAAATTCGGCACGCCTGTTTACCCCGAGTCGCTTGAAAAACCGCGCCCCCGCACCCACCTGCAATACGCGCAGGAAATAAAAGACATGGTTTATAAAATGGGCGAGCAGAAGTAGTGTGTTTCTCTTCTCCTCCTTTGTCATTCCAATCCCTGTAGCTCCGAGGAATTTTATATTCTTGGGGATTTCCCGCATCAAAATTTTCTTTCAATAAAATAATATTAAGAGGCGACTCACCAGAGTTAGCTTAAAATCAACAATTTAAATTACAATTTGGTGGTATTAACGCAAACAATACCTCTTTAGAAATCTCCCTGGTTCATAAATCATCGGAATGTATAATTTAACATTCAAAAAGCATAAAAAATGGCACAGACGCCATTTTTTTCTTTTTTGGTTTGGTCTTTTTCGGAATATTTCTATTTTTGCCCCCGAAATTTTAACAAATTTAACATTTTTAACATTTGAACGCATGAAAAGAAAATTTCTGTTCTTACTTTTTATTTATTTAACTCAATATGGTCACTCCCAGATATTATTATCCAATATACCTAATATAGTTTCTGATACCCTAACTAATTCAGTTGGTTATATCTCAGCTTTTGAACACGACTCAGCCACACACAAATTATATATAGCCGGCGAGTTTGAAAGGGTGGGCAATGTTAACAGGCAGGGGTTTGCAGTGATAGATGTAAACACAGGTACTGTTTTAAACGATTTAAATTTTATTACACTAAATAATATCTCCTTATCCAATCGTGTAAAAGCCAGACTGAAATTATATAATCACAGAATCTATATCGGTGGTACTTTTTCTTCTTCAACAGGTGATTATCTTTTTTCTGTAAATCTTAATAACAATAATGTGCGCAGCATTTATAACCTCGCGCCATTAAGCGATTTTGAAATTTATAATTCTAAAATTTACGCTTCAGGTGCTTATTATGTAGCGACGCCCGATGAGTTTACTGTAAAAGAAATGGATACGCTTGGTATCATCAGTTGGCAAAAATCTATTGTATATAATACAAACGACCATCTGTCCTGTCTTGGTATAAGAAACAATATACTTTTTGTGGGAGGTGTCTTTACGTCTTTTGGCGGAGTAAGTTTAAATAATATAGCAAAAATTGATTTAAGTACACATAGCATTACAAATTGGCAACCCACTCCCGCGCCCGGCCCTTCGGGAAATGTAAACTGTTACGACGTGCTTGATATGATTTTATATCCGAGCGACGTTTTGCTGAATATTTCAACTAACACATGCGCCACCCCGCCAAATAACATCGCAGGATTTAGTATTTCAAACGGCGCACTAAACTCTCAAATCAGAAAAATTCCTTTTAATTTCGGAACAGAAACTTTAATTGCCGAAAACGATACCTCCTTTTGGTATAATAACTCGGGCGGATTAAAATTATACGGTTTAAAAAATTATACCGCCTCCTGGGCACCTGTTAGCAATGGATACGTAAACCCTTTTTTCAGAAAAGCCGGTTATCTTTTTACCGGAGGAGATTTTACCTTGTTACAGGGATCGGCACATAAAGGTCTTGGTGAATTTTGTGTGGAACTGGAAGCTCCGAAACAACAATCTGTTTTTGCAAAAGCCTGTCAAGGACAAACTAATTTACTTTATATCGTTACTACGGTTAAAGATGCCGTTAGTTATGCCTGGTCTTATACCGGAACCGGCGTTACGATCAATGGCACAACTACTCACGCCTTTATGAATTTCAGTTCGACAGCAACAAGCGGTACTCTTAAAGTTTGCGCCAAAAGTTATTGCGGGGCAACGGGCGATACTTTATTTATTCCCTTTACAGTTTATCCTGTTCCCAATATAAGTGTCGGGCCCGATATTCGTTTTACATGTTCACACAACGTAGACTCATTAAAAGGGGTTTCAACAACTCCAAATACAACTTTCGCCTGGTATGGCCCATCTTACAGTAATGTTGCGGGTGCAATACACCAGGTAACAACAAGTATAATCGGTGGGAATTACATATTGTATATTACTGATCCTGTTTCCGGATGCAAAAGTCATGACACTACAAAAATTATATTTGATACTTTGGCCCCGGTATTAAATCATAACCTTTCTCACCAACACATAACCTGCAAAAATTCCGTTGTTCCATTAGATGCATCAGCTCTTTATACTGTTGGTAATAATTTACATTGGTCCGGCAATTCTTTTTCACAAAATAATCCCGCTATTGTTACAATGCCCGGCATTTATACATTAACTATCACTTCCGTAACTAATGATTGCATTAACAAAGATACTTTTCTGATTATGCAAAATATCACACCACCAAATATAAGCGCGCCCGCTATATTGGATACAATTACCTGCTTGCTTGACAGCATTCAACTTGCTGCAAACTCAACAAGTTCAAATGTCATTTTATATTGGAAAGACACAAACAATGATTCTCTTTTAAATAATTCTTACATCCATCTCAGCGGAACCTATGTTGCACATGCACTCGATACTTCGAATGGTTGTTCAAATCAACTTATTCGTATTGCAAATCAATTTACAACTTTACCAATAGTGCAATTACCCTCCGGAAATTTCAATATTAACTGTTCTGCTGCAAACGTCCTTTTAAATGGTTCTTCACCAAATCCCGATGCAACTTTAAACTGGACGGGGCCCAATAGTTTTTTTTCTGCGAATCCAGCAACCACAACTCTGCCCGGTTATTATTTCCTGTCGGTAACAAATCCGCAAAACGGCTGCGTGGCAAAAGATTCATTACAGGTTATTTTACAAAACATATTACTTCTAAACCGAAGCAATGATACAACTATCTGCAACGGAACTAATGCTACTCTAAGTGCAAGTCCTATTGGTGGGACTCCGGGTTTTATTTATTTATGGAATAATGGAGCAGGAAATACTACGATTACTGTTGCTCCGACAGATACTACAAAATATATTGTAACCATAACAGATAACGTGGGTTGTATTGGAAAAGATACTATAACGGTTTTTGTTCCGTCACCTGTGTCAGATTCTGTTCATACATTTCGGCCTTGTGATCCTAATAATCCAAACGGGCAGATTCAGGCTTACGGAATTGGCGGCATTCCTCCTTATGAATATTTAATCGGAAGTGGGGCATTTCAAACTTCCGGAATATTTACCGGATTAAATTTTGGCACTTACATGCTAACTATAAAAGATACGTTAGGGTGTAAATATAGTTTTTCATCTGTTATTGATCAATCGAGTATTCTTCCGGTGCCTGATTTTATCTTATCTACAAGTCAAACACAAGGTGATACTTTTGTAGTAGTAGACATCAGTAATCCGAAGCCTGATTCCGTTCATTGGATTTTACCTTCAGGATGTACAATAATTAATACCGATTTATCAGCGCCAAAAATTATTAACGCCGATACCGGAATTATGCAAATTACGATGATTGCCTGGTTTGGTACTTGCGAAATGCAGCTCACAAAAAATATTACTGTGATAAACCCGGACACAAACATTGCAAACAGTCACAATAATAACGGAATCAAAAATTTAATTTTATATCCCAACCCTAACACGGGCCGGTTTACAATTGATGTTATCTTATATAAAAAGCAATCCTTTGCCATTTTCATTTTTGACGCACTTGGAAATGAAATTCTACGTTTACCTTTCTTTAATTCTAACGCTGAAAGTGCTTTTATAAATTTAAACAATCCCGTCCCCGGTTCTTATATTCTTAAAGTAATTGCCGAGTATGACAGTAAAATAAAAACCTTTTTAATCAGTCAACACTAAGTTCTTGAATTCCCTCTCTCACATACTTATCTTTTATATTTTGATAAACTCTTCACTATTTTGGCGAGCGACTTTTGCACAGAACTTGGATAAAATCGGAAATAAAGATATGGCTACTGTTAGTGGCGGATTGAATTATAACGGAATTTTTTATGCTTCCGACGGGATTAATAACCGCAGGTCACCCTACTCATGGTTTTTTAACGGAAATGTTACAGTGAATATTTTGAACATCAGTTTGCCGTTCACGTACAGTTATAGCAATCTAAGCAGCAGTTATACTCAACCTTTTAATATGGCCGGTTGTGCGCCAACTTACAAATGGGTTAAAACATATTTAGGTTACACAAGTATGAATTTTTCCAATTACACATTGGCAGGCCACATATTTTTAGGTGCCGGTGCAGAGTTTAGTCCGAAGAACTGGAAAATATGCGGCATGTACGGCCGGTTGAAAAAAGTTATTGAATACAACGTCGTGACCCAATCGGATGAACTGATGAGTTACCAGCGCATGGGCTATGGAGCAAAAGTGGGCTATGAGAAAAATGGCTATGGCTTTAATCTTATTTATTTTTCCGCAAAAGATAATCCGGCCAGCCTGAAGTTTACCCCTTCCAATACAATTGTACTTGCTCAGGAAAACACCGTTGTAAGCATTAACGGAAAAACAAAAATTAGCAAGTTGTTTACTTTAGAAGCTGAGTATGCTTTATCCGGACTTACACGCAATTTACAAAGTGACGCAATAATATCAACACCTCAAACAAATAAACTGCCGCTGCTTTTTTCAATGAATAGTACTTCTCAGTTTTTTTCCGCCTATAAATCATCTTTTGGATTCAGTAAAAATATTTTTTCGTTGGCAGTCAATTACGAATACATATCTCCTGATTATAAAACTCTCGGAGCATATTATTTTAATAATGATTTAGAAAATATTACTCTTTCCCCTTCGCTTCGCTTGCTAAAGGGTAAATTAAATATTTCCGTCAACGGAGGTTATCAGCATAATAATTTAGATCATAGTAAATTCAGCACTAATAAACGTTTTATTACATCGGGCAATGTAGCTTTTATGCCTAATCAGAAATTTTCGTTAACCGCTATGTATTCCAATTTTTCAACTTACACCAATGTGCGGCCGATAGCTGATCCTTATTATCAGAAAACGGCTGCCGATACGCTTAATTTTTATCAGATTTCTCAGAGTAGCAATGCCACATGTTCCTATAATTTATCAAGAACTGTACTGAGGCATACTTTTGTATTAACTTCTTCTTACCAGGTTTCCAATCAAAAACAAGGAAGTCTTATACAACCATCCACCAAAGTATTAAACGGAAATTTTTGTTATAATCTCTCATTTATTAAAAGTAAATGGAGTTCGGGCTTAACCTATAATTACAATCAAATTCAAAATTTTATAAATACAACCATCTATATGGGACCGGGAATCACAATAGGAAAATCGTTTGCTCATAATTTGCTGCGTTTAAATATTACCAATATTTTCAACCAAGCTTATAATAATCAAAAAGTAACTGCTTTGGTTTTAAGTGAAAGGGCTTCTTTGAGTTTCACTCCCAAAATTGATAAAAAATACGGAAAGCCTTCTGTTTCGTTAA
>Ga0210400_10002860_pt1 | contig 15570 bp, 15 predicted proteins | sample IncBWH26MmetaG_FD_155456 | JGI IMG/M metagenome (GOLD analysis project Ga0210400, IMG submission 155456) | Forest soil microbial communities from Barre Woods Harvard Forest LTER site, Petersham, Massachusetts, United States - Inc-BW-H-26-M | ecosystem: Environmental > Terrestrial > Soil >... | reverse complement strand
CGTCACGGCCTACAGCATCTGGTTCGTACTGATCAATCTGGAGCTGGTCTATATCCAGACCGGGAAGCCGCCCCATCTCGGGTCGATCAGTTATGTCTCCCTCGCGATCTTCATCGAGTCCTTCCTCCTCGCCTGGCTGCTCATCCAGCGGTTCCGCTGGGAGAAACAGGAAGACCAGCGCAGGCAGGCCGACATGCAGGCGCATATCAATAAGATGCACCGCGAATTCCAGCACGCGATCCTCAGCTCGAAACTGGAGATCCAGGAACAGACCTTCCAACAGATCAGCCAGGAGATCCACGACAATATTGGCCAGATCCTCAGCCTGGTGAAGCTTCACATCGCGACCATGGAGCCCGCCGGCAACGCCATCCTCGAGAACAAGATCAAGGAATCGAAGACCCTCGTCACCAAGGCCATCCACGATCTCCGCAATCTCTCCCACCGCCTCAACACCGGCTACATCAACGATGTCGGCTTCGACAGCGCCGTCAAAAGCGAGATGGAGACCATCCGGCGGTCGGGTGTCTACGAGATAAAATTCACGGTCGAAGGCCGGCCCAGCCGCTTCGACCCACAAAAAGAACTCATCCTCTTCCGCATCGTGCAGGAACTACTCAACAACATTCTGAAACACGCCCGCGCGAAGACCATCAGCGTGGAGCTCAACTACAACCGCGAAGGCCTGCTGGTCATGATCCAGGACGACGGTCAGGGCTTCGACCGGTCCACGCTCGACTCGCCCTCCCCCGACGGCGGCGCTGGCCTCGGGATCAAAAGCATGTATCATCGTGCGAGCCTCATCGGCGCCGACTTCCAGCTCACCAGCTCGGTCGGCTCCGGCACCGTGGCCGCCATCCATATCGCCCATCAAACAGTACACTATGACAAGAAAAGAGATCTCAGTGGTATTGGTAGATGACCACGTACACTATCGCAACGAACTCGCCCACCTCATCGGCAGCTTCGCCGAATTCGTCGTTCCCTGGCAGGCCGATAACGGCAAGCAACTCATCAAACAACTCGCCCAACACTCCACTCCCGACATCGTCCTCCTCGACATCAACATGCCCGAAATGGACGGCTTCGAAACGGCCGCCTGGCTCCGCACCCACTACCCCGCGGTAAAAGTCCTCGCCATCTCCACCTACGACAACGAAAAGACCATCACCCGCATGCTCAGCCTCGGCGCCCGCGGGTTCGTGCTGAAGGATCTCGAACCCGTCGAAATGAAGGCGGCCCTACTCGACCTCGCCGAAAAATAACGGGCAGCAGTACATAAAAAGGGTGTTTTTCCCATTGTCGCGATTGGCCGGGAATCCTACATTCGCTGTAATGTCTTCCTGACCATTTCCTAAACAATCAAAAAACAAATTTTTATGCCCGGTTCTACAAAAAAAACCGATCTTCCTCAGTCTGTCTGTGAACTCGATGCCTGCCTGGCGCAGCAACGAAAAGCGCTGTTTGCAGGATTCAAAGTCTTCGCCTTGAACGACATGCATCCCAACAGGTCGGAAGTTTGCAACATCAAGGTCGATATCAACGCCTTCCTCGCCTTGCTGAAAAAATTCAGTGCTAACGCCAAATACAACGGGGTTCGGATCTATTTCGCTACTTGTCTGGACACCGTAGGCTCTCCCTCGGTCCCAGGCGGCCAGGAAGGTCATTTATCACTGATCATGGCGCCCACTACGCAGCACTCATCCAGCGATCCCCTGGGTGGAGACGATGATCCCCATGAATATTACCATCTCTTTAAAGCCTGCACTAAACTTACAGACCTGAAAACCAAAACCAACTGGCTCCAGCACTATTCCTTCAATCGCCGGCCCAATCTGATCGATCATGTAAGAGCAATAACAAGGTCCCAGGACTCCAGCGAGACGAGCTGCCTCTGGTATCCGATGGCGATCATCGGCGGAGATGGCACCGATAAGGGCATGATCGGCGTAATTGCGGACGCGTTGGCCGACACCTCGAATCCCGTTACGGGCTTCACCGTGGAATTCGGCTGTTTTGTCAAAGCGGAGGAAATTCCGGACACTTATCCTTACTACCAACTGACGTTGCTGTTCGAAATACACCAAAAGAACGATGAAAGCAAAATGAAAAAGACTACCTTTCTAGGATCGAAAAGGGTCAAATTGCTGGGTCTGGGCGATACCGACACCGGCATCCCCTGCCCCCCTTCCAATACCTGCCCTCCCCCTGGAGGAACGCTCAACTAAAAATAGATCCGGAAGGATGCCACAATCCGGAACCATGCAACCGATCATACAAATATATGTCGCGGCGGTAGTTATCGCATTCCTGTCCAGCCTGCTCAGTTTCAGGCTGGACCTTTCCGCTCATTTGAAAACCTTTTCCCTTCTATTGGCCCTCACGGTCCTCACGGAGCTGACCGCAGACATTCTCAACTATAAGCGGATCAACAATTGGTGGCTCTACAATCTGTTCATGCTGATCGAATTCCCGGCCTACGCCTGGTTTTACCTCCAGGTCATCCGGAAAAAAAGATTGCGCAGGATATTGTGGTTCTTCCTGCTGATTTTCCCTATCTTTTGGGCAGCGCTGATCTGGAAGTCCGGCCTACGAAATTGGAATGGCGCCATTATCACGGTCGGTAGTTTCTTCAGCGTACTCTTTGCCCTGATGTATTACCACCGTATCATCACTTCTCCGGATATCTTGACGCTACGTACCTTACCCGAATTCTGGATAGCCACAGGAATGCTGATCTTCTATCTGGGCTCTTTTGCCTTTTTCGGGATGATGAATTTCATTTTGAAACACCCGGAGGTAGCGGCGAGGCTCATCACGATCTATCAGATCCTGGATATTTTGATGTATTGCTTGTTTAGTTATGGTTTCCTATGTCGGATAATGAGTACAAAGAGATCCTTATCACCCTGATCGCCTGCACGGTCCTTTTTCTCGTGCTGGCGGCCATCATCCTGCTATTTCTGTATTTATATCAGCGTCGTCGTTTTATCCAGCAACAAGAGGTCAACGAATTACAGCAACAATTCAAAGAACAATCCCTGAAAGCGCAACTGGAGATACAGGAGCAGACTTTCCTGGCCATCAGCCAGGAGATCCACGACAATGTTGGCCAGATCCTGAGTCTGGCAAAAGTGCAGATCAATATCCTCCACGAGACTGAACGCTTCGACAAACCCCTGCTCGAAGCCACCCGGGATAATATCGGCAAGGCCATGGCCGACCTGCGGGATCTCGCCGGAAGTCTCAATAGCGACCGCCTCCGGAACAATTCCGTCCATGACACCCTGTTCCGCGAAGCAGATCGGATCAACCGCACCGGTACGATCCTCGCCGGGGTCCAGGTGGAAGGCGAACCCCGGGAACTCGAGCCGCGGAAAAAACTCATTCTCTGCCGCATTCTGCAGGAATGCATCCAAAACTGCATCAAACATGCCGAAGCCTCACGCATTTCCATCCTTTGCCAATACCAGCGCGACGCCATCCATGTCCTCATCGAGGACAACGGCAAGGGCTTCGATCCGGAGACCGTTTTGCAAAACGGCAATGGCCAGGGGCTCAGCAATATTCAAACCCGGGTCCGCCTCACTGGTGGGACACATCACATCCATAGTCTTCCCCAGGAAGGCACCCGCATCCAGCTAACCATACCATACGAATAACTCCATGAACAAGGTACGCACCATCGCGATAGTTGACGATCATCTGATGTTCAGAAAGGGACTCGCGGCCCTTATCAACCTTTTCCCAGGCTACGAAGTGCTGTTCGATGCAGGCAGCGGTGAAGAATGCATCCAACGATTACAGCAGGGCACCCAACCCGACATCCTGTTGATGGACATCGCCATGCCGGGAATGGAAGGCTATGCAGCCACGGCCTGGGCGCGGGATAATCACCCGGACATCCGCGTACTCGCGCTGAGCACGATGGAAGCCGAGACGGCCATCATCGGTATGATCCGCAGCGGCGCGAAAGGCTATATTCTAAAGGACGCCGACCCGGCCGAACTGAAAAAAGCCTTCGACGAAGTAATGGGCCTCGGCTATTATTATAATGACCTCGTGTCCCGAAAGTTCGTCCAGTCGGTGCATCTGCACGCCGAAGAAAAGCCTTCGGTTGAAACCTCCGGCCGCCTCTCGGCTCGGGAAACGGAATTTCTCCAACTGATCTGTAGTGAAAAGACCTATGTCGAAATCGCAAAAGACATGTTCGTCAGTGAACGGACAGTGGACGGCTATCGCGACGCCCTCTTCAAAAAACTCGACATCGGCTCCCGGGTCGGGCTGGTCTTGTATGCGATCCGCAACGGCATCGCCCGGGTTTAATCCCCTATTACGAACCATAAAAAAGGGTGTTTTCACGCCCCCATAGTCAAAGAAGGCGACGTAAATTTACTAACCTTAATTTTCATTTTATGCCTACAATTATTACCGCGTTATTGTATTCAGGGCGTCCAGACCCGTCATGGGAATTAACCAGCGCCCAGGAAGAGCAATTGAAAAAGATGCTGTTTGAAGAGAAAGAAAAATCCCCAATTACTTCTGCTTTTTCTCTTGGGCTATTAGGCTACAGAGGATTCTTAGTAGAGTCCATTGGCAATATGGAAATCCCAAAAAGCACCTATGTTTTTGACGGCCTGATCGATTTTCCGGAACAACGTTCATTTACTTTTATTGATAAAGAAAGTAAATTGGAACAGTTTCTCCTTGAAACTTCAAGAGAGCATGTGGACAAGGAAGAGTCGAAACGCATTCTGGAGGAGATTGAAAAAAACGCAGCAGGCGGTCCGGCTTTCCTCACGAAGGAAATCAACAAGGAATTTAAGCCGTTGGTCGAACCGCCTTACAACCCGGGAAAGTGGAATTATGAACCGGTGCTAAGCCATAACAATTGTTATAACTATGCTAACGATAAGATCACCAATACCTTTGCACAGCCTGGTTTGGGAAGCGGTCAGATGTATACTGCACTGGCCTGCGGGAATGTCGGGCCTGCAGCACAAAGGGATGGTCAAATTCCCGTATCCAACGTATCCTCAACACCGGCAGAAGGGCAGTACATCGCCCTGGTAGTGGCACCCAATAGCGACTACCATTGGTACCGGCGCGATGCCAACGGCCTATGGTCACACAAACCCGGAAGAACTCCCGCCCGAAACGTCGACAATTCCGGTAACCTGATCCGGGATCCCAGAAATTGCAATCGAGGACCTTATACCGATTTTTGTGGATTTTACCAGTCCATTCCTTCAAGGACAAGGATAAGGTAAGAAACTCACTTCTTTTCAACCCACCTAACCATAAACTTTACAACATGAAACAACCAGCCAATTACCTGCTTGTCGCATTGATAAGCATCGGCTGCATTGCCTTTTTCGCCGGCATCTGGATGGCCTGCCGCTATACGCTGAATGGCGACCCTGGCGATATGCCTACGTTCTTATCCAGTCTCGTAACAAGCATCGCCGCCGTACTGGCCACCAATCTCGGGGCCGTACTGGGCATCGCCAAAACACAACCGGCATCTCCATTCCGGATGGCCGCAACCTGGAATCCGGCCAACCTGCTGTCCGGTGACACGGCCAGCGTTATCCAAACAATCGCTTGCTACATCTATATTGCCGGATTGCTTGGAGCAGCGATTGTATGGGGAAAATGCGGCTTCAAGGAAGACAACAGCATCGTTCCACTCATAGAACAATTGTCAAAATCATTGGCCGGTGTCGTCGTCGGTGCCCTTGCCGTTTCGCTGAATGTACAAACTACACCCACACCGGTGATGCCCCCACCCCCGCCTCCGCCCCCTGCGCCGCATCTGGGATAATCATCTTTATTCACTTCCAATCTCTTGTCAGCTATCAACGAATATTGATAGGGGCATTGCTTTGCCTCGCCGTCAATAAACAAAACCCCGCCACAAAACCCTCACCAAAACCAAAAAATAAACCATATGGCAAAAAGTACATCAAACAACAGCGTTTACGTATGGGAACAGGATCCCGGCTCCGGCGCCCAACCCGACGGTGGTCCCCTTCTCCAGGTACCGGTACCGCAACCCGACGCCGGTTCCTTACCCACCCGAATCGAAAACCCTGCCGTAGTCCCACCTCCGCAGCTCTACCCGCAAGGTTCGCCGGAGTTCCGGTACTGGGCAGCAGTAGCCGCGTTGGTCCGTGGCTCCACCTTTTGGAGCAGCCGGCTCCCCGGTGTATCCTGGGAAGTCGGCCCAGTCCTGCCCGTCGATCTCGACCATGGCGAAGACCTCAATGCCTTCTACGATCGTGTAGGGCTGCGCTTTTTCCACGGCCAGGTCGGCGGCAGGGTCTTCTATTCGGGCGAGAGCCCGGATGTGATCAATCATGAGCAGGGGCATGCAGTACTTGACTCATTCAAGCCCCAACTATGGGATGCTGCCAGCTTGGAGATAGCCGCCTTTCACGAATCGTTTGGGGACATGAGTGCTCTTCTATGCGCCTTGCAAATGCCCAGCCTGCGATCGGGCGTATTATCGGAAACAGGCGGCACGGTTTACAAATCTTCCCGGCTTTCCCGCCTCGCGGAACAGTTGGGTTTTGCTATTCGCCAATCCTTCCCGACCGATGTCGATCCCGATTGCCTGCGCAACGCCGTGAACTCTTTCTTTTATCGTGATCCGCATACGATTCCTACAATGGGGCCCGCAAATGTTCTCTCGTCCGAACCCCATTCCTTCTCCCGAGTATTCACCGCCGCTTTCTTCGAAAGCCTCGCCGGCATGTTCCGGGTTCGGCCGGCTCAGGATGAAGACAATTTACTTCAGGCCGCTATTGACATCGCCACTATCCTGGTTGGCGCCATTCAGGAGGCATCCGTAGTTCCCAACTTTTACAGCGAGGTAGCCGTACATATGATCAATATCGCCAACACCAATTTTGCCGCCCTGAAATACGGTGCGGCATTGTCCAGCGGTTTCGTAGCCCACGGCGTCCTGTCACCCGCCGCCAGTATCGTCGCGCCCGGTAGAGCCGCATTCAAAATGGTTGGCGCCAAACGGCCAACCTCCCTCGCCCCGATAAGACTTTCCGTGGGCGAATACAACCTGGGCACAGATAATATCCTCGCCTTTGCTGCCAGCGACGCAAAACAATTCGATGTGGCAGGAGCTTCCCTCAACATCGGTGCCGTTGAGCCGGTCTCCCAGGATCAGGCTGCCAAGGCCTTTTTCGAAGACCTGCTCAGAAGGGGCAAGGTGAAGATTCTCTCAGCGGATGGAAAACAAAGAATGGGGCTGGCCCGGGCTACCGCTCCCACCACTCATGAAAGCCACACGCATGAATTGCGCCTTGAAAACAATGAGTTCGTATTACGGCGGGTCCGCATCGACTGCGGGTGGCAATGTTGCGATCACCAGGGTTAGAAAATAGCCAGGATAAACTACCTTTGCGATATGGCTATCGATTTACCTGGCTTGACTCCCATCCTGCAACAGCAACTGAAGAAATGGGATATCGAAGATGTGCACATCGTTCGGCCAAATTCCGACGGCAGTCTGGAAGTAGCCGCCAAGAAACTACACCCAACCGCGATAGATAAACAGGAACCGGTATATATACCGGTTCCTGTTTCCCTTCAAGTCAGATTGGATGACAAAAATACGGTCACGGACGTCGGGGGCATTACACCTTCAGCCGAACAGATCGAGGCTGCCGAGTATCAGGCAAAAGGGCTTGTCGACAATGGGCAACTGGGCGGCGGGAACTTCAAGTCCGTCGCTAACCCCACCCACCAAATCGTTACCAACGAAAAAGGACAGAAGGTTATCAGACGAATGCATACCTGATGCATCATGGACACTGCCCCTTTACTGCTACCGTGAGATTGATTTTTTGCGTGATATCCTTTTCAAATTTCCCCGTCAGCCCTAATGCCTTATCAAATACTGTCAGCCCGAGACTCCCGGTCCTCGTTACCACAAAATCGACTTCAAGGTTAAAATTGGTTACTTTGAGGCCGCCAAAGAACTCCTTTTCTTTAAGTTTAGTCATTTCTTTTACCGCACTCACAAGCGCAAGTTGAAAATTATTTAGCTTGGGGGCGATCTCCTGATGTATTTCCTTCGGTTTCCCAAGGTTAAAAGTAATACTCGTCTCGCTATTCCACGTTTGAACATACTCGCCGGTAAACACCAGGATGCCAAGGCTTCCGTCCACCGTTTTGGTTGTGGAGGCGTCAAAAGTTACAGAAGCGCTGCAGATTTCTACGTCGGGAGATCTAAGACTGGCCATGGCTATTGTGTAATCTTTATCTACCATAGTCAAAACGGTGTCCAGCGATACTACCTCGGGCGGCGAGGATGATCTTTGAATCGTTTGAACGGGAAGCTTACAACAAGCCGAAACAGAAAAAACCAGGGATAAAACAATGACTGTCTTTTTCATAAAATAAAATTGCGGGGTTAATAATCGTTAAACTGGTGTCGATGCCATTGCGAAATTATATCCCGTGAGAAGCATTGTCACCGGGGAAAACACCCTTTTTTCGTAAAACGACCAAATAAGGTGTTTTTCCCGTTGCGGCCCGATCGAAAGATTCCCACCTTAGAAAGATCAACCAAAAACATCATTTATGAAATTCCCCAACTCCCGAAGAAGCTTTGTAAAAAACACTTCCTTTCTGACCGGACTGCTCCTGTCCAACCCGTTTAACCTGATTAAAGCCGAAATAGGACACTCGGCGAATGAAGCAAAGGATGCTGCCCGGAACCGGAAAAAGCCCCTGCCCCCGGCTACAGTCGACATCGTTGTCGGGATGCACCAGGACTTTATCAATCAGGTCATTCAAAAGTACTACACCCTTAATCCCAAATATTTCCAGGGCGCGCAAAGTATCTCGCAATTGGACCTGAAACTGGCTTACCAAGTGACGACCGCCCCGGTGTTGACCATACTTAGCGGTCAGGCACAGCCCCCAAACAGTATCAGCATAGGCATAAAAAATATCGATTGCACGTTCACCCAAATATCCGGCGCGGGGGACGTCCTGGCTAAATTGAGCTTGTCGGTGCTTATAAAAGGAACGATCGTCGAGGACCAGGGAAGAATCAAGATAAAGGCAAACGATGTGCAATTCACCATCGTCACGAAGACGGTCGTCAAGGAAATGCAGGGTTGCGATCTCAACAAATTGATCGAGCATATCCTGGACGCGTTCCTGAAGAACTATATCAACACCACGGTAACCTCAATTCCCCTGCCAAATCCCCCGGAGATCATTACCGGCTTCAAGACCAGTATCATAAATATAAAATTCCAGGCTCCTTACGTGATTGTGGAACTGACCGTTCTCGACCATCTCGCCAACGATCTGATCATGAATCAGTCGACCAGCCTTTCCCTCTACGAAAGTATGTATGACTCCCACCCAACGATCACCCACCCCAAGATCGACCTCGCGGAACCCGCCATTGAAATACTGTCCGGTGTAAGAACCATGCAAACGACGGAGGCCCAGATTTTCAAAGGAATAGTCGACTTCTCCGGGATCAACACCAACCCCGGTAGTGCCAAACCTTCCACCATCCGGCCAAGGATCCTGGCCGACTCTCAGGATGCTACCCAAGCGCCACCCGCCTATAGCCTCTATGCCAAATTCTCCAACAATGCCTTCCAGCGACTGGCAACGCTTAAGTTCAATATGAAACTGGACAAGAGCGACCAGCACAACGGCGATGGCGAATATTGGAAATATGCCTATGGGATCCAGACATCCAATTCTACGACCCACATCATAAAGGATGGACTCAACGTAAAAACAGACGTGTCTGGCTACGCAAATGGTGAGGCAGGAAAGCACTTTTTCTGGCCCATCGGTTGGTTAAGGGTCGGGGCTTCCGCGGATGACCGTTTTTCCGTAAATGTGGATGCACATACCATGGTTCAGCGCGACCGCGAGATCTGGTTGAATCCGGTGATCAACACTATCGGAAACGTAAACTTTAATTTCCGCATCTCTCCGGCCATTTTACAATACCTTATTGGATGGATGATCAACCTCCTGCTCAAGGGCCTGAATGCGTTTATCCTCACCTTCATCCAGATACTTTCTTTTTTTATAAAGATCAAGCTGTTCGAGATACCCGAGATATTGCCGGTGTCCGGGGTTCCCATCGAGATAGATCATCTTGATATCGGTCAGCAAGCCGATATGCTGGTGTTTAGTCTCAACCTAAAGGTGAAGTAACTTCTTCACATACCCGTATACCTTCCTTTCCTCCGGAGACTCGGGCTTGGCCATGGCGAGATAACGACGATAATATTGTCTCGCCATGGCCATATTATGCAATTCCGTCTCCGCAATCCTTCCACACGTATACAGCGTCAGCGGGTCCTTAAACAAATAATACGCCGTATCATAATGCGCCACCGCCTTCCTATACTCGTGCATCGACTCGAAGTTATCCCCCAGCCCGTCAAAATACCACTCCATCGTCGGACTCTTCGCCTTTGCCAGTGCCTTCCGCAGCAAACTATTGCTACTGTCATAATTGCGCAGCTTGGCCTCCGCCCTCGCCTCATAATAATACACCGCCTCGAGCTCAAGCCCCATATCCAACATCCCCTCACAAACCCTGATACAGTCCGGAAACTGCTTCAGGTTATAATAGGACAGCGCCAGCCATTCCAGCGAATTCACCGCCGGCTCGTTCAGCCGCAACAGCCGCTCGCCGGGCGCCAACACGGCGGCAAAATCCTTCTGCGCATACCCGCTCCGCACCCGCAGCTTCAACAACGACACATTCAACGAATCCTTCTCCAAGGCAATATCCACGATACTATCCGCCCGCCCGAAATCCTTCGCATCGCAGAGCACGTTCCCCAACGCCGCAACCGTCTTCACATCCCCTGGCGCAAGGGCGTACGCCCGGTCCAGGTAGACCAGCGCTGAGTCCGGCCGCTGTACCCGCCCAAACAACTCCCCCGCCACCCGCCACCAGGCTGCCCGACCAGCCTGAAGCCCAATCAACCGCTGTGCATATCCGAGGGCCGTCCCCGCGTCGCTATTCTCATCCAGCAATACCAGGTAGTGCAGAGCCGTGGTAGAAACAGCGTCGATCCGCAGCATCCGCTCAAAGCAAGCCCGGGCCGCCGCCTCGTTATCGCTCATATAATAGGCATAGCCTGCATAATTCAGCACCGGGACATTATCGGAGTCCGCCTGCAACACCGGCGAAAGATAGCTCAACGCCTCGTCAAACTGCTGGTCCTGGAAAAGATCCATCACCTTGCTCTTGTCGACCCCGCCGGCATAATTAGCCGCAACGGAATAATCCTTCACCTTAAACGGCGACGTATCCGGCTGTCCAAAACCGGCAAGTCCGGCGCTGCCGCAAAAAAATAGGCACAAAAAAACCTTCTTCATATGACCTTAGTTTGGCGCGTGATGCAAAATCCTGTCGTTTCCACAAAAACCCTAACTATCACCAGAACCAACCCCAAATCCAAAATTTCATGTTTTGTATATACAAATCAAAAATCCCGCCTTCGGATAAAGCATTCATTTTCTATATCGTTGGTTTGCAACTCTTTTAAATACACGATTGGACCGCGCTGCGCCAAAATTTTGATTTGTATATACAAAGGTTGAATCCCCCAAAAATCAGGTCCTTCGCCCCGTCCAATCTTCAGCAGCCGCAGATCCAACCCCTCAGCATCCTCACCTCAAAAGCGAAGTCCCACCGTGCAGCCGCGGAAACCGCTCAATTTCTACTTCCTACATATATAGCGAGTCCTATAAAAACAACTACACTAAAGACTCCATAGATATACAAAAGATAGGTCATACGCTCTATAGACGACTCCGTCTTATTTAGCCATTTGCGCTCTATCACCTCAATAGAATGATTCTCTTTATATACATACCTTATATAAGTATATATCTGAAAGATCAAAAACAACACTATAACGACCCATGCTTCAAGCCTGATTTTTTGTTTCTGGGTCAGCAAGATCAATAGTATAATGCTAAGTACATTTATGGTTTGAAATCCCCCAACAATTCCCGCAGCAGTGGATACCGCGCCTTTTTCTTTAAACCCCGCATAAAATTTAAAGATCAAATAGTGCAAAAAATCAAAAAAAAGCATAGAGCCGTAATTTAATAGTTGACCTACCCCAATATCCTCCTCTCCACCTCCTCCTTATAATTCCTCCCAATCGGGATCTGATGCTCCCCGATCAATATCCTATTCCGTTCTATCCGCCTTACCTTATCCTTCGCCACAATAAAACTCTTATGCACCCTGATAAACGCCCCCGCCGGAAACAACGACAACATATGCTTCACCGACCCCTTGATCACAATCTTCCCCTTCCCTGCCGGCGCAGTCCCCGCCGGCCCCCCCGCCACATGGATGATCGCATAATCCTTCAACCCCTGAATATGCGTCACATCCGCAAAGAACAACTTGATCCTCTCCACCCCGCTCTTCACAAACACATACTCCGGCGCAATCCGGCCGGCCCCCGACACCGCCTCCAACCCCGCATCTTCCCGCTTCAACGCCAAAAAATCCCGCACCTTCTCCACCGCCACCCGAAACCGCGCCAGCGAAATAGGTTTCAGTAAAAAATCAATCACCCCCAACTCAAACCCCTCGAACGCATAATCCCTGAAAGCCGTCGTAAACACCGTGATCGGCGGTGCCGTCAACGACCGCAAAAAATCGATCCCATTCATCTCCGGCATCTCGATATCAAGAAACAGCACATCCACCGCATGGTCCTTCAAAAAAGCCTGCGCATCAAACGCATTGTAAAAACACCCCAGCAACCGCAGCGATTCCTGCCCGATATACCCTGTCAGGATCTCCTGCGCCAGCGGCTCGTCGTCGATGATGACACAACTCAACATGTTCCCTCCAACTCTACCCTTACCCGAAAAACATCCGCGGCATTGGCGATCACCAAACGATGCCGCCCGGGGTATAACAACTCCAGCCTCCGCCGGACATTCACCAACCCAATGCCGCCCGACCGGTCCTCCGCCCGGAAATCCAGCTTATTATTCTCGATCAACACCGCAATCTTCCCCGCCACTACCCGGATATCGATATGCAGATACGCGTTGCGCACCGCCCGGCTGATCCCATGCTTAAAAGCATTCTCCACCAACGGCAAGATCAGGAACGGCGGGATCCTACAAGCATCCACATCTCCCTCCACCGTCAACCGGATATCGGCCTGGTTGCCCTGCCGGATCCGCTCCAATTCTAAATAATTGCCGAGATACCGGATCTCCTTCTCCAGCGGCACAAACGCCTCGTCGCTCTCATAGAGCATATATTCCATCAATTCCGACAGTTTCAACACGATTTCCGGGGCCTGATCCGATTTCCGTAACGTCAACGCATATAAATTATTCAGCGCGTTAAAAAGGAAATGCGGATTCACCTGGCTCCGCAGGTAATTCACCTCCGCCTGTAATTTCTCCACCTGCACCTCCTGCAAGGTCTTGTTCTGTTCATACCAGTCGATACTAAACTTCAAAAACACCGTCAAAAACAGGTACAACGAAGTATGCGTAAAATTATAGACCAGCGAAGTAGTAAGATTGGCGTTCCAGCCCGGCCCCAAGACATAGCCATACAGGATATAATCGAACAAACTCTGCGCCAGCAGATAGGTCACGATCAACAGCACCACCAACACAAAATAGGGGCCATAGCGGTGCCTGAGCAGGAACATCGGTATCAGCCAACGCAAATTGAACCAGCCGAGCGCGATCAGCAACCCGATCCGCACCACCGAACAAAGAAAGAAAGAAGGCAGTCCCGCCTTGACGATGAGGTAGGTGCGGTCATACAAGAAGACGACGGTCACCAGCACCCAGAAGATGCCGTTCATCCAGCCCCGCCGTATGGGAAGCGCGATCCCTTGCATCCCACCAAATTCCGATTTTGTCCGCGAAGCGCAAAATACGGACATCGACTTTCCCGGTCGTTCCTCTACTTTCTCGACCGGAATTACCACGAACAGGGTATTGGCCCTCTCCCGCAACTAGGGTACCTTCAGGATTCATTTTCGACATCGTTCTATCTGTCCTCTTCGCCCTCGTCACTATTCCTCACTAATTAAAAAACACCTCCTCATGCCAACCCTTCTCCCACCCCTGGTGGTGGCCCCCTTATCTGAATGCAGTAAAGAAGTGCGGGTTCAAAACCAACTTACCGGTTCCGTCGTCGAAGTGCTCGCCAATGGCGTACACGTGGGCGGCGGCCCGGCCACCTGGAGCGACCAGGTCTTTCCGCTCACCAGCCCGATCACGGCCGGCCAGAAAATAACGGCCCGCCAGACCCTGGGGCCCGACACCAGCGCGCCCACCCCAGCGGCCAACGCCGTGGAAGTCCAGGCAAAACCGGCCGTTATCGGCCACGTGGGCTTTTCGAGCCCGATGTACGTCTGCGGCGAATGCCTGCACATGGATGGCCTGGTGCCCGGCGCGACGGTCGACGTAAAACTCGCCGGCAACCCGGCGGGCTCCGGTACGGCCTACGATGGCACGGCCCGTGTCCACCTCACGGCGGCAATCCCCTTCGGCCAGCCGGTCGTAGCCCAGCAGCACGCCTGTGGCGCGGCGGGGCTGATCACGAATAGCCCGGTGCCCGACCTCTATGGAGGAAAACGCGAAGGACCCCTGCCGGCGCCGGCCATCGCCACGCCGCTCTATGAATGCCAAACCTCCGTCACGATCTACAACGTCCTGCCGGGAGCAACAGTGACGGTCACCCGCAGTATGGGCGCCCAGCTGGTTTCCTGTTTCGACTATAGCAATGAACACTTCGACGGTATCCCGCCCCTGAAATTGGGCGAAGTACTGACGGCCACCCAGGCCTTCCCCAAATGTCAGCGCACCAGCCCGCCTTCCGCCCCCGTGAAAGCGGTGAAAGCAAAGCCGGTGCCTTCGCCGATCGTCCAGGGCCCGCTCTGCGCCGATACCACCATCGTGGAAGTACAAGGCCTGATCAGCGGCGCCCAGGTGCGCTTGCTGCAAAACGGCGCCATCCTCGGCCTGGGACAGGCTTCTTCGGGTACCGTCGATTTTGCGGTTCCGTCCCCTGGTCTCACCGGCGGCGCTACCATCACCGCGGAACAGGAGCTTTGCAACGTATGGAGCGCACCCTCGGCAGGGGTGCATGTGGATCCCCAGCCGGCCAATCTCAATCCGACACATCTTCCCGGACCGCTCTATGAATGCGCTTCGGTCGTCCGCGTCACGAATATCCGGCCGGGGGCGAGCGTCTTCGTCTATTCCGCGGCCCTGGGCGAGATCGGCTGGAAGCAGGTGTTCGGCACCTGGGCCGACATCCCCGTTGCGCCGCAATTGATCAAGGGTGACAAGATCTACGCAGTGGAGATCGCCTGCGGTCTCACGAGCGTAAAGTCGAATATCGTCGCGGTCCTGGCGGCCCCCAAACTCGGGCTACCGATAGTGGAAGGGCCCGTCGAAGATTCCATGCGCAGCGTGACGGTGGGCAACGTGGTGCCCGGCGCCCGGGTGGATGTGGAGGTGAATGGGATGTGGGCGGGAGTAAAC